>Ga0272446_1001015_pt1 | contig 42192 bp, 41 predicted proteins | sample YNPCB0061_FD_194587 | JGI IMG/M metagenome (GOLD analysis project Ga0272446, IMG submission 194587) | Hot spring microbial mat communities from Yellowstone National Park, WY, United States - YNP-CB-006-1 | ecosystem: Environmental > Aquatic > Thermal springs > Hot (42-90C) > Sediment | place...
CCTGAAGGGTGCGCCGTTCGGGCCGGCGGAGCGGATGCCCTTTGCGGTGCGCTACCGGGCGGCTGCGGGGGCGGACCCGGGCGACCTGCGCTGGTTCCGGGCGATGTGGCTCTGGCAGCTGGCGGTCATCTACTACGGGTGGCGGCGGTACGGCAACGGCAGCGCTCCCTGGTATTCGCTGGAGCAGGCTTCGGAGCTGCTCCTGATGGCGCTGGCTGAGCTGGACTGATGCACTGGACGGAGCGGCTGGCGGCGTACCTCAGGGAGCAGCTACCGGCGGCCGAGCGGGTGGAGGTGAGGAATCCCCGGGCGATGCCGGCCGGGGCGAGCAACGAGACGGTGGGGTTCGACCTGTGTGTGTGGGCCGATGGGTGCACCTGGACGCTGCCGATGGTGCTGCGGCCGCAGCGGGAGACAGGCATCCTCGCGCCGTACGACGTGAGCCGGCAGTACCGGGTGCTGCGGGCGCTGGCGGGCACGCGCGTGCCGGTCCCAACGGCGGCCTGGCTCGAACCGACGGGCGCGGTGCTGGGCGTGCCGTTCTACGTGATGAGCCGCGTGCGCGGGGAGACCCTGCCGCTTTTCTGGCACGGGAGGTCGGAGCGGCTGCCGGCGGCGGCAGCGGCGCTGGCGGCGGTGCACGCGGTGGACTGGCAGGCGGCGGGGCTCGAGTTCCTGGCGGAGGGAACGGCCGAGGACCCGCTCGAGGCAGAGCTGGGCCCCTGGCGGGCGCGGGCGGAGCGGCTGCGGATTGCGCGGGCGCCGCTCCTCATTGCCCTGGGCGAGTGGCTGCGGGCGAACCAGCCGGCGGATGCGCGGGTGGCGCTGCTGCACGGCGACCCGAACCCGGGCAACTACCTGTTCGCGGGCAGGCAGGTGGTCGCGGTGCTCGACTGGGAGCTGGCGGCGCTGGGCGACCCGCGCTCCGACCTGGGGTTCTATGCGGCGCTGCAGACGGTGTTCGGCGGGATGGGCGGGCCGCGGGGCGAAACGCTGCTCTCGGAGGCGTACGCGGCGGTGACCGGGCAGCAGCTGACGTCGCTGGAGTACTACGAGGCGCTCGGCCTCTACCGGATGGCGATTGTGATGGCGGGCTGGGCGGGCCGGTTCGGGGCGATGTCGGCGGGGCACACGCTGGAGGTCATCGCGCGGCGGCTCGCGGTGCTGCTCGGCCCGCAATGGGAAGGGTGAAGACGAAGGTGGTGCCGCGGCCGAGTTCGCTGGTGGCCCAGATTTCGCCGCCGTGGGCACGGACGATTTCGCGGGCGATGGCGAGGCCGAGGCCGTGGCCCCTGCGGCTGCCGGGGGATTCGCGGCTGTTGCGGCTGCGGTAGAAGCGCTCGAAGAGGTGGGGCAGGTCTTCGGGCGGGATGCCGGGCCCGGTATCGGAGACGGCGACCTGGAGGGTGCCCGGCTGGAGGTCGCGGCAGGTGACGCGGACGGTGCCGCCGGGCGGGGTGTAGCGGAGGGCGTTGTCGATGAGGTTGTTCATGACCTGCTCGAGGCGGTCGAAGTCGCCGCGGACGCGGGCCGTGCCGGAGGGGGCAAACTCGAGGCGGATGCCGTGCTCTTCGGCGCGGAGGCTGAAGACATCAGCGAGGTGGGCGAAGAGCTCGCTGAGGTCGACGTCGTTCTGCTCCATGGAGACCTGGCCGGATTCGATGCGGGAGAGGTCGAGGAGCTCCTGGACGAGGCGGAGGACGCGGGCGGATTCGTCGCTGATGACGCGGGCGGAGCGCTGGATGCCCTCGGGGTCATCGATGGTGCCGTCGAGGATGGCCTCGCTGAAGCCGCGGATGGAGGTGAGGGGGGTCTTGAGTTCGTGGGAGATGTTGGCGAGGAAGTCGCGGAGGGTTTGCTGGGAGCGCTGGACTTCTTCGGTCATGCGGTTGAAATTGGCGGCGAGGTCGCGGACCTCGCGGGGGCCGGTGGCGGGCACGCGCTGGCGGTAGTTGCCGCGAGCGACGGAGCGGGCCGCGCGGGCGATGTTGCGGAGGGGGGCGGCGACGCTCTGGCTGAAGGCGAAGCCGAGGACGAGGGCAGCGGCGACGCCGATGAGGCCCGAGAAGAGGAGGCGGGGCATGAGGTCGCCGACGATTTCGCCGAGGGAGGCGGCGGGCCGGGCGACGATGATGGCGGCGGCGCCGGTTTCGCTGAGGGCCCGGAGAACTTCGGGCTCGAGGGCCATGGAGACGCAGAGGAGGGGTTCGCGCCCGGGGACCTCAAGGCGGCAGCGGCGGGGTTCGAGGGCGGCGGGGGAGCCGGGCGGGGGGAGCGGCTGGCTGGCGAGGTCGCGGACGACGGCGTCGTCGAGGGAGAGGTCGGCGGGGGCGGAGGTGAGCCCGGGGATGACGCGTCCGTTCGCGTCGACGAGGGCGAGGGCGGTTTCGGCGGAGACGCGGTTGGGCCGGCCGAGGAAGCTGCGGAGGGTGAGGAGGAGGTCGTTGGTGGTCGGGACGGGGTCGCCGGGGGCGGTTTCGAGGCGTGCCTGGAGCTCGGCGTTGGCCTGGGCGTTGATGAGGCGGCCGAGGTCTTCGAGGTTGCCGTAGGAGATGTCATCGCGGTAGCCGCCGATCTGGAGGAAGAGGGAGAGGGCGGCGAGGAAGAGGGTGACCGCGATGATGAAGAGGTAGGTGAAGAGCAGGCGGACCTGGAGGCTACCCATGGCGCAGGCGGGGGATGCGAGGCAGCCGGCGGGTCACGGCGGGCGGGCTCCCGGGGGAAAGATGGGCGACCGGCGATTCAGGGCTCGGGTTCGACGAGTTTGTAGCCGACTCCGCGCAGGGTTTCGATCTGGACGGTCGCGTTGACCAGTTTAGAGCGGAGGTGCTGGACGTGGACATCGACGGTGCGGGTTTCGCCGGCGAAGTCGTAGCCCCAGACGGAACCGAGGAGCTGGTCGCGGGTGAGGGCGATGCCGGGGTTTTCGACGAAGGCGACGAGGAGGTCGAACTCCTTGGTGCGGAGGTCGAGGAGCTGGCCGTCGACGCGGGCTTCGCGGCGGGCTTTATCGACGCTGAGGTTGCCGATGGTGATGGCAGTTTGCGGCTTCCGGCCGCCTTCGACGCGGTGGAGGATGCGCTTGACGCGGGCCACGAGTTCGCGGGGGTTGAAGGGCTTGGCCATGTAGTCGTCGGCGCCGAGTTCGAGGCCGACGATCTTGTCGATGTCTTCGGAGCGTGCGGTGAGCATGATGACGGGGACGTCGCTTTCGCGGCGGAGTTCGCGGAGGACTTCGAAGCCATCGAGGCCGGGCATCATGACGTCGAGAACGACGAGGGCCGGGGGCGACTGGGCGAAGCGGGCGAGGGCATCGCGGCCGTCGGCGGCGTGCTCGACGGTGAAGCCCTCTTTTTCGAGGTAGAGGGCGCTGAGGTCGCGGATGTTGGCTTCGTCGTCGACGAGGAGGATTTTCTGGGCCATGGGCGCCTTGCGGCCGTTGGGGTAGTTCGAGTATGCGCCGGGAGCTCCGGGCCCGCCACCCGGCGGGTGCCGGAGCGGGGGAGCTGACGGGGCCGGAGCCCCCGGCCGCCTGAGGGGCGGCAGCGGGGCGGGGCCGTCGTCCGCCTGCTGCCTGCAGGTATGTTCGGCGGCGGGGGTGCGGGGATCCGCGACGGGGTGCAAATGGCGTGTAAAACGTTGGCGATTGGCGCTCGGGGCGGGGCCGGGGCGTTAAACCGGGGTTAAAGGTGCGGGAGGAGGATGCGCCGCGAAGCACCAACCATACTGACTTCAGGGGGAAGATTTTGATGCTTCGCAACGTACGGGGAGGGAAGTGGGCGTTCCTGTTTGGGGCGCTCGTGGCCCTCATCGCCCTGGTCGCGGTCGCGTGCGGCGGCGGCGACGATGACACCAAGAAGGAGACGCCGGCAGGCGGCTCCACGGCGACGATGTCTGCCGACAAGCCGACGACCGCAGCGAGCCCCACGACCGCGGCGGGGAAGCCGGTGCCGCCGGCGAACAAGGATGAGCTCGCGAAGCTGAAGGGCGAGATCATCATCGACGGGTCGTCGACGGTATACCCGGTGACGGCAGCGGCGGCGGAGGAATTCCGCAAGTACGCGAAGGACGTCCGCATTTCGGTCGGCATCTCCGGCACGGGCGGCGGCTTCAAGAAGTTCTGCAACGGCGAAACGGACATCTCGGACGCCTCGCGGCCGATCGACCCGAAGGAAGCTGAGGCATGCAAAGCGAAGGGGATCGAGTACATCGAGCTTCCGGTGGCGTATGACGGCCTGTCGGTGGTGGTGAGCCCGAAGAACACGTGGGCCCAGTGCCTGACGGTCGCGGAGCTGAAGAAGATCTGGGAGCCGGATGCCCAGGGGAAGATCACGAACTGGAAGCAGGTGCGGGATTCCTTCCCGGACAAGCCGCTGAAGCTGTACGGTCCGGGTACCGACTCGGGGACGTTTGACTACTTCACGCAGGCCATCAACGGCAAGGAGAAGGCGAGCCGCGGCGACTACCAGGCATCGGAAGATGACAACATCCTGGTCCAGGGCGTGAGCGGCGACGATGGTTCGCTCGGGTACTTCGGGTACGCCTACTATGTGGAGAACACGGGGAAGCTGAAGCTCGTCGCCATTGACAACAATAACGGCAAGTGTGTGCTGCCCAGCCCGGAGACGATTAAGTCCGGCGAGTACCAGCCGCTTTCGCGCCCGATCTTCATCTACGTCCGCAAGGAAGCCGCCGAGCGGCCGGAAGTGCAGGCGTTCGTGAAGTTCTACCTGAGCAAGAGCTTCACGCCGATCATCCCGACGAAGGAAGTGGGCTACATCCCGCTGACCGACGAGCTGTACGCGGCGATCACCAAGCGGTTCGAGGCGAAGCCGCTCGGCACGCTCTTCCCGAACGGCGCAGAGGTGGGCGCGACGCTCGACCGGTACCTGAAGTAAGGTGCTGACGGCCGGCGACAACCTGGCCGGTCAGCGCGGAGGCTGGCAGGGGGTGCAGCCGTACCCCCTGCCAGCACGACTCTGAGGTGGGGTGCGAACCGTGGCGCAGGACGTTTGGAAGGGGGCCTACCCGTCGCGGGTAAGCCTTGGGCATAAGCGCTCGCGGCAGCTCAAAGAGGGCGCTATCGCAGGGCTGTTCTTTGTGGCAGCGACGATCGGGGCGTTCACGACGGCGGGCATCATCCTGTCGCTGGCGGGCGAGACGATCGCGTTCTTCCGGGTGGTCTCGTTCGTCGAGTTCATTACGGAGACCCAGTGGACGCCGCTCTTCTCGATTAAGAAGTTCGGCATTTGGCCGCTGGTTTCGGCGACGGCGCTGACGTCGCTCATCGCGCTGGTGGTCGCGGTGCCGCTGGGGCTGATGTCGGCAATCTACCTGAGCGAGTTCGCGCACCCGAAGGCGCGGGCGGTGCTGAAGCCGGCGCTCGAGGTGCTGGCCGGGGTGCCGACGGTGGTGTACGGCTTCTTCGCGCTGACGGTGATGACACCGTTCCTGCAGCGGTTCATTGACATGACGCTGTTCAACTCGCTGAGCCCGGGCATCGTGATGGGCGTGATGATCGTGCCGCTGGTGGCCTCGCTCAGCGAGGACGCGATGTCGTCGGTGCCGCAGGCGCTGCGGGAAGGGGCGTACGGGCTCGGGGCGACGCGGATGGAGGTGGCGACGCGGGTCGTGGTGCCGGCGGCACTCTCGGGGATTGTGGCGTCCATCATCCTGGCGCTCTCGCGGGCGGTCGGCGAGACGATGATTGTGGCGATTGCGGCCGGGCAGAACCCAACGTTCACCTTCGACCCGCGGGTGCCGGTCGAGACGATGACGACCTACATCGTGCAGGTCAGCCTGGGGGATACGCCGTACGGCTCGCTCTCGTACCGGACGCTGTTCGCGGTGGGTTCCACGCTGTTCGTGCTGACGTTCGTGATGAACATCTTCAGCTTCTGGTTCGTGCGGAAATTCCGTGAGGTGTACGACTGATGGCAGTAACGACTGCGGAGCAGTTCCCGGCGCGGGAGCAGTTTCGGCCGCGGCTGGGCTTCCGGAAGGTGACGGGAGTCATTTTCACGGGCATCGGCCTGGTCGCCATCGCGATCGGGCTGGGGATGCTCGTCTGGCTGCTCATCGATACGTTCGTGTCCGGCCTGCCGTGGCTGGACCGGCAGTTCCTGACGAGTTTCGACTCGCGGTTCCCGGACCAGGCCGGGGCGAAGGCGGCGATCTACGGCACGGCGTACATGATGTTTTTTACGATGGTCATTGCGCTGCCGATTGGGGTGATGTCGGCGATCTACCTGGAGGAGTACGCGCGGGAGGGGAAGCTGAAGAGCTTCATCCAGATCAACATCTCGAACCTGGCGGCGGTGCCCTCCATCATCTACGGGCTGCTGGGGCTGCAGGTGTTTGTGCGGTGGATGGAGCTCGGGCGGAGCGTGCTGGCGGGTTCGCTGACGATGGCGCTGCTGATTCTGCCGATCATCGTGGTGGCGACGCAGGAGGCGCTGCGGGCCGTTCCGCCGAGCATCCGGGATGCGTCGTACGGGGTGGGCGCGACGCGGTGGGAAACGATCCGGTACCACTTGCTGCCGTACGCGCTGCCGGGCATCCTGACCGGGAACATCCTTGCCGCCTCCCGGGCGATCGGCGAGAGCGCGCCGCTGATTACGATTGGCGCACTGACGTTTGTGCCGTTCACGCCCAACGGGCCGCTCGACCGGTTCACGGTGCTGCCGATCCAGATTTTCAACTGGGTGTCGCGGGCGCAGCAGGATTTCCAAGGGGTGGCCGCGGCAGGCATCATCGTGCTGCTGGTGGTGTTGCTGTTGATGAATTCCGTGGCAATTTTCCTGCGGCAGAAGCTGCAGCGGCGGTTCTAGGCGCCGAGGAGGTAGGACGTGATGACTGAACAGCAGACGCAGCCGACGACGTTGACGCGGGTGCCGGCCCTCGGCCGGGACGGCGCCGAGCAGCATCTCCGGCCGCAGGGGGCGACCCAGGGCGCCATCCTGGAGGATATTCCGAACCCGACGATCGAAGTGCGGGGGCTTTCGCTCTGGTACGGGCAGAAGCAGGCGCTGACGAACGTCTCGTTCAAGATTCCGCGGAACAAGGTAACGGCGCTCATCGGGCCCTCGGGCTGCGGGAAGAGCACGCTCCTGCGCTGCTTCAACCGGATGAACGACCTGATCCCGAATGTGCGGATCGAGGGGAAGATCTACCTCGACGGGCAGGATATTTACGACAAGTCGGTGGACCCGGTGGAGGTTCGCCGGCGGGTCGGGATGGTGTTCCAGAAGCCGAACCCGTTCCCGCGGTCGATTAAAGAAAACATCCTGTTCGGGGCGAAGGTCAACGGGTTCAAGGGGGACAAGGACCGGCTGGTGGAGGAGTCGCTCCGGCGGGCGGCGCTCTGGGACGAGGTGAAGGACGACCTGAACAAGTCGGGGCTGGCGCTCTCGGGCGGCCAGCAGCAGCGGCTGTGCATCGCGCGGGCGATTGCTACTGCGCCGGACATCATCCTGATGGACGAGCCGTGTTCGGCGCTGGACCCGATCGCGACGCTGAAGATCGAGGACCTGATGCGGGAGCTTGCGAAGGACTACACGATCATCATCGTGACGCACAACATGCAGCAGGCGGCGCGCGTCTCGGACTACACGGCGTTCATGCTCACGGACGAGCGGGTGGCCGGGCAGCTGGTAGAATACGGCCCCACTGAGGAACTCTTTACGACTCCGAAGGACCGGCGTACCGAGGACTACATCAGCGGACGCTTCGGCTAAGGCGTCGAGGAAGGGGCGCTGGGATGACACGGGACCTGTTCAAGGCGGAGCTCCGGCAGCTCCAGGACGACGTGCTGACGCTCGGCTCGATGACCGAGAAGGCCATCCTCGACGCGATGGAATCCCTGCGCGACGGCGACGTGGAGTGGTCGCGGCGGATCATTGCAGACGACGCGAAGATCAATCGCAAGCGCTTCGAGATTGAAGACCGGACGATTGCCGTTGTGGCCACGCAGCAGCCGATGGCGACGGACCTGCGGGCGCTGGTGAGCGTGCTGTATATCATCACGGACCTCGAGCGGATCGCCGACCACGCGGAAGGGGTAGCCCGGATCAACACGATGATGGAGCCGGAGCCGCTGCCGCGGAAGCTGGGGTACATCCCGGCGATGGCCGACCGGGCCGTGGCGATGCTCCGGAATTCGCTGAAGGCGTACATCGACCTCGATGTCGATGCGGCGCGGCAGATCTGCCACGCGGACGACGAGGTGGACCGGCTGCAGGACAGTGTGTACGAGGAGGCGTTCCGGGCGATGGTTGCCGACCCGTCGACGATCCAGCGGAACACGTATCTTCTCTGGACCGCCCACAACCTGGAGCGAATCGCTGACCGGTGCACGAACATCTGCGAGCGGGTGATCTACACGGTCACCGGGCAGATGGACGAGCTGAACGTTTCGAACTACTGAGGCCCGGGCAGTTGGCGCCATCTGCCGGGGGGCTGCTAGGATGAAGGTGCGCCATGGCGGGCGTAGCGTAGTGGTTAACGCGTCTGATTGTGGCTCAGAAGATCGTGGGTTCGAATCCCACCGCTCGCCCCATTGCTTTCTCCCTTCCCTCCGGACCCGGGCACGGACTGGCGCGGCCCGCCGCGAGGCCCGGCCGTGACCGCGATGGTGACGCTCAGGCCGACGCCTGAGGAGGCGCTCGCGGCGTACGCAGCGCAGGTGGCTGCCAACCGGGCGTACATCCACTCGATCGAGGGCCCGCCGCGGCCGGGGCAGGACTACTGGGCCGCCCGCGCCGCGGCGTTTCGCCCGGGCCGGATGCCCGTACCCGAGCTCGGGGCGCTCCTTGCGCTGGCTGAGCCGGGCGACACCTGGCTCGACATCGGCGCGGGCGGCGGGCGGTTCGCGGTCCCGCTCGCGGAGCATGTTGCTCGGGTCATAGCGATCGAGCCGTCGCCGTCGATGCGCGCGCAGCTGACCGAAGCGGCACAGGAGGCGGGGCGGACGAACATCGAGATCGTGGACATGGCGTGGCCGCCGGACCCTGGTGCCGCAGCGCCGGAGGGCGACGTGGCGCTGGCGGCGAACGTGCTCTACGCGATCGAGGATGTCGGGGGGTTCATCGCGGCGATGGAGCGGCACGCGCGGCGGACCTGCGCGGTGGTGGCATTCGACCGCGCCCCGAACACGCCGGTGCCGGCGATCTGGCGGGAGCTGTGGGGCAGCGACTTCCGGGAGCTGCCGGCGCTGCGGGAGCTGGTGGCGGTGCTGCTGGCGATGGGCCGGCGTGTCCGGGTGGAGCCGCTGCCGCCGCAGCCGCAGGAGCCGCGGCCGCTCGATGACGTCGCCGCGGAGTATGCGTGGATGTACCACGTGCGGCCGGGCATCGATGGGTACGAGGCGAAGCTCGCGCGGTTCAGGGAGCTGGTGGCCCGCCACTGCGGGGCCGGAGAGGGGCTGGCGCGGCCGCCGGTGGTGCGGCGGTACTCGTCGGTGATTTCGTGGCCGGCGGAGCGGAACTCCTGACGGGGACCGCCGGCGCAGCGTCCAGCCCGGGATGGGGCGTCACTGACTGAAACGGCCGGGGCCGCAGCCTCTCCCACCGGCTGCGGCCCCGGGCATCGTGACGGCGGAAGGGGTCAGTTGGTGCCGTCGGTCGCGAGGAGCGGCAGGTAGCGGTAGTACTTGTCCTGGCCGCCGCCGCCGAGGAACCCGGACGCCACGGTGAAGCTCCCGCCGGTCGAGCTGCCGGCGAAGGGCTGGCCGATGGCGGCCCGGAGCTCGTAAGAGCCGCCGGCCGAGCGGCCGCCGCCGGAGGTCGTTCGCCACCAGAGTTCGTAGGACCCGGAGGAGACCTGCGCGAGGACGGCTGCGAGGGTTGCGAGGCCGGCGCAGGCGGCAGCGACGAGGGCGAGCGTGCGGCGGGCGTTCACTTGCTGATGACCAGGACGTTGAAGGTGGCGCCGTCAACGAAGTCGGGGCCGGTCGTGTAGATAACCCACCTGTTTGAGACGCCTGTGCACGGGGCGGACGCGGTAGCGCGGTAGCTCACGCCGATTTCCGTCGGGCCGGTGGTCCCGCCAGGGGTGTCGGCGCGGGGCGTGACGAACACGATGGCGTCTGGCTTTTCATTCAAGAGCGGGTGGTCGAGGACGGTCACCTTATCGGAGCCGGCGCACGTGTTCTTGCCTCCGCCCGTCGTGTGGACGGTGTGGACGAACGCGGCGGGGGCGCTGCCCGAGACTTTGATGGCGCCATCGAGGTCGATGGCGGTGGGGCCGACGAAACTGCCGGCAGTGCCCTGGGTGGCGAAGGCCTGGACGCCGATGCCGTTGGTTGCGGTCGTTTCGCCCTGGATGGCGGCGCCGCCGCCCGCGTTGTAGCCGTAGACGGCGGGGTAGGCCGCGGAGTCGGTCGTGGTGCGGAGCCCGGCGACCGCGATGCCGGTGCCCTGCTGGTTGACGGTGACCAGGCCGAGGTTTTCGGTGGTGAACGGGACGCCTGCGGAGGTGCCGGTGACCGTGAGGGGGACCTTGAGGCTGCCGGCTGACGCGGCGAAGAGGGCGTAGGGCGCCGGGCTGACCGGCTGCCGCGGCGAGAGGACGGTGTAGGTGCCGGTCGAGGTGCCGGGCCGGACGGCGATCTCCATCCAGCGGGCGTCGCCGCGGAAGGCGCTGGCGCCGAAATCGAGGTCGACGGTGAAGAGGCCGTTGGCGACGGGCACGTCGTCTTTCGTGACGGTGGCGCCGACCTGGGCGCCGCCGGATTCGGCGTCGTAGAGGATGAAGCGGAGGTCGTAGGCGCCGTTGGCGGGGCTGCCGCCGTCGGTGAGGCGGCCCTGGTAGGTGAACGTGGTCGTGAGGGCGGTGGCGGACTCGACGCGGGAGCCCCCGGGGGCGTCGTCGCCGATGGCGGTGGCGATGGGGACGAGGGCAGCAAGGCCGAGCGCCGCTGCTGCGAGGGTGAGGATGCGGTTACGGGCCACGGGCGCCTCCTCCGATTGCAATCGGCGGGATTATAGTGCAACTGCGTAAGCAGGTGAGCAAACTCCGGGCAAACGGGGCGTTAACGGTGGGCGTTTGACCGTTCGGGAGGCAGGACGTACGTTCGGCACGTGCGCACACCCGCGTGCCTCGAACCTCCGCAACGCAGGACACTTCCGTGGCCGATGATGTGGCTGTCCGGGAGCTTTTCGATGACGCACGCGCGCTGGCGGCGAACGGCGAGTGGGCGAAACTCGTCGCGCTTGTAACGTCTCTCCATCCTGCTGACCTCGCGGAACTGGTGCTCGAGCTCCCGGAAGAGGAGCGCGTGGCGCTGCTCGACCACCTGCCGACGGACGTGGTGGCCGACCTCTTCGAGTACGTCGAGGACGACGACCTGAAGGAGCTGATCCGCGGCGTCGGGGTGAAGGACCTGCCGGCCGTCCTGGAGGAGGTGGAGGACGACGTTGCGGCGGACGTCATCCAGCAGCTGGAACCGGAGGAGCAGGCGGAGACGCTGGCGCAGATGGACCGCGGCGAGGAAGTCGCGGAGCTGCTGCAGTACGGCGACGAGTCGGCCGGCGGCATTATGTCGCGCGGCTTCGTGGCCCTCAACGAAGGGATCACGGTGCAGCAGGCGATCGACTATCTGCGGGTGCTGCGGCCGCCGGCGGACCGGGCGTACTACCTGTACGTGGTCGATGACAACCGGGTGCTGCAGGGCGTGGTGTCGATCCGCGACCTGCTGGTGTCGTCGCCGAAGACGCTGCTGAGGGAGATCACCCAGCGGGACGTCCACGCGGTGACGACGGACGCGGACCAGGAGGAGGCGGCGCGCATTCTGCAGAAGTACAACCTGCTGGCCGTGCCGGTGGTGGATGCGGAGGGGCGGCTCGAAGGCGTGATGACCGCCGACGACCTGATCGACGTGCTCCAGGAAGAGGCCACCGAGGACATGTACCGGATGGTCGGCCTCGACGAGGCGGAGAGCGTGATGGCGCCGGTGTGGCGGTCGGTGCGGCGGCGGGTGCCGTGGCTGCTGGTGAACCTCGCGACGGCGTTCCTGGCGGCGTTCGCGGTGGCGCCGTTCGAGGGGACAATTTCACGAGCAGCGACGCTGGCGGTGTTCATGCCGATCATCGCCGGGCACGCGGGGAACACCGGGACGCAGGTCGTGACGCTGGTGGTGCGCGGGCTGGCGATCGGCGAGGTTAAGCTCTCGGACTGGTGGACGGTATTGCGGAAGGAGCTGGCCTTCGGGCTGATTCACGGGGCAGTTGCGGGCATCCCAACAGCGTTGCTCGGCCTGATGCTGTCGTTCAACCCGTGGCTCGGGGCGGTGGTCTTTTTTGCGCTGGTCGCCGACGTCATCATCGCCGGGGTGCTGGGAGCGGTAATCCCCCTGGCGATCAAGCGATCTGGAGGCGACCCGGCGATCGCCGGCGCGATCTGGCTGACGACGTTCACCGATATCATCGGCTTCATCATCCTCCTCGGGACGGGAACGCTGCTCATCGACCGGCTGTCGTAGGGGCGGCGCGACGGACGGCTTCGTAGGCGGCGAGGGCGCGCGCGCGGGCGGCGTGGTGGTCAACGATGGGCGCGGGGTAGTCGCGGCCGATGATGCAGCCGGCGGCCTGCTGGACATCGGCGGGCATGGTCCACGGCTCGTGGAGGTAGCGGTCGGGCACGCGACGGAGTTCGGGGAGCCAGCGGCGGATGAAGGCACCCTCGGGGTCGAACTTCTTCGACTGGGCGACCGGGTTGAAGATGCGGAAGTAGGGCTGGGCATCGGTGCCGACGGAGGCGGCCCACTGCCAGCCGCCATCGTTGTTGGCGACGTCGCCATCGACCAGGTGGCGCATGAAGTGGGCTTCGCCAAGGCGCCAGTCGATGAGGAGGTCCTTGGCGAGGAACGAGGCGACGATCATCCGGGCGCGGTTGTGCATGTAGCCGGTGGCGAGGAGTTCGCGCATGGCAGCATCGACGACGGGGTAGCCGGTGCGGCCGGCGGCCCAGGCCTCGAAGTCGGCGGGGGCATTGCGCCAGGGGATGGCGGCAAAGGCGGGCTGGAACGGCTCGCGGAGGACGCGGGGGTGGTGCCAGAGGATGTGGTGGTAGAACTCCCGCCAGGCGACCTCGGCGACGAACTTCCCGGCATCGCAGGGGACGGCGCGGGCACGGGTGACGACCTCGAGGGGCGAGAGGAGGCCGAAGTGGAGGTCCTGGCTGATGCGCGACGTGCCGCCGAGGTCGAGGCGGTCGCGGGTTTCGGCGTAGGCGCAGACGGGGCCGGCGAGGAACCGTTCGAGGCGGGCGCGGGCCGCGGCCTCGCCGGCAGGCGGCAGGGCATCGACCGCCGGGGGCAGGCCGAGGCTGGCGAGCTGCGGGATGGTGCCGGGCTCGGCGGAGGCGCTGGGGATGCGTCCGGGGGCGGGGAGCACGGCGCGGAGCGGGAGCGCAGACCAGGCGCGGAAGAAGGGGGTGAAGACGGAGAGGGGCTGGCCAGCGGCACCGCGCACGTCTTCGGGCTCGTGGACGAGGGTGCCGCGGCGGGCATGGAAGCGGATGCCGGCTGCCTCGAGGGCGCGGGCGACGGCGGCATCGCGGCGGCGGGCGTACGGGCTGTAGTCGCGGGAGACGAAGACGTCTGCGGCGGCGACTTCGGCGGCGAAGCGGGGCACGACCTCGGCCGGGCGGCCGAAGCGGACGTGAAGGCGGGCGCCGCGTTCGCGGAGGGCCGCATCGAGTTCGCGGAGCGAGGCGAGGAGAAAGGCCGTGCGGTTCGGGGAGGCCCAGCGCCCGCGGAGGAGCGCGGGGTCGAGGACGAACAGGGGCGCGACGGGGCCGGCTTCGATGGCTGCCTGGAGGGCCGGGTGGTCGTGGAGGCGGAGGTCGCGGCGGAACCAGAGGACGCTGGGCATGCGGTGCCAGTGTGGCAGAAGCGGGCGAAGGGCCGCCGTCATCGCGCCCGCATGGGGGTTGCGCCGTTGACGCCCGGCAGGGCAGGCTGAACCGCATGCGGATTGTGGGGCTGGACGAAGCGGTCGGTGTGGTCCAGCACGGCGACCGGGTGTACGTGCACGGCGGGGTGTGCACGCCCCGCGTGCTGGTCGAAGGGCTGGTGGCGATTCGGCAGGACCTGCGGGACGTGGAGATCGTCCACCTGCACACCGATGCGCCGGCGCCGTACGTCGAGCCGGGGATGGAGGAGCGGTTCCGGCACAACGCGCTGTTCATCGGGCCGAACGTGCGGCAGGCGGTGCAGGAGGGGCGGGCCGACTACACGCCCATTTTCCTTTCGGACATCCCGCGGCAGTTCGAGCCGGGCGGGGCGCTGCCGCTCGACGTGGCGTTCATCCAGGTGAGCCCGCCGGACCGGGAGGGCCGGTGCACGCTGGGGGTGTCGGTCGACTGCGCGATGGCGGCGGCGATCCACGCGCGGACGGTGGTGGCGCAGGTGAACCCGCGGATGCCGCGGACGTTCGGGCACAGCCTCGACGCGAGCTTCATCGACCTGGCGATTGAGGTGGACGAGCCACTGCCGCAGGTGGTGCTCGAAGAGCCGGGCCCGGAAGCGATGGACATCGGCCGGCACGTGGCGGGGCTGGTGGCGGACGGGTCGACGCTGCAGATGGGCATCGGGACGATTCCGAGTGCGGTGCTGCGGCACCTGGCCGGGCACCGGGACCTGGGCGTGCACACGGAGATGTTCACCCAGGCGCTGCTGCCGCTCATCCGGGCGGGGGTGGTGAACGGCGCACGGAAGACGCGGGACCGGGGGAAGGTGGTCTCGGCGTTCGCGGTGGGGAACCAGGAGCTGTACGACTTCGTGGACTGGAACCCGGAGGTGGAGTTCCACCCGGTGGACTACACGAACGATGTCGACGTGATTGCGTCGCAGGAGCGGATGGTGGCGATCAACTCCGCGCTGAGTGTGGACCTGACCGGGCAGGTGGTCGCGGACTCGATCGGGCCGCGGTTCTACAGCGGCATCGGGGGACAGGTGGACTTCATCCGCGGGGCGGCGCGGTCGAAGGGCGGGGTGCCCATTATCGCGCTGCCCTCGACGGCGAAGGGCGGGACGGTGTCGCGCATCTGCCCGGAGCTGGCGCCGGCGAGCGGGGTGGTGACGACGCGCGGGGATGTGCACTGGGTGGTGACGGAGTACGGGGCGCGGAACCTGCACGGGCGGACGATCCGGGAGCGGGCGCGGATGCTGATCGAGATTGCGCACCCGAAGTTCCGGGAGGAGCTGGCGCGGCGGGCGACGGAGCTCGGCTACCTGGGGCGGCACGAACACATCCCCGGGCTCTAGGCGCCCGGGGGCTCGCCGGGGAAGGCCGGGCCGGGGGCGCCGCGGAGCGCGGCGATGAGGTCGGCGGCCTCCTGGGGCGTGATGCGGCCCTGTTCGAGGAGCTGGAGGACGCGGAGTTCTTCGGCTTCGCGGCGGCGGTCGGCGGCGCGAGCGGGGGGGCCGGGGCGGGAGGGCCGCGCGGGAGGGGGTTCGCCGGGGACGCGCCAGCGGACGGCGGCCTCGCCGATGCCGCTGTTGACGCTGATGATGGCGGGTGCGCCCGGGACGGACGGCACCTCGATGGCGGACTTGCCGAGGCCGGAGGCAGCGCGGATTTCGACCGCGGCGCCGGGCGGGATGCGGACTTCGGCGCGGCCGAGGCCGACATCGACGCGGTACCGGCCGGGGCGGACGGCCGCGAGGTCGAGGGTGATATCGCCGGTGCCGGACTGGGCGCTGGCGGTGCCCTCGTGGGCGAGGATGCTGATACGGCCGGCGCCTGCGCTGACGTCGAGGTCGCCGGTGAGCTGGACGGCGGTGACGGTCCCGGCGCCGGTGCTGAGGCGGATGGTTTCGGCGGCCAGGCCGGCGGCCTCGATCTCCCCGTAGCCGTTGGCGATTCGGAGCGCACGGAACGGGCGGGCCGGGAGGCGGACCAGGGCGGTGGCGCCCTGGCGCCGGCGGAAGAGCCAACCGCGGGCGACGCGGACGTGGATGCGGAGGGTATCGCCGTCACGTTCGATGGCGACCTCGGGGGCGGAGCGGCTGGCTGCAGCGGCGACGGCGGGAGTTTCGCCCTCGAGGCAGGTGCGGACGGTGAGCTTGCCGGCGGTGTTGTCGATTTCGAGGCGGCTGATGCCCTCGAGCGGCGGGAGGGGGCGCTCGACACGGGCCGCGCCGGCGTCATCGGCGGGGTCGGCGGCGCCGCGGCGTTCGGCGCGGGCGGCCTCGCGCTGACGGCGGGCCTCTTCGCGGGCGCGGCGCGCCTCGGCCTTGAGACGTTCGGCCTCGGCCCTTGCTTCGCGGCGGAGGCGCTCGGCGGCCTCGCGGGCGCGGCGGGCTTCGTCGAGGAGGCGCTGGACTTCGGGGTCGAGCTCAGCCATCGCGGGAAGCCAGGGCGCGGAGCTGTTCGGCGGCCTCGGCTGCGGAGATGCGCCCGGCGGCGAGCTCGTCGAGGATGCGCTGGCGGCGCTCGGCGTCGCGGGGGTCTTCTCCGGCTTCGAAGCCGAGGGCGACGAGGACGTCGTTGAGGCGGGCGACGACGGTGGGGTAGGAGATGCCGAGCTCTTCTTCGACGTCCTTAATCTTGCCGCGGGCGCGGAGGAAGGTTTCGACGAAGGCGAGCTGCTCGCGGTTGAGGCGGGCGAGGGGGCCGGCATCGAAGTGGCCATCGACGCCGGTGCCGCACTCGGGGCATTCGAGGCGGCGGACGACCATGGGGCTTTCGCAGCTTGGGCAGGCGCCGATCAGTCGAGCCATGGGGATGTCCTGGGCGGTGGATTTCAGCGGGCGCCGCGCGGGTCGAGCAGGGCGGAGTCGGGGAGCTCGGCGGCGCTGCCGGCTGCCCAGGCCTCGAGGGCGGCAGCAGCGCGACGAAGCGCCACGGCGCACCGGCCGATCATAGCGGGCATGGGCCCGGGACGCCCCAGGCGGTAGCGCGCGGCCGAGGCACGGCGGCTGGCGACGTAGTGGTCGCTGAAGGCGGCGATGAACCAGAGGTTGAGGTCGAACATGGCGGGTCTCCCGGGGGCAGCGGCCCCGAGTGCCATTCTTGCCTACTCACGCAAGAAAGTCAATGTAGAACTTGAGAAATTTGATTCTTACCTTCAAATCGTGTGAGGCAAGCGCGGCACAGCGGCGCTGCGGGCGCTGCGGGAGACCGGCAGGCGGCAGGGCGGAATCAGGCGAGAAGCGGGAGGAAGGCGGCAGCGGGGTCGCCGGCGGCGTCGAGGGCGGCCAGGCGGAGCGGGCGCCCGGCGAGCTCGGCCTCCAGGGCGGCGGGCAGCTGTGCGAGGGCGGCATCGATCAGCGCCGGGGCGGCGGTGGCGGGTGCGGGGTGGCGGACGATGGCGACCGGGCCGCCGCCGGCACGTTCGAGCAGCGGGGCCGCGCAGCGGATCGCGACGAGCGCTGCGCCGAGCCGTTCGCGGGCGAGGGGGAGCCACTCGTCGATGGAGAACTCGTCGAAGGGGATGTCCGGGAGCGGGCCGGGGTCGACGGCGAGCGCTGCGAGCGGGCCGAAGCGGTCTTCGAGCTCGGCGAGGAACGCGCCGAGGGCGGCGGGGTCGGCGGCGTCGAGGACGCGGTGGAGGTGGTCGGCGCCGAGGGCCCAGAGTTCGTTGGCGATGCTGGCGGTGGCGAACTCGTGGGCCTGGGCCGGCGCGAGGGTGGCGAGGCCGATGGGGCGGCCGACTTCGGCGAGGGCGAGCGCGAGGGCGCGCAGCGGCGGGCCGCCGGGGCCGACCAGCGCGACGGGCCGGTTCATCGGAGCACCACCAGGACCATCGGCAGGACGAGGGCAAGGACGACGAGGATGGCGACGCCGAGCGCGATGGTGTTCCAGTCGCGGGTGCGGAGCTGGCCGCTGTAGTACTGCTGCTCCCAGGTCCCGTCCATCAGGTCGCGGTCGCGCTCATCGGGGCCGAGGTCGCGGTCGTCGCCGGGCGGGCCGAGGGGGATGCGGTCGTCATCGTCGGGGTGCACGAGGCGATGGTACCGCAGGGCGGCGTGGCGGTCAGACCAGGCGGCCGTGCTCGTCGCGGATTTCGGGGCCTTCGACGCGGGCGCGGCCGTCGCCGAACTTCGCGTCGCGCCAGTGGAGGGCAGCCTTGAGGCCCTGCTCGGCGGCGATGCGGCCGAATTCGCGGACGGAGGGAGCGAGGTGGGCGCGGGCGTCGTTCTCGGCGCCGAGGCGCTGCATGGTGCGGGCGCCCATCAGTTCGAGGGCGAGGTTGACGATCCGCTTGTTGGCGGAGAGGAGGTCGGTGTCGATCATGGCCATGCGGTCGACGAGGCCTTCGACCTCCTGGGCGAGGAGGCTGGCGGGGACGGCCTTGAGGACGAGGCCGATTTTCGCGGCCTCGGCGCCGGTGATGGTGTCGCCGGTGAGGAAGAGGCGCTTCGTCCACTGGGGGCCGCAGTGGTAGACCCACATCTGGTTGGGGAGGGAGCCCATGGCGCGCGCGGGCGGGAAGCCGATGGTGGCGTCCTCGGCGGCGATGACGATGTCGCAGAGGAAGGCGATATCGGTGCCGCCGGCGAGGCAGTAGCCGTGGACCTGGGCGACGACGGGCTTGTGCATATCGAAGATGGCCATGCGGAGCCGCTGGGCGCGCTCGAGCTGCCAGGCGTCGTCGTCGAAGGTGCGTGCGCCGCGGTAGACCGCGGTGTAGTGGTCGCCCTCGGGCGCGGGGCGGCGGTTGCCGAGGGGGGTGAGGTCGTAGCCGGCGGAGAAGGCGCGGCCGGCGCCGCGGATGATGACGGCGTGGACGCGGGTATCGTTGTCGGCCTCCCAGAGGGCGTCGTGGAGCTCCTGCTGGAGTTCGAGGCTGAGGGCGTTCAGCTTTTCGGGGCGGTTGAGGGTGATGCGGGCGCGGCCGCGTTCGACTTCGTAGAGGATGGTGCGGTAGTCGTTCATGCTGCTGCCTCCGTGGGAGGCGAGTATAGCCCGGTGCGGCAGGGGCCTGCGGGAACGGGAAGCGCCCGCCGGCGGCGGGCACGGCGGGCGCTTCGGAGGGGAGCGGAGGGCAGGAGCTAGACGGTGATGCCGTAGAGGCGCTGGGCCTCCTTCTTCAGCTCGCCGCGGAAGTCGGGGTGAGCGACGGAGATCATTTCGTTGATGCGTTCGCGGATGGACTTGCCGGTAAGCTTCGCGATGCCCTGTTCGGTGACGACGTAGTCGACGAAGCCGCGGTGGACGGTGACGACCGTTCCGGGCGGGTGGCCGCCGACGATGCGGGTGTGGCGGGTATCGCCGATGAGCGAGCTGGAGGGGAGGACGATGACGGAGCCGTTGGCGGCGGTGGAGGCGCCGATGGCGAAGACGGCCTGGCCGCCGGTGCCGGAGTAGACGAGGTTGCCCTGGGTCTCGGAGGAGACGTTCCCGGTCAGGTCGACGGCCATGGCATTGTTGACCGCGATGAAGTTTTCGATCTGGAGGAGGAGGCGGATGTCGTCGGTATGGGTGAAGTCGTAGAGCTCGTAGGTGTCGTTGCCGTCGATGCGGGCGAGGTCCTCGGGCGGGACCTGGCCGAGGGCGCTGGCGACGACCTTGCCGACGTGGTGAGGCTTGTACTTGCCGGTGATGACGCCCTTTTCGACGAGGTCGGGGATGCCGCCGGGGAGGAGTTCGGTATGGACGCCGAGGTCGTGCTTCTCTTCGAGGAAGACGGGCAGGGCGGCCGAGACATCGCCGATGCCGAACTGGAGGGTGGCGCCGTCGTAGACGATTTCGTTGGCGACGAGGGTGCAGATGACGTTGGCGGCGATTTCGGTCTCTTCGGTGCGCGGCGGGATGGGTGCTGCTGCCGGCGGGAGGGTGTACTCGCAGACGCGGGCGAAGCGGTCGATGTGGATGCGGTTGCCGCCGCCGGTGCGGATGAAGTTCTCGTGGATTTCGCCGATGAGGGTGGTGGCGATGCTGGAGACGGTGGGGCCGAAGAAGACCCCGGAGCCGAAGGAGCACCAGCCGTCCTCGTCGGGCGGGGAGATCGGGATGAGGGCGACGTCGAGCCGGTCGAGGCCGGGCGGCATTTTGCCCTCGCGGAAGCGGGAGACCGGGACGTATTCGATGCGCCCTTCGCGGGCGGCCTTGCGGTCGAAGGGGCTGCAGTAGCCGGTGATGACCTTCCAGTGGGCGAGGACTTCCGGCCTGTCCCAGTTGAAGGGGGAGAGGAAGTTGACGATGGTGACGTCTTTGACCTGGCCGGCGCGGGCGGCGAGGGCAGCGCAGAGCTGGGGCGGGACGGACGTCCAGCCGCCAGTCCAGACCCAGTCGCCATCTTTGACGACGGCGACGGCTTCTTCGGGGGAGACGAGTTTATCGGCGACGAGTTCGCGCCAGTTGGGTGCCGTTGGCTTCACCGGTTCGACCTCCAGGGAGATTCGAACGGTGATGATACTGGAGCGGCGGCTGCGGAGGAGGGGGAAAATTTACCGGCCGGTCAGCCGGCGGCGGCGAGGACGGCGTCGTCCCAGCCGGGGATGAACTTGCGCCAGGCTTCTTCGCTTTCGAGGTAGGGGTAGAAAGCGTGGTAGATGCTGACGCGGGGGGCAGCGGGCTCGCGGAGGAGGGTCATGCGGGCTTCCTGGGGGGTGCGTCCGGCCTTGCGGTGGTTGCAGGTGCGGCAGGCGGCGACGAGGTTCTCCCAGGTATGGGGCCCGCCGCGGTGGCGGGGGATGACGTGGTCGAGGGTGAGGTCGCGGGTCTGGCGGCCGCAGTAGACGCACTGCCAGCCGTCGCGCTGGAAGATTTCGCGCCGGGTGAGGCGGACTTTCGGCCGCGGGCGGCGGACCATGTGGACGAGGCGGATGACGGAGGGAAGGGCGAGCGTGGTGCGGGCGGTGTGGAGGACGGCGCGGGCGGTTTCGATGACTTCGGCTTTCCCGCGGAGGACGAGGACGATGGCACGCCGGACGGAGCACACGTTGAGCGGCTCGTAGTTCTGGTTCAGCACCAGGACGGCTATGCCATCTACCCCCACGGGCGGAGCCTCCGGCCTGCCTTTGCGGGATCGTAGCAAACTGCGCGAAGGGTCAGCAATTGCGGGCCGTTAACCTGGCCCTGGCGGGTTATGTCGTTGTGACGCGATGGACGTCGACGCCGGCCTCGGTATCGAGCCGGATATGGAGGGGATTGCCGGGTTCGAAGTCGGCGGAGAGGGGGATGGTGACGTCGGTCCAGCGGCCGGGCGGGGCATCGAAGCGGGTCGAGCCAAGGAGGATGAGGTTGCCACCGTTATCGTGCCAGGCCTGGGCCTCGCCGCGGCCGCCGGCCAGGGTGACGGTGGCGGCGGTGCGGGGTTCGCGGACGAGGAGGTAGATATCGCCGACCTGCCCGGAGCGGCGGTATTCGCGGCCGGAGGGGTCGCGCTGGAGGTCGCCCCAGCCCATAGCGATGTGCGGCACATCGTTGATGCCGAAGGTGACCTCGGGGTCGCGCGGGGCCATGTAGAAGGCGAGGTGTCCCAGGTCGAAGAGGGAGGGCGGGAAGTACCAGCGGAAGGGAGCGTCGGTTTTGCGGGCGCGGACGAAGAGGTGGTAGCGGTAGTGGCCGCCGGTGATGCGGCTCACGACGTTGTTCATCAGCCAGCGGAAGATGCGGCGGTTGCGGCTGGCCGGGGGGTAGATGTCGATATCGGCAGCGCGCTCGATGGTGTAGCCGCACCCTTCGAGGAGGTCGGTGAGCTCGGCGAGGGTGTACTCGCGGCTGTGGCGGGAGCCCTTGAGGGGGGCGCCGAGGTGGTAGGGGTCGTAGATGTTGCGGCCGGCGAGGAAGTTGGCGATGGAGTCGGCGCGGGAAGCGTTCGGGGTGGAGATGACGAGGGCGCCGCCCGGTTTGAGGACGCGGTGGATCTCGGCGAGCGTATGGACGGGGTTCTCGGTGAGGTGCTCGATGACTTCGCACCAGGTGACGAGGTCGAAGGAGTTGTCGGGGTAGGGGAAGGTATCGGCCTCGGCGTTGAAGCAGGTGCAGACGAATTCGTACGTTTCGCCGAATTCGGGGCTTTCGAGCTGCTGGCGGAGCTCCGGGCGGCCGTCGGCGGCGTAGCCGGTGAGGACGAGGTCGTAGTTGCGGAAGCGCTGGAGGAGGAGGGTGATGTGGAAGGGGGGGCTGCCGAGCTCGAGGGCCCTGCCGCGCTCCTTCGGGTTGGGGACGAAGCGGAGGACCTGGCGCCAGAGGGGGAGGCCTCCGTTGACGAGGATGCGGTGGACCTCCTCGTTGCGGTAGGGCCAGCGGAAGGAGAGGAGGTAGCGCTCGAGCGACTCCGGGTCGCGTTCGGAGACCGGGGGCGGCTGCATGGAATCCGAATTGTGCCGGAAGGCGGGCGCGACGTCGAACGGGGGCGGGCGGCCCAGGGGAGGGCCGAGGCGCGCCGGCGCAGACAGCGCCCGGTAAGGAAGCCGAAAAGGGACGGTACGGGCATTTGTTCTGTGGGAGGAGCCGGAGGAAACTCGACCTGACGTGTCGGGCACGGAACCGCATGCCGAGGAAGCCCGGAAGGGCCGGACGGCCGCGCTCAGGGCCGTGCTGTGGGCAGCACTGGCCGCCGCTGTGGCGTTCTTCCTGTGGGCGAACCGGCAGGACCTGCCGGACGCCTGGCGGAGCGCGACCTCAGCCAACCCCGCCTGGCTTGCGGCGGCGCTGGGGTGGGTGGTGCTGTTTCTCGCGGGACAGGCCGGCATGTATGCGAGCGCCCGGCGTGCGGTGGGCCTTCCGGCGACGACGGCGGGGATGGTGGTGCCGGCGCTGGCTGCGGGAGCGCTGAACATCGTATCGAAATCGGGCGGCATGGGCGGGCTGGCGGTTTTTCTCGCCGAAGCGAAGCGGCGCGGCGAGCCGGCGGGGCTGGTGACCACGGCCTACACGGCAGTGGTCGTGGTCAGCCATGCAACGTTCGCGCTGACGCTGGCGGTGGTCTTCGTGGTGATGTGGTTCGATGGGCATGTCACGCGGCTGGAAATTGCGGCAGGCGCGCTGTTCGCCGTGTACGCGGCAGGGCAGGCGGCAATCCTGGGGGCGGCGCTCTGGAGCCGTGGGATGGTGCGCCGGGTGTACCGGCTGACGGGGATTGCGAGCCACGCCGTGCGCCGGCTCCTGGGACTGACCCGGGACGTCTACGTGGCGAATGATGCTGCGGCGGACGAGCTGTTCGACGTGCTGGCTGCGCTTCGGCGCGCGCCCGGCAGGCTGGCAGGCGCGTTCGCCTGGGGCATGGCGGTCGAGCTGGCCGGTGTCGGGCTGCTGTGGGCCGTGCTGCGGGCACTGGGCGAGCCGGTGAGCCCGGTGGTCGCGCTTTCGGGGTATGCGATGACGGTGCTGTTTTCGACGGTGGGGATTTTCCCCGGGGGCCTGGGCTTCGCGGAGGCGTCGCTGGGGGCGATGCTCAGAAGCTACGGAGTCAGCGTGCCGGTGACGACCGCGGCGGTGGTGCTGTACCGGGTTGGGGAGGCGTGGATTCCGCTGGCGGCCGGGTTGGCGGCGCTCCGGCTGCTGGGACGGGGCGGGGCAGCCCCTGCGGCAGGACTGGCGCCGGAGGAGCCTGGCGGATGAGCCCAGCGCGGCTCCCCGGGGCATGGAAGCGGCGGACGGCAGCCGCGGTCGTCCTGGCGAACGGGCTGCTGGGGTTCGCGCTGGTGCTGCTGCACCGGCCGATTATCGAGATTGGGCCGCTCCACCGGGCGTTCCCGGTCTCTGCGGTCATCACGGCGCGGTTCCTGCTCGTGCTGGCATCGCTGGCGCAGGTGAGCACTGTGAGCGGGCTGCTGCGCGGGAAGCGGCAGGCGTGGGTCGTTGCGACGGTCGCGGCGCTGGCGGCTCTCGCGTGTTTCCAGGTGAAGCGGGCCGATGTGCTGGGCCTGGTCTCGGCAGGCGCAACGGCGGGGCTGCTCCTGGCGTGGGCGCCGGCGTTCCCGGCGCGGAGCGACCCGGCGATGGCGCGGCGCGGAGTTGCCTGGCTGGTACTCGGGACGCTGGGGGCGATGGCGTACGGGTTGGCGGGGCTGTGGCTCCTGGACCGCCATTTCCGCGGCTCGGAATCGTGGCGAGCGATGGTGGAGGACACCGTACGGCTGGTGCTGATCATCCCGGAGGCGAACGCAGAGCCGGTCGGCCGCCACGGACGCTGGTTCCTCGATTCCGTGCGGGTGCTGATGGGCGCGACGATTGCGGTGGGGAGCTGGCATCTGCTGTCGCCGGTGCGGTATCGCCTGGCGGAGGAGCGGCGGGAGCTGGAGCGCGTGCGGACGATTCTCGAGCGGTGGGGAACCACGTCGCTCGGGTATTTCCACCTGATGCCGGACAAGTCGCATTTCATGGCGAACGAGGGCGACGCGTTCATCGGCTACCGGGTCGAGCGGCATGTGGCAGTGGCGCTGGGCGGGCCGATCGGGGAGCCTGCCGCGTGCGAGGCTGTGGCGCGGGAATTTATTGAATACTGCGACCTGAACGGGTGGGGGTTCTGCTTCCACCAGTCGACGCCGGAAGATGTCGCGCTGCTGCAGCGGCTGGGGCTGAAGGCGCTGAAGATCGGCGAGGAGGCAGTTGTTAACCTCGAAACGTTCAGCCTTGCGGGAAAGTCGTTCAAGCACATCCGGAACGTGACGAACCGTCTCCAGCGGGAGGGGTACACGGTCGAGGAGCTGCCGCAGCCAATCGATGCGAGGACGATGGCGGAGCTGCGGGAGGTTTCGGACGGCTGGCTGGCCGAGGGGCATCACCGGGAGCGGCAGTTCACCCTCGGGTGGTTCGACGAAGGGTACCTGCGGGCGACGCGGGTGCTGGCTGTGCGGGCGCCTTCGGGGCGCATCGAGGCATTCGTGAACCTGCTGCCGCCGTTCGCTTCGAGGGTGGGGAACTTCGACCTGATGCGGCGCCGGCCGGATGCGCCCGATGGGGTGATGGACTACCTGTTCGTGCGGATGGCGGAGCGGTTCCGGGAGGAAGGGATGACTGGAATGAGCCTCGGCTTTGCCCCGCTCGCGAACGTCGACGAGAGCGGGGTGAAGGGGCGGGTGCTGCGGTGGCTGTATGAGTACGGGGGCAGGGCGTTCAACTTCCGCGGGCTGCGGGCATTCAAGGAGAAGTGGGACCCGGCCTGGGAGAGCCGGTACCTCATCTACCGGAGCGAGGCCGACCTGCCTGCGATTGCGCTGGCCGTGGCGCTGGTCGGCGAGCGCCGCAGTCCGCTGCGGTGGCCGTGGCAGCGCGGCGGGCCGGACATGCCGGAGCCGCTCGAGGGATGACCCGGGCGCGGGAGGCCGCGGGGAGGCTGGCTCCGGCCGCGCTGCTGCTGGCGGCCATCCTCGGCCCGCAGGTGGCGAGCGAGTTTTTCCCCGGTCTCCATCCGTGGCTGATCGACCACTGGGCGCTGACGTGGGCGGCGGCCTGGCGGGAGCCCTGGCGGCTGGTGCTTTCGCCGCTGGTACAGCCGCGGCCGGGGCTGGTAGGGACCGAGTGGATGTTTGCGCTGGCGGTGGTGCCGGCCTGCTCCTGGCTGTGGCGATGGCCGGCGCTGGCGGCGGGCTTCTGGGGTGCGGACGCGGCCGGCACCCTCCCGACGCTCGGGGCGCTGCGGGTTGCGGCTGCGTGGAGCGACCATGCGGACCGGCTCCTGCAGCACCCGGACTCGGGGGCATCGGCGGGGCTGTTCGGGCTTGCGGTTGTGGCGGCCTGGCGGCTGCCCGCCGGCATCGGCCGGGCGGTGCTCGCCGGGGTTGCCCTCTTCGCCGCGGGGCGGCTGGCGCTCTTCCACCGCACCTTCGACGTTGAGCACGCCCTCGCCATCGCCGCGACCAGCGCAGTGCTGTGGGCGGCGGCCGGGCCGCCGGGCTCAAACCGGGACCGGGGAGCCGGGGCCTAGGCGGCGGGTTTGCGGGCGCGGACGGCGTACATTTGGGGGATGGCGGGCACGCCGGCGGGGAGGTAGAACCGGCGGCCTTCGCGCATCTCGGCGCAGGAGAAGAAGCGGCAGCCGTTGGCGTACTCGTACTCGCGGAAGACTTCGAGGACGAGGCCGGCCTCGATGAGGGCCGTGATGACATCGGCGGTGCCATGCGCAAATTCGGCGCCGCGGTGCGGGTTCTTAAAGCCGGTCAGGCCTTCTTCGAAGCCCCAGGGGACGAGCCCCTCGCGGGAGGCGGCGACGTAATCGCCGACGCCGTCGCCGTGGATCGGTTCGGGGTCGCGGTAGGGCCAGGTGAGCCGGAGTTCGTCGTCGTACATGCCGACGACGGGGTGGAATTCGACGAGGACGAAGGCGCCGCCGGGCGCGAGGATGCCGGCGATGCCGCGGCCCCAGGCGCGGAGGTCGGAGAGCCAGCAGACGGCGCCGTAGGACGAGAAGGCGAGGTCGAACTGCTCGCCTGCGGCTGCGGCGGCTTCGAACCAGTCGTAGATATCGGCGCGGACGAAGTCGGCCGGGATGCCGGCGGCGCGGGAGAGTTCGGACGCGAAGGCGATAGCTTCGTCGGAGATATCGACACCGGTGACGCGGGCGCCGAGCCGGGCGAGGGAGAGGGTATCCTGGCCGGCGTTGCACTGGAGGTGGACGAGCCGCTTCCCTTCGAGGGGGCCGAGGAGTTCCAGCTCCTCCGGGAACAGGGTGGAGCCGCCTTCGCGGAAGAAGCGGGCCTGGTCGCCTTTGTGGCTGTTGTGGGCGCGGGTGGCTTCGTTCCAGGCGAGGCGGTTGAGCTCGTGGAGGTCGCGGCGCGGAGCGGGCATGGCTCCGTTGTACCACGACGGGCGGGCAGCGGCGCAGCCGGGGCGGGGACTACCGGAGGCCGGCGCGCTGGAGGAGCTCTTCGGCGAGCTGGCGGCCGAGCCCGGCAGCGGTCTCGGCGGGGCCGCCCATTTTCGAGCGGACGATCCGCCCGCCGGAGGCGACCAGGGCGTGGAGCTTGAGGGTGGTGCCGAAGTGCTCGGCGTAGGCCGCGGCGGGGAAGCTGCAGCCGCCTTCGATGGCAGCGAGGAAGCTGCGCTCGGCGGTCACGGCGAGGCGGACGGCAGGGTCGTCGATCCGGGCGAGCAGGCCGCGCGCGCGGGCGTCGTCGGCGCGGCATTCGACAGCGAGGGCGCCCTGGCCGGGCGCGGGGAGCAGCTCTTCGAAGCCGAAGATTTCGGCGGCCTCAGCTTCGAGGCCGAGGCGGCGGAGCCCGGCGAGCGCGACGACGGCAGCATCGTATTCGCCCTCGCGGACCTTGCGGATGCGGGTTTCGACGTTGCCGCGGATGGGGCGGATGTCGAGGTCGGGGCGGAGTTCGCGGAGCTGGGCCTCGCGGCGGGGCGAACCGGTGCCGACGACCGCGCCGGGGGGGAGGCTGCGGAGGGGAGCGCCGGTGCGGGAGACGAGGGCATCGCGGGGGTCTTCGCGGAGCGGGACGGCGGCGATGACGAGCCCCTGCGGGCGGCGGGTCGGCAGGTCTTTGAGGCTGTGGACGGCGATGTCGACCTCGCCGCGCTGGAGGGCTTCCTGGATGGCGGTGGTGAACCAGCCGGGGCGTTCGCCCGCGGCGAGCGGGGTCGCCTGGTCGCGGTCGCCGGCGGTGGCGATGGTGACGAGTTCGACCGCCAGGCCGGGGGCGGCAGCTTCGAGGCGGTCGGCCACGAGCCGCGCCTGCGCGAGCGCGAGCTGGCTGCCGCGCGTTCCGAGGCGAAGGAGGGTCATGCGGGGCAGGCCTCGCGGAGGGCTTCGGCGGCGGCGCGGACGGTGGCGTCGATCTCGGGCTCGTTATGGGCGAGGGAGACGAACCAGGTTTCGAACTGGGACGGCGGGATGAGGACGCCGCGCGCGCGCATGGCGCGGTGGAAGCGGGCGAAGGCCGCGGTGTCGGCCTCGCGGGCCTGGGCGTAATCGCGCGGGGGCTCGGGCCGGAAGAAGAGGGAGAGCATCGAGCCGTACCGGACGACGCTGGCCGGGACCTCGGCGCGGCGGATGGCGGTGCGGAGGCCGTTTTCGAGGTGGCGGGCGACCTGCTCGAGGCGCTGGTAGGCGGCGGGGGTGAGGAGCTCAAGGGTGGCGAGCCCGGCGGCCATCACGGCGGGGTTAGCGCTGAAGGTGCCGGCCTGGTAGACGGGGCCTTCGGGCGCGAGGAGGCCGAGCAGGTGCGCGGGGCCGCCGATGGCGCCGATGGGGAGCCCGCCGCCGATGATCTTCCCGAGGGTAACGAGGTCGGCTGCGGGGAGGACCCCGGAGAGGCCGCGAGCGAGCCGGAAGCCGGTGATGATTTCGTCGGCGATGAGGAGAGCGCCGTGGGCGCGCGGGACGGCCTGGAGCACCTGGAGGAATTCAGGGTCCGGCGCGAGGATGCCGACGTTTGCCGGGATGCTCTCGACGATGACGGCGGCGGTATCGGCGGGGTGGGCATCGAACCACCGGATGAGGGCGGCGGGGTCGTTGTAGGGGAGGACGGCGGTGAGGCCGGCGACGGCCTGGGGGACGCCGGCGGAGTCGCTCATGCCGAGGGTCGCTACCCCGCTCCCGGCCCGGACGAGGAGGCCGTCGCTGTGGCCGTGGTAGCAGCCGTCGAACTTCACGACCAGGTCGCGGCCGGTGGCGGCGCGGGCGATGCGGATGGCCGTCATGGTCGCCTCGGTGCCGGAGTTGAGGAACCGGAGGCGTTCGAGGCCGGTGGCCTCGCGGATGGCGGCCGCGAGTTCGACCTCGCGCGGGCCGAGCGCGCCGAAGGTGAGCCCTTCGGCGGCGGCCTCGGCGATGGCGCGGGTGACTTCGGGGCGGGCGTGGCCTAGGATGGCGGGGCCGAAGCCGCCGACGTAGTCGATGTAGCGGGCGCCGTCGGCGTCGAAGACGTACGGGCCGGCGCCGCGGACGACGGGGACGGGGTCGCCGCCGACGGAGCGGTAGGAGCGGACCGGGCTGTTGACGCCGCCGGGGAAGAGGCCGGCAGCGGCTTCGCGGATGGACTCGTTGGTCATGCGGGGGCTCCGGGGTGTGCCGGTTCGAGGAGGGCAGCGAGGACGGCTTCGCGGATTTCGTTGCCGGGCTCTTCGAAGGCGGCGAAGGGGATGGCGGGGTCGACGGGGGCGGGCTCGGCGCCCTCCTGCTCCCAGGCTGCGGCCTCGCGGGCGAGGGCGACGAAGACGCTGCAGGCCTCGGGGCACGGCGGGGAGCCGGGAGCCGAGAGCGGGGAGCCGGGAGCGGGGAGCCGGGAGCCGGGGGCCGGGAGCGGGGAGCCGGGAGCGCGGAGGGAGGAGAGGGGCCAGGCGGGGGTGCGGATGCAGCGGCCGCAGAGGACGTCGCGGAGGACGCGGCGGCCGCGCCCGGAGAGGGAGCGGGCGCTTTCGTAGCGGCCGGACTGGCGTTCGAGGACCTCGTCGAGGGGGACGATGCGGAGTTCGCCGGCGCGTGCCTGCCGTTCGTGCACGGCGGCGAGGGGGTAGACGGCTTCGACGACGGCCTCCGCGGTGCAGCCCTCGCCGGTGCGGACGAACCAGCCGCCGGGGAGGCCGCGCGCACCGGGGAGCGGCCGGTAGCGGCCATCCTCGCCGATGCGGACGTGGCGGCGGACCGCCTCGGGGTCGGGCGGGAGTTCGCGGCAGGGTTCGCCCGGCCCGCAGACGCGGCCGTCGGCGATGCGGAGCTCACCGATGACGGGCGGCAGCGGCCCGGGGCGGGCCGGGGCGGGCGGAGCCGAGGCGGCGGAAGGGGGGAAGGCGACAAGGGCCTCGCGGGCGAGTTCGCGGACGACCCCGGCAAGGGCGGGGTGGGTGCCGACGGGCGGGGTGTAGTGGACGACGCGGCCGCCGCGGCGGGTCTCGGGGCCGTCGAGGGCGAGGTCGGCGGGGATGGTCTCGCCGACGTGCCAGCCTTCGGCGATAAAGAGCGGGACGACGAAGAGGCGGTCGGCGCGGAACCGATCGAGCATGGTGAGCATGCCGGGCTCCTGGTCGATGAAGGCGACGCCGCACTCGGCGAAGAGGGCGCGCCGGGCGACGAGGTCGGCCATGGCGTAGACGTTCTTCTCGGACTGGGAGTCGCGGCGGGTGCCGTGGCCGAGGACGACGAGGGCGTCAGCCGGGCCGGCGCCGGCCTCGCGGGCGCGTTCGATGATGACCTCGGCGAGGCGGGGATGGGTGCCGACGGGCGGGGTATAGCGGATCTGCTGGCCGGCGCGGCGGGTCAGCGGGCCGTCGAGGCGCATCTCGCGGGGGACGACCGTCCGGGTGAAGTAGCCGGTGGAGATGAAGATAGGAACAACAACGACCTCGGGGTCGGTGACGGCATCGAGGGCGCGGGCAAGGGAGGGCTCCTCCTTCCAGAGGGCGACGGAGACGGCATCGAATTCGCCGGAGGCGCGGAGGGCGGCGGCGAGGCGGTGGAAGGGCTCGCTCGAATCGGCGTTCAGGTGGGAGCCGTGGCCGGCGAGGATGAGGTGGGTCATGCGTCGGGCTCCGTGGTGCGGCGGGCTGCGCGGGCGGCGCGGGCGGCGGCCACTTCTGCGGCGCGGCCGGGGCCGAGGGCTTCGGCGACGGAATCGCGGAGGCGGGCGGCAAGGGCGGGGTCGGCGCCGGAGGTGGAGACGCCGACGAGGAGGTCGCCGTCGCGGTGAAGCGCCGGGAAGGCGACGGTGCTCTCGGCGCGGGCGTCGGCAACGAGGACGGGGATGTGGCGGGCGCGGGCGAGCTCGCCGATGGTCCGGTTGACGCCGCGGTCGCCGGTGCAGGCAAGGACGAGCGCCCATGGGCGGGCATCGATATCGACGTGGACGAAGGGGCGGCGGATGCACGTCACACCGTCGAGGGCGGCGATGGCGTCGTCGATGGCGGGGGAGATGACAACGACCGAGAAGCCGCCTTCGACGAGGTTCTGGACCTTGCGGCGGGCGACTGTTCCGCCGCCGACGACGAGGACTGGCCCGGCTCCGGGGAGGAGTTCGACGAGGATGCTCACCCCAGCACCTCCAGGACGGCGCCGACGAGGGCGGGGATGGAGGGTTCCGGGGCCTCGGCGTCGACGCGGCCGAAGCAGGCGCGGACGGCGGCCGACGTCGAGGGGCCGATGCTGACGAGGCGGACTTCCGGGGCGAGGACGGTCTCAGCGAGGGCCCGGCGGAGGAACCGGGCCGTGGAGGCGCTGGTGAAGGTGATGGCATCGGCGGCCTGCACCCGGGCGATGGTGGCCGGGTCGAGGGCTTCGGGGACGGTATCGTAGGCGTCGACCCGTTCGACGCGGGCGCCGCGGGCGCGGAGGGCGTCTTCGAGTTCGGGGCCGGCGAGCGAGGAGATGGGGAGGAAGATGCGGGCGCCGCTCGCGCGGGGGAGCTCGGCGGCGAGGGCTGCCGACGTGGCCCGGGAGGGGAGGAAGTCGGGACGGATGGCCCGGGCGCGGAGGGCGGCAGCGGTGGCTTCGCCGACAGCGGCGATGCGGGCCGCGCCGAAGGCGCGGGCATCGAGGCCGGCGGCGTCGAACGCGTCGAAAACGGCGGCGACAGCGTTCTGGCTGGTGAACACGACCCAGTCCCACCGGCTGGAGCAGCGCTCATCGGCAATGATGCGCTCCGGGTGGAGGCGGATGGCAATTGCGGGGGCTTCGATGACCCTGGCGCCGAGGTTGCGGAGCGCCTCGCTGAGCGTTGACGACTGCGTGCGCGAGCGGGTGACGACGACCGAGCGGCCGGCCAGCGGCCCGTACCGGCCGGGGCCGAGCTGTTCGGCGAGGGCGGCGACCGGGCCGACGACGGTGATGAGGGGCGTGGGTAGGGCGGCCGCTGCACGTGCGATCTCCGCGAGGGGGGCGGTCACGACCTGCTGCCCGGGGAGGGTGCCGCTGGCGATGGAGGCCGCGGGGGTATCCGGGTCCCAGCCGGCGGCGAGGAGGCGTTCGACGAGGGCGGGGAGGGCGGCCGCGCCCATGAGGATGACGAGCGTTCCGGCGGCAGCAGGCCCGGGGAGGTCGGCGGGGACCTCGCCGGCGCGGTCTGCGGCCGTGATGACGGTGAAGCGGGTCGCGAGGCCGCGGTGGGTCACGGGGATGCCGGCGGCGGCAGGGACGGCGACGGCGGAGGTGACGCCGGGGATGACGGTAAAGGGGAGGCCGGCGGCACGGAGGGCGAGGGCCTCTTCGCCGCCGCGGCCGAAGACGAAGGGGTCGCCGCCCTTGAGGCGGACGACACGGCGGCCTTCGGCGGTGCGGGCCACGAGGAGGCGGTTGATCTCCTCCTGGGGCATCGCGTGGGCGCCGGCACGCTTGCCGACGGGCACGAGCTCGGCCCCCGGGCGGGCGAAGCTGAGCACCTCGGGCCCGATGAGCGCGTCGTAGAGAACGACGTCGGCCTGCTGGAGGGCGTCGCGGGCGGCGAGGGTGAGGAGCCCGGGGTCGCCGGGGCCGGCGCCGACGAGCCAGGCGTGGCCGGTGAGGTTCGGCATGGTGTTCATTGTGACATGTCGAGGGGAAGCTGCCGGCGGCGTGCGGCGGCCGTCACGGGGTGAAGATGTTCTCTGGCGTGGTCTTGAGGCAGGTAAACATCGGGGTATCCCGCTGGGTGTAGAGGGAGGCCTCGGTGAAGCGGAGGCGGCCGACGAGGTCGACGAACTCCTGGGGGTAATCGGAGTCGAAGGCGACCACGAACTCCTGGTCGTCGATGCCGTAGCTGTAGCTGGTGTTGAGGCGGACGCCCTTGAAGGGGGCGGAGACGTGGATGTGCTCGTCCATCATGCCCTGGCGGGCGTGGGGGCTGAGGGCGTACCAGGCGCGGGTTTTGACGAAGGGGTAGACGAAGAGGAACTGGCCTTCGCCGGGGAGGAGTTCGACGCCCTGGCCGGAGCCTTCAATCCGGTTGACGTACTGGGAGCGCTTCTGGAGGGAGAGGAAGCTGTAGGCGGGGCTCAGCCAGCCGGCCATCCCCGTCGCGTTGAGGTCGCGCTGCATCTCGTTGAAGCGGCGGACATCGTGGGCGATGCGCCAGAGCATGAAGTCGCAGTCGGCGCGGAGCCCTTCGAGGGTGTAGGTGCGGAGGATGACCTCATCGCGGGCGGCCCAGCGGCGGAGGACCTCGACGTATTCGCGGTGGAGGGCGCAGCGCTCTTCGCGGGGGAGCCGGCGGAAGGCGGGGTCGATGCGGAAGAAGGCGTAGTTGAGAAACTGACGGCGGGCGCGGTCGGGCTCCTTGGGGTTGACGCGGCCGGAGGGGTCGAGTTCGACCATGGGGCCGCGCGGCCGTGCGGCGTGGGCGGGTGCGGGTTCAGCGGTCATGCGCGGGCTCCTTCGGGTTCGGGGTAGCCGGCCGCGCGGAGGCGCTGGACGGCGTCGTATTCGGCATCGGTGAGCGGCGGGGCTTCGCAGGCTGCGGCGAACTCGCGGAGGCCGGCTTCGTCGTAGATGTTGGGGATGACGGCGCCGATGGAGGGTTCGCGGAGGATGAACTGGATGGCGGCCTGGCCGAGGGTGCGGCCGTCGCGGGCGAGGAACGCGAGGGTGCCGGCGCGGCGGATGCCCTCTTCCCAGGCGGCGCGCTTTTCGGGGGTATCGATGCGCCAGCGGCGGTGGTCGCCGGGCGGGAATTCGGTGGCGCGGGTTGCGGTGCCGTCGAGCAGGCCGGAGGCGTGGGGGACGCGGGCGAGCGTGCCGACGCCGCATTCGCGGGCGGCGGGGAAGATGGCTTCGCCGAGCTCCTGCTCGAGGATGTTGTAGATAAGCTGGGCCGGCATGCCGCGGCGGACGGCGGCGATGCCCTCTTCGGCCTGGCGCATATCGAAGGCGGGGCCGAGGGCGACGCCGAAGGCGCGGATGAGCCCCTCGCGGCGGGCGTCTTCGAGGGCGGCGAGGAGGTCGTCGCGCTGGATGGCGTCGAGACGGGGGTTGTGGAGCTGGTAGTAGTCGATGTATTCGGTGCGGAGGCGGCGGAGGGAGTCCTCGAGGGAGCGGCGCATGTGGGCGGGGGACCAGTCGTGCGGGCGCTCCTGCTGGTTCGGGCGGGGCGGGACCGAGAGGTCGTAGCCGAACTTGGTGGCGATGACGATGTCGGAGCGGCGGTCGGCGAGGGCATCAGCGAGGATGGTCTCGGCGGCGCCGTCGGCGTAGGTGTTGCCGGTATCGAAGAAGGTGATGCCGAGGTCGAAGGCGAGGCGGAGGAGGCGGATGCCCTCCGCGCGATCGGTGATGCCCCACCAGCTGGTTCCGACGGTCCAGACGCCGAAGCCGACGGCGGAGAGGGTGAGGGGTGTGCCGTTGAGGGGTCGATACTGCATCGTCAGGCGTCCTCGCGCATGGTGTCGGGGTCGATGCCGCGTTCGCGGCAGAAGGTTTCGTAGGCGGAGGGGAGGATTTCGGAGGGTTTGATTTCGGAGCGGCCGCCCCAGAACTGGGTGGTGTAGGCGACGGGGATGCCGGCTTCGGCAAGGTGGGCGTCGATGGCGGCCTTGTGGGCGAGAAGGGCGGCTTTCTCAGTGCCGTGGGCGACGGCCATGATGTTGACGTTGCCGAATTCGGGGCCGGCCTCGCGCCAGTAGGCGTGGGTGATGATGTGGTGGCGGCCGACTTCGGCGCCGGCCTCGAGTTCGCGGCCGGGTTCGACGGCCCAGTGGAAGAGTGCGTTGTAGCGGGTGACCCGCTCGCCGGTGGGGAGCTCTTTGACGTGCTCGAGGAAGGTGGAGAAGCGGGCGATGAGGCCTTTGGCTTCGAGGCCGCGGACCGCCTCGAGGAAGGCATCGTAGGGGAGGCCGAACCGATCGGCGCGGGCGCGCCACGGCTCGGGGACGATTTCGGCGGGCTCGAGCGGCTCTTTGAGGGCGGCGAGGGCCTGCCACCCGACGGGGGTGAGGCGGGTCAGTTCGGGGAATTGCGGCTGCGCGGGGGCGTCGGCGCGGGCGCCCGGCTCGAGGCTGCGGCGGCGGACATGGCCGACGCCAAGGGCGAAGAGGCAGCGCGCGGGCATGACCCGCCACGCTTCGGCGCCGATGACGCGGGCCATGTACGCCACGTGGCGTTCGAGGGAGAAGCCCTGCGGCACCTTGACGGTGGTCCAGAGCCGGAAGGCGGCGCCGGGCAGCGCCGAATCGGTGGAGCGGATGACGACATGGCCGGAGAAGGGGTCGTCGCGGAAGAGAGTATCGAAGGCGTCGTGGAGCGCATCGGCGGGGACCTTCCACGCGACGAGGGCGCCGTGGGCGAGGCTGCCGGTGTTGAGTGTCTGGCGGACGCGGCGGACGACGCCGGCTTCGAGGAGGTCGCGGACCCGCTCGATGACGAGCGCCTCGGGGAGGCCGGCGCGCTCAGCGATGGCGGCGAAGGGGCGTTCGTAGAAGCCGGCCAGGCCGTCTTCGGCGACGGCGAGGATGCGGGCGGTCTCGGGGTGGGCGGTGCTGAGGACGGATGTGGCGGTCATGGCTGCTCCGCGGGCTCGAAGATGGAGGCGACGAGGCTGGCGGTCGCGGGGTCGAGGGCGCGGAGGCGCTCTGACGGCTCGTGGAGGATGTGGGCGACCAGGCTGCGGGTGATGGTTTCGAGGACGTGGCGGGGGATTTCGGGGTGGCGGCGGGCGATCCGTTCGAGGTCGGCGCGGCGGCGCAGTTCGACGGCGCGGCGGAAGCGGCCGACGGGGGAGCCGGCATCTTCGGACCAGTGGGTGAGGACGCGGTCGATGTCCCGGTCGAGGTCGGCGAAGAGGGGTGCGCGGCCCTCGAACCCGGCGAGTTCGCGCAGGGCGCGGAGGTCGGTGACGCGTGGGTCGGCGGGGTCGGTGCGGCGGGGGGTGGAGAGGTCGAGGACGGCGGCAGCGGGCAGGTCTGCGGGCTGAAGGACCGGCGCATCGCCGCCGAGGGCGACGACGGCGAGGTCGTGCGGCGGGAGCGCAGCGAGGCGGTCGAGCGGCTGCCAGTCCGATGCGCGGCCGCGGAGCCAGGCCGGTGCGGTGCGGGAAGCGACGGTCACCTGCGGAATGGCGAGGTCGCGGGCGGCGCGGCAGACGGCGGCGGCGGTAGGCCCGGAGCCGACGACGAGGAGGGAGGACGGGACAGGGAGGCGGCGGAGGGCGAGGCGGAGGAGGGAGCCGGAGTCGCTGTCGAACCGGTGGCGTTTGCGGAAGGCGCGGGCGGCGGCGATGGCGCGGGCGAGGACAGCGGCGACCGGCGGCGGAGCGTCATCGGCGGCGCGGCGGACCTGCCCGAGGATTTCGTGTTCGCCGAGGGCGATGGAGTGGAGCCCGGCGGCGAGGGCGGCGAGGTAGCGGAACGCCTCGAGGCCGGTGCGGCTGGCGGCGCAGCCGAGCGGGCAGGGCGCGAGGGCGACGGCTTCGATGCGCTGGCAGGTGACGACGAGGGCGGCATCGTGGGCGAGGGCCTCGGCGCGGGCGAGGGCGAAGGCGGCTGCGTCGCAGGAGGTCGTATCCCACGAGCAGACGACCAAACGATCCAAACCTTCCAAATGATCGGTCATCAGGCAGATCTACGAGGTTTTCGAGCTTTGCGATCTTCGCCCTTCGGCGGCTTCGGCGCAAGGAGCGGGGGCGTATACTTTCCGGTTCGATGACGAACGAAACGACGAACGAGGTACCGGCGGGGATCCGCTATGAGGCGGTCTCGAAGTTCTTTGCGGAGCACGTGCCCGGGGGCGACGTGCCGCTGCGCTTTGCGCTGATCAGCGGCGGGCGCTCGAACCTGACCTACCGGGTAGAAGGCGGCGGCCGGACCTGGGTCCTGCGGCGGCCGCCGCTGGGGCATGTGCTGCCGACGGCGCACGACATGGTGCGGGAGTTCCGGGTGCTGACGGCGATGCAGCGGGCGGGGTTCCCGGCGCCGCCGCCGATTGCGCTGTGCGAGGACCCCGCGGTGAACGACTACCCGTTCTACGTGATGGAGTACCGCGAGGGCGTCATCATCGGGGAGGACCTGCCGCCGGGGTACGCGGAGACGGCGGAGGAGCGGCAGAAGATTGCACGGGCGCTGGTGGAGACGCTGGTGCAGCTGCACGCCATCGACTACGAGGCCGTGGGGCTCGGCGATTTCGGGCGGCCGCAGGGATACCTCGAACGGCAGGTGCGGCGCTGGAGCGAGCAGTGGGAGCGTTCGAAGACGCGGGAGCTGCCGGCGATCGATGAGCTGATCCGGCGGCTGCGGGCGAGCATGCCGGAATCGCCGGCGCCGACGATTGTGCACGGGGACTACCGGCTGGGGAACATGATGCTCGACCCGAAGGACCCGGGCCGGGTGGTGGCTGTGCTCGACTGGGAGATGGCCACGCTCGGGGACCCGCTCACGGACCTCGGGTACACCCTCGGGTACTGGGGTGAAGTGGGCGATTCGGAGCGGTTTTTGAACGCCCGGATTGCGGCGAAAGCGACGGCCCACCCGGGCTTCCCGACACGCCGCGAGATTGTCGAGATGTATGGCCGGCTGAGCGGACGGGACGTTTCGCGGGTCGAATGGTACGAGGTGTTCGCCACCTACAAGCTGGCGGTCATCGTGGAGGGCATCCACGCGCGCTACCTGAAGGGGGAGACCGTGGGTGAGGGGTTCGAAGCGTTCGGGGAGCGGACGGTCGCGCTGGTGGAGGACGCGCTGGAGATGGCGAACCGATCGTCGGACCCGCGGCTGCGCGGGGAGGCGTAGGGGCGCTACCGCCGGCCCGGGCGCCGCGGTAGAGTGCGCGAAACGCGGCGAGGGGTGCGCCATGGAGTTCCGGTTCTCTGCGGAGGACGAGGCGTTCCGGCAGGAGGTCCGCGCGTTCATCCGCGCGGAGCTGCCGAAGGTGCGCGAGGGGGAGTCGTTCACGAAGAAGCTGGCGGCGAAGGGCTGGCTGACGATGTCGTGGCCGAAGGAGTACGGGGGACAGGGGGCTCCCCACCTGCGCCAGCTCGTCTATAACGAGGAGATGGCGTACCACCGGGCCCCGGGCCAGACGATGGGCGCCGACCGGGTGGGGCCGACGCTCATCCTGTTCGGGACGGAGGAGCAGAAGGCGCAGTTTCTGCCGGCGATCGTGCGGGACGACATCACCTGGTGCCAGGGGTTCAGCGAGCCGGGCTCGGGCTCGGACCTTGCCTCGCTCCAGACGCGGGCGGTGCGCGACGGTGACTGCTGGGTGATCAACGGGCAGAAGATCTGGACCTCGAACGCGCAGCGGGCGGACTACATGATCCTGCTGGCGAGGACCGACCCGGATGCGCCGAAGCACCGGGGCATCACCTACTTCCTCGTGGATATGAAGCTGCCGGGGATTACCGTGCGGCCGCTGGTGCAGATGACCGGGCAGGCCGGCTTCAACGAGGTGTTCTTCGACGACGTGCGGGTGCCGGCGAACATGGTGGTCGGGGAGGTGAACCGGGGCTGGTACGTGTCGACGGCGACGCTGGATTTCGAGCGCTCGGGCATCGGCCGGGTCATCGGCGGGCTGCGGACGTTCGAGGAGGTGGTGGCGTACGCGAAGGCGACCCCGGCGCGCGACAGCGGCGGCGGGACGCTGTTCGACCGGGCGCCGGTGCGGCTGGCGCTGGCCGACGTGGCGCTCAGCTTCGAGGTGGGACGGCTGATGTCGTACCGGGTGGCATGGATGCAGAGCAGGGGACTGGTGCCGAACTACGAGGCTTCGATGGCGAAAACGTTCGGGACGGAGCTCCACCAGCGGATGGCGCGGGTGGCGTACACGACGCTCGGGCTCCGGGGGCAGCTGCTGGGCGGGGAATGGGCGCCGCTCGAGGGGCAGATCCCGATGACGGTGCTGCAGGCGGTGTCGTTGACGATTGCGGCCGGGACCTCGGAGATCAATCGCAACATCATCGCGACGCGCGGGCTGGGGCTGCCGCGCGGCTGACGCCGGCAGACGGCCGAGAGGGGACCATGGAGACGATCCGGGGCGTGTTCGAAGGGGTGCGGGTGCTCGACCTGAGCGAGTACATCGCCGGGCCGCTGGCGGGCGAGATGCTGGCGGACCTCGGAGCCGACGTGATCAAGGTCGAACCGCCGCTCGGGGATTTCTGGCGGCACACGGCGCCGGTCGCGCCGGGCGAGAGCCGCGGGTTCATGGGGGTGAACAAGGGGAAGCGGAGCATCTCGATCGACCTGAAGCGGCCGGAGGGGAAGGAGGTGTTCCTCCGGCTGGTGCGGACGGCGGACATCCTGCTCGCGAACTACCGGCCGGGGGTGGCGGAGCGGCTGGGGGTGGATTACGCGACGCTCTCGGCGGTCAATCCGCGGCTGATCTACTGCCAGAACACGGCGTTCGGGAGCGCAGGGCCGTACCGGGACCGGCCGGGGTTCGACCTTGTTTCGCAGGCGATGACGGGGATCATGGCGTTCGAAGGCGCCGGCGGGCTGCCGCACCCGATTATCACGACCTCGCCGACGGACCTCGCGGCGGGGATGTTCCTCGCCTACGGGGCAGCTGCTGCGCTCTACCACCGGGAGCGGACCGGCAGGGGCCAGTTCATCGAGACGAGCCTGTTCGCGGCGGGCATCGCGGTGCAGTACCGGCCGATGTTTTCGATTGAGCGGCTCGACCGGGAGCAGCGGGAGCAGGTGCTGGCCGCCATCGCGCAGGCGCGGGCCGAAGGGCGGCGGGTGGAGGAGGCGCTGCGGGGGATTCCGATGCGGCACGAGACGGGCCGGCGGAACAACCCCTACTACAAGGTCTACGAGACGAAGGATTCGTACATCGCGCTGGCCTGCCTCAACAACCGGCTGCGGCGGGCGGCGGTGCGGGTGCTCGGCGTGGAGGACCCGCGGGTGGAGGGCGACGAGTTTGATACGGAGGCGCTCTCGCCGGATGAGAACCTCGTGCTGAACGAACTCATCGCGGCGATCTTCAGCACCAAGACGACGGACGAATGGGTGGCGGCGTTCGACGCGGCAGGCGTGCCGTGCGGGCCGGTGCGGTACACGGCGGAGCTGTTCGATGACCCGCAGGTGGAGGCGATGGAGCTGCTGCGGACCTTCGACCACGCGGTGCTGGGGCCGGTGGTGATGGCGAACAGCCCGCTGCGGATGAGCGGCGGGGAGACCGGGACCCGGCTGCCGTCGCCGGCGCTGGGCCAGCACACGCGGGAGGTGCTTCGCGAGCTGGGCTTCGCGGAGGCGGAGATCGAGGAGCTGATTGCGGCGAAGGCGGTGCGGGCGTGGGAGCCGCCCGCGGGAGCCGAAGGGCGCCGGGATTAGCGGATATCGAGCAGCTCGACTTCGAAGATGAGGTCGGTGTTGGGCGGGATAGGGCCCTGTCCGCGGCTGCCGTAGGCGAGGTTTGCGGGGAGGTAGAGCAGACGCTTTCCGCCGACCTTCATCGAGGCGACGCCTTCGTCCCAGCCCTTGATGACCTGGCCGACGCCGAGGACGAAGGTGAAGGGCTGGCCGCGGTCGCGGGAGCTGTCGAACTTGCGGCCGTCGGTGAAGTAGCCGGTGTAGTGGACGGTGACGCGCTGGCCGGGCTGGGGCGAGGGGCCATCGCCGACGACGAGGTCCTGGTAGCGGAGGCCGGAGGCGGTAACCGTCGGATTGTCGAGGGTGATGGGGCCGGCGGCCGGCGTCGGTGCAGACGTGGCCGTACGGGCCGGGGTCGCCTGGGTGGCTGGAGGCGAGGGGGTGGACGGCGCGGGGGTTGCGTCGCCGTCGTCGCCGCCGCAGGCGCCGGCGGCGACGAGCCCGGCAGCCGCGACAGCAGCGAGGAGGGGGTTGAGTCGGCGGGTCATGGGCCGAGGGTAGCCTCGGCGGCGCTTAGGGATAAGGCAGGCTGCGGGACGGGCAGACAGAACGGGTAAAGGAGCGGGATGGCGCGGGCCATTTCGGCGGCGACCGTCTCGGCGAGCCGGCGGGTGAGGATGTCGAAGGCGAAGGTGCGGTGGAGCCGGCGCCAGGAGGGAGTCCAAACCTCGAGCTCCCAGGCGGGGCCGAGCGCGGCCATGAGCGGGCCGGCGTGGGCGGCGACGAGGGCGGCGCGGGCGTCGTTCGCTTCGGCGGGGCCTTCGAAGTGGAGGCCGAGTTCGACGATGCCGCGGGACGGCTGGGGCTGGAGTTCGATGTGCGAGGCGGGGTCGCCCCAGGAGAGCTGGAGGATGGTCCACATGACCCTGCGGGACGGTGCCGGGACGGCTGGCGGGAGGGCGCGGAGGGCGAGGTCCTCGGCGAGGAAGAGGAATTCGCGGGCCTTGAGCTGGTCGCGCGGCACGCCTCCCAGTGTACCGTTCACCGGGGCGCAGGCCCGGCGCTGCTATAGTCGGGGCATGAGCATGCTGCGCAGGACGAAGATCGTGGCGACGCTGGGGCCTGCCTCGCTGCCCCCGGCAACCCTGCGGGCGATGATGCGCGCGGGGATGGACGTGGCGCGGCTGAACACGAGCCACGGGACACTGGAAAGCCACCGCGAGGCGGTGCGGCTGGTGCGGGAGGTTGCGAAGGAGGAAGGCCGGCCGGTGGCGGTGCTCCTTGACCTGGCGGGACCGAAGATCCGCACGGGCGAAACGGAAGGGGGCCGGGCGCTGGAGCTGCGCACGGGCGCGACGGTGCGGGTGACGGCGGAGCCGGTGGCGGGGACGGAGGAGCGGTTCACGATCGGCTACGAGCGGCTGACGGAGGATGTGATCGCGGGGGAGCGGATTCTGCTCGACGACGGGCGGATCGAACTGCGGGTGCTGGAGCGGGATGGGAACGACCTGGTCTGCCAGGTGACGGCGGGCGGGATGCTGGCGCCGCGGCGCGGGGTGCACTTTCCGGAGACGGCGCTCACGGCGCCGGCGCTGACCGAGCGGGACCGCGAAGCGCTGGCGATGGCGGTTGCCGAGTGCGTGGACTACGTGGCCGTGAGCTTCGTGCGGGATGCCTCGGACATCGAGGCGGCGCGGGCGGCGATCGCAGCGCTGGGGGGCGACATCCCGATCGTGGCGAAGATCGAACGGAAGCAGGCGGTAGAGCATCTCGACGAGATTGTCGCGGAGGCAGACGGCGTCATGGTGGCGCGGGGGGACCTTGGGGTGGAGCTGCCGCCGGAGGAGGTGCCGGTGCAGCAGCGGCGCATCATCGCGGCGGCGGCGCGGGAGATGATCCCGGTGATCACCGCGACGCAGATGCTGGAGTCGATGATTGAATCGCCGCGCCCGACCCGGGCGGAGGCATCGGACGTCGCGAATGCGACGTGGGAGTTTTCGGACGCGGTGATGCTGAGCGGGGAGACGGCGATCGGGAAGTACCCGGTGGAGGCGGTGGCGATGATGGACCGGATCATCCGGCAGGCGGAGGCGGTGGCCGGTCCGGCGCCGGAGGGCGCGGGGTACGGCGAGCACGACGACCATTCCTA
>Ga0272446_1001016_pt1 | contig 42175 bp, 30 predicted proteins | sample YNPCB0061_FD_194587 | JGI IMG/M metagenome (GOLD analysis project Ga0272446, IMG submission 194587) | Hot spring microbial mat communities from Yellowstone National Park, WY, United States - YNP-CB-006-1 | ecosystem: Environmental > Aquatic > Thermal springs > Hot (42-90C) > Sediment | place...
GGGCGAGCGCCGGCGACCCGAGGTCGTCCCAGTCCACGTCGCCGTCGCAGTCAAGGTCCACGCCCACGTCGAAGTCAACGTCAACCCGAGCCGGCGCGGCGGGAGGGCACGGACGCGAACCGGTGCGACTGGGGCGAGCGCCGGCGACCCGTCGAGATTCCTGTCGCTGGAACCACGCCCGGCTCTCCTCCGTTGACTTGACATTCCCGCCGCGTTCCGTGTCCAATCTTGTCTGCATGCTCTTGCGCTCGAGCCTCACCCGCTCCGCGTCGCGCCATGCACGTACCCTCTGCAGAATGGACGCACGTTTCGCTGCGAGCCGGAGGCAGGAGCCACCATGGACAGCAACTCTTCACGACCCAGGACGTCACGCATCGGCGGGCTTGAACAGCTCGGCAAGTACGAGCTGGTCTGCGTCCTGGCACGCTCCGACCTCGGGTCCCTGTGGGCCTCGGTGATCACCTACGGAGACGGCATCGGCCAGCTCGTGGCCGTGCAACGAATCGTCGTGCGGCCTGGCGACGAAGAAACCATCATCGAGCCGGTCCGCAACGCGGTCGAGGCTGTGAAAGGAGTGCGGCGTCCCGGTGTGATCCCCGTGCTCGACTGCGTGGTGAGCCCCGGCCGCATCGGTGTTGTCAGCGAGTACGTCGAGGGCGAGCCGCTGCGATCGTTGCAAAACCTTGCGACGTTGAAGAGGATGCCCATCTCCACGAACGTTGCCGTCCGGCTGGTCTTGGACGTGCTGGAAGGTCTCATGGCCTTCCACGGTTTCGCAGCGGAAGACGAGGCGCTCGGCAAGTACGTGTACGGCGGGCTGACGCCGGACTCGATCGTGGTTTCGGCCAAGGGCCAGGCGTTGCTGTTGCACCCCAGCCTCGCAGCCGTGGCGGCGAGCCTGCCCGCGCTGTCCTGGCATACCTCCGCGCTGGCCTACCGCGCTCCCGAGCATCTGGGATCCGGGACTCCGATCGACGCCCGCACGGACGTGTTCGTGGCGGGCGCAATCCTCTGGGAGCTTATCGCACAGCGCCAGCTCTTCCAGGTCAAGGCGGCTGGCACGCGACCGTCGGAGCCACCGAGGAGCTCAAAACGGGGGGACCAGGTCGCCATCGCCCAGCAGGTGCTCACCGCGCCCATCGATCGTCTCGACTCGCTCGACTTGCCTTCGCCGGTGCCCAAGGGTCTGGCCGATGTCGTGGACAAGGCGCTCCAACGCGACCCGGCCGCACGCTTCGGGTCGGTCCGCGAAATGGCGCAGGCTCTGTCGGAAGCCGCCGGGGCCGCGATCGCCTCCGCCGATGAAGTCGCGCAGATCGTCGAGACCCTGGCCGCCTCCACCCTGAGCACGCGGAGATCGGCGATTGCCAGGGCAGGTGTCGAGGTGGCGCCGGGAGCCAGGGCAGCACGGGCTCCCGCGGGCGACGACGACGTGTTCGGCTCCGACTGGGTCGTCGACGCGGACGGGGAGGATGAAAAGATCCACGCGTTGAGCGCAGGTGCGCTGGCGATGACGCCGACCCCGTCGGCAGCGATCGCAGTCGGCCCAAGGGCTGGCGCAAAGGGCAAGCCGGGTGCGGTGGCGCCCAAGGCTGCGAGCCTGGCACGCACGCCAACCCCAGGGGTCGTGCGCCCCTCGCCCAAGGCGACGCCGGCACCTGCACCATCCGCCACGGCGACACCGCCAACACCGCCCGTCACGCCGTCGCCTGGAAAAGCCGCTCCACCAACGTCGCCTCCGGTGCCGTCCCAGGATCCGAAAGACGACGACCTCGGCATCGATGTCGATCTGCCTGAGGATCAGGAACCCTTGGAGGCGCTGACCGAATCCGGGCACAGCGAACCGCAGGAGCGTGTCGACGCGGCCGTCCCGCAGCCGCCGGAGCCGCCACCCGAGGCATCGAAGCCCGAATCGGTAGAGGGAGCGCAACCGCCGAAGCTGGAGGTTCCGCCACCGCCTGCGGTCCTGGTGGCGGAAGGCAATGCCTTGATGGCCACCCTGGGCGACAACGTCTTCGGCACGCCCGCTGCCGATACCTTTGCCAGCTCTGTCGAAGGCGACACGTCGAAGCCTGCGTCGCCGCCTGCTCCCGTCGACGAATCGACCAGGCCGGCGGAGTCGCAAGAGCCGGCGAGCCCGGCGCCCTCGCCCGCACCAGCACGTCTCGAAGCCGAATCGTCGCCGGAAACGGGTATCGACGAGCAGCGCGTGATGGCGGATCGACGGCGACGCAAAGGCTACCTGGCCATCGGGATCATCGGCGGTCTCGCTGCGGTGGTCGGGCTCATCGCCATCGTGCGTGTTGCAACGGGTCGGTCCACCTCATCGACGGCCGCCACGATCGAACCGCCTGCCTCGACGTCGATGCCGGTCCCGCGCGAGACCACGCCCGCCACGGTGGAGAGCATCGCCGCGCCCGCGCCGGAACCCACGGTGACGGAACCGCCCGCGCCCACGGAATCGTCTGCACCTGCGCCGACCCGGTCGGTTGCGGTCGAGCCACCGCCTCCGAAGCCGCCATCGACATCGGTAGCGGCCAAGCCGCCACCGGCCCGCACGGGCGGCGCCAAGCCCAAGCCCGCGAAGCCGTACGTGCCGTCGGGCATCTGAGGCGCCTCGCGCACCGCAGATTGGGTGGCGCATGCGGGCCGACGGGGTTTCGGCCTTCTGCGTCGCACGCGCACGCCCACGGCGGGCATACGCGGCGAATCCGCCGGCGAGCGGTGGCTCGTGGGCGCGGATGGTCGACCGGCACGACCAGCCTGGGCTCGTTTGGGATCCGGCCCGGCTGAATGCTCCCCGGCGGACCCATTCCGTGGCCATGGGTGCATTGCGTGGGCCCGGGTTCTGATCCCCTGCGCCTACCCCTGCCCGTTCCCCTGGTCTGGTGAGCCGCTCGTCGGGGAGCGTCTACCGCCCGAGGCGGAGCGTCCTTCCCGCAAGGGGCAGCGACTGTCCCGGAGGGGGGAGCGACTCCCCCAAGAGGGGAGTGCGCCCTTTGCTCTCCCCGCGTCGCACGCTACACTCCTCGTATGCCCACCGCACCCAGGCACTCCCGCGGCCCGTTCCGCGCCGACCAGATCCGCTGCGGCGACCCATACGAGCTGTCCGACGGCCACACGATCTACGTGCTGCCGGCCGGCGGACGACACGCGCGCACCAACCTTGTGGGCGGGCAGGTGCTTGCCACCGACCCGGACGTGACCGAGGCCGGCACGGATGCAGGCTACTCGCCCGATCCGAAGACACTGCGCGCCCCGGACATCGCGGTTGGTAACGTACCGGCGGAGCCGGGATGGATCCAAGGCGTGCCTCCTCTCGCCGTGGAGTACGCCGACACCGGCCAGGACGAAGCCGAGCTTCGGGCAAAGATCCAGGATCTGCTCCGCGGGGGCACGAAGTACCTGTGGGTGGTGCGTCTTGCCGGACCGCACCGTGTCGAGGTGTACGAGCAGGGCAAGCCGATGCGCATGGCGTTGCCGGGCGAGGAGCTTCGGGCGCCGGGCGTGCTTCGCAATCCGGTCAAGGTCGAGGCGCTGTATGATCGGGAAGCCGCGATGGAGGCGACACTTCGTAACCTGCTGCAGCGCGCGGGATATGGCAGCCTCGACGAGGTGTTCGCCAAAGGCGAGGCCAAAGGCAAGGCCGAAGGCAAGGCTGAAGGACTGGCAGACGCGGCGAGGCGGCTCGTTGCGTCGGGCATGACGGTGGAGCAGACGGCCGAAGTGCTGGGGCTCGAGGTCGCGTTCGTGCGGGCGGCCGTGGGCGAGGCGGGGTAGCGCTCGTGGCTCGGCTGGCTCGAACCGCCACGCGGCGACCCATTGCCTCCCAGCACCCAGGCACCATGGGTGCATGGCCTCGGCCCGGGTTCTGATCCCCTGCCCTTTCCCCTGCCCGAGGTGCCGAGAACTTGGCCTGCCGAACGCAGCGATTCGCCACCGTTCGCATGCCGAGCCGCATGGTGCAGAACCTCAAGACCCGCGCGCCCCGTAAGACACAACGCAACCAGCCTGGCTAGCCGCACCCTTGCCGGTGCGTCGGGAAAGGGAAGGGGCAGGGGAAAGGGCAAGGGCAGGAACCCGGACCGGCGCAATGCACCCCGTGGCCGCCCGCGGGTTGTGTCCGCACGACGCTGCGTGGTAGCGTACGCACATGGGCGGTTATGTTGCGAAGGCGATGGTCATCTCCGGACTGGTGCTGGGAGCGGCGGGAGTCTCAGGTTGGGCCCATGCCCAGGGTGCCGACGTCATGACGGCGACGGCGGCGCAGAAGCAACATGCGCAGAAGCTGTTCCTGGCGGCCATGAATCAGTACAATGCGAAGCGCTTCGACGAAGCCTACGCAGGCTTCAAGGCGTCGTACGACGTGGTGGCGAGCCCGAACTCGCACCTGATGATGGCCCGCTGCCTACGCGACGGCGGCAAGACGTTGCAGGCGTACCGGGAGTTCGAGGCCGTGGTGGCCGAAGCCTCCGCGGCAGCCGCGAAAGACGCCAAGTACAAGGAGTCCGAGCAGGCGGCGCGCACCGAGTCCCGCGCCTTGCGCGCCCAGCTCGCCATGGTGACCCTGCGGATCACCGGGGCGCCCCCCGACACCCGCATCACCCTCGCGGACCAGAGCGTCGATGCCACCCAACTGGGCACCCCGATTCCGGTGCTGCCGGGCCAGGTCAGCGTCGTGGCGTCGGCTCCGGGCAAGACCGACGTGCGCCGCGACCTCACGCTGTCGGGTGGTGCGGAAGAGGTCGTCTCGATCGACCTCGCCAAGGAGTGGACGCCGCAACCGGCGGCCACCACATCGCCGGCTCCTGTGCAGGCGCATGCTTCCGGAAATGTCATGGGCCTGTCCAAGCGCCAATGGGCCTATGTAGCGGGCGGTGTCGGCGCAGCGGGTGTCCTGACGTTCGGGGTGTTCGGGCTGATGAACAATGCCAAGTACAGCGACCTGCAAGATAGCTGCCCCAACGGCCACTGCCCGACAGACAGGTCCGGCGACATCGACGCGGGCAAGCGGTACCAGACCATCGCCAACATCGGATTGGTCGTGGGCGTTGTCGGCCTGGGCACGGGCACGACCTTGTACCTGATGAGCCGCAAAGGCCAAAGCTCCACCGAATCGGGCGCGAGCACCGTACCCGAGGTGGCTGTCGGCCCCGGCTCCGTGATGGTTCGTGGGCAGTTCTGATGGTTCCCATCGGCTGGGGTCCTGCTCCGGCGAACGCAAGAATCCTGGCCGTGCGCCGCACGCGCGACGGGGACCGGCTGCACGGCCGCGTCGGCGCATGGCGCGCCGTGGCGCCGTGGGCGCGAGACCGCGATCGTCTGGAGGTCGTCTGCGACAAGCGCGGCAGGAGGAGGAAGCGCGCTTGTGGCGGCGTCACCGGCGCACGGCCGCGGTTCGGTGCGGACGTGCCTGCACCGCCAGGCGGCAAGGAGACACGGAACCTGTGTCTGGACACCGACGAGGAGGCGAATCATGCCCGTTTGCAAGGAGTGCGGTGACGAGGTCGACACACTCGTCAAGGTCAAGGTCGATGGAAAGGTCCGCAAGCTTTGCGAGGACTGTGCGGATAGGATTCGCGAGAGCGCCGAGATGGCCGAAGCGAGCGAGCAGGTCGTGCGTCAGATGATGGGATTCCGCGGTAAGCGATAGTCGATCCATCGGTACGGGTGGGGGGCAGACGAGGGCGCTGTCTGCGCGCGAATCGTCATCCGAGGGTCTTGCGAACGATTCCCGGCCCCATCAGCGCCGCGGCGGCCATGAGCCCGGACGACATGGCGCCCGCGATTCCATGCCCCGACATGGTGTTGGCACCGCACAGCACGAGCCCTGGGATCTCCGTTTTCGCGGCGGGCCGGCGGAACAACACCTGGGATGGAATCGCCGCGAGCCCGTAGGCGGTCCCGCCCGTCGACCCCACGTAGCGCATGTGCGTCAGGGGCGTCGCCGCCTCCTGGAATACGATGGATTGCCGCAGGCCCGGGATGACGCGCTCGGCCTGGGCAATCAGGCTGTCCGCAAACCTGCGCTTCCTGTCCAGGTAGTCGACGTTCTTCCGGTAGACACCCGACGACACCTCCCGCGCGGTCGTTCCCCACGCTTCGGGGCTCGACGGCGCCACACCCATGACTTGCAAGTTGGTGACCCCTGGAGGGGCCAGCCGCGGATTGCCCGGATCTTTGAGCGACGCGAAGGATACGAAGCAGAACGGTTCGGACGGGATCCTGCCCTCCGCCGCATCGCGATAGGGGCCTTGCAAATCCAGGCTGGGGTACAGCCACAGATTGGCGTTGGGCCAGCCTTCCCGGCGCAGATCGCGCTGGATGCCGAGATAGACCACGCCCAGCGCGGGCGCCATGCGATAGCCCCGCGCGCGCCGCACCGTCGCCGCTCCGAAGTGCTCCGGACCCACCAGATCGAGCACCGTGCGCTTGTAGTCGGCGTTCGACACCACGACCGGCGCGCGCACGACGCGACGCCCCAGGTGTGGATGATCGATCTCCACGCCCGCGACCCGCCCGCTCTCGATCAGAATACGGAGGACCTCCGCCCGCAGCAGCAACCGCCCCCCATGGCGCTCGATGCTCTCGACGATGCTGTCCGAGAGGGCTTGTCCGCCGCCTTCGGGAAAGAATGCGCCGTTTGCGTAATGGGCAGAAACGGCCGCGTGCATGACCGCGGACACCTCGTGCGGAGGAAGCCCGTAGAGCCCCTGCTGGCCCGCCAGCACCGCTCGCAAACGCGGGTCCTGCGTGCAGCCGTCCAGGAACTCGTCGAGGGTGCTCGACACGTGGCGCAGGGCCAGATGCGCGCGAGGCACGGTCCAGAGCGCCGACAACGGATTGCCGGCGACGGCCCCGAGCGCACGCACGTCGCGAAGGAGCCGGATGTAGCGGTCGATGCCCTGGCGCTCCGACGGGAAATATTCGATTAGCCGCTGCCGGTAGCGGTCGATACCGCGGGGGATGCGGAACTCGAACCCGGGAAACACGAGTCGATCGAAGCCGTCGGGGTCCAGCTCCCGGAAGCGGGGCGGACTTGCGCCGGCAGCACGCAGAATGCGCGGAAGCAAGCCGTTTGGACCACAGTCGCCCAGGTAGTGCACACCGACGTCGAACTCGTAGCGCGGCCGCTTGAAGACCGTGGCGTTGCCTCCAGCCACATAGTGCCGGTCGACCACCAGAACCGAGCGGCCCTCGCGGGCGAGCAGCGCGGCGGCCACGAGACCGCCCACCCCTGCACCGACCACGACGACGTCGCAGGAGGTGCGGTCGAGGGTTCGGAATCGCTCCGACCGGGTCGATGGCAGGGGTTCTTGCATGGTTTTCCCGTGGGCGCTACTTGGGAATCGGGGGGACGACCACGGTGTTGATGGGCTTCACGCTCTCGCCGGCGGGATAGGCATAGGAGACATACTGCGTGAAGAACGAGGAAGCCGCGGAGCCCCATCCCCAGACCGTGAGGCCGAAGGGGTTGGCGCTGCTCATGCGGTGGAGCCCGTTGCTGCAGTTGCCAACGTTCTGGAAGTTGCCGGTGACCAGGTCCACGCGGGTGTACTCGTAGTCACCGACCGGCTGCCAACCCTGCAGCACGCCGGCGCAATCGAGCGTGACATCGGCGAAGCTGCCGTCGGAGCCCCGAGCGCGCACCACCACCAGGTTGGTTTCGGAGTACGTCGGGTCCGTGAAGAATACGTAGGAGTCGAGATACTGCCCCGCCGGGACGACATTGACCCACTCCGGATCGCCTTCTCCGTTGAAGTTCTGGCCTCCGGTCATGTATCCCGCAAGATAGAACGGGTGGTCGTCGTCCTGGCTGGACACGACGAAAGGCCCTGGCGACGAGAACTCGGCGACCTGACCCTGGTTGAGCGACGGCGGCGCACCTGGGGGCGGGGTGGGCGCGTACGCGAGCTGCGTGCCATCCACGGCGCCCACGACACGCCAGGGGACCGACTCGTTGGGGTTCATGGCGCGCCCGCGGTAGCGGACTGCCACGTACTTGTTGCCGAGGGCCTTGATCGGTGGGATCTGCTGCTGCGCCGAATCGCACGCCGCGGTGCCCACCGGCACGTTCAGGCAGCTCGCGCCGCCGAACACGCCGACCGGCTTGTCCGCCAGAATCACGCTCCCGGTCAGCTCCTGATCCTGCGTGAACTGAACGTAGTCGCCGCGCATCAGCAGATAGTCCTTCGGCTGCCCTGCGCCCGTACCCTGCACCGCACCCCCCGGCACAATCGCCGCCACCGGCTGGATCGTCACCTTCGTGCCGTCCTCGTTCGCCACGATGTTCATCGAGGGCTGCGCGTAGGGTACGATCGCGCTCTTCGCGTACGCGTTGACTGCGATGTAGTTGACGTCCCAGGCACTCGTGGGCAGAAGTAGAGTCGCCGAGGTCGCGGCCGTGGATCCGCCACCGTAGGGGAAGATCTGGTAGGCGACCACCGGCCGATCCGTCGTGATGTGGAACGACCGCCCAAATCCCGTACCGTGGATTGCGGTGTCCTCCGGTACTGCCACGTTCACGGTCGGAGGACACTGGAATGCCGGCGCGATGGACTGCGACTCCGCGAGGAACAGGATCGCCACCTGGCCGGGCGGCAGACCACCGACAGGATCGTAGGGCGCATAGCTCAACCCCTGGCCCTGCCCCGCGGGGATGTAGGCGAACTGGCCGACGTTCAGCGGAGCCCCCGCGCGCTCCACCTGGATGTGCACCGGCGTGTCCCATGTGTTGGCGACAAATACCGCATAGCACGCCCCCGCGCCGTCCACGATGATGTCGAGATTGAGCGCCCAGTACTCGCATCCATACGTGCTCTTGGCGTCCCGCGCCGCTGCGCACGAGTCCGCAATGCATCCCGTCGGCGAGCAGGCTTGGTCCTGTCCACACTCCTGGATCAACGTGCCGTCGCAGCGCAGCACCTTCTTGAGGTCCGCGGAGCACATCTGACACGACGGCGCCGAGTCGCCCGACGACACATCGAACACCGAACCATCGAACACCGAACCATCGAACCCACTGCTGCCGCCGGTCATCCCCGCGCCGGACCCGCCGACCCCTCCACCCCCGGCCCCCCCGCCGGCCCCTCCGGGCGACCCGCTGCCTCCCGCGCTGCAGGCTGCCACGACCACCGCTGCTCCACATACACCCCACAAGCACGCCGTCCAGCCACGCATCGATGCATCCTCCTTCAGACCGCCAAGACGCTACGACGCCCATCGTACCGCCCGGCCGGCGGTCCGTCCACCTGTCGGTGACAAACCGCTACCAGCTCGCGGCAACCACCACGCTCATCCCGCCCGGAGCCCAGCCGGGTGCGAGCCCCCACCGGGCACCCGCCGCGCTCGACACCTGCCGTCGCGGCTCCGGATTCGTCAAGATGAGATAGCTGCCCGCTGCCACGCCCACGACGCCAAGCCCGATCCCGATGTCGGCAATTCGCGCGTTGCGCTTGGCGTCGTCATTCAAACGTACGGCTTCGTCCGTGCACACGGGGTTGCACTTGGCGTCGCTGTTCTTCTTGTCCACCACAGCCGCCACGCCGAACCAACTTCCGACAGCCAGGGCCAGCAGGCCACTCGCCCCGATCCAGTAACCGGCCACCCGCTCGCTCCGATGAGCGTCCGGATCGCTCGCCCCCACAGCGGCCGACGCCGCCGCGGGCCGTTCCCCCCTGTCAGGTTGCAACCGTGGAATCCGCATCTGATGATGATCGCCGGGCTGAAGGCTGATCTTCACCTCGAAGCTGCGACACCCAGGAGCCCTCGCCACGATGACGTGCTCGCCCGGGTCCAGGGGAAGCTCGGTCCCCCACGCGGCGGGGCCGACCCGAACACGGTCCACCTCGACCTCGATGCCGGCCGCCGCCCCCTCTGCCATCTGCAAGCTGAGCTTCGGAATCCGCGGCGCCAAAGCGTCGATCCGTGCGCTGGCCGCCTCCACCCGGTCCGGACGTCGGTCGCGGTTGGCCTGCATCAAAGCCTCTCGAAACTCCGCCCACGCCGTTGCCAGACGCCCCTGCGCTTCGTGACACGCCGCCAGGTTCAACAACGTACCCGTCGCCGGATCGAGACGATAGCTCTCCGCGAGCTTGGCGCAGGCCAGGTCGTACTGCCCTGCCTTGAGCAGGTCGCGCCCCTCCGCAAACAGGGATTCCGCCAGCGTCATCTGCGTGGGCTCGGTCTGCGCGGCTGCCGGCGCGGCCAGGATCCATCCCGTCGGAAGCAATAGCCACTTCGCCCAAGCTGTCCGCATCTTACTTTCGGCCTTCGAACGGGTCGTCGATCCACTTCGGACCCGATGACCCGACACGCGCATCATCCGCCGAAGAAGAACTGGCGGGCAAGCGGGATGTGCTCCGTGGGCTCGATGACACCGTCGGCCGCACCGCCTCGCGGAAGCTCGCATCGCCTGTGGTCGGCGGTTCAGACGTCGCAACGGACGCGGGCGGGTCGACGCCGAACACGGCAGGAGACGGCGAGGGTTCGCCGGACGCCGGCGTGGCCGAGCCGGGCGGCGCGGAAGACCCCGCACGATGAATGAACAGACGCACGCCGAACAGGAGCGCCAGCATGACAACCGCGGCGACTCCCAGCACGCGCCAGGGCTTGCGCGGCCGCACCAGGGGCGCAACGTCCGGCTCTCGGCTGACCAGCGTCGGGCTCGTTTCGGACAACGTGTCGGAGCGCACGTCGAGGGTCCGCTCTCCGCGCGGGGCATCGACGACGGAGGCTGCTGGCTCGACTCGGTGGTGGTGCGCCGATGATTGGCGCACGATGCGGACTGCCCGGCGGGCCGCGATCCGGGCATCGCTTCCGGCGAACGGAGACAGCGCGCTAGCAAGCTCGGCTACCGTCTGGTAGCGGGCCTTCGGATCCTTGGCCAGACACTTGCGCAGGATGGCATCAATCCCCTGCGGAATCTCGCTCCGCAACTTGCTCGGCGGCACGATGGGGTCGTTGACGATCTTGAGGCTGAGCGTGGGGAGGCTGTCCGCCTGGAACGCCCGCTGCCCGGTCAACAGCTCGTAGAGCGTCGCACCCATCGACCAGATGTCCGAACGCGCATCGGCATCAGCCGGGCAGCGCACTTGCTCCGGCGACATGTAGTACGGCGAGCCGAGCAGCGACCGCCCGTCGGTCAGCTCGAGGCCCTTGTCTCGCGTGACGATCTTCGAAACACCGAAGTCCATCACCTTGATCTGGTCGGTTCCATCAGGACGAGCCGTCAGAAACAAGTTCCTGGGCTTGATGTCACGATGCACGATGCCGTGCGCGTGGGCCTCTGCAACCGCTTCGCAAGCCTGCAACACGAAGTTCACTGCCTGCGTGATCCGAAGCGGCCCCTGCTCCGCAAGCAGCGCCCCGAGGTCGTCACCCTCGAGGTACTCCATCACCATGTACGGTTGGCTGTTCGGCAGCTCGCCCACATCATGCACGCGCACCACATGCTCGCTCTTCAGCTCGCTCGCGGCTCGTGCCTCGCGAATGAACCTGCGTACCGTCTCCGGGTCGTCGATGCCGACCACCAGGAACTTGATGGCAAAGCGCTGCTGGAGCACCGCATGCCGCGCGGCGACGACCACACCCATGCCACCGCTGCCAATCTCCTCCTCGATGACATATTTGTTCTCGATGACCGTACCCGGAACGGGATAGGTTCCACCAGCCAGAGGGGAAGCCAACGGGGACTTTGCGGATGCCATCGCGAGAGTAGCCGAGTGTACACGAGTTGTGGCGCCGTGGGCACCCGCATCCCAACGCTAGCGGACCGCCGCGGTGCTGTCGTCGTGAACGACCTCCAGCACCGCTTTGCCCATCATCGCCCCGTCTTCGTCGGTCACCTGCACCTGGACGATCCACGGCCCGGGACCATCGCCCTGGGGCAGCACCGTGACCCATCGATCCCCCTGCTTGGTCAGCGGCAAGTCGTAACGCTTGTTGCCGACCAGCGCCGACGCCTTGGGGCGCACGACCGCGGGGGAGATCCGGTGGTTGGGGTCGACCAGGCGAATGGTGGCTTCCACGCGATCCCGGGGCCACGAGGCATTCCGTGGCGAAAACTCGACGTCGGCCTCGAGCGCCCGCGCCTCCAACGTCAGGGGCGCCACGTCGTTCGGCGTGCCCTGGACCGCCAAGCGTACCACCCGCCGCGTCTGCGTGCCGATCAGCGACAGCCGTCCTGGCGCCGCCGTCGCGTGCCCACCGCCCATCGACACCACCACCCCTGCCCGGTCCGGCAACGCGACGCCTCTTCCTGCGGGCAGCACGAACACCCCCTCCGAAGGTACGTGGATCACGCCCGGGTCCGGAACCACGCGAATGACCCGCATGGGCTTCACCGCTGCGTCGCTCGGGATACCGTCCGGAGTCACCGAACGGACCTCGAACCAATATTGGCCGGGCGGAAGCTCCCCGGACGTGAACGCCGTGGCGCTTCCCGGCCTTTCCTGCTGCTCCACGACGTCCTGCAAGGCAGGGTCGCGCGCGAGCTTGACGAGATACTTGTGGTTCGGCGCCGACGGCTCCCAGCTTGCACCCAGCCGCGCAGTGCCATCGCCGACGACCACGGCGACCGCGCAGGCACGCCCGCCGACGGCCTCGCAACGCTTGGACGAGAACGCCGGCACGGGCCCGATCGCCTGCGCCGTGCCCACCGGACCACGCTCCGGAAGCACCTGGTATTGGCCGCTTGCGAGGGAGAACCACCGGCCGGACGAAGCCACGCGCGCACTCCCCTGGTCGACGATCGCCACCAGGCCCTGGCTGTTGCGAATGGCACGAGCCTTTCCTGGGCGAAACGCCGCGAAAAGGTCCGTGCCCCCCATGACGAGCACCGGCTTGGCGCGGGGCGGAATGGCCACGGACAGCTCGCCCGCCGTCAGGTCGCAGTGCGACACGCGAACATTGCTGCCCGGGTCCATCGATATCTCCGTGGGCACCTGGACCCGAAGCGTGGTCGACGGCGCAAGCCCCACGACCGTGCCGTCCGGGAGGCGAATCCGGGCAGCCGACGACGACGTCCGGATCGCGGTGCCCGGTGCGATCGGCGCACCCGCGGTGGCTGCAACCCAGGGAGCTGCGGGCGCGGCGCGAAGCTCGACACCGATTGCAGGGGCCAAGAGCTCGGCCGCGTTGTGGGATCCAGCGGCCTCGACCCGGTACGACGTCGCCGCGATCCCCGCAGCCACGAAGACCAGCCCTGCCAGACTGCGAATCGCTTTCCGAAGGTGAGGCATGACAGGAGGATAGCAGCATCGCCCGCGGTTGGAACGGGTCTGACGCGCTGCTTGTCCGTGGTACGGCTCAGACCACGGTTTCTTGAGATCGGCAAAGACCGGGCCGGAAGAAGGACGCTACTCGGCGTCTTCGCGCGGGAGCTCGTCGAACATCGCGCACTGGTTCGGCTCGCAGCATTCCCACTCGGGCTGGCCGAGCTTGTTGGTCGCAAGCCGGTACCAGGCTCCCTTGATCCGCTTCGCTACGAACTTCAAGTCCCTGGCCTTGCCCACCTGCTCGTAGATCGCGTCCCCGATCCGTCGGTACATCTGATCCTCGTTGCCCAAGCCGGAGGATGCCGCGCGGTGCCGTGCCGCCGATCGAGCACGAGGCGTCCCTCGTGTGCGGCTCGGGGTCCGCGCGTCGAAAACGTTGATGAAGCAGCAGCGACCATTCGCCACGCTTCGATGTGCGGTTGTCGTCCAGCGATTCATGGTGCATGACCCGTCCCATTTCAAGAGGCTGGAAGGGTCGCGCAATCGTATCGGACGGTCGGCAGGGGGGCCAAAAACAGCGTCATGCGGGACCAGCATGCGATCAGAGTGTTGCCCTTCCCGCTCCCCACCGCCTGCCGGCCCCGGCACCGCATGGCCCTGCCGCGCATGGGCCTCGGCCCGCCACACCACCCGCAGGACCAGAACCACCATCGCGGTTGAGCCTGCGTCGATGCAGCAACAACCTCGCTTGCTGGCTCGGCAGCAGGATGTTCTTCAGCTCGTCGAATTCGCGGTTCAGCAACGCCTGCTGCTGAATCCGCACGCTTCGAAGCGCCTCGACCGCCTCGCGATACGCGTCCTCGTCCTTGCTGTTCGCCTGAACCAGCCGGCGAATCGTTCGATGGCTTGCCTCGACCTGCGCCCTCACCACCGCATGCTGCGCGTCGAATTGCGCAAGCACCTGCTCCCCACCCTGCGCCGTCGCCTCGCCCAGCCCGACCCGCTGACGCAGCATCCGGGCCCGCGCCACCACCGCGCGCGTGTTTGCCACACCAGGCGGGCCCGACGCGGCAGGCACCTGCGCAAACACCGGCGTGCTCCACACGAGCAAAACGGCCAACCACCATCCCATCCATGCCCTGCGCATCAGTCCGTCTCCCGTCTGCTGAACGATCGGTCTCGTCGAGGTCGCGCTCGATCGCGCTCAGCCACGGTCGCTGCGCGGCCTCGCGATCCGGAGGGTGCAACCAATCCAGGTCATCGCCCACCAGCCAGTCGTCGTCCGTATCCACATCGTCCATCCCAGGCGGCACCCCCTCCACCGAATCGGACAGCGCTGGCGTGAGCCGTTCCACCGACGGTTCGGGCGAACTGTCCAGGTTCAGACCGGCAACCGTGGCCGGGTGCGCGCGGGTCATGATCGTCATGGTGTCCGATCATGCCGCGGCGGCGGAAAACGTTGACGACGACGATCACTCGTTGGGTGGGGTCCAGCCGATGTGCCTTGCCTTGCAGGCGGGACACCCGCGATCCCCCGGGACGATCGACCGTTGGGCGGTTCAGCCGATGAGCCACCGGGCGGCGAGCGCGACCACAGGCGCGGCGGTCGGCCGGCCATGCTGCCAATCTCCGTTGTCTACCGCGCTCCCGGCAATGTCGATATGAGTGAATGGAATCGGTCGCTCAGCGTCCGCTCCGTGCTTGTCGAGCCCCGAAGCGATCGCCAGAAAAGCCGCCGGAAACTGGTGACCCCGCGTCGTGACCGCCGAAGCCGAGTTGTTGCATTGAAGCACGTCGTCCGCCTTGCTCCGCGGCCTGACGAAGTCGAAGTCCTCCCGGCGCACCCGCGAGATCTCGAACGGGTCGCCCCAGATCTCACCCATCGCGGCAAGCCCCGACGCAATGCGGTGGATGCGGGCCGGGCCGTTGTCGAGCGCCACGGAGTAGGGCCCCACCATGCGCGCAGCATGCCCCGTCAACGTCGCCACCGACAGGATCCGCGGCTCCACCGAGCGGATAGCCTCGCAGCGCAAGTGCGAGAGCAGGTCCGCCAGCACCATTCGTCCTTCTGCGTCCGTATTGCCCACCCGGACCCGCACCCCGGCGTGAGACTCGACGATCTCGTCCGCCACGTACGCGTCGGCGCCGATGGAGTTCCGAACAGCTCCGATCAGGGCCACCACGCGCAGGCCCTCGGGCTGCATCTGGGCGATCGTCTTGACGAAGCCGGCGACCGCGCCGGCGCCGCCCTTATCGCGGCTCATTCCCGCCATGCCACCGCCGGTCTTCAAGTCCGAACCGCCCGTGTCGTACACAACCCCCTTACCCGCCAGCAGCACGGTCTCCCGCACGTCGCCGTCCCCTTGGTACTCGAGCCGGATGACGCACGGCCGGTGGCGCCCGACACCCATCGAAGCCCGTGCCACCGCGGCGATCAACGGATACTCGCGCGCCAGACGGGACGGCTCATCGATGACCTCGACACGCACGCGCGTGCCGGCGAATGCGTCCACGCAAGCCTGTGCCACAGCCGACGGGGACATTCGCTCGGGATTGGTTCCGGTAATGTCTCGCGCCAGGCGCCGCCCGGTTTCCATGGCAGTCAGCAGCTCGGCCAGCGCGGCACCGTCGGTTCCAGGCGGGTTCTGGAAGCCGATCTCGACCACGGGCTCGACGTCGTTTTCCGAACGGGCTTCGCGCGCCTCGAGAGGCTCCCACAAGGCCGCGAGCGCGCCGAGCACGGCGACCTCCACCGCCCTTTCATAGATGTGCTGCAAGGGTGCCCGGGGCACCAGCAGCAGAATACGACGCGCTCCAGCGTCACGCGCGCGCACGACGCCGGCTCGACTCGCGTCCGCGAACCGGCGCACGTCGTCGTAGTCCCGACCCAGCGGGCCTGTGGGAGCCACCACGAGGCGCCCGCCCGCGATCTCGGGCGCCACCAGCAGCATGACATCCTTGCCCACTCGCGCGTCGAACCGCGCCGCCTCGTGAAGCCGCCGATGCACCGCTTCGAGCTCGCCAAGCTCGATCGTCGGTGTCACCACGACGACGGCATCCCACCTGTTCGAATCGACCGACGCGAGCGCCGGTTCGTCCACGGCCGTGATTGCGGGGAGCGCCACGTCGTCGTCCTAGAGCCAGTGCGCGCCCGGCGCAATGGGGCCCTGCTCCGGCTGGTGGGGTAGCCGCCTGCCAGGCGCGGGGACCAAGCTCGCCGCGTCGCGGAACGCCACCCGGCAGCCGACTGCGGCCTGATGAGGTGCCGTCGGTGTCGCTCCGGTCTGCCCGGCACACGCCGCACACGCCTGCTGACTTCAACCCGCCTTCGCGACAGGAAGAAAGTCGCGCCTCGGGCATGCAACCCCGGGGCAGGGACGCCCTGGTATCCAGCGCATCGGGTCCCCCTCCGCGCAATCCCGCGCCGTGCACACGGCCGTCTGCCCGGGCGCGCCGGGAACCCCGGTTGCAAGTGCTTGTCCAAGCCCCGGCTTGGTGGGAACATCAAGCCCTCTGCCTGTCAAGGAGCCGCCCATGAAAGCCGCGCCGGTCGGCCAGATCGCGCTGCCAGCCTACCCCACGCGCTTTGAAGTCGCCCGCGAGCACAACCTGCTGCGCGACCACGTTCCGCCCGGCTGGACACGCGACGGCAAGCTCCAGGGCGCCCTCGTGTTCTTCCTCGCTCTGCATGGTGCCGCCTGCCAGAGCCCCCCCGTCCCTCCATCCCCTCCGTCGTTGCCCGCGACCCAAACCGCCTCCGAACGTCCGCGGCACGACAGCGTGTCCCCCCTTCAGACGACCCCATCCCCGGTGGGGACCGTCCCTGCCACGCCCGAGCCCACGGCTTCGTCCACCAAGCAGGGCCCGCTCGCCGGTCCGCCTCCCGCGGCCATCGTCGTCGCCCCCATCTTCGACCACGGCGAAGGGCGCGGCGCCACCGGCTGCGTGGTCGTCAGCCCCCCGGTCTTCCTCTCCGAAGAGGAAGCCATGACCGTGGTTCGCGAAGAGCTCGCGCGCGTAGGAGTGCGGCTGGCTCGCACGCACGTTACCTTCCCGGAGGTCGTCCTGCCGCAGCGCCGTCGAAGCTACGAGCGCACCCCCTCGGGCGATTATGTCACCAAGACGGAGGACATCCCCCATACCGGGCAGCCCATCGAGGTCGACGCGACCGACGGCGACGAACGGATCGCCGTCGAGGTCGTGTCCCAGGAAGACTACTTCAAGGTCGGCGGGGTGAGGTCGGAGTCGACCGTGCAGGACTACGACATCAAAGGCGCGGCAGAGGCGGTGGCCGAGAAGCTCAAGCAGAGCCGACGAGGAATCTACTTCGGCGTCTTCTACGACCCAGTTGCCACCATCTCGATCGATCGGTCGAAGCTCCCTGCGCGCATCGATTGGGAGGCCGCGCGGGCCAAGGCAGCATCACAAGCCAAGGAGCAGCTTCGCGCACAGGTCGCCGACTTCGTGGCATGGCTCCACCAGCAGGGGGTCCTCTAGCCGTGCACCTCACGCTGCACCTGACCACCGCCTGCAACATGCGCTGCTCCTACTGCTACTGTCCGCCGCATGCAGGGCCGTGCATGTCCGAGCAGACCGCCTGGCAGGCGCTCGGGTTCGGCGCCCGAAGCTCCCGCAAGTCCTGCGGGATCGTGTTCTTCGGCGGCGAGCCGCTCCTGTGCGCGGACCTGATCCGAAGCACGGTCCAGCGCGCCCGCGTCCTGTCCGCCAACGGCGCTGTCCCCTTCCACTTCAAGCTCACCACCAACGGGTGGCTTCTCGACGACGCAATCATCGACTTCGCCGTGCGCAACGACATCATGATAGCGGTCAGCATCGATGGTACCGAAGCCATGCACGACCGTCACAGGCGTCTGCCAGACGGATCCGGAACGCACCGGCGGGTGAAGGCGAATCTGCGGCAGCTTCTCCGCTGCAAGCCCTACTCGAACGTCATCATGGTGGTCAATCCTGACACCGTCGGCGGTATGCGGGAATCCGTCGTGGAGCTGGTGGAGATGGGCTGCCGCTACGTGATTGTCTCGCTCAACTACGCGGCGACCTGGGCAGAGGACCACATGATCGAGCTGGAGCAGCAGCTCCGCTCGCTTGCGGTGGACTACCTCGCCTGGACGCGAGGCGGGCGCAAGTTCTACCTCAGCCCGTTCGAGGTCAAGCTCGCCTCCCACATCGACGGCCCCGCTTTCCGCCGAGATCGGTGCGAGCTGGCCGAACGCCAGATTTCCGTCGACCCCGAGGGCAACCTGTTTCCCTGCGTGCAATTCACCCGCGCCGGCCCTCACTCCCCCTGGCGTATCGGCCATGTCGCCACGGGCATCGACCCCTACGCGCTCGCCAGCGTCAGGGCGGCGTCCACGCAGGAGAAGGAACCGTGCGCACGGTGTGCCATCAGCCACCGCTGCAACCACACCTGTGGTTGTCTCAACTGGCAGGCGACCGGATCGGTCCACAAGGTGTCACCCGTGTTGTGCCGCTACGAGCGCACGCTCGTGGAGATCGTGGACCAGGTCGGGGCAACGCTCTTCCACGAGCGCAATCCCCACTTCCTGCACAAGCACTACAATGCTGCCTATCCGGTGCTCTCCTTGCTGGAGGATCAGAGCACGGCATAGGCCATGTCCACCTTGATCGAGCAGATGGCCGACTTCACCGTCGGCCTTTCCTGGCGCGACGTCCCGGAGCGAGTCCTCCGCAAAGCGCGGTGGCAGCAGCTTTCCGCCTTGGGCGCCGTCCACGCGAGCGCCCGCCACCAGCTCGGCCAGCACGCGCTGCGAGCCGTGGAGCGGCTGGCCGGCGAGGGGACTGCCAGCCTCCTGCCCTCTGGACGCAAGGTCGACGTGATGTCCGCCGTCTACGCCGCATCCGCGTTGAGCCTCGCCCTCGACTACGACGACTACCTGCTCTTCGGTCACAGCGGACACAGCGCCGTGTGCGTCTCCCTGCTGGTCGGCCAGCACGTCGGCGCAAGCTTGCGAGACGTGCTCCTCGCGCAGATCGCGGCCAACGAGATTGCAGGGCGCATCGGTGCGGCCGTCGTGCTCGGCCCGCACAACGGGCAGGCATGGTCGTTCATCCATCTTGCTGCTGCGGCGGCGTCCACCGCGCGCTTGCTCGGGCTGTCGGCCAGGCAGACCGCTCACGCTGTCGCCATTGCCATGTACCAGCCCAACTACGTGCTGTGGCCAGGGTTCATGGGTCCCGAGTCGAAGGTCACCACGGCGGCGACCCCTGCCGTGGCTGGCGTCCGCGCCGCCTTCCTTGCCGCGCAGGGCGCGACCGGCGCCCTCGATATCCTCGAGTGCCGCGGCGGCTTCCTCGATCGATTCTCCTATTGCCCCCTGCCCAGGTTCCTTACCGGCTACGGCCGGGCCTGGACCACCGATACCCTCGCTTTCAAGCCCGTCCCCGGCTGCGCTTACGTCGACGCCACCGTCGATGCCATGCTCGACCTGCGCCAGACCCTCGAGCGTCAGGCTCCGGACCGGCTGCGGCAGGGTGTCGATATTGACGTAGCGGCTACCCTGCTGACGGTTGAGATGGACGCTCTCGCGCGCGCAGGGGGGAGTTTCGATCCCCTCGCGCCCGTGTCGATCAACTTCTCCATTGCCGGCAACGTGGCCATTGCCTGGCATGCCGGATCGATCGGGCCGGACCAGCTCGCGCCGGCCTGGCTCCGGCAGCACGCCGACGCGCTCTTGCCCACGGCCTCCAGCGTCCGCTTGCGCCACGACCCCGCGATGACCACCCGCCTGCTCGTAGCGATCGAGGAAGCGATCTGCCTTCGCGCGGCGCTGGGGGGCATTCCCGCCCGCAAGCTCTCTCGAGCCTTGCTTCGGATGCTCCGGGCACGACCCCAAAAGCATGGGACCGGCCGAGCACCAGCGCGCGAATGGGTCGAGGCGCTACGCCTTGTCGCGGCGTCCTTGCCTCGCCGGCAGCCCGCCATCCCATTCGACCTGGGCGATTACGATCTATCGGCCCTGCGCATGCCTTTCTCCGCCCGGGTCGTCGTCCGCTGGCGCGACGGTAGCTCGCATACCCGCGAGCAGGTGATTCCCCGCGGCGCCCCGGGGCGCCCGGACCGCGAAACGCAGCAGTTGGTCATCGACAAGTGCCTTCGCGAATGCACACCCCTGCTCGGCGCCGCCGGTGCTGCAAGCGTGGTCGACACGGCGTCTGACCCGCGAGCGTCCGCGGCGGACCTGCTTCGCGCCGCCTGCGCGGGATGATCGGAGTCGGACCAAGCACCGTCAGGATGTTGACCATGCCGGAACACGGCGTCCGCTGCCGCGCGCCGTAAGGCACAACTTCAGGCAGATCGCACGCGTTGCCCGTGGCACGGGATCTGCTTGGCCCATCGGGCACCGTCACCCACAAGCAGGGAGTCTCCATGTTCAAACGATCCGCGATTCGAGGGCCACGAAGCTCCCGCGCCCGCCTGTTCACCGCGGCCGTGATCGTCGCCGCGGGTGCCGCGCCAGGCAAGGCGTCGGCTGCCTCGTTCGACGACAGGGGCGTTCTTTCCTTCGACCCCAATGCCTTCTTCACCGAAGGCTTCGAAAGCTATACCCCAGGCAGCGACATGCAGCTCATGCAGGGCAATGCCCTGGAGGGCGATTCCTTTGTTCGCATCGACACCGGCGGCTACTCCGCCGCCATGGTGCAGATCCCCTCGCCGGCCACGGTAGGCGCGTTCCGGTTCCGTGCGTTCGTACGCTCGAACCACGCCTGGTATCCAATCATCCAGGTCGAGTATGGCGCCGGCGGCGGAGTGCCCTTCACGTACGCCACCGTTCACCCCACCGGCCGCATGACCGACGACGGTTGGATCGAGCTCGAGTCCTCGCCGGTATCCATCGACGGCACCCGATCGCCCTCGATCGCGTTCGGATTCAGCGGTACGGAGCTGGACCTGGACGCGCTCGAAGTGGTGGAGGTGCCGGGCGCCTACGTTCCCGCCACCGAATGCCTCGGCACCGGAGCCTCCCAGTGCGAGCCGGGTCAGTTCTGCATCCACGGCTACTGCCACGATGGCGACGCTATCGTGCCAGACCTCCCCGACCCAGCCTCGCGCTCCCTCGTGGTCGACGTGCTCCTTCGCAAGATACGAAACGCTTTTGGTGGCGTGGCGAGCCGCAAGGCACCCATGCAGCAAGCCCTCGCCGCGCTCGACGCCGTCCGAACCGCCAGCCGTCCGTGGACCTTCTGGAACGGCTTCGCCAGGGCGATCGTGCTCCTGCACGACGCGCACACGATGCCCTGGGGCATGATGAGCCTGTACGCCCGGGGGGGTCGCGCGTTCCCGGTCTGCCTGGTCGAGGGCGATGCCGACCTGTCGCGGCCGATCGCCCCGTCGGACGGCAGCTACGCGGATGTCTTGGTGTCGCACACCGGTCCGGACAAGAATCTCGGTCTCAAGCCCGGCGACCGGATCGTCGCCGTCGACGGTGAGCATCCGATTGCTTGGCTTCATGGATTGGTTGGGCATAGCTGGAACAACTCCTTTGCCAACGACCCGCGGTCGGAAGGCAGTGCTGTCGAGTCGCTGGCCTATGAGATCCCGGCGTTCGCGTCCAGCATCCAGGTGCTCCGCTGCGACCCCGCCACATCGCAGTGCAGCCCGCCGGAAACCATCCTCGTCTCGAGCTTCGCGCAGGACACCCCGGATACGGTCATGCCAGCATGCGACCACCGGCCGGCCTATCACCTTGCAGCGAACAACCCCGACCCGGTCACGCACGAGCTGAACGACGTGCGCCACGGGCTGCTGGCCGACAGCGCGCCCGGCGAGGACCTGTACGGCATGATCTGGAACGATACGGATTGGGAGTCGGGTTCTGCCCCCTGGCAGGCGGCCTATACCGAATTCCGGAGCAAGGCCAAGGGGCTCATTCTGGACCACCGGACCGGCAATGGCGGTACGCCCGAAGGTGCCGCATATCTGACCGAGCTGTCGCTCCTGACCAAGACGGCCTCGGTGTGGTCCCTCAACACGACGCTCGGCCTGTTCGACGAACCTTTCACCGAAACCGACGGTCTCGACCTGTTCGCCAGGTGGAAAAGCGACCCGTCGCGCTCGTGGCGCCCAGGGTCGTCACAGCCTCGCACCGACATGCGCATCGCGGTGTTGCTGGCCCGCGACGTGAGCGGAAGTGACTTCTTCCCGTTTGGCGTCAAGGGAGCGCCGAATACGCGCCTGTTCGGCAGGCGCACGATGGGGGCGTTCTCGACGTTCTTCATGTTCGAGGCCCACACGTTCCTGGGTTGGACGCTCGCATCCGGAGACTTCATCGACGAATTTGGGGTACCAAGGATCGGCAAGGGGGTGGAGCCGGACGAGGACTTGTTGCCGAAGCAGTCGGACTTGCTGGTGGGGCGCGACACGGTGTACGAGCGAGCACTGCAATGGGTGCGGTGCGGTGACGGAGGCTGCCCATGAGGACCGGACGAACGCACATGCACGAAGTTTGGATGGCAGCCGCCCTGGTGGCTGCGGCGTGGACGGGGTGCGGCGGCGGTGACGACACCGGGGTGAACCCGGCGCCGACGACCGCGAACGGTGGCGCCGCCGGCGGTAACGCGGCCGACGCCGCGGCTGGGACCGGCGGCGAAGCAGGCAGCGGAGGCGAAGCGGGAACAGGAGGCGAGGCAGGCACCGGCGGCGCCCCCGCCAAGGTGCGAACGGTCCTCGAACGAAACGTGTTCCGTGATCTGGACGACCCGGACAATCTGATGATTGACGGTGGATTCGAGTTCACGGGCGACACGTCCTTCTCGTGGGGCAGCACCACGCAATCGGTGATGACCCTGGGCAACGGCGCCGTCTGCAGAAACGGCCTGCGCTGCGCCCGCGTCCCGCTCCACGACGGGCTCTACGGGATCTTCGTGTCGCCCGGATCCGGCTCGATGGATCTGACCATCCACACCGCGTCGATGCTGGGAACCTGCCCGGCTTACGAGGCAATGGTCTTCGACATCTACTCCCAGCAGAACCTCAAGTACCTGTTCCGCGCTTCCCAGGTCGTAGGGCAGGATGGATGGTGCGAAGACAAGTTCCGAATCGCCGCGCTGCCCTACGCCGTCCCTGCCATCTATCTGGAGCCGACGACGCGCGACATGGTGATCGACGACGTCGTGATGAGAATCAGCCCGGACCGGTCGTTGCCGACGCAGCCGGAGGAGGCCGTGCCGCAGGCGGTGCGGGAGCGTGTGGAGCAGGCGCGGGAGAAAGCCAGAAGCCAGCTATGGCAACGGCGCGATCACCGTCTGCCGCTTCGCCGGCTTGCCCCCTGGTCCGCCCGATTCCCCGCCTGGATTCGCTGATCGCGACGCGCCTGCCGCATCCACCCCGCCCCCCCGGTACCGCGCATACACGGTATACCGTATCGTTCTCCTGCACGGCTCGTGGTTCGCCGTGCTCCCGTTGCAAGCGCAGCTACCCTCGAACCGCGTCACGCCGGATTGGAGCGCGGACATCACGGCATCGGTCATGTCGTAAACTCCCCCGCAGCAATCCTTGCCCGGGCACGGAATCTCGAACAACGCCGGGGCCGACTCCACGGGCACCACCCGGATGTGGCTCACCGACGGCAGCTCGTCGCCCTCGTCGCGCTGGTCGATCGCGATGCGCAGGTCCTCGATCCCGGCAACGGCCTGCCTCAGCCGCTTCGATTCGTCTTGCCGGCGCCAGCGTTCCTGCATCCGCTGCTTGGCTTCCAGATCTCTTCCACGTCGCATCATTTGCGCGCTCCTTCCAGGCGTTTTCGCGTAGCCGCCGCAGCCACTCGGGGGTCAGCTTCGCGGGCTCCCGCCCCCTTCTCCCGAGGCGCACGTTGCGTCGTAATGAACCGGGTGGAGGGATCGATGTCGTCAACATTGTGATTGTAGTGCAAATGGGCCGCGACGCAACCCCCATCGTCCAAGCGCGCATTGCCGACGGCGGTGGGATCCGAGGCTTGCGCTTTACCTTCGCGGCCAGCCAGGGTCGACAACGGCAGGAGTCACCAGCGAACGGCCGAGCTCCGCTCGGGGAGCCCCTGCGTGGAGGGGCCTGCGTTGAAATGGGCGCGTGCCGTGATTATCCCCTGGGGCAGCCATGTTCGAAAGCGGATTTCTGCGCATTTTCTCCTGGCGCGGCGTGCCGGTACGTCTGCACTGGACGCTGCCCCTGGGAGCCTTTCTCTTCGGCGGCTGGTCCCTTGCGCCGATGTTCTGGCTGGGGTTCGTGCTGCTGGTTTTCCTGCACGAGCTCGGTCATGCCGTGCTGGTCACCAGGCTCCGCCATCGGGTCGTGGCCATCGACATCACGGGCTTCGGCGGGATGTGCCGCTGGAGCGGCGCGGCCACGCCCATCGAACGCGCGATCATCTCGTGGGGTGGCGTGCTTGCCCAGCTCGCGGCCCTTGCGGTGGCCGCATCGCTGGCGATCGCGATGCCCGGACTACGGCACGGCCCGGCGGCATCGCTCCTGTCCGTGTTCTTGCACACAAACCTCTGGCTCATCGGGCTGAACCTGCTTCCGCTCCCGCCGCTCGACGGTGCCACGGCGTGGCGGATCATCCCGTTGCTGCGTCGGCGCGGCGCCCTCGCGGACTTGCGCCGCGCGCTGCTCCCCTGGCCGACACGAGCGCGCCGCCCGTCACCGCGGGCACGCGACGAGCGCCCGAGCCCCCCCGCGCAGCCCCGGAACGATCGAGGCATGGCCCCGAAAGAGCTGGCGGACCTGCTGCGCGACATCGGCAACCAGGCGCGAAACGCGCGGAACGACAAGCACAGGCGGAGGTAGCCCGGTCGCGATCGCGGCCCGCATGCCATCCGCCCGGACGCCGTGCGCCCGCATCGACGTCATCCACATTGCACCAGGGATGCCCTGCGAATGCCCCCGGTTTCGTCGTCGATTCGCAGGCTGATTCTTCAGCCTTTGCGGCCCTTGGGCGAACGCCACCTGGGCTTGACGTGGCGCTGCAGAATATCGCGGAACAGACCGATATGGGCACAATGGTCCATCTTGTCGTTGCCCATGTAGCCGCGCACGTGGAAGTTGCCCCGGCTATACGTGGAGATCAGCTCGAGCCCCATGGGTCCGCGGCCGGGAGGACGCACCCCGCGAGGCCGGCCCCCCAGCTTGGCGATGATATAGTTCGCCGTCTCGGTCGTGGACGCATAGTCGGGCGGAATGATGGACGAATGGCTCACGAACATGAGCTTCTGCCCGGCCGCCGCCCGCCGCGCGAAATCGATGAACGGTTGAAGCTGCAGCTCATCCAGCGACCCACCCGCGTAGCCGCAGTGCATGCCGTCGAGCAACACCACCGTATCGACGATCCGCTTGCCGTAGTCCTGGTTCAGGATCTCCACCACGGCGCCGTATCCCGCGCTCCAGGCGCTCAACCCCACCTTGCGGACATGCGCCTTGGCGTTGCCGGTCTTGTCGGCCATGGCCTTCTCGACACTGTGAACCAGCGTCTCGAACGTGCCCGGCGTGCGGAACACGGACTGGTACGGCCCGGACCCGATTCCCAGGTCGATACCTACGAGCACCGCGCCGTCCATCACATGAACCCATTCCTTGCGGACCGGCTCATGGCCGTGAAAGTGGAACATCACGTCGAAGGAGCCGTCCCGCGCGATCCCGCCTTTCCCCGGGGCGATCATCTGGCCCATGGACGGCGCCCTGCTCCAACCATCGTAGATCCCCCAACCTTCGTCGGGCGTGTTGCACGGGTTCACGCCGCGCTCGGCCGCGCTCTTCTGGGTCTGCGTCCAGTCCGGCGGCTTGTCCACGATCGGGCGGCCGTCGGCGGTGCGGCTGGGGTGGCTCTCGGGTCGCTGGCCTGCGCCCGGCTCCTTGCCCGCCGCGGCGCTCTTGTCGCGAGGCTTGGGGGCACGATCCCCGCAGTCACCCGCCTTCCCCCCCGCAGGGGGAATCTCGAGCTTCTGCCCCGCATGAATGGGATCCGATGGGCTCAATCCGTTCTGCGCGCGAATGGCCTCGACGGACACATGGTAGCGCATCGCGATCGAACGCAGGGATTGCCCCTCAGCGACCGTGTGGCTGCGGCACGCCGGACGACCGGCAACAGCGGGAGTGCCGAGCGCGCAGGCCGCCAACAGCGTGACCAGCGCGACCAACCGATGAACAACGTTGCAATGCATGAAGCCTCGTGCTCCACCTTGGCCCGAACACCCTTGTCGGGCAAGCTTTCGACGCGTTACCGCGGTGTCCCTTTCTCGAGCCACACCAGGGCCGCCTGGTACATCCCCGACCTGCTCTCGAATGCAAGCTCGTGGCCCATGTCCGCGGGTGTCGAGACGCGCGTGGTGACGTGCGCCTGCTGGAGCCACTGCCGAACCTGCAGGGTCGACTCGTAGACGCTGTCTTGCTGGCCGGTGATCAAGTACACGCGTCGAATCGCCCCGCGATTGGCAACGAGTTTCTCGCGCCCCTCCATGCCCCAGTAGCCCGTGTCGGCCGCGAGGATCAGCCAGCGGCTGAAGGTCTGCGGCTCGCGCACGCCCACGTTCATGGCGACCAGGGCACCCTCGCTGAACCCGATGATGGTGTTGCCCCGCGTCTGGACGCGCCGCCCGTACTTGTCGCGCAGCGCCGCCAGGGTCGCCATGGCGATGCGATGGCCCGACGGCCAGGCGTTGTTCCACCCACGCGCGCCGCCGCCACGGTCCTCGGGGCCCGACGGGCATACGATCCAGCCCATGCGCCGTGCGATCCGCGCCCAGCGACGGCAGTCGTTTGCCGGGTCGCCGCCTCGTGCGTGCAGGTACATGAACACGGGCTTGAGCCCGTTTCGCCCGGGGCCGGACGGCTCGAAGTAGTACGCCCGGGGCGCCCCCGGTACGTCGAGCACCTGCAGCTCGTCGTGGGCGGCCCCGTTGCCGCCGGCTTGCCCAGGTGCCTTGGCTCGTTCGGCGGTCTCGACGGCAGCGCGCGTCTTCGTGCCGTCGGGGTCGTCGCGGTCGGGGATGGCGAGGCGCTGGCCGATGCGGATAGGGGCGTGACGCGAGATGCCGTTGGCGGCACAGATGGCGTCGATCGAGACCTGATAACGCTTGGCGATCGAGTCGAGACGCTGGCCTTGCACCACGGTGTGCCACCGCAAAGCTCCCGGTTCCGCAAGGGCAGGAGCGGCCGCGACGGTCCCCAGGACCGTCAGAACGGCCACAATCCAGGCGCGGAACCAGGCGGGCGGGAGCATGGGGGGACCGGGCTTAGCACACGTCGGACGACAGCACTAACCGACGCATTCAACGGGGCACGCGCACGCGCCTGTGCTCGGAAGCCGCAACCCCTGCTGGCACCTTGACCGTTTCGTCGCTCGTCGTCTCGCAGCGTCCGCCGTGTGGGCCGTGTGCGACGTCGGAGGCGGCGCGTGGCCGGTCATGCTATGGTGCGCGGGCGTTTTTGGCGAAGGACGCGGTGGTGGACCGGGCATGAGCGAGATGCTGACAGCGATCGTGGGCTATCCGGGCATCGTAACGACGGTGCTGCTGGGGGTGGTGCTGGCGTACTGGCTGTTCGTGATGTTCGGGGCGTTGGACATCGACCTGTTCGGCGGCGATGGGGCGCTCGAAGGCGCGAGCAAGGGTGCGATGGACGGCCTGGCCGATGGTGCGATCCACGGCGCGGCGAAGGGTGTGGCGGAAGGCATCGCCGACGGTGCCGCGGACGGCGCCGTCGAGGGGCATATCGACGGAGCCGTGGAAGGCGCGGCGCACGGGCATGCGGATGGCGCGGTCGACGGCGTGGCGAAGGCCGCTGGTGCCGCCCGCGCGGTCGGGCACGGCGCCGCGGAAGCGGCGGACCTGATGAGCATCGCGAACTTCCGGTCCGTGCCGGTCACGGTGATGATGAGCGTGGTGGTCTGCTTTGCGTGGCTGTTCTGCGTGCTGGGCTCCCGCTCGCTCCAGGCCGCTGCGTCGTCGGTGCCGCTGCCCTGGTGGCTGCTGGGCACGCTGATCCTGGTCCTGTCGTTCTTGCTGGCGCTCGTGCCGACCGCCGTCGCGATTCGCCCGATGAGCAGGTTCTTCGTAACGCACCAAGCCAAGCGGCACGCCGAGCTGGTGGGCAAGGTGTGCGTGGTGACGACGGGACGGGTCGACGCCAGGTTCGGTCAGGCGTCGCTGGAGTCCGACGGCATGAGCCTGCTCATCCAGGTTCGAAGCGACCACGCCACGGATCTCAAGAAGGGGGCCAAGGCGCTGATCGTGTCGTGGGACGACGCGCGACACGCGTTCCTGGTGGAGCCCTACGAGGACGTGGTCAAGAGCGGCTGAAGGCGCGCACCGTCGATGGCGGCGCCGTTCTCTTGTGGCCGCGAGAAGGGGCTTCGCTGCGCCCTTGTTTCGTGGCATGGTTCGTTACCTTGCGGGGCCGCGCCGGGCAGCGGCCTCCTGTTCTCGACGAGGGGTTCCCCATGGAAATGCAGACGCTCATCCTGATTGCAGTCGCGGTCGTCGGGCTGCTGGTGGTCGGTCTCGGCGCCTTTGCGATCCTCGCGCGGTTCTATCGCCAGGTGGCGCAGGGCCAGGCGCTCATCGTGAACACCATGAAGAACGAGCCGATTGTGACGTTCACCGGCGCGGTCGTGTTCCCCATCGTGCACCGCGCCGAGATCATGGACATCTCGGTCAAGACCGTCGAGATCGACCGTCGCGGCAAGGAAGGCCTGATCTGCCAGGACAACATCCGGGCCGACATCAACGTGGCCTTCTTCGTCCGCGTGAACAAGACTCGCGACGACGTGCTCAAGGTCGCCCAGTCGATCGGCTGCGCAAGAGCGTCGGACATCGCCACGCTGCGCGAGCTGTTCGCGGCCAAGTTCTCCGAGGGGCTGAAGACCGTCGGCAAGCACTTCAACTTCGAGGACCTGTACACCAAGCGCGACGAGTTCAAGGACCGCATCATTCAGGTCATCGGTACCGACCTGAACGGGTTCGTGCTCGACGATTGTGCGATCGACTATCTGGAGCAGACGCCGCTCGAGTCCCTGGACGCGGACAACATCATGGACGCCGACGGCATCCGGAAGATCACGGAGCTGACGGTTGCGCAGCATGTCAAGACGAACGACTGGCGCCAGAAGGAGCGGATGGAGATTGGCAGCCAGAACCTGACGGCGGACGAAGCGGTGTTCCAGTTCGAGAAGCGCCGGGCCGAAGCGGAGGCGAAGAAGAACAAGGAGATCGCGATCGCGCAGGCGCAGCAGCAGAACGATGCGGCGCGGGTGGCGAGCGAGGAAGCCAAGAAGACGGCCGTGATCCAGCACAAGAACGAGGAAGAGGTGCTGGTGACGAACCAGGCGAAGCTGCGCGGGGTGGCCGTGGCGGAGAAGAACCGGGAGCGCGAGATCGCGATCGAGACGGAGCGCGTGGAGAAGGCGCGCCAGCTCGAGGTGTTGGCGCGGGAGCGCGAGGTGGAGCTGACGCGCATCGAGAAGGAGAAGCAGGTCGAGGTGCAGCGCAAGGAGATCGCGGACGTGATCCGCGCGCGCATCGCGGTGGACAAGACGGTGGCGCAGGAAGAGGAGAACATCAAGGATCTGCGCACGGTGGCGGCGGCCAAGCGCGACAAGGAAGCCAAGACGATCCTGGCGGAGGCCGAGGCACAGCAGTCGCTGGTCAAGCAGGTGAAGGCGGCGGAGGCGGCGGAGCAGGTGGCGCGCTTCCAGGCCAAGCAGAAGCTCACGATCGCGGAGGCGGAGCTCGAATCCGCGGACAAGATGGCGCGCGCCAAGATCCGCATCGCGGAGGGCGTGACCGCGGAGGCAGCCGCCGAGGGGCTGGCCAAGGTGCGCATCAAGGAAGCCGACGTGATCGCGACGGAGAAGCAGGGGCTGATGGAAGCGAGGATCACGCTCGAGAAGATGCAGGCGCAGGCCACCGGCGAGGAGAAGCTGGGGCTGGCGAAGGTGCGGGTCCGCGAGGCCGACGCCGATGCGTCGCAGAAGCAGGGGCTGGCGCAGGCGACGGTGGCGCGGGAGACGAGGCTGGCCGAAGCCGCGGGCGACGAGCAGAAGGGGCTGGCGCTGGTGCGCGTCAAGGAAGCCGAAGCCGAGGCGATCCAGAAGCAGGGGCTGGCGCAGGCGACGGTGGCGCGGGAGACGAGGCTGGCCGAAGCCGCGGGCGACGAGCAGAAGGGGCTGGCGCTGGTGCGCGTCAAGGAAGCCGAAGCCACGGCGATCGAGAAGCGCGGTCTGGCGGAGGCGACCGCGGCGCGCGAGAAGGCCCTGGCCGAAGCGCAGGGGCTGGCCGAGAAGGCCAACTCGATGAAGCTGCTCGACGACGCGGCCCGCGCGCACGAGGAGTTCCGCCTGCGCATCGAGAAGGAGCGCACGGTCGAGCTCGAGGCGCTCCGCCAGCGCACGGCGATGGTCGACGCCCAAGCCCGCGTGCTTGCCGAGGCCCTCGGCCACGCCAAGATCAACATCGTGGGTGGCGACGGGATGTTCTTCCAGCGCTTCGTGCAGGCCGTCACCCTCGGCCAGAGCGTGGATGGAGCGCTCGACCAGGGCGACACCCTGCGTACGCTGTTCAAGGACTATCTTTCGGGCGACAAGAGCCTGACCGACGACCTGCGGCGGTTGCTCTCACGCAGCGGCTTGGACCCGCAGACGGCGCGCGGCATGACCGTCGGTGCGTTGCTGACGGCCCTGCTGCCCACCGTCGACAGCGCCGCCCGTGCCAAGATCGAGGAGCTCATCAAGCGCGCCCAGGATCTGGGCATCGACAATCTCACAGCGCGCTAGCCGTCGCGGAGAGCAACCATGGCCGGCGAGTCCGACTCCGGATCCAAGCAGCAGGCGTCCGGCAACGACGTCACGCTCGAAGGCGGCAACTACGACGTCATCCGTCGCCGCTTGCTCGAGCAGGCGGCCGAGCTGCGCGCCAAGGCCGACGCCGCCAACGCCCGTCGCATGCAGGTGTTCGGCAGCTCGGAGCTCAAGCTCGTGTCCACCCAGCGAGTTCGCACGGAGAACAACTGCCTTCCGCGCGACATGGTCAGCGTGGGCGGTCGCCTCCTGTTCGGCTTCCAGGTCTTCCTCGGCCTCAAGACCGAGCCCGAGGTCTCGGACATCTTTGCGCTCTACCGCTTCTCGAAGGCCGACGCCGACGTGGACACGAGCCCGGTTCCCATCGACTCCGTCGGCGGCTTCCTCACCAACGAGGAGTTCGTCAAGACCTTCCGCGACACCTTCAAGTACGCCAAGGAGCCACGCCTGCTGCAGCTCCGCAAGACCGACACCAGGCTCCTGATGCTCGTGCAGATCGGCGACACCGTGCAAGACGTGCGCGTCTTCCGCTTCGCGATCGACGCTTCGGGCCGTGTCTCGTACATCGATGCACGCGGCGAGGAAGACGCCGTGCTGCCTCGTGCGCACGACTTCACCTGGACGCAGACACGCCGCGAGGACCAGGTGGCGGGCCCCCATCCCCATGTGAACATCCTCAACGAGGTGTTCGTCGAAACCGTCGGCGGCGATCTCACGGTCAAGATCGAGAACAACACCAAAGACGGCTACGGCATCTACCGGGAGCCCGTCGACGATCCCAACCAGACCCTTGACGACTCGGACATCGCGTACGCGAAGCTCGGCGTGATCATCCTGCTGCGGATCCGTCCGTTCCGCGAGAAGAGCTACCGCTATCTGGTGTTCAACACCCGTACCCGCAAAGTCGTGCGGATCGACGCCATCGAGCAGGCTTGCCTGCAGCTCCCGGAAGACCACGGCATCATCTTCCCTGGCGGATACTACCTGCGCACCGGCGACATGAAGCGCTTCGAGGGAAGCACCTCCGGCCTGCGCTTCGAACGCATGATCAAGTCCCCCAACGGCGAAGACGTGCTCTACGTCTTTCATCGCCCGGACGACGGTCTGTATTCGCTCCTCGCGTACAACCTGGTGCGCAAGGAGGTCGGCACCCCGATTCTGTGCCACGGCTACAGCCTGTTTCCCGACGGCACGATGCTGGTGTTTCGGGCGTCGGAGCAACCCACGCGCGTACATCCGCTCCAGGTCTGGTCCACGCCTTTCACGAGCGCGGAGTTCGCCGCGACGGCGCCGACCGATGGCTCCTACCTGGCAAAGGTCGGCAACGCGGATCTGGTGCGGGGCATCAGCGACGCGTACACGCTCGTGCAGCTTGCGCGCAACGAGGAGCCATCGCGCCAGACCTACGAGGATCTGATCACGGCGACGACCCGGTTCGTGGACGCCTACTTCTGGATAGGTCACGAGGAGGTCGGGAACCTGCAGGCAACGGTGGACGCCCTGCGCAAGACCTCCGAGCTCATCATCGACGAGTACGAGAAGCTCGCGGCCATCCGCAAGCGTGCATCCGAGGCGCTGAGCCAGGCGGCGGACGACCAGAAGAAGCTCATCGCCTCGGTTCGCCCCGAGGATCTGCAGGGCCTGGACGGCTTCATGCACGGGTTGACGCAGCTTCGCAGGCAGCGCGGGCGGCTGATCACGCTCAAGGAGATGCGCGAGGTCGACCTCTCGGTGGTCGACGCGCTGGAGGCGGAGGTGGCGGCTCACTTCGGAGCGGTGAGCCAGGCGTGTGTCGGGTATCTGCTGCAAGGCGAGGCGTTCAAGCCGGTCGTCGAGAGAGTCGCGGGGTTGATGGAGGCGATCGGTGCGGCGACCAAGGCGGTCGAGCTGCAACCGTTGTCGGAGCAGATCGACGATGTCCACGAGGGGCTGAACCTGCTGAGCGAGGTGGTCGCGGGGCTGGCGATTGACGACGCGACCCAGCGAACCACGATTCTGGCTGGTATTTCCGAGGTATTCGGCCAGGTCAACCGGGCGAGGGCTGCGTGGCAAGCATGCAAGCGGGAGCTCGGATCGGGCGAAGCAAAGGCGGAGTTCGCGGCCCAGTTCGCCCTCTTCGGGCAGAGCGTGTCCGGCGCCCTGGCCCTGTGCGACTCGCCGCAGAAGTGCGACGAGCAGATGTCGCGCATGCTCGTGCAGCTCGAGGAGCTCGAGGGCCGCTTCGGCGAGTACGACGAGTTCGTGGTGCAGCTTGCCGCCCGGCGCGAGGAGGTCACCGAAGCCTTCGGGGCGAGGCGTCAGGCGTTGGTCGATGAGCGGCAGCGTCGCGCGCAGAACCTGTTCACCGCGGCGGAGCGGATCCTGACGGGCGTTGCACGCCGGGCAAAGAGCTTTTCCACGCCGGACGAGCTCAACGCTTACTTCGCTTCGGACGCGATGATTCAGAAGCTGGGGGATCTGGCCGAGCAGCTCGACAAGCTGGGCGACTCGGTGAAGTCCGAGGAGGTGAGGAGCCGGCTGAAGTCGTCGCGGCAGGATGCGATTCGCGCGCTTCGGGACAAGACGGATCTGTACGAGGAAGGCGAGGCGGTCATCAAGCTGGGGCGGCACCGCTTCAGCGTGAACTCGCAGGCGCTGGAGCTGACGCTCCTTCCGCGGGACGGCAAGCTGGTGCTGCATCTGACGGGAACGGGGTTCTACGATCCGATCGTCGATCCGGAGCTGGAAGCCGCCAAGGATCTGTGGGATCAGGCGTTGGTTTCGGAGACGCCGGAGGTGTACCGGGCGGAGTATCTCGCGGGGATCCTGCTGCTGCAGGCGGAGCAGGGGCAGGGCAGGCCGACCATGAACGAGCTGCAGGAGGCGCTGACGGCTGGCACGCTCGCGCAGCTCGTGCGAAACGCCGCGTCGGAACGCTACGACGAAGGCTATGAGCGCGGTGTACACGACGAAGACGCGGCCCGGATTCTCGAGCGCCTGCTGTCCATGCGTGCCACGGCAGGTCTCCTGCGCTTTGCGCCGACACCGCGCGCCTATGCCTGCCTGTACTGGGCGTCGCTGCCCACCGATGCCAGGCAGATCATCCATCGGCGGGGCAAGAGCGTGGGGCGCCTTCGGGACCGCCTCGCGGACCAGGATGCGCAGGAGAAGCTGGCGCAGGAGCTACGCCCGTCGATTCGCGAGGCGATGACGTCGCTCGGCGTCGAGCCGCGCGAAATGGACATCCTGATGGCTGCGCGCTACCTGGTGCAAGAGCTCGCGATGGATCCCGTGCGTTTCGACACGAGCGCGGAGGCGGTGGAGCTTCGCGACGGGCTTCTCGCATTTCTGGACGAGCAGGGGGCGCGTCGCGCCTTCGAGGACGACCTTCGGGCCCTGGAGCCGCACCCGGCCGCGCGCTACGCGCTCGCTCATGCGTACCTGCGGGCGTACGTGGCGCGTGACCCCGATCGCGCACGCTTCCGGCATGTGATGCTCGAAACCGTGGCGATGCTGTTGACCGAACGCAAGGTGGAGCGCGACCCGGTCGCGGCCATGACCGCGGTGGACGTCCCCGAGATGCTGGGGCAGCACCCGCGCATCAATGGCCGGGTCCTGCGATTGCGTCTGGACGAATTCCTCGATCGGATAGGCACGTTTGTGGCCGAGCGGGTGCCTCGCTACAAGGCATATCGGCAGCTTCGAGGGGCGGTGGTTGAACGCGAGACGGCGCGCCTTCGCCTCGGCGAGTTCGCACCCAAGGTACTGACGTCGTTCGTGCGCAACCGGCTCATCGACGAGGTATATCTTCCGCTGGTGGGGACGAACCTGGCGAAGCAGCTTGGCGCGGTGGGGGAAGGCAAACGCACGGACCTGATGGGTCTTCTGCTGCTCGTCTCCCCGCCAGGCTACGGCAAGACCACGCTGATGGAATACATCGCCAGCAAGCTCGGGCTGGTGTTCGTCAAGGTCAACGGACCGGCGCTCGGGCACGGCGTGACGTCCATCGACCCGTCGGAAGCGCCCAACGCCACGGCCAGGCAGGAGGTGGAGAAGATCAACTTCGCCCTGGAGATGGGCAACAACGTGATGCTGTATCTCGACGACATCCAGCACACGAACCCGGAGCTGCTGCAGAAATTCATCTCTCTGTGCGACGCGCAACGCCGGATCGAGGGGGTGTGGAAGGGCCAGACTCGCACGTACGACTTGCGGGGCAAACGGTTCTGCGTGGTGATGGCGGGCAACCCCTACACGGAATCAGGGGCAAAATTCCAGATCCCAGACATGCTCGCAAACCGCGCGGACACCTACAACCTGGGCGAGGTGCTCGAGGGCAAGGACGACCTCTTCGCGCTCAGCTACCTGGAGAACGCCCTGACGTCGAACACGGTGCTGGCGCCCTTGGCAGGACGGGATCCGAAGGACGTGTATCGGCTGATCCGAATGGCGCAAGGCGAGGAGGTGCCCGCGACGGACCTGTCGCATGCGTATTCGGAAGCCGAGATCGCCGAGATCACGGCGGTGCTCAGGCACCTGTTCGAGGTGCAGTCGGTGCTGCTGAAGGTCAATCGGCAGTACATCGAGTCCGCGTCGCAGGAGGATGCGTTCCGCACGGAGCCTCCGTTCAAGCTGCAGGGCAGCTACCGCAACATGAACAAGATCGCCGAAAAGGTGGTGGCGGCGATGAACGCGGAGGAGCTGCAGCGCTTGATCGATGACCACTACCAGGCGGAGTCGCAGACGTTGACCACGGGGGCCGAGGCGAACCTGCTGAAGCTGGCAGAGCTGCGGGGGCGGATGTCGGAGGCGCAAAGGCAGCGCTGGGAGGCGATCAAGCAGGAGTTCGTGCGGGTCAAGCGGTTGGGCGGCAAGGAGGACGACCCGGTGGCGCGGGTGACAGGCACGATCAGCGGCCTGGACGCGCAGCTACAGGGGATTCGGGAGGCGATTGGTACGGCGGTGCGGGAGCTGCAGAAAGGATCGAAGAAGGCCGGAGTGTTCGACGCACCGGTGTCGCCGGTTGCGTCGTTGGCGCCGATGCTCGAGGGGATCGAGAGCAGCCTCAAGGCGCTCGCGAAGACGCAACTGAAGGTGGACATCAGGCAGGAGCCGCCGCCGGGGCTGGGAGACCTCCTCGTGCAGCAAGTTTCATTGATCGAGAATACGCTGGTGCCGCTGGTGAATGTGGCGATGGCGCGCGCTGCAGCCGCGGGCGGCGACCCTGCCGCAGCCACTGCCAGCTCGGAACGGATGGCCGCGCTCGAGGCGCGAATCGCCGAGCTCATCGCGACCACCCGCATGATCACCGACAAGCTCGAAGCCGGAATCGTGGCGACCACGCCGCGCTTCGACGTCAATCTCGCGCGCGATGTCCACAGCAACTTCTACCAGCCGGCATCCGGCGGAACCGTGGAGTCGCACGGCGGCCTCTTCATTGCCACGTACGCAAAGCCTCCACGCCACAGCACGCAGGTGCTGGTCGACGTCACCTTCCCCACGGGCGAGCGATGCGCGCTGCGGGGCACGGTGGCGTGGGCCTGGGAAGCCGGCCTCGCGACAGACCCTTCGCGACCGGTGGGATTTGCCGTGCGCCTCGCCCCGCTCGATCCCAACGCACGCGCAATCATCGCTGCGTACCTGCGCCAGCGTCCCCCCATGCTCGTGGAGGGCATCTGAGGCCCGCCGGCCCCCGGTCAGAGCAGAGGTGACAGCAGCCGGGCTGCGTGATTGCGCAGCCGCGTAGGAAAGCTGCTCCCGGTCACCGACGCGAGCGTCACCTCCCGGCTCGAACGCAGATCGCTGCGGAATCGTTGCTCGAGTACGCTCGCGAACGCCGGATCTGCGACCAACGCCCCCAGCTCGAAGTTCAACCGGAAGCTGCGTATGTCGGCGTTGGCAGACCCCACGATCGCCCAGGCGTCGTCCACCACCATCGTCTTGGCGTGGAGCATCGCCTTGTACTCGAATACTCGCACGCCGCCCCGAAGCAGAGACTCGTAGTAGGTCCGGGCCGCCGCCCCCACGATCGGGACGTCGGGCTTCTGCGGCACGATGAGCCGAACGTCGACCCCTCGCATGGCTGCCGTGACCAGCGCGCGGATCAGGGGCTGGTCCGGGATGAAATACGGGCTTGTCAGGTATGCCTTCTTGCGCGCGGAGGCGATTCCCGCGAAGTACACGAAAGCATTGGCGTTGTGCTCTTGATCCGGCCCGCTGGGCACGATGGCCACCACGGACCGGCATGCGGGCCGTGGCGCGGGCGGCTCCGGCAGCAAGAGCGCTTGCCCTGTCGCGAACGACCAGTCTCCCGCGAAGATCCTTGCCAGGTCGTGGACCGCCGGCCCCCGTATCGACAGGTGCGAGTCATGAAACCGCTGCGCCTTTTTCCGCCGCAATCGGCCCGAGTACTCGTCCCCCACGTTCATGCCGCCGGTGAAGCCGTGCTCGCCGTCCACGATCACGAGCTTCCGGTGGTTTCGCAGGTGGACCGACCAGCGCTTGGCCAGCGGGTTGACAGGCAGAAACGCTTGCGCCCGGCCACCGGCTTCGCGGATCCTCGCCAGGCGCCGCGCGTCGATCCCCATCGACCCGATCGCGTCGTACAATAGACGAACCTCCACGCTCGCCCGCGCACGCTCGCCCAGGATGTCCAGGAACCGGTGGCCCGTCTCGTCGTTTCGTATGATGTAGTACTCAGCCCAGATCGTATCCCGGGCCTCGTGCAGCGCGCGTTCGATCCTCGCGAACGCCTCCGCGTTTTCGGTTAAAAGCTCCACTTCGTTGCCGGGCGTCGCCGGCAGCCCGGTGGTCGCCGCGGCGAGCTCCAGCATTGAAATGTCGATCTCCGCGGGGATGCAGGGCCTGACGGCCCCGAACGCCCGGGCCTCGAAGGCCTGTCGAACGGCCGCTGTCGCGCGCAGCTTGCGTCGCGTGGTGCGCCTGATGTTCGGCGGGCTCAACACCAGGTACGCCAGCGCACCCACGGCTGGGAACGCCAGAATCCCGAACAGCCACGCAAGCGTGCCCTCCACACCGTGCCCCCGCAGCAGCACACGCACGATCGTGACCACGTCGAACACGGTCACCGCGAGCCAAAACACGGTCCCGATCGTCCCGTGCGGCAAGAGGTCGGGCAGCGTCATGGTCGAGCTTCCTGGCCGCCCTCGTTGTCGTCACGGCCTTGCGCCGAGCCGTCCTTCGGCCCGCTCGCATCGCCCTGCAAAGCGTCTGCCGCGTCGCCCGAGTCGCCGTCTTCCACCGCCCCGTCGCTCGATGCGGAGGGAATCCGCGATTCATCGACGGACGCGATCTCCTCGCACGCCAAGACGCAGAGGGGGACACCGGCCACCAGCGCCGACCGCAGGATCTTGCAGAACAACGTCAGGCAGCCTCGATTCGCGATGGGGGCATGCTCGACTTTCATGGCGATGGCTGTGATAGCGTAGGAAGGGAGGTCGTAACCGCCCCAGGCGGGGCATGGTATCCGTAGACATGACACGCCAGCAACCACTCTGCCGCTTCACGCCCCTGTTGGTCGTTTCGTTCGGCGTGCTCGCGTGTCCTTCGGCCTGCGGCGGTACCGCCCAGCCCGCCGGCCCTCTTCGCGCCGAACTCCCCGCCGCGTCGTCGACCGTTCTCGGCACGCCGCCCGGTCCCCCTCCTGCTGCCCCCGACACGCTGGCCTCCGCGCAGCCCTCTTCCCCGCCTGCCACCTCCGCGCCTGCGCCCGCCGCAAACGCTGCTCCGCCCATCCAGGCCGGTCCGCCGTCCGATGTCCACCGGCGTCTCGACGACATCGCGGCCGACCTCGATGCCGGCCGCGTTGCCGTGGCGCTGGCCAAAGCAACCAAGCTCGTCGCAAGCGTCGACAAGGAGGGCACGCTCGACGAGCAAGTCGCGGCGCACGCACTCCAAGGCAGAATCCACGAGCGGGCGGGATCCGCCGCCCAAGCGGACAGCGAATATGCGCGAGCACGCGGCCTCTGGAACGATGCACCGGGCGCAGTGGCTCGCGTCGGAATACCCGGTGAGCCCGATGCCCTTCGCTATCTTCGGCTCGCACGCGCACTCGACGCGGTAGGCGAAGCCGTATTCCACGCCGCCGAGCGCAAACGATCGGCCAGCGTCGATCCCCTTCGCTTCCCGCCCTTCCCGCGGAGGGCCGGCGCCTCCCGCCCATCCAGGCATCTCGACCAGATGAGCGCCCGGGAACGCGACCGCGAGCTGGCCCGACGCAAGGCCGAAAGCGACGCGGTGCAGCGGCATGTCGACGGTCCCGTGAAAGAATGGATGAACCGCAAACGCCAGGCGATCGAAGACGCCGAGAAGCTGTACTCCGTCGTGCTCGACATGCAGCCCGTTCCCCCGCCCAGATGGGTCGTGTCGTCCGCTTGCCGCATCGGGCAGATGTGGAGCGACTTTGCGGACGACTTGCGCAAGGCGCCATTGCCCGACTGGATGCAGGCCGATCCGGCGATCGCCGCCGCGTACCGGAGCAGCCTGGACGATGCCACCTCGCCCTTCATCGATCGTGCCCGGTCATCCTTCGAGATCTGTCGCAAGCTGTCCGCGCGCTACGGCCTCCGGACGGCCCTGTCCGAAGCCTGCGGCCAGTGGCTCGATGCACAGGCGGATCGCTGACCCGTTGATGGCCATCGGCCCCGGCGGCAGCGGCCGTCCTCGCGACGGTCGCACAGGCCGGCCGGCGTTCCCTGGCCCAGCTCCGATGACTCGCAACGCTGGACCGCCCCGTAGCGGCGATGAGCGGTCCTTCGCCCTCCCGCGCGTCCACCCCAACCCCTCCGCTCGATTGGACAACGGCGTGCAGCGACGCCAATCCCAACAGCACTTCGAGCATCCCCCCCGTCCGGCGCCGAGCAGCTCGACGCGGAATTCGCAAACTCAATCGTCTTGGACAGCCAGGGCGTGTACGATCGAGTCTCGATGTCAGCCCGCCGACTTTCGCATCGCGTCCGACATCACACTGAGGAAGGTTGCCGGCCGGCGACGGGGCAGGATGCACTGCGCCACGCATCGCAGGTACACGCGCCAGCCGAACTCGCCAACGATGATCGGCGCGTGCGTGAACAGATGGCGCGTGGTGATGAAGCCTTGCATGAGAACACCTGCCGGGCCGTAAGTCGCCGAGCAAGACCCGTGCCCCGCGTCGTATCCACCGCCTGCTGCCCGTTGCCCGCGAGACTTCGCACCTGCCCGCCGCAGACCAGCAGCCGGTTCCGTGATGGACACACGAAGTCATCGCAGATCTGCAATGGGCGGGTTCTGATCTGAAACGCCAATCGCCCTCCCCACCCGCGTCGACCGCCCTCCGCCCGTCACCCCGCCACATTGTGACGGACCAGACGCAAGCGGTGACGTCACCTTGACGCCCGCCAGCAGACGGGCGCTCAGCTCGCGGGTTCCAGGTGGCGGATGGTCACGCAGTCGCACACGCCGCCCGCCTGGAACAGAATTGGGATCATCTTCGCAGGGCCGTGCTTGCGAAGCAGCTCGAGCACGAGGTCCGTGCCGAACTGATAAGACGGCATGTAGGCTCGACCCATCAGAGGGTGCTGCGCCCAGACGTCGGTCAGCTTGTTCGCTCGCTCCGGAGTCGCCAGGCACTCGCTGCGGAGACGGCGCTTGATCTCCTGCGCCGGCATCCGGTCCACGTAGGTGAACACCGACGCATTGTTCTTCGCGGCGTCCTCGAGCTGCGCCAGCAGCATGCCGAGCTGCAGCGCCGGGGTCGGCAGCTCGTCGCGCGTGCGCACGCCATGAGCCAGCAGCAGGCCCGTGTTCGCGATGCCCTCGAACAAAGTCGAATGCCGCGTGTTCATCGTCAGGATCGTCGACTCGAACCCCGCCTGCCCGATGTAAAACAGGTGCTGGATCAACGCGAACGTCGTGACATGCCCAGGCACCACCTCGTGCGCGACCAGATGCACAAACTCCGCCTGCGACTTCTCGATCTTCGCGTTGATCTCGTACTCCGCCTCGTACTCCGGGGTGCCGTCCGGCTTACGCGCCCGCCCGATGTAGTTCATCGACCCGGAAAACCAAGCATCCTCGATCAGGTGGAACGTCACATTGGCACGCGGCACCCCACGCAGATGCTCCGGGAGGTGGATCGCAAAGTTCCTGTCCACCAACGCCGAAAGCTCAATGATTACCCGATCGCTCGCCGCCTTGATCCCTTCGTGCCCCACCCACGTGCGCTTGCGGTAGGCGTCCACCGCGTCGATGATGCCGCTGTCGCCCGGGGAAACCCTCTCGCCCAGCTTGCCCAACAGCTCCCTGACCTGCTCACGCTCGGCACGCGTGTCCACAGCCTCGGCCATCTGCCCCGTCGACGCTCTCACGCAGCGGTCGTACGGAACCGGCGGCCCGTCGCCAATGCGCTCCAACGCCAGGTCGAACTCCACCCGCAACGCTTCCGCCAAGCCCAGCACCATCTCCCGCCGCAGGGGTTCGAACCCCTGCGCATGACGCTCCATCTCGTCGACCAGTGACATCGGCTTCACCCGCGCGATGTACTTGCGGATCGTTTCCTTGTCGGGGATGCGGGCACTCGCACCGCCGCTCTTGCGCAGCGACGCTGCGTCTTCGCCGTCGTAGCACCACGGCAGATCCTTGCCGGAGTAGTAGCTGTCCGCGATCACGCGGCCCGTGCCGCTTCGGTTGTTGACGTCTCCACCCCAGATCGTATCGACGCTGATGATGGCCCCTGCAACGGACTCCTCGTAGTCGTCAAGCCTGGTGCTCATGGACGCTGCTCCGGTCGGACTGCGGACGTGGTGGTGGCAGTCCGGTTCATATCCGATCCTTCCCGGCGCGAGTACCCCTTTCGTGGTCGGCCACGCCGTCTCCCTGTCAGGGCTGGCGCCCTCCGTCTTGCATGCTCTCCTGACGGGAAGCGGGCGGCCCTGTTGCGCAAACTCACCCCGCGCGCGCACGCACGCTCGAACCGGAACTCCCCAATCACGCGTCGTTTTGCCTGGCCCGGTCGAGCAGCCTCTCACCTGCCGGACTTTCTCGAAAACCCTGGCACCGTGCCGGATCTGCCCTTCACGCCCTCAACACCACCACCCGATACCCCTGCTCCGTCGTCGCCTCCTCAAACCGCGTCCGCTCCTCGATCCCTGGCGCACTCGACCGACGATCGAACAGCAC
>Ga0272446_1001018_pt1 | contig 42114 bp, 39 predicted proteins | sample YNPCB0061_FD_194587 | JGI IMG/M metagenome (GOLD analysis project Ga0272446, IMG submission 194587) | Hot spring microbial mat communities from Yellowstone National Park, WY, United States - YNP-CB-006-1 | ecosystem: Environmental > Aquatic > Thermal springs > Hot (42-90C) > Sediment | place...
CAAATAGAAATTAGCGAAAAATTGAAAAACATTGATAACGAAGAACTTGAAAATTACATAGCTTTCAATCCTCACAAAGAAGTGATTTTTGATGAAATCAAAGATGCCGATATTATATCAGAAAAATTTATAGAAGAAATCCAAAAGCATACCGAAACAAAGATACAAGATTTGCCCAAAGAAGATTTAGAAGACCAACTCCCCGAACACCTTTTGCAAGAAATGCTTGAAGAAGAGTTTAATGAGGCAGGTATAGAAGATATTTTGCAAGAAAAAGATAGCATTTAAACCCAAAATTTTATGAAAAAGTTATTTATTTTGGTTTCTTTGGTTTTGACTTTTGCTAACTTTACGGCTCTGGCACAAGGACGTATGCGAGAGCGTATCCAAGAGGCACGTAAAGAATATGTACTGAAAAGAGTAGAACTGAACACCGAACAACAAAAGAAATTTCCGCCTATCTATGAAGATTATATCAAAAAACAAGATGAACTGCGAAAAAAATTTAGACAGCTACGCATTGAAACCAATATGCTTTCGCTTTCTGATGCTGAAATCGCTGATGATTTAGAAAAAATGCTACAACTGCGTCAGCAAGAATTAGATTTAGAAAAAGAGTTTCTTAATAAGGCTAAAAGCATATTGAATATCAAGCAAATAGCGGAAATGTATAAAGCTGAAAGAGATTTCGTAAAAACCGTACTTAGAAATTTGAGAGAAAGAGGAGGAAGATAAAAACTTTACTTTTACTTAATGTAGTTTTTTGCTTTTTTCAACTTCAAATCCATTCTCTCTGAAACTGCCACTGAAACTTGTGGATACCAAAACTCAATATCAAAGTCTTTACACAGCTTTTGATGTGTTTCCTTCTGCCAAAGGTGCGGGTACGCATATACATCATTTTGCCAATACTTTATTGAAAGCATATCCACAAGGGCTTTTGTATGTTTTGGGAGATGAAAAACTGCCTGAAACAGAAATATGGGACAATGGAGTAAATGTTTGGAGATACAAAAGCCTAAATCCTAATTTTTTAGAACGCACCGAAGGGTATAGCCAAGGACTTTTACGTTGGCTTGCTTGGCAAGAAAATCTTAAATTATGCCATTTCAGAGATATTTGGGGCGGTGTGCCTATTCTACTAAATCCGAACAGAAATTACAAAACGATTTTTGAGGTAAATGCCTTACCTTCGGTAGAACTGCCATACCGATATAGCGTGAGCAATAAAATTTTGGACGAAATAAAACGCTTAGAAAATTTCTGCCTACAAAACTGCGACCAAATCGTTGTGCCTTCGGCAGTGATAGCTCATTTTTTGGAAAAGAAAGGCATTGCAGGCAGAAAAATTCAGATTATTACCAATGGAGCAGAATTGCCCGAAACTACGATAGAACGCCCCGCAGATGCTCCTGAAAAGTACATTATTTATTTTGGTGCTTTGCAACCTTGGCAAGGTGTAGATACCTTGCTAAGAGCGTTCAGACTTTTACAAGACACGGATTTGTACCTTGTGATATGTTCTTCTCACAAAGCTCGCTATGGTAAAGCCTACCACAAATTTGCTGAAAAATTGGGTATTGCTGAAAAAATTGTTTGGAAATACCAATTATCCAAACAAGAATTGTATGCTTGGGTAAAATATGCTTATTGTTCGCTTGCTCCGCTCAAAGAATGTAGCCGAAATTTGGAACAAGGTTGCTCACCACTTAAAATTTTGGAGGCAATGGCTTTGGCAACGCCCGTGATAGCTTCCGATATGTCTGTATGCAGAGAAATCATCAGTAGCGAACAAGTAGGTAGGCTCATACGCCCCGACCGCCCCGCCGAGCTTGCCCGTGCTATCCGAATTTGGCTTGCCTATCCCGAGCGAGTAAAAGAAATCGGCTACAATGCTCAAAAACATATCGCAAGGCAATTTGATTGGCTTGCTAAAAAACAAGAACTAAAAAACTTGTATCTTAGACTTTTGAGCAACTAAAACATAAATTTTTAGCCTCATTACCAAAAAGTCCAAAAAAAGTTTCAAAAAATACTACTTTTTTTACAAAACTCTTTATATTGCAAGCCAACTTTAATTTTTGGTTTCATTAAACTTTTACTACTGATGTCTATTTGGCGTAAAAAACCTATCAGTGCCTTTGAGGCAGATATGAAAAAAAGCGATTTGAAGCGAGTTTTGGGTAAATGGAGTTTAACAGCTATCGGGATTGGGGCTATTATTGGCGGAGGTATTTTTGTGCTTACAGGCAAGGTAGCTCACTACAACGCAGGTCCTGCTTTGGCTTTATCGTTTGTGGTGGCGGGCATTGCTTGTATTTTTGCGGCTTTGTGCTATGCCGAATTTGCTTCGATGCTACCTGTTGAGGGTTCGGCGTATGCGTATGCGTATGGGACGGTAGGAGAGATTTTTGCGTGGCTTATCGGCTGGGGGCTTATCTTAGAGTACGGAATGGGGGCTATGACCGTAGCGGTGAGTTGGTCGGGATATTTTAATAAACTTTTAGGGCTTTTTGGGCTGAAAATCCCTGCCGAGTTTGCCAATGCCCCTTTTGACCAAAATCCGGGGTATATGAATGTGCCTGCTTTCCTGATTACTTGGGTAGTTACTTCCATTTTGGTAAAGGGCATCAAAGAAGCCGCCAGTGCCAATAATATTATCGTGATACTGAAAGTATCGGCTATTTTGTTTGTGATACTGGTAGGAATGTTCTTTATCAAAATTGCTAATTGGATACCTTTCATTCCAGAGCCAGAATTGATAAAAGGCGAAGACGGGAATATGCACCAAGCGTATGGAGTTCAAGGAATTTTTGCGGGGGCGGCTTCGATTTTCTTTGCTTATATCGGTTTTGATGCAGTTTCTACGCAAGCTGGTGAGGCTATCAATCCGAAAAAAGATATGCCTTTTGCCATTATTGCTTCTCTGCTAATTTGTACGGTGCTTTATATTGCGGTAGCTCTTGTGCTTACAGGTATGATGAACTACAAAGAATTTACAGGCGAAGACCTGAAAGCTCCCGTAGCGGCGGCTTTCCAAAAAAATGGTATTGATTGGGCAATGTATATCATCACGGCGGCGGCTACGGCAGGGCTTATCTCGGTGATGCTTGTGATGATGCTCGGACAAACGCGTATCTTCTTAGGTATGGCAAAAGATGGCTTACTTCCCGATTTCTTCAAAGCTATTCATCATACTTTCAAAACTCCCTACAAAAGTACTTTATTGGTGGGTTTGGTAGTTTCTTTGGTGGCGGCTTTTGCTCCGCTTACCGTGCTTGGCGATATGACCAGCTTCGGAACACTCTTTGCCTTTGCAATGGTTTGCGGAGCAGTATGGTTGCTAAGAGTAAAAGAACCCAACGTAGAACGCCCTTTTAAAGTACCAGCTTTACCTGTTATCGCTTCTTTGGGAGTAATAGTAAATTTGTTTCTTATCTTTAACTTAGATAAAAGAGCTCAACTCCTTGCCACAGGTTGGATGGCTTTGGGAGTAATAGTGTATTTCTTGTACAGCAAGAAAAATAGTAACCTTGAAAAGGGTGTTTAAAAAATTAGAGAAAGACCTCTTATAGCATCTGAACGCTATAAGAGGTTTGACACAGCCTAAAATCTCATAGCAAAAAATAGTCTGTAATTTCATTTTTGAGGATATTTTATTATGAAAAAAAAATCATTTTTATTACTTACAATGTTTTTTGGTATAATATCTTGCGACACCAAAGAAAAAACACCAAAAGAGCAAAAAAGCGAGAGTGTAATAACTACCAAAGACAAAGAAGCCAAGCCACAATTAGCTTGGAAAATTGAAAAGTTAAAAGAAGACGAATATGGTTCGCCTGTGAGTCGTATTACTTTGCTGATAAACGGCAAAGAGGAAGCATTAGGAGAAATAAAAATTCCTCTGGCTGAAATCCCACCAACAGCCTTTAGCGAAAAAGGTATCCCCGCTGATGCAGTTATTGCTTGTGGCGGGCATTGGGGCGGAGAAACGAATTATTATGCAGTAATGAAAGGTGAAGAGGTTATCGTTATGGTTGGCGGACCCAACGAGAATGAAGAAACAGCCCAACAAAAACCTTTCATTTATGAGGTTTTCAAAACAATAAAACTTCGTTGAGATAAAAAAATGCTCTTAAAAAATCTCAATAGCCTGCAAAATTATTTTGCAGGCTTCTTCTATTTCCTGATAGCTAATGGTGATAGGCGGAGCTATTCGCATAGCATTATCACAAAACAAAAACCAATCGGTAATTACGCCCAAATCAATGGCTTTATCAATAATGGGTTTGAGTACCTCAAAACTCTCAAATTCAACTGCCATCATCAAGCCTTTGTTACGAATAGAGAGAATTTTAGGGTGTTTGAGCAGTTGGCGAAAAAGATTTGCCTTTTTTTCTACTTCCCAATCCTGCGAAACAATCACTTCTAAACTTGCCAAAGCCGCCGCACAACTCACAGGATGCCCCCCGAAGGTTGTAATATGCCCTAAAATAGGATTATACGAAAGCGTTTGCATAATTTCTTTTGGTGCAACAAAAGCCCCAATCGGCATACCTCCGCCCATTGCTTTGGCAAGCACCAACACATCAGGCACAATGCCAAAATGCTCGAAGGCAAATAATTTGCCTGTACGCCCAAAGCCTGCCTGAATTTCATCTAAAATCAGTAGTGTGCCTGTTTGCGAGCAACGCTCACGCAAAGCCTGAAAATAATTGCTACAAGCTACCATCACACCTGCCTCACCTTGTATGGTTTCTATGATTACGCAAGCTGTTTTTTGTGTAATTTTTTCCAAATCCGAGTAACTACCATAATGAATATGCCTAACGGCAGGCAAAAGCGGACGATACGCCTGTTTAAAAGCCTCGCTTCCCCCCACTGATAAAGCCCCTTGCGAAGAGCCGTGATACGCCTTGTAGCAACTGATAATTTCTTGCCTGCCTGTATATCTTTTGGCGAGTTTCATTGCTCCTTCTATGGCTTCACTCCCCGAATTTACGAAATAAACACTATCCAAATGCTCAGGCAATAATTCTACTAATTTTTTGGCTAAGCTAACTTGTGGCATTTGTACGTATTCGCCATAAACCATTAGGTGCAAATATTTTTGAATTTGGGTTTCAATGGCTTCTATTACTTTGGGGTGGCGATGCCCAATATTGCTTACACCGATTCCCGAAATTAGGTCTATGTAGCATTTGCCCGTAGGCGAATAGAGATAGATACCTTCGGCTTTTTCAATCTCGAGCAATAATGGTGAAGGCGAAGTTTGAGCTAAATAGTTGAGAAATAATTGGCGGTGGGAAATCATTGATGTAATTTTTCTTTTTTCAAATTTACGAAAAAATCAAGATACTCTAATGAAGAATTCCTCGTATAGCTCAAAACTTAAACTGCACTTTCAGCAAGCCCCAACGACTCTGCAAACGCTGTGAATTAGCAGATATAGCAAAATTAGAAAAACTAAGTTGCTCAATTTTTTGCGTGTTGAGTAGATTTTTGGCTTCAAGCGTAAGCAACATTTTAGGTTTTTTGAAATCCCAAGCAAATTCGGTATCTAAGAAATAATAAATTTGTTTGTTTTGGTTACTTCTAAACTCAAAACGTTCTGTTAGAACAATCCATTTCCAACGTTTGGAGGCAGGCTGTAAGATTTGTATGAGGTTGTAAATCAAGTTTGTATTGTTGGCGGCAGTATTATCTTGTAATAGATTGTTTCGGGTAGTGGCAAAAAGCCATTGAGCCGATGCCTCTACATTGTAGATGCCATCAAACACAGAACGATATTGCAATTTGCTTGAAAACGCGTAAAACTGGTTACGAGATAGTTCAAAAGTATTTGCTTGATTATCAGAAGCATTATACGAAAAAGTATTGAACCACTGAAATCCCGAAAGCCAAGCGTGAATGTATTTATCGACGGCTAAATTTGCCAAGAAAAATGTTTGCGAAGGGAAAAGCCTGTTGCTTACGAAACTAAAATCTTTATCGATTTGGTTTTCTGTGCCGTAGAAAGGATTAGTTCGGCTTAGAAGTCCAAAAAGTGTGAGGCTCTGAAAACGCTCTAAATCGTTCAGATTGCAAATGAAATTAAAATTATGCGTGGGTAAAAATTGTAATGTTGCATTTCCACGCTGGAAGGTTCGGTAATTGTTCAACACAAAACCAGTAGTCAAGTGCTGAATTTCAGGATTTTTTTGAGTAAAAGTATAAGAAAGATTAAAAACTGCTTTTTGATATTTTGTGCTAAATGTAAGCATTGGCTCTAAAAAATTGATTTGGCTTTGTTGGTTTTCGTAGCTTACGGCTTGACGTTTAAAGGCAATATCACCAATGATAGAAATTTTGCTAAACAGCCTTAGTATAGTTCCACCTTTTAGAGAAATGACGTTACTATTAAATATACCTTGATTATTAAAACTGCTATCAGTGATTTTTTCTAAGCCGTTGGCATCGCCCAGAGCCAGCCCCGAGCTGAGACGAGTTTGGAGAAATTGGTGTTCGGCTTGCCATTTGAAGCGTATTTTTTCGTTTTTCTTGATAATCCATTGCAAATCGCTATGTCCTTGCCTACCTGCTCCGCCTACTTGTTGTTGTAGATTATTTTGAAGGCTATCTCTGCCAAAAAGCAAGGCAAAACGTTCGGAAATTAGATGATGATTTTCCTTGCGTAGAAAATCACTATACGTGATGTTGGCTAAAAGGGCTTGTTGGTTGTTTAGCTTTGTGCTGTATTTGATTTGGTGTTCTAAAATAAGACTTTGGTCTTGGGCATTTTCCGATAAATTCTGGTTGCGGGCAGTGTTGATATTATACAACAAATCATTTTGATAACGGCGTAAAGTTTGGTTACCAATAAGTGTGTATTCAAAACGAGTTTTGGTGGAAGGCGTGTAGAGCAAGTACAAAGACGAAGCAAGCATTTGCGGACGTAGTTGCGATTGCTGATTTTCTTGCAAACGAAAACTTTGGGCTTGAAGCAAAAAATCGGTATTACTTTGCCTGAAAAGTTGGTTCTTGTCTGAAAAAAGTTGTGTGTTCCAACGGATAGTGAGTTTTTCGGAGGCTTTAAAAAAGTAATTGCTATTGGCGAAAGCGGCTTGGTTTAGGTTGGCTCGCCTTTCGGTAAGCCCCGCATAGCTAAATTGCTGAGGAATACCGATAAACAATGGCACGGGATTAGTTAAATTGTTGGTGGCAACTCCACCGATACTTGCAGCATTGAGGATACTTGCAGCATTGAGGTTATAGGGAGAAAATCCCACATTATTACTTTGCCCAAGTATGAAAAGTTTTTGTTTTTTTCGTAAATAGAAAAGATTTATCTTGCTTTCGAAGCGATTTTCTATGCCTCCGCCTGCGGTTAGCTCGCCAAAGACTTTGGATTTATCACCTTTTAGAGTTACATTTAGTACGGTATCGTTGCCATCTACTACGCCTTTGAGGTTGGGGGTTTCGCTGAAATGCTCGATGGCTTGAATTTTATCTATCATATCGGCAGAAATATTTTTCGTACCGATTTTGTAATCTCTATCAAAGAGGTCGTCGCCTTCTACAAACATTTTTTTAATTTTTTTCCCCTTGAAATACACATCACCTTCATCTGTTACCGAAACGCCGGGTAGTTTGCGGAGTAGGTCTTCTAAGTTGCGTTCTGTACCTGTTCTGAATTCTTCGGTTTGGTAGGTGGTGGTATCGCCTTCCTGTTTGATGCCAGGTACTTTCGCTTTTACAACAATTTCTTTGATAGTTTGGATTTCTTCTTCCAAAACAGCATTGACTGTGTAGGTAGTCGTTTGCGAGAAAGCGGGAATATCTGCAAAAAAGGGTTTGTAGCCAAAAGCCCTGATAGCCAGCCACGTAGCTTCGCCATTGGCAGGCGTTTGAAGCTCAAAAAGCCCATCAGTTTTGCTTTGCGTAAAAGTGATGATGCTTTTTTTATCGGATTTGTAGAGAATAATTTGTGCAAATTCTACTGCTTTTCCTGTGCTATCAGTTATTTTGCCTCGCAACGTAAGCGTTTGAGCAACTACCTCAAAATGAACAAATAACAATAAAAAGAGAAAAAGACGCATCATTAGCAACTCATTGAACTACGGTCATAGTTTTTTCAGCTTGAGCAGTTACTCTATAATTTCTATTCCTTTGACTATGCTTTTTTGGTTTGAATTTGAAATATCTAACTTTTCATCTCCTTTTATGATATTTTTTTCTTTCAGTGTGCTTTTTGCGAGAAGCTGAGCATAATTAGAGAATTTTTTTGCCTCTTTACTCATTCTTTTTTTGTACTCTTCCCAAGAAATCACGGGAAGATTTACATTTTCGTATTGGTTTTTGGCAAGGCTTGCATCTTCATTTTCTTTGAGCGACTCAAATACAAATTGTACTTCTCCGCTTTGGTCTTTTGCCTCGAGTATCAGACCGGGCAAGCCACAAAGTTTCCAAGGACCGCTACTGACAGGAATTTCAGGAGCAAACCACACCTCATACACACGCCCGCGAAAAGGTTTGGATATAGCTTTCGTGCATTCAAACTCGCCTATTTTTTTACTTTCCGAAGTTATCTGCCAGCCAAAATCTAGTTTTTCATCTTTTAGAATGTATTTTTCTCGCTTGCCATCGACACTTGGGATTCCGACAAGAAGGTAAGTGAGTTTATTTTTCAAATCTTGATACACCCCAGAGGCTTCAGGGGGAGTAGTGGGTTGAGTAGTGCCTTTGAAATAATGTCTAATTTCCATTTCTTTTTGTTCATATTCATTTGTTCGTGTTGTTATTTGCGTGCTACCGGGTTCAAGTAAGGTATCTCCACGAGTGAGAGGATAAGCCATTAGTGTCTTTTCGCGAGAACACTCGGCATTAAAATACAAGACACGATGAGACTTCCTCGCAGTTCCATTCATATTAAGTACCTGCCAATAAGTCATTTTCCCTGACTTTATCTTACCTTTATCCTGAGCTATTAGGTGATGCTGAGAGAAAGCATAAGAAAGGAAAAACACAAATATTTTTACTCTTATCATAATCGTAATTATTTGATTTGCAATTCAGTATAGAAATATACTTAATCAAATTTTAGAGAAAATCTTAGATAGATTACCTCAAAAAGCCTATTCATCTTAGGAAAAAGATTTGGACAAAACAAAACCGTTTATCCTACTGGCACACCTTTTACGTACACATATATCATATTGAAAGTGTTGCTCGTTTCTATGCAACACAAAAACTGGTTGTATTGCAAAAAATTTGCTATTGTAAAAACTGATAATAAGTTTTTTATTTGTTAGCCTTGATGAAATTTTAAAAAAAACATTCAAATCTCCTATAAGGTTTAGAAATGTTATCAAAGTTATTCATTCGGACAAAATGCGTTTTTTCCGAACAAATAAATACTACAAACAAAAGTTATACTCAAAATAAATTGGTTTTTCTAAACCTCAATCCCTAAATCCCTTTGGCTTCGCCGACTTTTAGTTCTCCAAAGGAGAAAGGGACTTTTTAAGGTCATAAACTTGAAATTCTCTTCAAAACCACTTTTGATTGAGTATATCATACAATTTGCAATACAACTGAAAAACTTATAGAATAATTACTACTATAAGATATGCTTGAAGAGTGAAAAACTCACCCGTTTCTGCATCATAAATTTCAATAGTAACAGGTATTAGTATGATAACAACAACTGGGTCTCCTATTTGTTCTTGTGTAACTTCTGCTTGTTTTAGTTCAGTTTTTATTTCCTTGACACTTGCATTGCTGGGGATTTGCTCATTTTTCAGAGCTTCAGAAAATTTCTTAGCTGAAATTTTCTCAACGGGGAGTTTTGTGCTGGCAGGTGTGCCTTCGGCATAAGCAAATGCTACAAAGAGCATCATCAAAACAGAGAAAAACATTCTCTTCATATGCGTAATTGTTTAAGGTTGCACAACTACACAAATAAATAAATAAACAAACAAACAAACAAACAAATTGTGTTAAATTTATGTTAATTTTTAACCTCACCCTTAGCCCCTCTCTAAAGGAGAGAGGGGGATTTTTTGCAATTATATTTCTAATTGAAAATAACTTTTCTCTCAGATAGATGAATTGTAAGTTTCTTCATTACAAATTTCAATCAAGTTGGAGACAGAAAATTTGCAAACTTTCAAATTTTAGCATTTTTTTGCACTTTCAAAAACTTATAGAAAAACTTGTTTTTCCAGCTTATTCAAATCGATTTGCAGAGTAAAGCTCGCCGAGGGCGTATCCAAACGGCTCACGGAACAATAGAAACACCTATTTTTATGCCCGTAGGTACGGCAGGAAGCGTAAAAGCCGTACATACACGCGAGTTGCATCGCGATATTGAGGCTCAAATCATCTTAGGAAACACCTATCATTTATATCTGCGTCCGGGCTTAGAAGTATTGCAAAATGCAGGCGGATTGCACAAATTTAATGCTTGGCACAAGCCTATTCTTACCGATAGTGGTGGCTATCAGGTCTATTCGCTTGCCGAAAACAGGAAAATTACAGAAGAGGGTGTAAAATTCAAATCGCATATTGATGGCTCATATCATTTTTTTAGCCCTGAGCGTGTAATGGATATACAGCGAGCTATCGGAGCAGATATTGTAATGGCTTTTGATGAATGTCCGCCCTATCCTTGTGAGTACAAATATGCAAAAGAATCGATGCAACTTACACATCGTTGGTTAGTGCGTTGCATACAACGAATGCAAGAAACCGATGGCTTATATGGCTATGCTCAAACACTTTTTCCTATTGTTCAGGGGAGTGTGTTTAAAGACTTGCGTCGGGAGTCGGCGGAGTTTATTGCCTTGCAAAATCAAGAAGGCAACGCCATCGGTGGGCTTTCGGTAGGCGAACCTGCCGAAATGATGTACGAAATGACCGAGTTTGTCTGCGATATTTTGCCCAAAAACAAGCCCCGCTACTTGATGGGTGTTGGTACGCCTGCTAATATTTTAGAATGTATTGCCTTAGGTGTAGATATGTTTGACTGCGTAATGCCTACCCGAAACGCCCGAAACGGAATGTTATTTACTACGCAAGGCATCATCAACATCAGAAATGAAAAATGGAAAAACGATTTCAGTCCTATTGATGAAACCTTGGGCGGCGAAGTGAGTGGCACGTACAGCAAAGCCTATTTGCGACATCTTGCCATTAGCAAAGAAATTTTAGCGGCACAAATAGCCAGCATACACAATTTGCGTTTTTACTTGTGGCTTGTAGCACAGGCCCGTCAGAAAATTGAAGAAGGGACTTTTTTGGCTTGGAAAAATGCAATTATCCCACAAATTATGCAGAAATTGTGAACTTAAAGGATTGCAGTTTAGCTTTTTTTAAATCTTTCCCATTTGATTAGCATAAATTTATCGCCAATTTCGGTGATAATCATTCCTGCTCCTTTGAGATTGGCACTATTTTGCATAAATTCTGCAAGCTCTTGGTGGTTAAAAATCTTATAGGTGGGGTGATATTCGTAATTTTCGGGGCTTTTGATTTTATACTTGCGTACCCAATTCATTACCGAAACGTGGCTCACGCCTAAGATACGCTCAATTTCTCGGTAGCTCACTCCTTCCAAGTATAGCTGCAAAGCCTTTACTACGTAGTAGTTATCGATTTGTTTGCCTGCTTTTTGCACCGTAAAGAAATAATTGCACTCCTTGCATTTGTAGCGTTGGCGTTCTGCAATAATCCCACTTTTGATAACTTTCTGCGAAGAACATCGGGGGCATTGTGGCTTCATCAATGGTTAAATTTAAGGTCTTTGATGCGTAACTGCAAGGTGGTTTTACCGTTGAAATGATTTTCTTCTAAGTGGTAACAAATATGAAAAGGCTCACCGCTATCGATGCGTTCCAGATGCTGTCCCATATTGAAGGCAATGCACTCAAATTCGGCTGAATCGGCTTGTTTTACTCTGAATTTGAGATGAATTTGAGGGTTATCTTTTCCGACTAACTTGGCAGTTTCTCTGATGGCAACAACATTTTCGGAAACGAAAGTAGGTTGCATATTGCCAGGTCCGAAAGGAGCGATTTGATTGAGTATTCGCATAAATTTATCCGTAGCACTACGTAAAGGCAATTTCATATCTACATCAATGCGTGGCACGAGCTGTTCGGGTAAGATGCGGGCGGCAACTACTTGCTCGAAACGTTGTTGGAAAGCGGGTATATTTTCTATTTTCAGACTTAATCCTGCGGCGTGTTTGTGTCCTCCGAATTGCTCGAGCAAATCCGAACAGGCTTCAATAGCTTCATAGACATCAAAATCAGGTACGGAACGAGCCGAGCCTGCCGCCTTGCCGTTGGAGTGTGTTAAGATGATAGTTGGGCGGTGATAATGCTCTATACAACGCGAAGCCACAATCCCGATTACGCCTTTGTGCCAATTTTCTTTGTAGAGTACGGTACTTTTGGCATTTTGTAGATTAGCGGCTTCAATCATTTGCAGGGCTTCTTTGGTGATATTTTTATCAAAATCTTTGCGGTCGTTGTTGTTTTCTTGGATAAGGCGTACATAGCTATCGGCTTCTGTTTCGTTTTTGCTGATAAGTAGTTTTACGGCATTGTGGGCGTGTTCTATTCTGCCTGCGGCGTTGATACGTGGTCCAATCCCAAAAACTACATTCGTAATACTCATATCTTTGTCTTCGCTAAAACCTGCTACTTGCATAATTTTCCGTAAGCCGAGTAAGGGTTTTGTGTTGAGTTTATGCAATCCGTAAAAAGCCAAAACTCTATTTTCACCAGTAATGGGTACAATATCGCAACCGATACTCACCACTACCAAATCTAGGAATTGATGCAATTCTTTTTCATCAATATTTTTTGTTTTGCAATATGCCTGCAAGAGTTTGAAACCTACGCCACAACCTGAAAGTTCTTTGTAGGGGTAGGGGCAGTCGGAGCGTTTGGGGTCCAAGACGGCAACGGCTTTTGGCAAAATGTTACCGGGCAAATGATGGTCGCAGATGATAAAATCAACTCCGAGCGTGTTGGCGTAGTCAATCAAATCAACGGATTTTATGCCACAATCTAAGGCTATCATCAAGGTAAAGCCATTTTCTTTGGCATAATCTATACCCATTTTTGAAACACCGTAGCCTTCTTTGTAGCGGTCGGGAATGTAGTAAGCAATGTTTTTGTAAAATTTTCCTAAAAACTGATACAACAAAGCCACAGAAGTAGTACCATCTACGTCATAATCGCCATAAATCAATATTTTTTCATTATTTTCTATGGCTCTGCAAAGTCTTCCAACGGCTTTATCCATATCTTTCATCAAGAAAGGATTATGCAGATGCTCTAATTTTGGTCGGAAAAACAGATGAGCCTGCTCAAAATCATAGATTTCACGTTGTACGAGCAGATACGCCAAACTTTCATCAATGCTGATAGCTTTTGAAAGAGCTTTTACCTTGTCGGGGTTGGGTTGGGGGCGATATGTCCAGAGTATTTCGGGCATTTTTTTGCGTGCTTGAAAAGTTTATTTTTTTCTAAAAAACAATTGCAGAGGCACTCCCTCAAAGTCAAAGTTTTTTCTTAGTTGGTTTTCCAAATAACGCTGATACGACTCTTGCACGTATTGGGGCAGATTGCAGAAAAACGCAAAAGCAGGCGTTTTATTAGGTAATTGCGTAACGTATTTGATTTTTACGTATTTGCCTTTGATAAATGGTGGCGGATATTTTTCAATCACTTCGAGCATTTTGTCGTTGAGTTGGGAAGTGGGAATACGTTTTTGTCTGTTTTCATACACTTCGCAGGCTTTTTCTATTACCTGAAAAATCCTTTTCTTTTCTACCACCGATGAAAAAATAATGGGTAAGTAGTCCATTGGGGCGAGTTTTTTTCGGATAGCATCTTCAAAATTTTTGGCTGTTTTGGAGTCTTTTTCTACCAAATCCCATTTATTTACCATTAGTACCATTCCTTTTTTAGACTTTTCGGCAAGGCGTAGAATATTTACATCTTGCGACTCCAAACCTTGTGTGGCATCTATCAGCATAATACAAACATCACACTCTTCTAAGGCTCGTAGCGAACGCATCACCGAGTAAAACTCAATGCTATCTTTTACTTTCGTTTTTTTACGCAAACCAGCCGTATCGGTCAGGATAAATTCTTTGCCATAGAGATTGTAGTGCGTGTCTATGGCGTCGCGAGTAGTGCCTGCAATATCGGTTACAATACTTCGGTTAGTTCCTACTAAGGCATTGAGAAAGGAAGATTTGCCCACGTTGGGGCGTCCTAAGATGGCAAAACGAGGCAAACCTGCATACGGATTTTCGGGGGCATCATCAGGAAAATGTTTGATAATAGCATCAAGCAAATCGCCTGTGCCACTTCCATTTTCGGCAGAAATAGGAAAAATCTCTCCCAAACCAAGTTCGTAGAACTCATTAGCCTGCTGATTTCTTTCAAAGGTTTCGGCTTTGTTGGCAACTACATAAACAGGCTTTTTGGAGCGTCTGAGGATTTTGGCAAATTCTTTATCCAAAGGATGCAAGCCTTCTTTGGTATCTACCATAAACAAAATCACACTTGCCTCATCAATTGCAATGCTTACTTGATTGCGAATAGCCGCCTCAAACACATCATCAGAGCCTACTACGTAGCCGCCTGTATCAATCAAAGTAAAAGTTTTATTGAGCCACTCGGCAAGTCCGTAGTGGCGGTCTCGTGTTACGCCTGCTTGGTCGTCGGTAATGGCACTTTTGCTTTCGGTCAGGCGATTGAAGAGTGTAGATTTTCCAACGTTGGGGCGTCCTACAATAGCAACAATATTTGGCATCTTCCTAAGTTTTTTGTTTAGAAAAATAAAGGTTCAAGACTTTTGAACCTGTATTTTTGATATTCTTGATAATTTTAGATTTCTATAACTTTTGTGCATTGAGCGAAGCCGAAATGCCTATTTTTACATCATCAGATACAAATCTTTAATTTTCTGACGAGTGAGTTTTTGTTCCCAATCTTCGCCAAGGGCGTGTCGCCACATATGTGTTAATGCCCAGCATACATCAATCATTTTTTCTATTTGCTCATCTGTCCAATCTTTGGAGAGATTTTTGGGCAAGTAAATATTGTTTTGGGTTACCATTTTGTTGAACTCGGCAACGCCTTCGGGATAAAATTCGCCAAGATGCGGGAAAATAATACAATTTGCAAAGCAATGTCTTGTACCGAACACATACGAAAGCCCATAGGAAAGAGCGTGGCAAACGCCCACCTCCGAATAGGTAAGGCTCAAACCTCCGAAATAAGAAGCTACCATTAGTTTTTCGTCATTGAGCGGACTTTGCCCAAAACCTTCATTAAGATATACGTCCTTGCACAAGTCAATAGCTTTGTAGCCGTAGGCTTCGCTGAAAGTATTTTTCAGGTGTCCATTCATTGATTCTACGCAATGAATATAGGTATCCATACCTGTATAAAACCAGTCGTTTCGGGGTACAGAGGCAATCAAATCGGGGTCGAGGACGATTTGGTCAAAGACCGTCCAATCGCATTTTAAGCCGAGTTTTTTGGTAGGTCCTGTCAGAACGGCAGTCATTGAAACTTCTGCCCCTGTGCCTGAAATCGTAGGCACGCCCACGTGATAGACACCCGGTTTTTTGATAAGATTTAGCCCCTGATATTGCACCGAAGAACCTTCGTTAGTAAACATAAGCGAAAGGGCTTTGGCAATATCCATAATGCTACCGCCACCAATACCCACCACCCCTGCGGGCAAGCCTTTTTCTGCCAAAAATCTATCTCTTAGCTCATCTATTTGCGAAGTTTTAGGTTCATCACCCGAAGTGTAAATGAACTCCACGACGTCGCCGCTTTCAGCAGGAATACGAGCCTTAAATTCTTCTTTATCTTCAAAATAATGGTCTATCAAGAAAATAAAATAGCCATTATTTTCGGAGCGTTTTTCGGCAATTATTTCGCCTAACTTGCCGAAACTGCCACGTCCATAAGCACATTTGCTAACAGATTTGAAGTTTTTGAACATTTTTTTAATGTTAAAGGTGATGCTCAGAAAGTAGATTTCGGCGGTTCGGCTACGCCACCGACCTATTCGCTCAATCTACTTTCTGAACGTTCAATATACGTTATTTTTATTTTTTGAACAAAGAATCTACAAATTCGGCTCGGTTGAAGACTTGTAAATCCTCAATCTTTTCGCCTACACCGATGTATTTTACAGGAATTTTGAACTCATCAGAAATGCCAATCACCACGCCCCCTTTGGCTGTGCCATCGAGCTTGGTAATAGCCAGAGCCGTAACATCAGTAGTTTTGGTAAATTCGCGGGCTTGTTGTACGGCATTTTGCCCTGTACTGCCGTCAAGTACAAGCAAAACTTCGTGAGGGGCTTCAGGGATAAATTTCTGTACGGTTTTACGCATTTTAGCAAGTTCGTTCATCAGGTGGAGTTTGTTGTGTAACCTTCCTGCTGTATCGATAATGAGTACATCGGCTTGCATTTCGGAGGCTTTTTTTGCCGATTCATAGACTACACTTGCAGGTTCTTTGCCCATTCCGAGTTCTATGACAGGCACACCAACACGCTCGCCCCAGATTTTGAGTTGCTCGACGGCAGCGGCACGGAACGTATCAGCCGCCCCCAGCACTACTTTTTTGCCTTTTTGATGATATTGAGCCGCTATTTTACCTATCGTTGTAGTTTTGCCTACACCATTTACCCCCACTACCATTATTACGTAAGGAGTTGATAGGGGGGGAATTTCAAAATCGACTAAATCTTCTGATTTGTTTTCGGCAAGTAAAGCCATTACTTCTTCTTTCAAAATCACGTCTAATTCTTGTGCATTCAGGTATTTGTCTTTTTTTACACGCTCTTCAATTCGGCGGATAATTTTGAGGGTAGTTTCTACACCTACGTCAGAAGAAATCAAGATATTTTCCAGTTCGTCGAGTATTTCATCATCAACCTTGGATTTACCTGCAATGGCTTTACCCAATTTGGAGAAAAAATTGGTTTTGGTTTTCTCCAAACCTTTATCCAAAGACTCCTTTTTCTCCTTTGAAAATAATCCAAAAAATGCCATAATTTTGTTTGTTTTTTGTTTCAGAAAGCATCTTCAAAATGCTCAATTTGCTTGCCGAGCAAGGCGACTACATCAAAACGGATATTTTTTTGCCAATTTTTTTCAAAGATAAAATTTTCAGCGGTTTTTTGTAACAATTTTTTTTTCTTCTCGGAAATGCTTTGTTCGGGAAAGCCGAAATCGGCAGATTGCAAAGAACGTACTTCTACAAAAACGAGCGTATTTTCTTTTACCACAACCAAATCTATCTCACCTTTTCCGAAACGATAATTTCGGGCAAGGAGTTCATAGCCTTTTTGGGTAAGGAATTCTAAGGCTTCATTTTCGGCATCTTTCCCTTTTTGAACATTACTTTTCGAGAATTTCGGACTTTTCATCAAGGTTTTTCATAAAAATAGTGCGTGTTGGGAAAGCAAAATCGCCTCCGTTTTGCGTTACGATTTCGTGAATTTTGAAATTTATTTCATCTTTTACACGCATAAATGCAAAAAAATCGTTGGTTAGTACAAAATAATACACTTGCAATTTAAGGGCGTTCTGACCGAAATCAGAGAAAAAGACTTGGCTGTTCTCGTCGGTGCGGGGGTGTTGGTGCAGGTAATCGTAGATGTCGTCTCTGATAGCTTTCAGAACGGCTGTCGGAGTTTGGTAAGTAATGTCCAACTCAAAAAAGGCACGCCAAGTGCTGCGGTTAGTAAGGTTATCAACGGGCTTATCTACCATCGTTTTATTGGGTAAAGTAACAATTGAGCGGTCTGTGGTACGGATACGCGTAGTACGGAAACCTACTTTTTCTACCCTACCAGTAATATTTTCTACTCTTACCAAATCGCCTGTGATGAAGGGTTTGTCTAAAAAAATCGTAAATGAAGCGAAGAGATTTTCAAGCGTTTCTTTTCCTGCCAAAGCCACCGCCAAGCCGCCAATGCCTAAACCTGCAATAATTGTATTTACATTGAAGTTGAGTATATTGCTTAGCGTAAAAAGCACGATAGCGATAATTGCCAGCACTTTTGCAATTTCTTTGAGGTATGGAATGAGATGGTCGTCCATTTTGGACTCGGTGTATTTGGCTTTTTCTCTGAAATAATTGCCCCAGAAGCTAATTATTCGTAAAACTAAGGAGGCAAAGAGTATCACCAAAAATATCTGATAACCTTTGTTGAGTATCATTTTCAAGCCGAATTCGCCTGAGGGCTTCAAATCCCACGATTTTGGAAAATCCAATTCTTTGAAAGCGGCATAAAAAAATAAAAACACTAAAAAGCGTTTTAGATATTTTTGGGTGTATAGCAAGAAACTACTTACCATATTTTCGTCTGTTTTTCGCACAAAAATCCGAGAAACCAAACGAATAATCAAAGAGGACAATATGCCTTTAAATAAGAAGGCAAATAGCATCAAGGCAAGAAAAGAGGCAATTTGCGAAGGCTTATTTTCTAAAATAGTGAAATTAAAATACTGATTTACCCATTCAAACATAGCTTTATCGGTTTTAGGTTAGGTTTTCATCAATAAGTTTTGGTAATATCTTGCGGTGTAGCGATGATAAAATCGGCTTTATTGAGATTATCTTTGCCGAGTATTTCGATGTTTTCTTGCTCTACGGTGGAAATTGTTAGGATTTTCAGGTTTGAATTTTGTTTTTTCAGATACCAAACGATACTTTCGTAGTTATCGGAGTGGTAGGCACCGTTGAAATGGATAAAAATTTTACCTTTTTGCCAATTTTTGAGGATGAAATGAGCCATCGTTGCATCTTTGATGGCTTGTGCTTGGGCAAAAAATTCGGGTTTTGAGCTACCACCTGTCATTGTTCCGTGAGCCGCCATTTTGAGCATTTCGGCGTAGGCGGGCAAAGTGGCATCAAAAGCAATAGGCAGGGGAGCAATCCACTTTTGGGCTTCGGGACTGAGTTTGCTTAGTCCGTCCAAACCTTCGCGGGCTACGATGCTCGCATAACGGCGGGGAACGTTGGTAGCCACGAAAGGAATTTTTTGAGCGTTGGCAAGGTCCAAAAGGGGTTTATAGTCGGTTTTGTAATTGTCCCAAATTTTAGCTTCTTTGGTAAATTGATTTTCCTTAATCCAGCCTTTTTGGTACTCGTCCAAAACAATTTGGTCATCTGCCTCAAACATTTCTGCCCCAAAAATGATTTTATCTTTGGCTGTTTTGCTCAAATCTTTGGCTAATTGCAGTTGCAACCAATGGCAAATAGAGTTGTTGTGCAGTTCGCCAAAAAGGACAATATCGGCTTTAATTGCTTCAGAAAGTAAATTTTCGTAGGTAGTTTTTTTGCCTTTGGCATCAAAAAGAAGATAGGCTGGTTTCATCGTAGAGGCTGTTAGCAGTCCAGAAATGAACAAAAATAATAGGCGAGCAAACATATTCCAACAAAATTTATAGAGAGTTTAAATTAGAGTAATTTCTCGGATTTTTCTTGGAGGCAAAGATAGTAAAAAAAATGGAACTTATCAGGAATAAGCCAATGTTGATTATTTTTTTGTTATTTTTGCAGTCAGACCGAAATATTTTGAGTTATTTTTTTGTATTTTTGCAAAAAAAGCTATATTTTTCCAAAGAAACTATTCACAGAAAACCATCACTTAGCATTTCCTTAAAAATTTTAAATTTAATGCCTGATGAACTATGATGCGATTTTCAGTAATAATTTTATGGTTTTTCTGTGGATATTATCTTTCAGCCCACCCACAAGACCCTGTTGATAGCCTAAAAAATATTTTAAAAACCTCTATTCCCGATACGCTAAGAGTACAAGTATTAAACCAACTTAGTTTTCGCCTTTCGGGCAGTAATCCCGATTTGGGTTTGAAGTATGCGTATAAAGCTCTTGAATTGGCTACAAAAAGTAACTATGAGCGTGGTATATCCAAAGCATACAACAACTTAGGCATCATTATGCGTATCAAAGGAGATTATCCAAAGTCTTTGAGCTATTTTTTTCAGGCTTTACAAATAGATGAAAAACTGCTCGAAGACAAAGAAACAGCCCGAACTCTCAGCGGCATAGGGGCGGTATATGTGAAATTGCGTAATTATGACAAAGGCATTGAGTTTTTTGAAAAAGCCTTAGCCCTACGCAAAAAACTCAAAGATGACAAAGGAGTAGCAGTTTGCTATACCAATTTGGGAGATATTTATCAGAAAAAAGGGAACTACGAAATGGCTATCAGCTATCACCAAAAATCGTTGGAGATTGAAAGGAAAATAAGCCCACTTGATATACATTACTCTTTGCACAGCTTAGGGAATATTTACTACGACTTAGGGAATATCCCAAAAGCCAAAGAAGCCTATCAAGAAGCCCTGATTATTCGCAAAAATCTTCGTAACAAATTTACTATTTCCGAGACAATGATTAGCCTGGCACGAGTGCTTACCCAAGAACAAAAATTTGATGAGGCATACGGCTACTTAGACGAAGGCTTGGCTTTGGCTAAACTTAACCAAGCCAAAGAATTAGAGCAAAAAGCCTATCTGTTCTTTTCAGAACTTTACGAAAAGAAAAATGACTTGGGTAAAGCTCTATTTTTTTACAAAAAATACACACACCTCAACGACAGCCTCTATAACTCTGAAATGAGCAAGCAAATCAATATGCTTTACAATCAACACCAAGAAGAAACTATCGAAAAACAACGTAAAGAAAATATTTGGCTCAAAAAAAATCAAGAAATCCAAGAAAAATATACCGATAGGCAAAAGAAAATCATCGTATTAGCTACGATAAGCGGTCTGTTGAGTTTGGGACTGGCGGTATTTTTGTTCATCACGCTATACAAAAATCAAAGAGCTAACAAACTTTTGGAAGAACAAAAAAGAGAAATAGAAGCTCAAAATCAACAACTACATTTTCAACACGAGCAAATCTTAGAAACCCAACAACAGCTCGAAGAGGCAAACGAAGAGTTGCAGGTGTTCAACCTTCAACTTGAAGAAATGGTAAATGAAAGAACCGAAAAAATCAAGATGACTACCGAAGCCCTACAAATGGCAAAAGAAGAGTTGGAGCTATTTATGTATCGGGTTTCTCACGATTTCAGAGGACCGCTCGCTACACTAATGGGTTTGGCGATGTTGGGTAGAACCGAAACTAGCGACGAAATTGCTCACGAGTTTTTCACCAAAACCGAACAAACCGCCTACAAAATGGGCAAATTGCTCGATAAACTGATGATGGTTAATACCATTAGCAATAAAACCTTAGAAGGCAAAGCCATTAATTTTGAAGAATTCATTAGAGAAATTATTGCTAAAATTAGCCTTGAAAAATCCCCTGTCAATATTACCATCAACTTTTCGGAAAAAGAACCAATTATTACCGACCCTGAATTACTGCGTATCATTTTGTTCAATCTTTTAGAAAATGCCTTTCAGTTCAGAAAAATCAATACGCAAAAACATCAGGTAGATGTAATTTTAGAAAAGCAAGGCGACTTTGTCAAAATTGTAGTAGAGGACAACGGAATGGGCATACCACAAAAGTACCGCCAAAAAATGTTTGATATGTTTTTCAGGGCTTCTGAAGCCTCACAAGGTAATGGTTTGGGTTTGTATGTTGTCAAGAAAGCCGTAGAACGCCTCGGCGGCGAAATCGTTGTGGAAAGTGAAGTAAGCAAATACACCCGCTTTATGATAATTTTGCCTGCTTCTATGCCTCAAAATGCGTAGCTTAACTGCCCTCTAACCAACCCTCCAATTCTTTTTCATAACTAAGAAACGTTTGCTTCCACGTTTCTTGCCATTGTTTGTGTTTTAGGGTAACTTTTGTGATTTCTTTTTGCTTCAAAGTTTTTTCATATTCTTTGCAGTTTTCAGCAAAAGCCGATAAGCCCAACGTAGCGGCAACCCCCTTGAGCGTATGCAAGTGTTCTTTCACCTTGTTGTAGTTGTTTTGTGTATATTCATCTTGGAGGTTTTTTACGAGTTCTTCAATTTCTTGCAAGCCTTCTTGCAAACTTTCTTGCAAAAATTTAAAGCCACCTATTTCGGCTAAATTTTTCCAAATTTGCTTATCGAACAAATCTTTCTGGGTTTCTTGTTTTTCGGAAATTGTTTGCGTGGCGGTAGCGTTTAGCTTTTGGTACAACACATCTATTTTGATAGGTTTGGCTAAATAGTCATCAAAGCCTTGCGAAAGGATTTTCTCTCGGTCTTCTTGCATCGCATACGCCGTAAGAGCAACGATACGTGGCATTTTGGGCAAAGCCATTCTGCGGATAGCTTGCATAGCTTCTATGCCATTGATTTCGGGCATTTGTATATCCATTAGAACTACATCAAAACTTTGTTTTTGCACTTGCTCAAAGGCTTCTTGGGCATTTTGGGCGGTAGCTACATCTACACCTAATTTTTTCAGCATTTCCGAAGCGACTTTGCGATTGATAGCGTTATCATCTACTACCAACACCGAAAAGTGAGCAGGCAGTTTTTCGTGCTTTTGAAGGTTTGTTTCGGGGCTGATGTTATCTGTGGAGCTAATTTTTGTCCAAAATGTAAAATAAAATACACTTCCTTTTCCTGCGGGATTGTCTTGTACGGCTATTGTGCCTTGCATCATTTCTACGAGGCGTTTGGAAATGGCTAATCCCAAACCTGTACCGCTTTGGGGTTTGGTGAGGCTGTTGTCTAATTGACTAAAATTTTCAAATAATTTTCCTTTGTCTTCGTCGTTAATGCCCATTCCTGTATCGCTAACATTGATTTGCAGGTTGCAATTATCGCCTTGTTGCTCGAGCAAAAGCACTTCAATATTGATTTTACCTTTTTCGGTAAATTTGATAGCATTAGAAACGAGATTAGAAAGAATTTGTATCAAGCGGGTTTCGTCAATTTCAATAAAATCAGGGATTTGTGGGGCAATGGAAAAATGAAGTGAGTTTTGTTTGTGTTTAGCTTGCGGTAAAAATAAGTTATAGACTTTCTCGATGGTTTCTCTTAGGCAGATAGGGCGGGCAATGAGTTGCATTTTGCCTGCTTCAATTTTTGAGAGGTCTAAGATGTCGTTAAGGATATTCATCAAGGTTTCGGAAGATTTGCGGATAGTTTGTACATATTCTTGTTGCTCGTGTGTTAGCGGGGTTTCATTGAGCAAATCCACCATTCCGATAATGCCGTTCATAGGTGTTCGGATTTCGTGGCTCATATTTGCCAAAAAACTTTCTTTCACTTTCAAGGAGTGTTCGGCAAGTTCTTTAGCTTTGATGAGTTCTTGCTGGATTTTTTTGGTTTCGGTAATGTCGTGGGCAATTGCCGAAACTTCAATGATATTTCCTTCGGCATCATAGATAGGATTTAGATATACATCTTGCCATACGGGATTACCTTGTACATCTCTTGCAAGAATCTCGAAGTGCTGAATTTCGCCTGCAAAGGCTTTTTTCATTTTTTCTTTCCAAAACTCGCGTAAATTATCTTTGGCTAAGGCTTGTTTGAGGGGGTCTAAGTTTTTACCTATTTCGGGCGTAATGCCATATTGGATTTGCAAAGCCCTGATGTAATTGCTATTGAAGGAAGTAAATTCTCGTTTTCTATTCACCGACCACATAATATGTGAGCCACTCTCAAAAATAGCTTTGAGGCGGGCTGTTTGGCTGGTTAGTTCTGATTCTATACGCACACGGTCGGTGGTATCGTACATAATACCACGCAGAGCCACAGGTCTGCCTTCCTGATAACGCAAACTTATCTTGCCTTTCAGATATACCTTTTGCCCTGCTTGGTTAAGCAATACCAACTGCACTTTATCTATTGGCTCACCTTGTAGAATTTTTGCTAATTGTCTTAAAAAAACAATTTTATGCTTGGGGCTTAACAAATTTTTTACATTGATGAAGGGTAATTCATCTATTTGGTAACCTAATTTTTTGGTGAAAATTTTATTAGCAAATAGAATACGTCCTTCGGCATTGCAGACAAAAATTAGGTCGTGGGAGTTGTCGAACAAATCTTGCAGGGCGGCGTTACTTTCTTGCAAATCTTCTATCAAATCTTGGTATTTTTGTTTCAAGAGTTCGGCTTCTTGCGTTTCTTTTCGCAAGTGGGCGATTTCGTTCAGCAGGTCTTCGTAAGTGGGTTTTGGCATAAGTTTATCGTTTCAGATTTTCTACGATGGCACTGATAAAAGGTTTCCAAGGCATCTTTGCCATAATGGGCAAATCATCTTTCCAGAAGGAACTTTCCTCGTCCAAAAACCGAAAAATTCGGCTGTGGGGGTGTTTGGCAAACATTCTTGCAAACACTTCTTCGCTGGGCAAGCGGTTTCGGGCAATTACATTCAGCAAGGCACTATCGTACAAATGATACTTGTAGCTATATTTGTGCATTTTGGGGGCTTTGCCTGCGAGCAGGTCTGCCACGATTTTTTTGCTCTGCCGTTGTATTCTATCGAAGGCAAAGCCTGTACTACTTTTGGCGGCACCTGCCTTTGTACCTATGGGAATGATTTTTTCACTGATTTGCTCACCAAAACCACTATCAAACATCGGAATAATACCAAACTCTTCGTCATAAATGGTGTAGTTTGTAATTTTCAAGATGTTTTCTACATAATTTTTCAGTTCTGTAAGATAGGCTTGTTCGGAGAGCAAGTTATCCGAGAAAATCGTAAATTCTATCAAGGCTCTTGTTTGCGAAAAAGGCAATACATAGCCAAAACGCACTTCACCTGCTTTTTGTGGCACGGCAAAATCCATATAATACATCGTGTCAGGCTCAAAGGTAGCCGTAGGCGTTTCAACGAACCAGCCTTTGAAATGCTGATAAAAATAATAATAGCCTCGTTTTCTTGCGAAATTTTCAGAAAAAAGCCAAGTGCCATCAAATATCCAATTTGCCTGAAAGTTACCTTGCGAAGTGAAAACTGCATTTTGCTCTTTATCAAAACTTTTGATTTCGGCTTGTAAAAACTCGTAAGCAGTATGTTTTCGGATAAAATTTTGCGTGAAACGATAAAAATCTTCGCCTCGTATCATTTTGTAGCGATATGGCTCAATGGGAATGGTAGCTGTGAAGGTTTTACTTCTGAAAAAAATGTTTTTCCATTGATGAAAAATAATTTCTTCGTAAGGTGAAGTTTCTTTTTGCCAAAAGCACCAGGTACGGTCGTTTTTTTGTTTGTTTTCTCTGTCAATCAAAAGAACTTTTTTATTTTTCAGTGCTGAATTTGCCATATGGAAAGCTAAACTCAATCCTGCTGCACCTGTGCCTGCGATGATGTAGTCGTATTGCATAAGTAAAATGTTTGTCTGAATTGATTAAGCAGTAGAGTAGATTTTTAGCAAAGAGTATTGAGATAGATACAAAAATACGAGTTCCCAGCACTGCAAAAAACATCTCGTGCTAAGTGATTAGACACAAGAGACAAGAGGCAAGAGACAAGACAAAAAATTGTCTATCAGTATTTTGCCTCAGTAAAAGTGTCCTTTTAATTTTGTGGAACTACTTTCCTGATTTTCCTTATTCGTTGAGCAGAATTTTTTTCTGTTCGTTGAGCGGAGCCGAAACGAACAGAAAAAAATTCATTTTAAAACAATTTTCTCTAAAAGCACGTTTTTGATAAAACAAAATTTCTACAACGATGTTCAAAATCTCATTTCTACCTATTGTTTTGCTTTCGGCTTGTTTGGGAGCAAATACTATCAAATCCAAACCTGAAAATACGAATTTTATGACAACAGAAGAAACAAACAAGAAGTCTTTTTACGACTTCAAAATGGAAGCCATCGATGGCAAAATGATTGATTTTAGCCAATACAAAGGCAAAAAGGTGCTACTTGTGAATGTAGCTTCGCAATGTGGCTATACGCCCCAATACGAGCAACTGCAAGCCTTACACGAAAAACACGGAGACAAGGTAACAATTTTGGGCTTTCCTGCCAATAATTTCGGTGGACAAGAACCGGGTACAAACGAAGAAATTGCTACTTTCTGCAAAAAAAATTATGGTGTAACCTTTCAGATGTTCAAAAAAATTTCGGTGAAAGGCTCGGATATGCACCCACTCTACAAATGGCTTTCCGATAAAACGCAAAACGGCTGGAACGACCAAGCCCCCACGTGGAACTTCTGCAAATACTTAGTAAATGAAAAAGGAGAGTTAGTAAAGTTCTATGGTTCAGGCGTCTCGCCTATGGGAGAGGAGTTATTAAAAGCAATTCAGTAAACAAAAAAGGAGGCTTTCAAAGCCTCCTTTTTTGTTTGTAAGTAACTCATATACCTGAACAAAAGTAGTTTTTCAAAAATTTCTTCAAAAAATTTTTTTTCCTGTCATTGAGCGAAGAACTTAGTAAGCAAAGCCGAAATGAGCCGAAACGCACAGAAAAAGTAAAACCAAATTATACATTATCCCTATTTTTGGGCTACTCATCAGTTTTTTCTGTCTTTTCATCATAATTTTTAGATGAGTTGGCTTTTTTGTATTACCTTTCAAATAGCGTTTTTATTTGTGCCTATTGAGTTTGCCTTTTACTAAACACAACCCACCAACTAATCAAAAACTAATTGTTTATGAAACGCGATACGACTATTGACATTCTTCGGGGCATAGCCATTTTTACGATGATAGCGGCTAATACGTCTGCACCTGTTTTAGCCGAAACGCCTCCGATGTGGTTTCGGTGGTATGGTTCGCTTGCCGCACCGATGTTCATCTTTTTGTCAGGAATGATGGTTTCGCTTACTTCTCAAAAAGCTAATCATACCCTCAACTATTTTTTGGTTCGTGGTATGATAATTATGGCTATCGGTGCAATGATTGATTTGCTGGTCAATACTATTTATCCATTTACAACGGTTGATGTATTGTATCTTATTGGTATTTCTTTGCCTATATCTTATTTTTTCTTGCGTACCAACTTTTGGTTTCGGTGGGTGATAGTTATCTTGATTTTTGCACTTACGCCTATCCTACAAAATGCCATAGGTTATACCGACTACCCTACGGAATATAGCCTATCGGGTGAGGTAAATAACATAGAAAACCAAACCAACATACTTGCTCACTGGTTGGTTGATGGTTGGTTTCCAATTTTTCCGTGGGTAGGTTTTTCTTTGTTGGGCATAGTGATGGGGGATTTACGCAAGAAATACGAAAATTTTAAAAAGCCCACGTTCATATTGGTAGGCATTGGTTTATTGGTTTTGGGTGGAATTATTTGGTGGTTTTATCCGGGAAAAATGCTGACACGCGAAGGCTACATTGAGTTGTTTTATCCCCCGACCATAGGCTACATACTGGCTGTGATTGGGTTCATTATTAGTTTGTTTGTTCTTGTGGATTATACTTCTTCTTTGGTGCTTTACCAACCTTTCAAGATTTTGGGCGAAGCCTCACTTTTTATGTATCTATCACACCTTGCAATTATTAGATATGTGATTAGTGTTTTGTGGTCTGAACAACAACTACAAGCCTTTGGTCTTATCTATGCTGCTTTTTTGCTTGTAATGATAGGTATCGCTTATGGGTTGAAATTTGTAAAACGAAATTGGCGAAAACGTCCGCTTTTTTTCAAAATTTTACTTGGAGGCTAAAAAGCAAAAAAGCTATCAGTCTGATAGCTTTTTTGTTAATGGAAGATAGAGTATTTTTTACTGATTTTTAGTAGGTTCGCTTGTGCCGGGCTGTACTACGGTGCCTTTGATAGTTAGCATTGTAGGTTCTCCTGCATTATGAATAATAGTGATAGTTTTGTTGAAGTCGCCAATAGCGGCAGCGTTGTAAGTAGCCGTAATTGTGCCTGTTTTGTGAGGAGGAATAGGTTCTTTGGGATAAGAAGGCACCGTACAACCACACGAAGATTGCACATTTGAAATAATCAAGGGAGCTTTGCCTGTGTTTTTCACCGTAAAAGAAGTAGTTACGGGCTTACCTTGCTGAATTTTACCGAAATCGTGAACGGTTTTATCAAAACTTGCTTTCGGAACTTTTGTGTTATTGGTTGCACTTTTAGCGGGCGTTGAGGTGCTTTGAGCAAAGGCAAAATTTACCGCAAAACAAAATATCACTACCCAAGAGCCAAAAGGCACACCGAAAGGATTGCCAAAAGGGATATTTTTTTTCATTTTCGTATTGATTTTGAGGTTATGTTCAAAAATTTAAAAGGTCTTTTGCTATTTATCCACAAAGTTAGCAAAAGGTGTTCCAATTTGCTAAAAATTTTTTTTCTTTTTCCAACGTTTGTGCGACCAGAGCCAATTGGCGGGGGTTTCTCGGATTTGTTTTTCTAACAAAGATACGTAGGTTTCGGTGATGTTGGTATTGGGCAAGTCTTTGGGGTGATAAATTTCTTCGAAATACAATTCGTAATATCCTTTTTCTAGTCTTCTCACGCCTCCAAAAAGCACAGGTAATTGCAATTTGAGGGCAATTTTTTCTGTTCCTGCGAAAAAGGCTGTATCCTGATGTAAGAAGTTTGTCCAATAATCTTTTTCGTTGCCTGTGGGGCTTTGGTCGGCAAGGAGGGCTACAATGCGAGCTTGATTGTGATTTTTGAGTACATCTTTCAGTACATTTTGCATTTTGATAGCTTTTTGTCCAAAACGTGTCCTGATGGTGAGCATCAATTTATCGAAAAAAGTATTTCTGAGAGGTTGATACACAAAATAAACTGAAAAATTTTGTTTGATAGCCGTAATATGCGATAGCCATTCCCAATTGAAAAGATGCGAAGTAAGCACTAAGACGGTTCTACCTTCTTGCAGGCGTTGTGTAAGGAAATGGAGATTTTGGCTTTTGACACGTTTTTTGAGTTCCTTTTCTGAAATTTGTAAAACTTTGAGCGTTTCGATAAACACTTCGGCTAAGTGTTTGTAGAATTCTTTTTGAATTTTTCGGAGTTCTTGGTCTGATTTTTCGGGGAAGGAGTTTTTTAAGTTCTGCCAAACTACCTCCTTACGATAGCCCACTACACGGAAAGCTACGAAATACAGAAAATCTGCCAAGAGATATAAAATAGGCAAAGGGAAAAAAGCTAAAAAACGGAAGAGAAACATTTGTTAAGGTTTTAGCCAATCGCTTTGAGGTTTTACTACAAGTCTTGCATTGTTATAAGCCATTTCTATGGTAAGGCAAGTTTTGCGGCGTAAGTTTTTTCGTTAATTTTATAGACTGCCAATGCTAAATCTGGAATTGGAGAGCCGGGCGTAAGATATAATGGCAAAAGAAGTTGTATTCTATTGTTGTAGTATTGAGGGATTGCGAGTTTATAGTTGGTTCTTACTCTTTTTTTGATTTCATCAATAGCTCCTTGTAATCTCATTCTCAGTTCACTTTCAGGCTGGTTTTTGAGAAAATTAGGAAAACGATTCTTATTGTCTCGAATAATGTGGTCAAGGTCAGGTATGAGTTCGCAGCGAGGATTAAATATTAAATCAGCAGGGTTTTCAAAATAGTTGGCTGTATCTGGTAAATTTTCTCCAAAGCGTATAAGTAATTCGTTGTGGCTTTTCTTATGAAAGGCTCTAAAAAAATAGGGCTGTTTGTTAGTATTTTTATTTATCTCAAAAAAAGCAAAGATTTCTTCTAAGTTTGTAGTTACCAATCCTGTATTGAAACAAGCGTGTTTTTTATCATCTGTGTAAGCTATTTTTTTTTCGAGCTTTAATCTTCTAAACGTGTACTCCAAATAATTTTTTAAGATTGAGTATCTTTTTTGCACAGGGTTTCCAAAATCCCATTCCTCTTTATCAGAAATGTTTGCTAAATCTTCAATGTTCTGATGATATTTGGGAAAATATGCGAATTCAAATAATTCGTAATTGTTTTTAGCCTCCATAAGGTTTTAAGTAGGTAAAAAAAAGAACTACGGCGGTTTCGTAGTTCTGTATATATGTTTTTTATGCTTTAATATATCGCTTTGTGCAGATAGACCTGCACCGTCTTATATTTTATCAGTGTATATGCACCGCTTATGACTTGTATATGTAGTTACACTTATGATGCCACAAATATAGCAAGAAAAAAATTAGAAAAAAAATTTTTTTTAATTTTTTTTTAATCAATCATCTCAATCTTCGGGATAGGGCAAAAAAACAAAATTCATAAAATCTCTGTCTATGACAAACAAACAACAGAACTCATCGGGGTTTTTATAGGCTTGTTTGAAGGTTTCGGTATCGGTTACGAGTTTTCTTTGTTCAAATTCTTGCAAATATGAAACATAACAATTCCAATCCAAAGCTAATTCTTCTTTTGCAATCAGCAAAGAGCCAATAGCAATGGTTTCTTTACAAATCGGGAAAATGGGAAAATCGAAACCTCGGGTGCGTAATTGATAAGAGGCTTCTTTGAGTGTGTCGGCGATAATAGCAAAATCTTTGGTAAAAGTTCCGATAAATTTGGCTTTTGCTTGCAGTTCAGGGTCGTTGTGCATAACGAAAAAATTTTTTTTACATCAAAACAATTCCTGCGGCAAATCTACCTGTTTTGTGAGCATCTCGGCGAGCCGAAAAAAATAAATCTTTTTCTTTAAAAGTGCATTGAGGCATTATTTCTATATTTTTTGCCAAGATACCTGCTTCTTGCAATTGAAATGTATGTGCGTATCGTAAATCAAAATGATATTTTCGTGTTTGAGAGTTCAAAATTAAGAAATTTTCTTTCGTTCCAAAAGTATTTGCTACGGCACTAACCACGTCTTCACCTATCTCATATACTTCGGCACTGATGCACGGAGCTAATCCGACCAAAATATTTTCTGGTTTTGAGCCAAAATCTTTTTGCATTTTGGTAATCATTTTTTGGGGCAAAAGAGCCACCGTGCCTCGCCAACCTGCGTGAGAGGCACCAATTACTCGTTTTTCGGTATCGTAATACAAAGAGCAAACACAATCGGCTGATTGTACTACAAGAGCTACGTGAGGGTTTCGGGTGAGTAAGCCATCGGTATCGGGTAGGGCGTTGGTACGTGAAAAAGCACCTTTTCCTTTTTCTAACTTGCTGACTGCAAGAATATTACTACTATGCGTTTGTTGTGGCACACACCAATTTTCTAAGGGGATTTGTGATAGCTCGGCAATGATTTTACGATTTTGTACTACGTTTTCGGGTAAATCGTCTGTTCCAAAACCTGTGTTGAGGCTATCGTAAGGGGCGGAACTTACTCCGCCCCTTCGGGTAGAAACAAAATGCCGAATATTTGCAAACTGACAGAAATGTTTGAAGCGTAAAATCATTATTTAAGTAATTTCACAAAATTAAACAGACACTTGTACTTGTGTAAAAACTTGAAAAACAATATTTTGTCTAAGTACTAACATCTAAAACTAATGTCTAAGTACTTAAAAAACCAAAGTATCCGCTTGCTCCTCACATTACGTCTGATAAGGGTACAGCAAGTATACAAATTCCGTAGGCAAAATACCAGCGATTTTTTGGGCTTACTACATCAATTTTGCATTTTTGGGCAACCAAAAATCCTGTAATAGAAACACCTACATCAAGCCAATCGAAAACGCCATCAGTAATGCCAAAAAATTGCAATATCTCTATACTTATTACCAAAAAAACAGGAATAAATGACCAAATTTTTTTTTCAGAGCTGATAAAACCTCCTATAATAGTGCTTGCCATTACCCATAAGCCAGATGGCAAGCTAAAAATTAGCCAAGCATAAGGAGAGTATGATAAGTGGCTGGAGTGGTAGAGATACAAGTTGCTCTGAAATAGTTTCTGAATCAGGAAAGCAAAATAAGTGTTCGGCTCTCTGCAAAAAGCGTATATCAGTGCAGCAATCAGCAAAGCCAGATAAGCAATAATTTCAAGAAGCACTATTTGTTTTGTTGTTTGAGCCATTGTAAAGTTTTTTCTAATCCTATTCGTAGAGGTGTAATGGATAAACCGAGTTCTTTTTGAGATTTTTCGGTACTTACTCGCCAGTCGTAGAGATATTTTTTTACGAAATTGGGGGTAATAAGAGGCGGTTTGCTTGTGAGTTTGGTTTTGAGCATTTGTATCTGGGCAAAAGTCATCATCACGCTGATAGGCATTTTGAACAAAGTAAGTTTTTTTCCTGTAACTTCGGCAAATAAATCAAAAAGTTCTTGATAGCTAACATTTTCGCCACCCAAGATGTACCTTTCGCCTGTGCGTCCGCGTTGCATAGCGGCTAAATGTCCTTCTACTACATCATCAATATAGACGTAATTGCCCACTTTTTTGCCATCGCCGGGCATAATTCGCCATTTACCTTGCCAATATTTTTCAAGGAGCATTGTAACGGCATTGCTTCGGCTTCTTTGTCCTGCTCCGTAGATGCGAGTAGGATTGAGCGTAACGATGGCAAGTTTGTCCAAATATTTTTTTGCTTCTTCTTCGGCAAGAGCTTTGGTTCTTTCGTACTCGGTGCTATACGGAACGGCATTTTGAGCGTTTTCATCAACCATTTCACCATTGAGCGAAGGTCCTAAAACGCCTGCGGTAGAGGTAACTACAACTTTCGTTACTTTTTGCAAAAGGCAACAATCCAACACATTTTTAGTGCCTTCTACGTTCATTTTTACGAAAGCATCTTTGTCTTTATCCCACACTTTGGCATAAGCTGCCAAATGATACACCTCTTGGCAGCCTTCCATAGCTTTGCTTATTTTTTGTGGCTCTAAAATATCTCCCTCAAAAATCTTAAATTGCGTATCGTCAGGAAATATTTTTCGGGCTTTTGCTTTGCTACGAACTAACAAATGAAGCGTATTTCCTGCTTGGGCGAGTTTGTGGGCAAGTTGTTCGCCTACGTAGCCTGTTGCTCCTGTGAGAAATATTTTTTTGGACATTGTTTTGCTTTTTGCACAAACGCAAAAGTAGACACATTTTGAGTTTTTGTATCTATTTTTCTGAAAAAATTGCCTAAGAAATCTTAAAGTTCTACTTTCACGGGTTTTACTGTATAGCCTTTCTTGCGAAGTTGGTAGATTACACCATCTATGCCTACCAAATGCAATGCTCCTACGGCAATAAAAGCAGGTTTTTGACGGATTAGCTCATAGATTTTAGGCATCCAAGCGTCATTTCTATTTTTGAGGAGTGTGTTGTATTCTTCTTTTTTCATCATTTTTTCATCAAGACTGAGTTTTGCCAGTTCGTTGAGATTTTGCTGTTTGTAAAACTCGTTCAGTTTTTTTACATTGTCCATAGAATTAGAGCCTTTTTCGTCGTCTATGGCTTCTAAGAGCATTTCTGCTTGTCTTTTGAGTGGATAGCCGTTGAAAAGTATATTGGCTTGTTGTTCAATAGTTTCCAAACCCATAATTTCTTTTTTCTGGCTTTTGCCGTACTCTTGAAAATATAGGTCTAAGGTATTGCTGAAATCACCCATTTCTGCTGTTTTCGGAGTTTTCGTTTCTTCAATTCCTAAATCTTTTGAGGCTTTGGAAGCAGTAATCATTTGTGTAAGCACTATCGGACGCATATTGTTGAAGAAAGCTACGCTCATTCCCATATTTTTTTTCATATAAGTATCAACTCTTTCGTAGTCTTTTTCGCTGAGTAGGTCTCTGAGTGTGGTATCTTTCATAAGCATTACTTTCATCGTAGCCATAGACATTGCAAGCATATTGTCCATAGCAATTTCACCTACTACTACTTGGCAAGCATTGATTTTTTCTTTTATTAAATCATTTTTTTTGATATTGCTGGCGGGGTACAAATGGTGCGTGCCAAAAAGATACGAAGGGGCTTTCAGTCCGTTGCCACTGATTTCCCAAAAAACAGAATTTTCTAATTCCAAAGAAATTGGATTTTCTTCGGTTTGGGCTTTGTTATTTTTAGATGCTTTCTTTTGGGCAAAAATAAGCTGTGAGCCTAAAACAATGATACCGATAACAATAAAATATTTTTTCATAAGATTATTGAGTTTTCTTCACGATTATCTGATAGGGGACTTTTTCTACTCTTTGCAAACCGAGTTGTTTGGCTCTTTTTTCTACTTCCGAGTATTTAATGGTATTCATAAATTTAGCTTGTGAATGGGTGTAGTCGGAGCGAAGATTGGTAACTTCTTTTTCCAACTGAATTGTTTCTCTTTGTAATTTTTTTGCATAATGACTATTGCTGATATAGAAAATTCCCAGAATTGTAATGTACAATACGTGAGGGATATAATTAATGGGCTTTCTTTTGTGTGTGAGGAGCTCTACTTGCAAGAGGTTATCAATCCAAAGAAAGATACTTCTTTTGGCTTCGGGGCGTTCGGGGGCGGATTCTTTGTAGGAATTTTCAAAAAGCATCGAGTAACTTTTTAAAGATAAATATTGGGTGGTTGAGCGGAGCCGAAATCACCCAATATTTGTTAGTGGGTTTTATGCCTCTACCTCTTGATGCAACCAAGCTTTTTTTGCCAGCAGTTCCTCCTTCTCTTCCTCAAAATCGGGGTCGGGAACGCAACAATCCACAGGACAGACAGCCGCACATTGTGGCTCTTCGTGGAAACCAACGCACTCGGTACATTTGTTGGAAACGATGTAATAAAACTCATCGGAAAGCGGAGCTTGTTTGGCTTTGGCATCTATAATTGTGCCGTCTTCTAATTCTACTTGTTTGAGGTTTGTACCACCTGCCCAAGTCCATTCTACACCACCTTCATAAATGGCTGTATTGGGACACTCAGGTTCGCAAGCACCACAATTGATGCATTCGTCGGTTATCATTATTGCCATAAAAAATCTATGAATAAAGGGTTGAAAGAAAAAATAATTTCAAGTATTACAACTCAATACGAAACCGAAAAGTTCTACAAACTTATCAAAAAATCATTTGATTTCCAAAAAACCATTTATCCATTCAGTATCTAAATTCGCACCTATTTTTTTATAGAAGTTGATGGCAGGTTCATTCCATTCCAATACTTGCCAAGTGATGCGTTGGCATTGTTCGGCTTGGGCGTATTTTTTGAGCAAATCAAAGAACATTTCGCCCATTCCCATTCTTCGGTATGCAGGTTGAATGTACAAATCTTCAAGATAGAGGCATTTTCCTTTCCAGGTAGAATAGCGAAAATACACAACTGCCATACCTACGGCTTTGTTTTCGTGCCAAGCAAGCCAAAATTTGAAAATAGGTTTTTCGCCAAAGCCATCGCGAAGCATTGCATCGGTTGTATTGATGACTTCGTTGGGAGCTTTTTCGTAGAGAGCCAGTTCCTTCACTAATTCCAAAAGAGTGGGAATATCCTCGGGTAAGCCTTCCTTAATTTGAATTTCACGCATAAAAATTTTGTTTTTTGTAAAAAAAGCAAAAAAAAGTTCTGAAAAAAAACTCTTTTTCTTTAAATTTGTGTTTCTGAGAATTTATCTAAACGTTATGAACAAACAAATACTTAGTATGCTTATAGGCTTGATGACACTGGCAAGTGCCTTACAAGCCACTCATATTGTTGGAGGCGAACTCCAAATGACACACGTTTCGGGAACTACCTATACCTTTACGCTTACGATGTATTGGGACAGAGTTTCAAACGTAAAGGATAACACTATCAACATAGGTATTTATCGCAAATCAAATAACACAAGGGTACAAACGCTATCAAATGTTCCTATTGTCAGTGAGGTTGATTTGCAATTCCCTGTGGATACTTGTACCAATCAGATTTTACTACGCTTCACAAAATTAGTTTATCAAACTACTGTTACCCTCAATGCCTCCAACTACTCAGACCCACAAGGTTATTATGCCACTTGGGAGCGTTGTTGCCGAAACAACCAAATTACAAATATAGTAGCTCCGGGCAATGCTGCCAACTCATTTATGTTAGAATTTCCACCAATTCTTGTAGGAGGCAATCCTTACATCAACAATACGCCTTCGTTTCCAACACCTTTGGCAAGTTATCTTTGCTTGAATGCCAATTTTACTATCAATTTTGGTGCAAACCCCGACCCCGATGGCGATACGTATGTATATTCGCTTGTTACGCCTTACAATGGCATAGCTTCATCAGGAAATCCTGCACCAACTCCACCACTCAATTATCCTTATCCACCTTCGGAAGTTACGTGGGCTACGGGCTACTCTGCCAGCAATGCTATTCCGAGTAATGTAGGACAGCCACTTAGCATTGATGCCAACACAGGTGTACTTTCAGGTAACCCCGGACGCACAGGGCTGTTTGTGTTTTCGGTAAGATGTGAAGAATACAGAGGTTCTGTAAAAATTGGTGAAGTACGCCGCGACTACCAGATTTTGGTAAAAAATTGCCAAGAACTTAACCCAACGCCACAAATTCGCTTGCAGCTTCCCGATGGTAGTATCTATCAACAAGGTACGCTGTTAGATTTAGATGCCAACCAAACGCTTTGCCTCAATCTACAATTTTTTGATACGCCTAATCAGCAAATCCGAATGACTTACATTCCTCTCAATGCCAACGCTGCACAACTTTTGCAAGGCAATTATCGCCCTTTCCGTAATGCTAATAATCAGCCTATCAGCGTAGTTACGGTAAATAGTTCGGGAATTGCGGTGGCTCGTTTCTGTTGGAAAGAATGTTTGTATAGTTTCAAGGGAGATGAAATTTTTGAGTTTGGCATTATTGCCGATGACCAAGGCTGTCCTGTACGAGGTATCGATACGCTTAGGGCGTCTATGAAAGTGCGACCTAAATTCAATAACCCACCTTCGCTTTCAATTATTTCGGCAACGCCTAATTTTGATATTCCTACGCTTACCACTACGCCTATACTTAGTTCGGGACAAGAAGTGAGAGTTACGTTCCAAGCCTTCGATAAAGATAACGACTCGCTGAAAATCTTTGCCGTAGGCAGAGGCTTTAATATTGATAGCCTTGAAATTACCTTCACTCCCAAAGAAGGACGAGGGCGTTTCACGACCGACTTCATCTGGAAACCCGATTGCCGATTTATCAAAATCAATGGGCAAAACGATGAGTTTCTGATAGATGTTATTTTGCAAGAAAAAGGCAATACCTGCAATGTTGCCGACGCCCAAATGACGCTGAAAGTTAATTTGAAAGATGCGTTTTCAAATGTTGATAATTTCTTGCCTGCCAATGCTTTCTCTCCTAATGGAGATGGAATAAATGACTTTTTTGAGATGGAAAGCCTACCTGCCGTAGCCGATTTCAACCGAATTTTGCCCGTAGATAATTGCCTCTACCGATACAACGGCATCAAAATCTATAATCGCTGGGGCAAAGAAATTTTTGAAAGTAAAGACCGCAACTTCAAATGGGACGGTGGTAAGTATCCAAATGGAGTATATTTTTATGTAATTGACTACACCACCCGCAGGTTTAAAGGAACAGTAACCATTATGAAGTAGTTAGTACGGAGTAGTGAGTAATGAGAGATAAGTAGTTCCACAAAATTAAAAGGACACTTTTACTGAGGCAAAATACTGATAGACAATTTTTTGTCTTGTCTCTTGCCTCTTGTCTCTTGTGTCTAATCACTTAGTTTTTGGTTTTAGTAAGTTTCTAGCAACTTTCTGCTCTGACGCAAAAAAATACCATAGTATTTGCATCTTGCTATGGTATTTTTATTTTTGCACTCTTTCTTTATCCGATTGAAATATGTCTTTTCGCAAAGAAATCCGCCTTTTTGATGCTGTAATGCTCGTTTCAGGTACAATGATTGGTTCAGGAATTTTTATTGTTAGTTCGGATATTGCTCAAAAAATGCAATCTTCGGCAGGTTTGTTGTGGGTTTGGTTGCTTACGGGCATTATCACGATGGCAGGGGCTTTGAGCTATGGCGAATTAGCCGCTCTGATGCCACAAGCAGGGGGACAATACGTGTTCTTACGCAAAACTTACAACGACCTAATAGCCTTTCTGTACGGCTGGACGGTGCTGGCTGTTATTCAAACAGGTACGATTGCTGCCGTAGCTGTTGCTTTTGCCAACTTTTCGGGTGAGCTATTGCCATTTATCAGCAAAAAGAACGTAGTTTTTGAGTTGAGTAATTTTAAAATCGCTACCAATCAATTACTTGCGATAGCCGTTATTTGGCTTCTTACCTTTATCAATGCCAAAGGCGTAAAGTACGGCACACTTATTCAGAACCTTTTTGGAAGTACGAAAATTATTGCTTTGCTGGTGCTTTTGCTAATTATTTTTGTTTTTGGGCGTAATGCAGAGGCAATAGAGGTTAATTTTGGCAAGTTTTGGGCTATTCCTGATACAATAAGTTGGCAAGATTTTGTGCCTTTGATGGCGGTAGCGATGATAGGCTCGCTGTTTTCGAGTGATGCGTGGAACAATGTCAGCTTTGCAGGCGACGAAATCGTTGAGCCTCAAAAGACTATCCCTCGCAGTTTAGCCATCGGGACAGGCTTGGTTACACTTGTGTATTTGCTCACGAACATTGCTTATTTGGTAGCTTTGCCTTTGCCACAAATTCAGGCTAATGAACTGGTAGCCACTACGGCGGCGTACAATGTGCTTGGCAAAATAGGCTTGCTTTTGGTTTCGGTCTTGATAATGATTTCTACGTTTGGCTCGGATAATGGCTGTATTCTTTCGGGGGCGAGGGTGTATTATGCAATGGCAAAAGATGGCTTATTTTTTTCGGCTTTGGGCAAACTTAATAAAAATGATGTTCCGCAAAATGCTTTGGTGGTACAGGCAGTTTGGGCTTCGGTTTTGTGTCTTTCGGGGGCGTATAGCGATTTGCTCGGCTACGTGATGTTTGCGGTGATGCTTTTTTATTTTCTTACGATTTTGGCAATTTTCGTGTTGCGTAAAAAAATGCCTGATGCTCCACGCCCCTACAAGGCTTTGGGTTATCCTTTTGTGCCTGCTTTGTATCTTTTGCTCATCACGATTATTAGCTTTTTGTGGCTTGTGCAAGAGCCTTACACGCGTTACGGCTTTCTGATTGTACTAACGGGCTTACCTGTGTATATTTTTTTGAGCAAAAGAAAAAAGCATTTACCTGCCTAATTTTTTGGGTTTTTGATTATCAAACCTTTGCTTTTTAGAGTGAAAAAAAAACTTACAAGTTCCGATAGCTACAAGGGTAAAACCTTATTTTTGTTTGAAACTCTTGCTTGAATTACTACAAATGTAAAAATAGTAAGGACGAATAGTAAAGACGAAAAATTTTTCGCCTTTACTAAAATAGCATTGCAAATGGTTTATGTATGAAATACAATCCTGAAAAACATCAACGGCGTTCTATACGATTAAAGGGGTACGATTATTCCCAATCAGGGGCGTATTTTGTAACCTTATGCACACAGCACAGAGAATGTCTATTTGGGGAAATTGTGAATGGTGAAATGCGTTTGAATGAATGTGGTAAAATTGCCGAACACAGTTGGTTAGAAATTCCACAACATTATCCTCACGCATCGTTAGAAGAATTTGTAATTATGCCTAATCACGTGCATGGAATTATTGTTTTAAATGGTAATAATGTAGGGGCGAAAAATTTTTCGCCTCTACAACAAACCCAATCAAAACATTATTTGCGTGGTACGTCTAAAACCATTGGTTCAATTGTACGGGGTTTCAAAATCGGGGTAACAAAATGGTTTCGCCAACATACCGATATTTACACCGTTTGGCAACGCAATTATTACGAACGCATCATTCGTAACGAAACTGAATGGCAACGTATCCGCAAATACATTGTAAATAACCCAATCCAATGGGAAAACGATGAAAATTATACCAAACCAAAAAAACAGTAGTAGGAGCGAAAAATTTTCGCCCCTATGTTCAATTTTAGGTTAAACAGCATTACAAAATTTATGGAAAAAGAACGAAAAGATACTCCTAAGGTAGGGGCTGTAAGGCAAGGAGCATCGGCTCTTAATTTAGGAAAAGTACAACCGCAGGCTCGTGATTTGGAGGAGGCAGTGTTGGGGGCTCTGATGTTGGAAAAAGATGCTATGATGACTGTGGCGGATATTTTACATACAGACTGTTTCTATGACCCTCGTCATAAAGAAATTTACACGGCTATCGTAGAGCTATTTACCGAAGCACAACCTATTGACATACTGACCGTTAAGCAGAAACTGCAAAAATTAGGCAAATTAGAAGCCGCAGGCGGAGCGATATATTTGGCAGAGATTACCTCGAAGGTCAATTCGGCGGCAAATATTGCTTTTCACGCTCGGGTTGTTTTGGAGGCTTACATCAAAAGAGCTGTGATTGAAATTGTAGGCAAACTCGGCACAATGGCTTATGAAGAAACTACTGACGTATTCGATTTGCTCGATTCTGCTGAAAAAATGTTTTTTCATATTTCTGAAAAAAATATTCGCAAAAACTATATGCAAATGTCTGATTTGATGAGGAAAGCACTCAAAGAATTAGACGAAAAAAGACAAAAAAAAGACGGATTGACAGGTGTGCCTACAGGATTTACACAATTAGACCGCATTACAGCGGGCTTTCAGCCTTCTAACCTGATTATCGTTGCGGCTCGCCCGGGAATGGGAAAGAGTGCTTTTGCTCTTTCGGTAGCCCGAAATGCCGCCATAGAATACAATACTCCTGTAGCTATATTTTCCTTAGAAATGTCGGCTTTGGAATTGGTCAATAGGCTTATTTCGGCTGAGGCTGAAATTGAAAGCGAAAAAATAAAAAAAGGTAAGTTGAGTGAAACTGATATTAAACATTTGCACAGCCGTTTATCAAAACTAACCGAAGCCCCTATTCTGATTGATGATACGCCTGCCCTTTCGGTATTGGAACTTAGAGCCAAAGCCCGACGCTTGAAAGCCCAGCATAATATACAATTGATAATGATTGATTATTTGCAGTTGATGTCGGGTGGAGAAACAGGCAAAGGAAACCGAGAGCAAGAAATTGCTTATATTTCTCGTTCGCTAAAAAATCTTGCCAAAGAATTGGATATTCCTATAATAGCTCTTTCGCAACTTTCGCGAGCCGTAGAAACAAGAGGCGGAGACAAAAAACCCCAACTCTCGGATTTAAGGGAATCGGGAAGTATCGAGCAAGATGCCGATATGGTAATGTTTTTGTATCGTCCCGAATATTACAAAATCACACAAGACGAAGAAGGCAGAGACATAACAGGTACGGGAGAAGTAATCATAGCTAAACACAGAAACGGCTCTTTGGATAGCGTAAGGTTAAAATTTGTAGGTGATTACACCAAATTCGAGAACCTTAATGGAAGCACAGATTTATCGGATACCTACCAAAATTTTAATTTTACAGATACGCCTCGTATTCCAACCGAATTTGATACATCTGGCACTATGCCCGCAAATAAACAGGCTCAGAGTGTTACACAAACATTTTCCAGCAAAATCAATGAGATGAACTCGCAACAAGCTAACCCTACTGATATAGACCCTGATAATATGCCTTTTTAGGAAAAAAACTTTTTTACAGAATGCCATTTTTTGTCGTTGCGGGCTTTTTACTTTGCCATAGAAACTAAATTTTAAATTTATGGCACTCTTCAAACTCACCGCAAAAAGAACCGCCTCAAGTAATGGCGTAAAATTAGAAAAAGGAATGTCTGCCGAAGTAGCAAGCTCAGGAGGTACTCCATTTAGCACTTCAAAAGATATGGAAGCCATAAGAAATGCCTTCCTCAACAAATACGGCATAGACCTTAAAAAAGGAAATATGCTCAATAGCAGTTATTTTGATGTATTGAAAATTTCTTAATATATGAGTATTATGCTGGATGTGCAAGATTACAGAGATTTTTTTTCAAGAGGCTCTTATGCAACTATTTCAGTTTATGCCGAAGGAGAACAAAGGGTACAAAAAGCCATTAGTCTTATTTTTCAGGAACTTGACAGACTAAAAATATCTCTTGGTAAAAGCAATAAAATGTTTGTTGATATTATTACTTCAGAGCAGTATCCTTTGGAGCAGGAAGAGGTTGATTTTATTTTCAATACTCTTTTTGAAAAACCTAAAAACGATTATACTTTTTCTCCTAATACAACTGTCAATAGCACAGTTAATCACATAAAAATTATTTTGATTTTCAATATTTAATATTTACGTTTGTATTGTTTAATTTTTACATATATGGAACAAGTAAAAACATCTCCTCACTTATTAGATGACATA
>Ga0272446_1001019_pt1 | contig 42080 bp, 26 predicted proteins | sample YNPCB0061_FD_194587 | JGI IMG/M metagenome (GOLD analysis project Ga0272446, IMG submission 194587) | Hot spring microbial mat communities from Yellowstone National Park, WY, United States - YNP-CB-006-1 | ecosystem: Environmental > Aquatic > Thermal springs > Hot (42-90C) > Sediment | place...
CAGAAGCAAAAATAAAATGTAAGATTTTAAACGTTTTTACCAATATGGGTATGCCTAAAACTACCAAAATTTTCAAAAATTAGATGTGGTGAAAACGAAGTCATAAATATACGTTGCAACAAAGCCCGTGAAAATTAACATTTACAAGGTTTGAAACCTTATAAATGTTCGCAAATTATTTCGTTTTGAGTATAATCACTAATCTACCAATTTGTCAATAAAATTTCAATCATTCGTTATTCACTATTCGTCATTCATCATTCCTTACTCGCTGTTCGCAATCGTACATCTATTTCTTTACTTTCGTACACCTTTTTCATTTTTTGAATAAGCCAATTCTTACAAATATATAATAATCAATTAGTTATGCTTTTTGGCACGTCTTTGGCAAATACTTCTGCGTTATCAAATTAAAAATATAAAAACTTAAACCTTGACAAAAAATGAAAACTTCAAAAATAATTATCGCTTCTCTATTTTTCCTTACGGTTACTGTATTTACTGCTTTAGCAGAGGAAAATCCTAAAACCCAAAAAGCAGAAAATACTTGTTGCACCACCAAAGATGCTAAGTCTGCTCTTTCACAAACAGAGTCTAAGTTCATCGAGGAGATGGAAGAGTATTTTACAAAGAAATACAGCAACCCCTTAAATGTATTACAAAACAAAATAGAGCGAATCGTCGTAGTAAGGTCTAACGGCGATATAATCAAAGATTTTAGTATTGCTAACAATAAGCAGGAAAAGTCAGTTTTGCCCGCAGATACCGAAAAACTTATGGTCTTAGGCAACACTGCTTACTACATTAGCTTGGACTAAAAAAATGTTTGACAATAGATAGATAAGAGTCGTTTCATTCCAATAGTTTGAAAATCAGTAAATTGAAAAAGCCCAAGTTCTTTGAATTTGGGTTTTTTATTTATACATTAGCTACTTTAAAAGGACTAATTTCTATTTTTTCCCAGACCTTTCCAAGAATATAGGGTTCTTTGGCTAAATAAGCGTCTAATGCTTCCCTGCTCTCAAACTGAAAAATAGCATTAGAGCCTATCATTTTTCCCTCATCGTCAAGAATCGCTCCTCCCAGAATAAAGTTGTCTGATGCTTTAAGTTGCTTCATTAGCTCAAAATGAGCAGGACGGACAGCCATTCGTCTTTCTAAGGCTTGGGCATCGGTATAGTCGTAAGCATGAATAAGGTACTGTTGCATGAAATTAATTTAAATAGTCCAACAAAAAAATTATGTACTTGCATTTATGCAAATAATTTGTTTTTCAAGTATTTACAATCGGATAAGTCTAACTTTACTTTCTCGAGAGTACTCATAATGTTAAAATTAAACAAAATTTTAAATACTCGCAACCAATGAGTAGAAAGTTTACGTAACGATGTTGTCAATTTTTTTATAATTAATTTATAATTTTAACTTTTTACATTTTTTAAATTTTATGAAAACTAAACTTTTGTTTTTATTTTTTACTGTTTCTGCTTTCTTTTACAGCTGTGAAAAGTCAAGTCTAACTCCTGAAGATGAGTTTAAAAAATTGCTATCTGAGAAATGTGGAACCGTGGTCAAAGCAACAGTAAGGCACAACCTCTGTGGCATAGGGCTGTGGGGAAGCTATGTTCTTGAGTTGGAAGATGGTACAATCGTACAACCTTGGTCAGCGGCAAACGAAGAAGTGGCTAACTTCAAGCCAGAGAAAGATACTAAGGTATATGTTTCTTTTGATGAAAGACAAAAAGACAATCGCTATGATAATCTCATTCGTTGTAAAGCAATCGGAGAATATGAAACTCGTATCTCCAAAATAGCGAATATCAAATGTATAGTAGCAGAAGGCAAAGAAAACTGTACAATTAATGCCACAGTAAGACACAATATGTGTGGATTTGGCTTATGGGGAGATTTGGTCTTAGAGTTAGAAAATGGAGAAGTCGTGCAACCTTGGTCTGCTAAAGAGGAAAGCATTGCCAAGATGAAACTTCTGCCTAACCAAAAAGTCAAAGTAGCACTTACTGAAGTCCCCAGAGATGACAAGTACAAAAATATTGCCGTATGCTTAGCATTAGGACCGTACACAGAAAGACTTAAAAAAGCAGTACGCGTAGATTGTATTACCTTAGTGGGCGAGCCTATTGATGAGAAAGTTTATACAAAAACAGTAGAAGTCGTAGATTTTGGCTGTGCAGCTGCCGGAGTGTGGAACGGTATTCAGTTCAAAACAGAAGAAGGAGAACACTTGCAACCTTGGACAGTGGGCGAGAAAGTGAAAGCGAATGAGGTCAGACTCTCTGCTAATCAGAAAGTAACTATTACTTTCTCACAAGTCCCTTATGATGATAGGTATAAAGAAGTAAAAGTTTGTCCTACGTTTGCTCCACTCCCTACAGCCAAAGCGGTAAAGATATTTGAAATAGTAGTCGCCAAAGATTGATTCTTCTTTACAATTCAGCAAATCAAAGTGCTTCCCTTTTTGGGAGGCATTTTTCATTTGTAATTCACCACAAGTAAAACCAAAATAGTTTGTGAAATTCAAATTTTTTATTAAGATTTGAATTTATCCCCAAAAATAAAAAGTATATGGCAATCTGGACTATTGACACGGCACACTCCACTGTCCAATTCAGCGTAAGATACTTAGTAATTTCTACAGTTACAGGCAATTTTACCAAATTTGAGGCAAGAGTTGATACAGATAATGATGATTTTGAAAATGCAAAAATTTTCTTTTTTGCAGAAATCAATAGCATTACCACCCATAACGAAGAGCGCGATAAGCACTTAAAATCAGAAGATTTCTTTTTTGCTTACGCCTTCCCAAAACTATATTTTCACAGCACCTCTTTCCAAAAAATAGACGATAAACATTACAAACTGTTGGGAAACTTAAATATTCGTAACCATACTAAGAGTATTTCCTTAGAGGTAGTGTTCGGAGGAGTAATTACAGATATGCAAGGAGATACAAGAGCAGGGTTTGAGATTACAGGAAAAATTAGCCGTAGAGAATTTGGCTTGATATGGGACGCTGTTACAGAAACAGGAGGCATTATGGTAGGTGATGAAATAAAAATCAATATCAATGCTCAGTTTAAAAAGACAACACCAAACACTCATATTTAGTAAGTATTTTTACTCAAAATCAATAGTAGTTTACACCCATTTTGCAAAGATTTAAGGCTTTTCAAATAATTTTTGGCAATGTATTTCGTATATTAGATAGCATCTTACTTGATGTAAAACTATGAGCGAAAAAGACACAACCATAAAGCAAAAACAAGCAAAAAGAACAAAAGCGGTAGTTGCTAAAAAGAAAATTAATACCAAGTCAAATAAAAAAAGGACAGAAAAGCAAGAATTAACTATTGCAGATGCAGTAGATAACAAAACAACTGTTACTAAGAAAATTCAAAAAAGAAAACTCAATTTAGAGAAGCTTGACCTCATCGCAAAAAAAATGCAGGAAATACGCAAAAAATCTCCAAAGTCCAAATTTTAACGAAGGTAAAATTATGACCACTGAAAATACTACTATGCAAGCAATCCACGAAGCATACATAAGAGAAAGTAAGTGTGAACTTTCGTATGAGCAATTTATTACCTTACTTACTTTCTATCCCGCACTTTTAGTCGTGGCTGTCGATGGAGAAATAGACTACGAAGAGGGCATTTATGTAAAGCATATCGCAAAATTTATGGCAAATAGCCATGCCTTGAGCGAACACTATCAGCGCACTGCCTTGGAAAAACAATTTTATAAGAATCTAATGTACTTGTACGAACATGCTAACCAGTGGCAAGGCATTTTCTTACAAACTTTGCGAGAGTACCTTAGAGAAGTTCCTCTGCTTAAAGAAAATATCTTAGAAGTCATGATTATGTTTGCTGACTCCTCTAACGGTATTTCCCAAGAGGAATATGACCTCATACAATCCCTTGCGCATCAGTTAGGAATAGATGCTTCTTTGCTGAATGCGGCTTATTAAAATAAAAAACAACCTTAGTTTATGGTTAATCTTGCTATCTTTTTCTGCTTTTTCGCAAGATAGCCTGACTTCTTTGTATTTAGCTCGTTGTCAAGTAGTAAGTCAGTATTATGCCAATCTTCCATTTGCCAAAGATGCTTTTCGAGCCTTAGCCAAAATCAAAAATCACTCCGACCTCCCTACCGCCTATCAAATCATTGATTCTCTGACTACTGAACCGCAAGGCGATGTTTTTTGGCTATATCCTATAACAGCTCTTTATTTTTATGGATACACTGAATTACCTGAAACTTATAAGCTAAAAATACGATATGCCCTCCAAAATTATACTCCGCTGAGGGGCGATACAGAAAATCATTGGTGCATGTACTATGCTTCGCTTTATTTATTCAGTGAGAAAGAACAGGATTTCATTTGGTTCAATGGGAAAAACTCCTCAGAAAACCAACAAGAAAGCAAAGAATGGCTCTACCAATGGATGGAAACTACTGTTACTGTTGGACAGGGAGAATTTGACTCGCCTTTGTATGCTATGTTTTTTATTGCACCACTTACTATGTTATACGAATTTGCTGAGGATACGCTTATGAAAAAAAGAGCAGAAATCATGCTGTATTGGCTTTTAGCTGATTTTTTCATAGATTACTTAGACGGCATGTACTGCGGAGCGAACAGCAGAATTTACGAGTATGATATTTTTACCAAACGAAAAACTTTGATGTCCTCCTTAGCCAACTTCTTACTTGGAGATAAGCCTCTGCAAAACCCTATTCCTCAGCTACTTCTGCTTGCCTATTCTCATTTTCGCTTGCCCAATATTCTTTATGCTATTGCCACAGACCGCTCTGCGCCGTATGAAAATAAAGAACGCAAACGCTCTCGAAATCGTATCCGTTATACCAAAGAAAGAAGTCCCGTAGTTAGTAAATATACATACATGGATAAAACTTTCAGTTTAGGAAGTATCCAAACAGGAAGAACAGAAGAAATACTACAACACTCTTGGCAATTAAATTGGAAAGAAACAACAACAGGCGAGATAACTACCCTTTTTGGCTTGCATCCTTATTTTTCTGATAATGACATGGCTTCGCTTTTTCCCTCTTTGCGAAAAAATGTAATAGCCGAGGTGGTCAGTTCCAAGACCTCTTACGACAAAGAGGAAAAGTGGGTAGGTGCATCTCCTTATGAAAAGCTACTCCAATACCAAAATATTTTAATTGGTCTATATGACTTTTCTGCCAAAAATATTCTATATAAGCATTACAATATCTTCTTTCCCAAAGATTTAAAAAAAGAAATAAGCGAGAATAATTGGATTTTTTGTTCTCATGCGTCTGTCTTTGTTGCTTTTTATCCTTTGAAACCTTACCAATTTTTGAAGGAAGAGCATGGAGATAGGTTAAGAAGTTCCTCAGAGAAAAATGGCTTTGTACTTTACGCGGAAAACCCCAAAAACTTTGCCTCTCTCGAGGATTTTAAAAAACAAGTCATACACCATTTTGAAATTAGGTATAGCGAAGAGCAACATGCCCTGCAAATAAAAACTCCTACGAAGGTAGAAATACTGTTTGCCTATGCAGATACAAGATTGGTAAATGGTAAAAAAGAAAACCCTTCCTCCTACCCACTATTTGAAAACCCTTTCTTGTACTCCAAAGTAGGTAGTAAAAAACTAATTATCAGATATAAAACATTAAAAATGATTTTGGATTGGCAAAAAGGAAAAATTTTTCCTTAAATTTCAGGATTCAAAGAACCTGTTAAAGTCGATATACAAGTCAATGTTTAATACCCTTCGTATTATCAATGAAATCACTTTTATCTTTCATATTAATTCTCCTTTTACCGTTTATTACTAAGGCTCAACTACCCATACGCATAGATGGTAGTCAAAAGATAATCGACCTTGGCAGAGAAAGCATGTATTATTATGAAGATAAAAGTAAAATCCTTCAAATAGAGCAAGTTAGCAGTCCTGATTTTCAGCAAAACTTTCAATCTTTTCCCTCTAAAATTCTCAATCTTGGCACGGCAAAATATCCTACTTGGATAAAAATAATCATCAACCTACAAACTAATCAAGACTACTATCTTCAAATTGACAATCCTTACTTGGACAGTGTATTTTTTTACTTTCCCAGTCCTTCGGGAGAATATCAAATAAAAATCACGGGCAAAAAGCTACCTGTTGAAACCGAAGATATTGCTTCTACGCATTGTATCTTAGCCATTCCCAAACTACTGCTTAACCAAGAGCAAGTTTTCTACTTGAAACTTATCTCTAATAGGTACATGCACGTAGAGGCGAGAATTATAGATAAACAAAACATTATCAACAGTATTTCGCGAAGGTATATCGTAGAGTTAGCCTATTTTGGCATTATTCTCTTAGCCATCATTTACAATCTTTTTGTTTATTTTTCTGTAAGAGATGCCTCTTTTTTATACTATGTCATCTATACTTTTTTTGTAGGTTTAAATATTTTTAATACCAGAGGTTTCCTAACTTTATTTTTTTCAGATTATAGAGAAATCATCAGTAAGTATTCTTTTTTTATCAGTTCTCTTTTTATCATATTTGCCATAGTCTTTACTATCCATTTTCTAAAAGTAAGGCAATACAGTTCGCTCTGGTTTCGGATATTATTATTTTTACTTGGTCTTGCTATCTTACGTACCTTCTTGACGTATATCGGCTATGGACAAATACTTTTTAGCAGTGGTATAGTGTTCCTAACGGTTAACTTGGGAATATTTATTACGGTAGGTATCGTAGTTTACAGAAAAAAATATAAGCCTGCGCTCTTTTATTTGACAAGCTGGGGAATATTTGCCTTTTTTACTTTCTGGGCATCCTTAGCATATACAGGCTCACTCCCTTTCAATAGCTTTTCTAAATATCTTAGCCCCTTGGGTACGGCGTTAGAAACCATATTCACCGCCTTAGCCCTTGCTGACCGAATCAATGTTTTGAAAAATCAAAACATAGAGCTTATCAAAACACAAAACGAACTTTTAGAAAAAGAAGTTAGAAGGCGAACCAAAAAATTAGAAGCAAATAAAAAAGCTATAGAAACACAGAACGAAGAACTACAACAGCAACAAGAAGAACTAAGAAGAATCAATGAGCATTTAGAAGAAAAAAATCAGGAAATAGAAAGACAAAACGAAGAACTTAGTCAGCAAAAAATAGCATTAGAAGGGATTAACTACGAGTTGGAGAAAGTAAATAGCGAATTGCGACTCAAAGAAGCGGTGATTAAAGAGCAAAATGCAGAACTCGCTCATAAACAAGTAAGAATGATTGTACAAAATGAAAAACTTTTCAGACAAAAAAAAGAAATAGAAGCCCTGAAAAATAACTTAGAAAAACTTGTTGCACAAAGAACCAAAGAACTCCAACAAACCTTAGATGATTTGACCATGCAAAATCAAGATTTATCACAGTTTTCCTTCATTATTTCCCACAACTTGCGCGCTCCTGTAGCGAGAATATTGGGTCTATTAAACATCTTCAACGAGGGAAAATACGAAGACGAGGATAACAAGCAAATCATTAGCTTACTTAGAAAGACAGCCACAGATTTAGATACGGTCATCAGAGATTTGACAAAAATCATTAGTATCCGCAACGATTTAAACAAAACAAAAGAAAAGGTCTATTTGCCAGAAATTATTGCACATGAAAAATTTGTTTTAAAAAATGAAATTGAGCAGTCCAATGCAATCATAGACGCCGAATACTTAGAAATCCAAGAAATTTTCTCTGTCAAATCGTATGTGCAGAGCATCATACATAATTTGCTTTCTAATGCTATCAAATATAAATCACAGAAAAGGAATCCTATCATTTCCCTCAAAACCTATTCTACTGACGGTTTTATTTGTCTTTCTGTACAAGACAACGGCTTGGGCATCGACCTTACCAATATAGACATTTACAAAGTATTCGGCTTGTATCAAAGAATGCACGACCACGTAGAAGGGAAAGGAATGGGGCTTTTTTTAGTAAAAACACAAATAGAATCGCTGGGCGGGAAAGTAGAAATAGAAAGTCAATTAGATATAGGGACTACTTTTTACGTGTATTTTCCTGTGTAGCTCTTGCTCTAAGCCATCAATACAGATAAAGTCTTACTTTAACCATTATATTTTTTTACACATATTGCTTTACTTTGATACGCTGAAATATTAGCAAAAAAGCAGTATTTTCGGTAGATTATTGAATGTATTACTTTAACCATTATATTTTTTTACACAAATACTGCTTCCAGACCGCTTTGTTTATTCCCTCAAACTCTTATTCCACTATCTACTTTTAGCTTTCCCAAAATTTAAAAAATTTTTGGAAGTTACACCCTTGATTGCTAAAACTAACTTTTATTGAGCAAATATCCATTATGTTTTCTTACACATACCTAAATAAAATAAATCTACAATCTTTTATCTTGTAATAATACTATTCTTTTAAGTCAAATACCATTATATTTATTTACACAAAAGACATATTTTCTATTATATTTATTTACACAATTCAAAATCAAACCATTATAAATTTTTACATAAAAAGATAAATAAATTATACTTTTTTACACACTTGCTAATCAATGTGTTATATTTTCTCACATTTCACATTATAAAATTTTACACACTTTTTATTTACTGTTATATTCTCTCACACCATACCAAAAAACCGTTATTATTTTTTACACACCTACCTATCAAAAATGGCTTTTTCACGCAAATAGAGGCATATTTGGCTTAAATCCATTATTATTTTTTACACCCTACTATGTAGAAATTTATAGTTTAATATAATAAAGGTTTTCTTGGCATCAATGCCTCTGCATAATAAGTATTTCTTGGCAAATTACAATTTGGTGATAAAAAAAAAAGGAGAAAAAAATACTAAAACAGCAAAAAAAGACCGAAAGGCAAGGAAAATAAAAAACAGCCTTTAAAAAATTACTTTTTTTAAAGGAAAATAAGTTATTATGCGTCGGCAACTATCTTATTCCTCGCAGGTTGCTCCTCAGCAGAGCCTGTTGCGCTTCAGATAGTAAAGCAAAAATACTAATTTTTCTTACAAAAACAAGTATAAAGAATAAAAATAAAGCTATCTAATAAAACTTCATACCTTGCTTACCTAACTTTACATAAAAACATTTAATTTCACGGCATAACAAACATGTCAAATATGAAAAAATTACACTTATTAACTGCTGTGGTTGCTACATGCTCTTTTTTATATTTTTCTTGCACAAAAGCTATTCGTTTTCAGGCAAATAGCCTGCCTATGGATTATAACTTCCCGCAAAAAGATACCTTATCAATACTTGCGTGGAATGTGGAGCATTTTGTAGATGAACATGATAATCCCTATATCAACAACAACAGAGAAGACAAGCCCAAAGACGTTAGCAGGCGCATTGACCTGCTCGCCGACGTACTTAGGAGAATTAATGCAGATGTAGTTGTATTAGAAGAGTTTGAGAGTAGAGCTTTGGCTACAAAGATTGCCAAAGAAAAACTTAATAATTTAGGCTACCGTTTTTTTGGCGGTACGGAGAGTCCAGATTGGTATATGAACATAGTCATTATGAGTAAACTACCTATCGGAGTAACCTATTCCTATGGTAATATTTATACTCCCGTAGTAAGCATAAAGGATTCCTTGGGAAGAACAGAAACTCAAAATAATATTAACACACGCATTATCTCGTCCGAAATACGCGTCAATGAGAAATTTTCTTTCATACTTACTGGAGTTCATTTAAAAGCGGGAAGGACTACACGCGACTCCGCGATGCGCGTAGGGCAAATCAAACTCTTACAAGCACAAAGCCGCCGCTTTTTGGCAGAGGACAGAAATACCAACTTAGTAATCGCAGGCGATTTTAATGCTACTCCTGAGAGTGGTGAGTTTCAGTTCTTGCTCAAAGGTGATAAAAAAGCTATGTTCATAGACCCTCTGGCGGGAACGAATGTGTTTTCACATCCTTCAGAAAAACCAAGATGGCGTATCGACCATATCATCATCAATAAAAATATGCAAAGATTTCTCCTTCCTAACGGAGTTAGAATCGCCGAGAACTTAGAAATGAAAACATTACAAGAAATTAGCGACCACTTACCTATAGTAGCTAAATTCATCATAAAGTAGCCTAATTTTCCTAAAAATTTGAAATTCTTAGGAATTGGAAAGGATTAGAAGAAAAAACATATATTTGCTTGACACAACAATATTTCTCATTTTTTATCATTAGTAAATATGAAATGGATACTTCGCCTCTTCTTCGTTTTCATTTTTTTAGCTGCCATTTTATTGACGTGGGCTTTCAAAAATGGTATGGACAGGTTTCCCAATTACGCACTTGACTTGGATATCAAAGATTCTGAGCCAAGTGAAATCAAAGTGGGTTTTGCTGCCTTGCCCATTACTCCTACCATAGAAGACACTTGGACTGATATGGACGGAGATGCCTATTATGATCCCAAAGCAGGAGATACTTTTCAGGACAACAATAAAAACGGGAAGTTTGATGCTTACTGGCTGGCAGGTTTTCAAAATATGCGTCCCGCCAACGGCGTACATGATGATATTTGGACAAGAGCAATGGTCATAGACGATGGAAAAACTCGCCTAGCGTTAGTAGGCATTGACCTCATTGGGTTTGGGCATGATGATGTGATTGCTGTAAGAAATATGCTATCCGAGGACGCCAACATCACTTATTCAATTATATGTGCCTCGCACACTCACGAAGCTCCAGACTTCATAGGTCTTTGGGGAGAGGAGTTCAAACACGCCATTAATGCAAATTTTAAAAAATATACCTATACTCAAACAGCTAAAGCCATAGAGCAAGCAGTCAAAAACCTAAGACCAGCTAAGCTGCGATTTGCTATTGATGAAAAAAATGCGGGAGAGATGGTAGCCGACACGCGCAAGCCAGAGGTGTTTGATAATGCAATAAAAATTATGCAAGCAATTGACAGCCAAGCAGATACTACACTTGGAACGCTTTTGGTATGGGGTAATCACCCAGAAACAACTTGGAATAAAAACTTACTTATTACCTCTGACTTCGTACACTATTGGCGAGAAGCCGTAGAAAAGGGTGTATATCATGGAGATAGCTTAGTAATGAAAGGATTAGGCGGAACTTGTGTGTTTATCAATGGAGCGATAGGTGGGCTAATGACTACGCCTCCAGAGTTAGCTGTGAAAGACCCTTTTTCTGATAAAATCTTTCAAGAACCTTCTTTTGAGAAAGCCAAAGCACAAGGCAATACCTTAGGTATCATTACTTTAAATGCACTTAAAGACACTAACTCTTCCGAAATAGTAGAAAAAACAAGCATCAAACTTAAAGCCCGTACTTTTGAAATTCCTTTAAGCAATGACCTATACAGATTAGCAGTTGCCTTAGGGGTATTAGATAGAGGTTATTCCTCTTGGGGAAAAATGAGAACAGAAATAGCTGTTTTTACCCTTGGGAATGCTATGTTTCTCACCACACCGGGCGAAATTTACCCAGAAATTGTGTATGGTGGGGTGGAAAGTCCCATAGGGCAGGATTTCCCTTTACCACCTCAGGAGGTGCCTCCTCTGATTGAGTTGATGAAAGGGAAATATAAGTTTGTCTTAGGGTTAGCAAATGACGAAATTGGCTACATCATACCTAAGAGTGAGTGGGATACAAAGCCTCCTTATATTTATGGCTCAACAACCCAATTATATGGGGAAATCAACTCGGTAGGTTCAGAAACCGCACCTATTATCCATAGGGAAAGTAAAAAATTATTAGCAGGCTTCTAATGGAAAGTTACTCCCTCGAAATAGCTTCGAAGTTAATGATTTTATCGAGGTTTTTTACTACCTTGCTTTCTATGCTCAATCGAAATTGGTTTTGACTGAAAATTGACGTTTATAAGGTCTCAAACCTTATAAACGTTTGCAAACCATAAACCAAAATAATGCAGAAAGAGTAAAGTTTGGCAGTAGTAATTTTAAAAAACTGCTCCATCAAATACATCATCTGCCTTTACAAGCACAACATTCTACACTCATTGATACCTTAAAAAAACACTGCGGACAAGAGGAACAAAGAGACGATATTTCTATTATAGGCATAAGACTGTAAATATAGATACAGTGAAGTATTTTTAGTAATATATTTTCACGTCCTAATATCCTTAATCCGGTTATACGTATTAATTTTTTACGTACATTTACCTACATAATCACTACAATTTCCGATGAGATATTATTTTGTATGCTTACTTTTATTTTTTGTATGTTTTGTTAGCTATTCTACTTCCTTTGCCCAAAACCAAAGAGCCATAGATAGCTTAGAAACCTTATTGTCTAATCCACAATTGGCAGATACTACAAAAACCAAAATATATGTTGATTTATCTATTTCATACTATGCCACCAACTTAGATAAGGCAATAGTATTAGTCAAAGAGAGTGAAAGATTAAGTAAAAAGGCTCGTTACCTTAGAGGTGAAGCTCTTGCTTTGCATTGGGAGGGTATTTATGAGTCTATGAAAGGAAGTATTGACAAATCTATTTATACCTTTTTACAATCTTTGGAAATCAGCGAAAAAACTAATTATTCTTTGATGATAGGAGCAAACTTAGCTCGCATTGCAGATATAAATAGGCAGCAAGGAAATTACAAAAAAGCCTTAGAATTAGCTACAAAAGGCATAGAAATACTTAGAAAAGAGCCTCAGAAATTATACCTGCTCCATGCCTTACATAGAATAGGAACGTTATATGCCGACCAAAACCAACTCGGTAAGGCTCTTTCTTATTACCAAGAAGGTTTAGCTGTTGCTAAGGAAGTAAAAGCCTCAAACCAACTCTCTTTATACTTTTTCCAAATAGCTAACGTATATTTTCGCCAAGATAATAACAAAGAGGCTCTAAAATACGCACAAGAGGGATTAGTTGTTAGCCAAAAGAATCAAAACTTTATCCAACAGTCAAGAATACTAAATCTCATAGGGAAAATCTATTTAAAAGAGAACGACATCAAGACCTCCTTAACCTATTTTTATCAGGCATTGCCCTTAGCAAGGCAGGTAGATGCTGTCCCTGATTTAAAAGATGTGTATTGGGGATTATATGAAAGCCACAAAAAATTAGAAAAAATAGACAGTACTTTATTTTATTTAGAACAGGCTACCACACTCAAAGACAGCCTTTACAATACAGAAAAAACTAAGTTGGTCAATTTTTTTCAGGTAGATGCTGAGATAGAAAAACAAAAAATAGAGTTAAAAAAAAAGCAGGTAGAAATAGAAAATAGAACCTTACTCATCTACTTAGGAGGTATTTTGATTGTTTTTACCACCCTTATCGCTGGTATTCTTTTTTACAACAACAAAAAACAAAAAAAAGCAAATACACTTTTGATATTGCAAAAAGAGGAAATCATAAAACAAAAAGAGCAAATAGAAAAGCAAAATATGAGTTTGCAAATGCTTAACGAAGAAATCACTCAGCAAAAAGAAGAAATCGAAACCCTTAACAATCAACTTGAGAAGCTCGTAGAAGACCGAACCAATCAACTCAAAATTACAGTAGATAATCTTTCCAAACAAAATCAAGACTTAGCACAGTTTTCTTATATCATCTCTCACAATCTACGCGCTCCCGTAGCCAGAATCTTAGGTTTAATCAATATTTTTAATGAAGACAAATATGCAGATGAACTCGACAGGCAGATTATCAATCACTTAAAACGAACTGCGCAGGAGTTAGATACCGTCATCAAAGATTTAACCCAAATTATTGCTATTAGAAATAGCTTAGACAAAACCAAAGAAAAAGTCAATCTACACGAGGTTACTGCCCTTACCCAAGAAATCCTCAAAGATGAAATTCAAAAAGCCAATGTTAAAATTATAACTGATTTTCAGCTTTTTGATTGCGTCTATTCTGTCAAGTCTTACGTTCAGAGTATTTTTTACAATCTTCTCTCCAACGCCATCAAATACAAATCTGACAAAAGACATCCAATCATTGTCCTCAAAACTGAACTTGTTGATAATTTTATCTGCCTATCCGTCAAGGACAATGGCTTAGGGATAGATTTATCAAATACTGACACTTACAAGATTTTCGGCTTGTACCAACGCCTACATGACCACGTAGAGGGCAAAGGCATAGGACTTTTTTTAGTAAAAACACAAATAGAATCGCTTGGCGGCAAGGTAGAAATAGAAAGTCAGTTAGATGTAGGAACTACTTTCAAAATTTATTTTCCCAATAGCTAATCTACTTATTTGATAACTACTTCGCCTGTTTCTACATCTGTAAGCCAAGTACTTGCTGGCGGAAGCACTAAGTCTAATTTTTTCCCGTTTCTAAGGTGAATAGTTCTCTGCCCTCCATCAGCCGTATGCAATAGCAAGAGGTTGCTATGGGCATAAGTGAAATCATTTTTTTCGTTGTAAACATGACAACCCGCCGCTTTGAATAGTTCTCGGAATACATCAGTATCTTGCAAGGGAAACGTAGCCAAAATTGCTTTGTGTGTGGGAAATTGCTTTTGAGCAATTACTGTTTCTCCCTTTCCATTTTTTAGCCTGCCCAATGTATTAACTTGTGAATCTGTAATTATGGCGGCAGGTTGGAAACCGCCTTCTAAGGCATATTCCAGTGTGCCAAATTGGATATGAGGCTTTGGAGAAAAATCAAACTTGCTTACCGAAATACCTGTTAGCTTTGATACTGCTTCTAAACTATTTTTTTGTCCATCTAAATAACCAGTCAAATAGTTGAAAATAAGAGTTCTCCCTTCTTTGGCTACTTGCTCTTTAATAAACATACGCTCTTTTTCGCTCATTATAAAACAATTCACAAAAACTATTGCTTTGTATTGCTTTAAATTAACTTTTTGTAAATCGAATAAATAAATGTGGTCGCCCGCTACTCCTGCTCGCAAGGCTTCCTCTACTCCCTTGTCTAATATGGCAGAACTGATAGGTGTCCATTTATTTTTGATATAATAAAAATTTTCTTGGTCGTACACATAAAGCACATCAGCAACAGATTGATAAGGTTGGTGTAGTTGCTTGTCAAAAAACTCCTTCTCGGTTTTTATATTTGCTAAGTAAAGAGGGCTATCCCACCAACCGCTACTACGCTGAGGTCCGAAGTCATAATACCACAAACCTATCCCTCTCATGAGAGGCAATAGGGTACTGCGCCGTAGCATAGAGGCGTACACTACATCACCTAACTCGGCAGAGCGCACAGGGTCAAGGGCTTTGTTGTCTTGGAGATACCCGTTGTCCAGTTCATCTAACCAAAGTTTTCCATGCAACAAGGTACTCTCAATAATGCCTCTGGAATTTCCCGAACCACCTAATTTTCTACTGCTTTCCCAATAAGTTTGAGGGGCTGAAAGGTAATCAATGTAGGGAGAATTGAGTATGCGTTCTACTAAAATATGTCCACCTATTGCTTGCCTACTGAATGTCATGTGAAAATACCCATAGAACACTCCTATTATCAAAGGTCTTCCCCAATTTTCTTTTGCTAAGCGGCAGAAATACTCTATATCCTCTGCAACTACCTCTTGTTGTGCCATGAAGTAGTCTATCACTCTTTGCTCTTGGGCGGGGTTTCGGAAAATACCGTCCCCTGTAAAATTGCGCTCAGTAGTATCTGGTACACTGGCGTTAGCAAGCGTAAATTGCTTAGAACGCCAAGCTATTTGCAATTTTTCATCAGTTTTGTACTTATTCCTCAGCCAATTGCGGAAGTAGGAGGTCATTGCTTTGCCTGTATCTGGCTCGTGGCCAATGAAGCCCCAGTAGTGCCATTCCCCGTAGATTCCCCCTGCAATATGTAGCCCTATGACGGAAGCCCCCTCTGCGGTTTTTGATAATTTTTGGCAAAACTCTATGACTTTTTCACCTGATTCTTTTCTCCATTTCATAGAGGCTAAACTTGCTCTTAGCGGTCTATCTATATCACCATCTTCGTTGTTAAAAGGGGCGCCGTATCGCCGTTTATCTATCGCACCATCTGCATATTCTGTACATTCCTCCCTATTTTCTTCATTCCACCAAAAAGGGGCATTGACGTGTAAGCGAATGACCACAAGCCCATGAGGACAAGCATCAAGCACACCTCTGACTTGCTTTTGCGCCTTGCTTATGTCCAAATCCGTGCTACCCTTGTACCAAATATCCTCAAAATATAAATCTACTTGGAATAGCTTAATACCCACTTCACAAAAATTTTTAAGATTGCGGCTTGGACGCTCCTCCCACGACCAACGCCCCCCATAGACGTGTGTAAGTGCGTAAAAATGTGGACTCATGGGCATCTCATTGACAAAAATAGTAGGTTTCCCTTTATAATCAGCGACTTTGGCGGATTGAGGGGATTGAGCAAACAATTGCACTGAAAGGAAAATCAAAATAAAAGCATTTTTCATATCTCATAGATTTACATTCAAGCATTAGTAGTGCTAAACAAGTAATGCTTAAACGCTGTCGCAGAGTGTTGAACGCGTTGTGCAATACCCGCAAACGCAACATTACATATTTAAGACTACCTAAGATTTTACTCCTATTGGGGGGGTAGGTTTTTTTTCTTCCTTTGCTACAAATATCTCACCCTACGGACTTTTAAAAATTTTATCCTTTTATTATTGCCTCACTCGTATTGAAAATCGTACTTACCACTACACTCATCGCTGCTAACTCTACTGGATTGAGGGTAGTATTTACTTTATACTCGCCTATGCTAATCAGTGCTTTGGCGTTTTGTGGATTGCGTTTGAAATTAGCTACCTCCTTGTCGTAGAGGTTTTTAAGGACTTCTATTTCCTTATCCTTAGGCATACGCGAGGTAGCACTTCGGAAAGCATAAATCAGGCGTTTATTGGTATCTTTTTCTTTTTGCATAATTTTCTCTGCAAATACGCGTGATGCTTCTATGACTTGAGGGTCATTTAGCAAAACTAAAGACTGCAAGGGTGTATTGGTACTTTGCCTTTTAACCACGCAGATATTGCGCTCAGCACCATCAAAAGTAATCATAGCAGGCGGAGGAACAGTTCGTTTCCAAAAGGTGTAAAGACTGCGGCGATAGAGGTCTTCACCGTGCCCCTGCTCATACGCAACTACGCCTCTGCCGGAGGTTGTAATTTCAAAAATACCCTCAGGCTGATAGGGTTTGACTGATTTGCCTCCTATTTTTCTGACTAATAGACCACTTACTGCCAAAATATTATCTCTCATCATTTCACCTGTTAGTCTTTGGTTGGGAGCGTGAGCAAGGAAAATATTTTCTGCATCCTTCTCTTGGACTTTGAGGTCTATTTGTGAAGATTGCTGATAAGTAGCCGACATAGCCATAAGTTTAAGCATTTTTTTAATATCCCAATCAGATTCTTTAAATTTGACAGCTAACCAGTCCAACAATTCAGGGTGCGATGGCAAAGCCCCCTGATTACCAAAGTCTTCTACTGTATTTACCAAGCCTCGCCCAAACATCATTAGCCACAGGCGATTGACATAGACTCTTGCAGTAAGCGGATTTTTGTCGTCAAAAAGCCATTGTGCCAAACCCAGTCGATTCTTAGGATAATTCCCTAAGGGTAAAACACTTTTAGGAGTTTCAGGAAAAACTTGCTGTTCTTTTATAGGCGCATCGTACTGCCCTCGATGAAGGACAAAAGTGGCTCTGGGTTTTGGCAAGTCCTTCATTACCATTACCTCTACAAGGGGGTGTCTAATTTTTTCCTCTGCCTGTCTTGCTTTTTTGAGTGCTGCTTTTTGGGTAATATAAGGCTTATCGTAGTTGTCTAAGAAATAATCGAGTAACGAACTATTAGTGTCTAAAACCGCAGACGAAACTCCTGTTGCTTGTGCAGCAATAAAACTCATTTCTACTTCACTTAATTTCCTTCCATAGATTTTCACCTCATCTATGGAAATGATTTTGTTATTTAGTCCTTCAAAATTTCGCTTTCCTATTTGCAAGTCCCAATTTCTTGCATTATCACTGCGATTATAAGTTTTAATAGTGCGATATAAATGATTGATTTCTATATTTTTATCTATCTTTTTACCGTTTACATAAAGTTCTATTCCTTCTGCCCTGCTCGAGCCGTCATAACTCATGCCTACATGCACCCATTCGTTCATAGGTAAGGGCGACTTTGCTTTCACCACTAAACAGTTATAAGGATACAAATGATTAATTCGCACATACAGTGTATCGTCAGTTACGGCGAGTTCATAGCCTCTTTGCCCGTCGTTGAACTCCTCAATTTTAGCAATAATAGGCACATCTTTTTTCTTCTGCGTAAGTTTGATGTAAGCCATAAGAGAGAACTCATCACTACGCTCAAAATCTCCAGAGAATTTTCCCAAAGCTACCAAATTATCTCCGTCAAATTGGAACGCTTTGCCTATTTTACCTCCTACTATATTGAGCGTTTTTTTTCCATAAACGATTCCTTTAATGCTCTTATCTGCTCTGTTGGTAGTTATAGTAATGGGCTTAAATTTTTTTTCTCTTTCATCAAAATACTTATCTTGGAGGGTGTCCTCAAAAGGAAGATGAATCAGTAGGTCTTTTTGTAAATCTTTGGTAATAAATAAATTAGGATTGACTTTGAAAGTTTTTTCCCAAGTTTTAAAATCATTTTCGGCTTGTTTTCTTCGTTCCACCAATTTCTGTTCCTGTTCGCCAATTACTTGCTGTACTGCTTTTAGCTGTTCTTTAACGTTGTCGCTCACGACTTCCAAAGTAGGTCCGGGCGTGCCTTTGTAAGGAATCCAACCTGTTTCTGGTGTGGAGTTGAAGAAAGCATACAGTTGGTAAAATTCTTTTTGGTAAATAGGGTCGTACTTGTGGTCGTGGCAACGCGAACATTCCACAGTCAAGCCTAAGAACGCCCTTCCTACGGTGTTTACTTTATCCGCTACATATTCTACTCTATACTCCTCATCTATGATTCCTCCTTCTTGGCTTTGAGCATGATTTCGGAGAAAACCCGTAGCTAAAATCTGCTCATCAGTAGCATTGGGTAACAAATCTCCCGCCAACTGCCAAGTTACAAAGTCTTTGTAAGATAGGTTTTTATTAAATGCCTGAATTACCCAATCTCTCCAAGGCGACATTTCTCTCGGCATATCGTCCTGATAACCATGCGTGTCAGCGTAGCGGGCTACATCTAACCAATCTGCTGCCATGCGTTCTCCAAAATGAGGAGAATGAAGTAACCTATCTAAAACTTTTTCATAAGCATCAGGAGAATTGTCTTTCAGAAAATCATCTATTTCCTCTACCGTAGGGGGTAAACCGGTCAAGTCAAAACTTATGCGGCGAATTAGTTTTTCTTTACTTACCAAAGGAGAAGGTCGTAAACCTTCTTTTTCTAATTTTTGCAAAATGAAATTGTCAATCTCATTTTTCAAAAAAGAGGTATTGCTTACTTTTGGGATTTCAGGCTTTTGAGGAGGAATAAAAGACCAATGCTTTTTCCATTCTGCCCCTTGCTCTATCCATCTGCCAATTAGGGCTTTTTCATATTCACTAAGTTTCAAATTAGACTCAGGGGGAGGCATTATTTCCTCTGAATGGGTAGCGTTGATGTGATAAAAAAGCCTACTTTTGCTCAGATTACCTTTCACAATCGCATATTTACCTTTGTTTTCAGGAAGTTCGCCGAAGGCTCCCTCTTCGGTATCCAGTCGCAGACCTGCTTTTCTTGCATTGTTATCAGGTCCATGGCAGGCAAAGCAACGGTCAGAGAGAATCGGCTTGATATGAAAGTTGAAATCCACTTTTTCAGGTAGGGCTATGCCGTCGACTATGTCAGGTATTTGACTTTTCTGGTCGCAACTCATCAAAAGGAAAAGAGAATATACAGGAGTAATAATGTATCTGAACACAAATAAAATAGTTTCCTTCAATTTCATATTTTCGCAGATAATTAACGACTGCATGAATTTAAGAAAAATCTCTCAAACAAGAAAATAGAAAGATTATTTTTATTTTATGGTGCTTCTACTTTTATTCATGTTTATCATCTTCTTTTATTGATGGAAATAAAAGTACAGGTTCTTCGGTATCAAGTTTGATTTGTGCATTTTGTTTAATGCGTCTGTTGATGATGTACGCTCCGCCCATGCCCAGCAGGGTAAAAACCCCTCCGATGTGCATAACTACGCTATCCAAAAAGTAAAATACAGAAAGTTTGAGGCTGACTTTCATTACAGTAGTAAGCAATTTGAGCATCAGAACTCCTCCAATCACTGCACTGCCTACATACAAGGTAGGAAAAACTCGATTTACTTTGTTGAGTATTTTTACTTCTACTGTTTCGTACACAAAAACCTTGACTTGCGGATAATGTTTAATTCGTTCCAAGAGTGCATTAACAAAAGGTTCAAAGTATTCTTGTTCAGTAATAAACTCGTGAGTGCTGTTGCGAAGTTTATTATCTATCTTTATATTCTTGAAAATAAACTTGTTGGTTTTTTTAGTAATTTTTTCCTTTGCTAAAATCACTAAGGAATAAACAAACTTGTGGTCGGTATTTTTAGGCTGTTGATGTAAGGTTTCTTTTTTCAGAATTATCTCTTTAAAGTCTTGATAATCATATTTTTCCTTGACTGAATAGGGAATCTTCTCCCAACCTGTAAATTGGAATCTGGTTCGCTCTATTATCATTTGCTCTTGCGTCAATATGAAGTTTTTGAATTCGTCTTTGAGTTCTAAGCGAAAGTCTTGCATCTTTTTTGATTTTTATTCTTTTTCCATCAAAATCCAATTTTCAGAGTCAAGCACCACTTTTTGTACCTCCTCTTTTACAGGAATCGTCAAGTGTGTTTCTCTGTCTTTCAAGCTGATTTTTTCTTTATAGATAAGTTCACCGTTATTTCCATATACACAAAGGTTTGGAGAAAGGATAAATACGTCTGCCTGTTTTTGCACAATCTTAATCTTTACTTGCTTGCCCTTTCTATCCACCTCCCAAGTAGTTTTAATTTTTGGGTGTCCTGCTTTGTAAAGCCACTGTTTAAAAAACCAGTCCCAATTTTTCTCGGAAATCTGCTCTACTACCTTTTGGAAATCTTCGGTAGTAACATTTTGATGTTGAAACTGCTCATAATAAGTTCTGATGCTTTGCCAAAACAGGGAGTCTCCCATCTCGTATCTCAAAGTGTGAAGTACACAAGCGCCTTTCTGATAAGAATTAGTATTGAGTATATCATTCAAATCATGGATTTTCTCAAAAACAACAGGTAGTTCTGGGTAACTTTCATGGAATAGAACCACTTGATTTTGAAGTTTTTTCATGCTTTCTTGCATAGCTTTTTGTCCTTTTTTGTGTTCCATATAGAGTTCTGTAAAGTAGGTAGCAAAGCCCTCACTTATCCATACGTGTTGCCAGCGTTTTTCAGAAATTGCATTTCCGAACCACTGATGCGCAACTTCATGAGCAATGAGGCGTTCTATCTGCTCCGATTTCATACCTGTAATAGAGTTTTCGTAATAAAAAATATTGCTTGCATTTTCCATGCCTCCGTATTTGGTTTTAGACTGCACATTGGCTAATTTTTCGTAAGGATAGGCTCCGATACGGCTATCAAAAAATTGTAAGACTTCTTTTGCCAAACTGTAATCGGCAAAACCCGCCTCTCTGTTTTGTGGATATACCCAAGATTCTATGGAAATTCCTTTGTAAGTACCTAAAAAATGCACCGCAAAGCGTGCAACTCCTATAACCATAACTTTGGTAGGAATAGGAACTTCGGTTTTCCAATGTGTAAACTTCAAACTATCAGATAGATAGCTTTCCTCTACTTTTCTTCCGTTGGCAATAACTTCGTAGTGCATAGGAGCGGTAACTTTAAACTCACAAGTAGCTTTGTCGGAGGGATGGTCTATGGTAGGTAGCCAATGATGCGCTCTATTTGCCCAATTATCACCAAAAAAAGTACGCTCTCCGTACTTATTCTTACCTATAATCAAGCCGTCAGCAGGTTCTCCCGCATAAGCAATCTCAAAAGTACGCAATTCGTCTTTACTACTTACCCTGTCCAGCTCTATGATGAGTTTTTCTCTTTCTTGGGAAAAAGACAGTAGGCGACCTTCTTCTCTGACCACATTTACTCTCATGCCTTTACTGTTCTGCTGACTTACCAAATCAATCGTAAACTGTTCTAAGTTGCTTTCTTTGAAGAGAATACTTACGAAGGTCTGACCTTTGATTTGATTATTTTGGTCATTGAGTTGCAAATGAAAGGCATAATGCTTGACATCTATGGGCTGAAAGTGATACCTGTCTTGGGCGGAGAGGTGAAAAGAAATTAAAAGTAAAACAATGCAATATCTCATCTTTATTTATATTGGTTTGCCTTAATTAGTGATAAATGTTTAAATATTCGTAAATTTAGAAATTTGCTAATTGGGAAAAAAAGATTAACTTTAAAATTTAAAGACTATACCTAAGAAAAATACCTAAAACTTTGATGATATGCGGAAATTTAGTTGCCTACTTTTTATTTTTTTTTCTATCAATGCACTCGCCCAAGTGCCTAAAAGTACGCAGAAAGCATTGAATAATCAGATAGCTTTCATTAACCAAAGCACCAAAGAGGTGCAAGGTATGGTAAAGAGTTTTCAGGATTTTTACAGTAATTTGAATAGTGCAAAAAAGGATAAGAGAAGATTATGGCTTAGCTACAAATGCCCCTACCAACTTGATACTTATTATTATGTGGAGGCACAGGAAAAAAGTGGAACAGTAGGCACTCAGCTAAAAGCAAAATCAGAAAATTTTAGGAAAACCTTAGAAGCCATAGATGAAAAATGTAAATCCATAGAAGTTTATGTTCGCCTCAAAGACTATGAAAAAGACAATTTGGAAGGAGGTTTTAAATTAATAAGGGAGGTACAGCCTTTGGTATTGGAGTTTAAAAAAGCAAGGGAAGAGTACGAAGGCAAAATTGAGGAAATTTATCAGAAATCTAAAACCACTTTACCTAACCCTGCTTACGCATTATGCGAAAAAAATATGAGGGCTATCTTGGAAAAAAACAAAAAACTCATTAATAGCTTGACTTGTAACTTTAATGATGAAATCCATACAGGTTGGGCAAAAGAGGAAATTCAGAAAAACATCAATGAGATAGATGTACTTCTCGAAGAAATCCAAAAAAATACCCCCCAAATTAGTTACCCTGCTTCCTCTTACTACTCCTCTTTTGTTAGCTGTGCTTTAGATTTCCAAAAAAACAAGAAATATACCATCGACCAATACAATTTTAAGGCACAGCAGTCTGACAAACATGCTAACGATGCTTATTGGAGTTATATCAATTACTATGACGGTTGCATAGCTTCTTTTTTTAACTTATTTACTGATTTTGCCGAAGCAGGCAATCTTTTCCCTTTGAAAGTTACTAACATCGCCCCTACTTTTGATATAATCAATCAAGCTACAGTAGTTGAGAGCAAAGCCAAATTTTTTCAAGATATTCCTTATCAAGCCTTTGAAATAAAAACACAGAATAGTACAATTCCTACCACCCTCAATAATTCGCTCAATAAGTATATAGATTTTATTAATGAAGGTGTAAGAATCTGCAATAATTTATTGAGAAACTTGGCAGGACAAGTAGCACTAACCAATTTTGATGATAAGAAAACTTTTTATTACTACAATGCAGACCTCCAACTGCCTCAAACCCTATTTCAAGAAACTTCTTTGGCGAATAGGAATCTTCCTGAAAACACCAAGAAATCAATTAGTTCGCAGGCGGAAGTACTTTTTAATATTTTAAAAGAAATGAATGAACTCAATCAAGAGGTCTATCTTTTCGCCAATAACAAAACTTTTCAGACACAAGGATTTAAACGCTTAGAAGAAATCAGAGATAGATACAAAGTGCTATACGAAACTTTTGATAGCTACAAGGAAAGATTGTTTTTAGACCTAAAAAAAATCTTTGATTCGTACAAATTTGTTGATGCTCAAAACTCTTGGGTAAAGTCCTATTTGGCAATTTCAGAGGTAGTGCAAGACAATAAAGACTTGCTTCTAACTGCCAAGAAGTATTTCAAAGGAGAAGAAAGTAACCCTATCTTCAGTACAGATAAACTCAATACAAGTGTGAGAAACCTGATAACCAATGAGTTTACTAATATGAAAGGTATAGAACGTATCGGACGCAATCATGGGCGTTGTCCTTACAACCCTTATGAAGATGTAGGGACTTACTCTCAACATTTTATCGAGTACCCTAAAAGACTCAGCAATTCCAACACTGATAACAAATACGAAGATTTTATTTACAAGTACAATAGCATAGTACATGAGAAAAATCGTTTTGTAAATTTGGCTGCCCTTCCCCTGCTCAAAGAAACCTTAGCAATGGATTTATTTTTACTCAAAGAACCTTATAAAAGAGAGCAAAAAACCTCGCCACAAACACAAAACACCGAGCCAAGCATTACTAAAACAGAAGATAAGCCTCAAACAAAAACTGAAAAAGTCCTCTCGCCAATAGTTGATAAGAAAGAAAAAATAGATACGGTGAAGGTAGAAGTGATAAGAAAAGAAACCGTCATTGTTAAAGAAACGATAATTAGGGATACAGTTTATATCCGTGATACGATTTATTTGGAAAAGCCACCTCCCATTACCAAAGACTTTTATACCTTAGAGGGATACGCACCTAATAACTTGGTTTTACTCTTAGATGTGTCAAGTTCTATGAATACTTCTGATAGGCTTCCTCTTCTGCAAACTTCTGCTAAAAAATTGGTCAATCTGTTTAGAGCAGAAGACGAAGTGGCGATTGTAGTTTACTCAGGAACAGCCCAAGTGGTTCTGTTCTCGACCTCGGGTAAGGAAAAAGAGAAAATCATCAAAGCCATAGAAAGTTTAGAGCCAAGAGGAAAGACCGATGCCAATGCAGGATTGATTTTAGCTTACCAAGTAGCTAAGCAAAAATTTAAGTATGCGGGGAATAATAAAATCATCTTAGCCACTGACGGAGAGTTTGGTTTGCGACCTGTGGTCATGGATTTGATAGAGCAAAATGCTAACGCAAGTATCTCTTTGACTATCTTTAAATTTGGTGATAAACCGAGCCTCGCCCTCAAACAGATTTCTGACAAGGGCAGAGGCAATTTGGTAAGCATCACCCGACAGAATGCAGAGGCTTTTATGATTAGTGAAGCAAAGAAAAAGAAGTAAGAGTTTGAGTATTTTTTATCTTGGTAAAATGTTACTGATTACGCTCTCCTCCTCGACAATGCCTACGGAAGCCTCAAAGTCCCCTTCGTCCCACTGGTGAATCAGTAAGATTTTGGTTTCAGTATCGTCGAAGTATTCCCATAGGATTACTTCAATAGAATCTTCATCTTCTAAACTTCTGAAATATCCGGGGCTTTCTCTTTCACGGTAAAAGGTAATGCCTTCATAGAGAATTTGAGAAGGAGGCTTTTGATAATCAAGTAGATGTTGTTCTACTTCTTCGCCTAATTTTGCGAATTTGATTTTATTGGTAAAAGTGCAATACACTTTTTCACTTTCTTCTATAAACATGTAGGCTGTCTCAGCCCCTGACTGAATTTTATATTCGTAGGTAAAAATATTATCACCCCAATCATATTCAAATTCTTCTACTACTTCCCATGTTTTCCCCTCGTAATCAAATAGCCAACCTTTTCTTATATCAATAATTTTAATATTAGTAGGGTCATAGTGTATTTGTTCTTCTTGAGGCTTTTTCTTGAAAATGTCTAAGAATCCCATATCGTTGTTGTATTAAGTTCTTTTTTGATTAAAGTCTAAAATGAGGACTTGACATGTAAAAATAGGTGTTTTTTCTCAATTACAAGCGAAATTTCGACAGATTTGTTCAGAAAAATTTTACTTCCCAATTAATACAAAAGGCGACCAATAATATACTTCCAATTCTTTTTTATTCGGATTTGTTGGATTGGCTCCTTCGTCTATCATTTTCAGTTTAGCAAGGCGTAGGGCTTCTGCTTTACCTTCTCCTTTGAGCAGAAAATGATAGAAGTCTAAGGCAAGTTTGGCTGTGGATTCGTCTGCTACTGACCAAAGAGAGACTAACAGATTTTTAGCCCCTGCATATAACAAAGCTCTTGATAATCCGATAATTCCTTCTCCTTTTGCTACTTTGCCCAATCCTGTCTGACAAGCAGAGAGCATTACTAAATCTGCATTAAGTTCTAAGCCGTAAATCTCGCCTGAGTATAGGTTGCCGTCTTCCATCGCGCTTACTTCTAAGAGATTTTTTGCTCTTTCCTCTGTATTTTCTTGGGTAAGTACCAAAGGAGTATCGCTTGGTTTAGCAAGGAAAATTTGAGAGAGGTCGGGATTACTTTCATTGACGATGCCGTGTGTAGCAAGATGAATATAATTAAATTCCTTTAAAATACCTGACTTTATCAGACCCTCGTTAGCCTTGTTTTTAGTGAACACACTGCACAGTCCTTCGCCAAACAAACCTTTGATGCCCTCCACTTCTCTCTCGGTAGCTGGAAGGTCGTTTAGCCCATGGCGACCATAAAAATTGATAGGGGCGCATACAAAAATTTTCTTATAATTATTTTCATTATCGAGATTTTTGCTTTCTCCCTCCATTCTCTGTTGGAACAGGGTAGCAGAGTAAGCATAGCTAATGGCTTGTCTTTTAATTAGATAGGGTAAATTCCTTGTCTCGATATTTTTAGGGTCTTTGATTTCTACCCTGCTGGTAAGCAGTGCTTCAAAAGGAATGGTGCCAAGTCTGCCATCAGGGATAACGACAATTTGTTTTTTATTTGAAAAAGACTTAGGAAAAAGTTGTTTGTAAAGTGCGTAAGCTGTAGGAATAAACTTATCAGGCACTTTGTAGTAAATAGTGTTTCGCATCAGGCGAATTTTTGTATCCAAATCGCTAAGTTTGGATAAGTCAAAGACTTCAAAGCTATTTTGGGAAATCGCAAAAATATATACCCTTCCGCTTTTGTCTGCAATAAAATAACTTAGTAAAACTATTTCATTATCAAGGGTTTGCTGTAAACTCTTTACATCTGCAATTTTAACGCTGTATTTTAAGTTATAATACTCAGGAAATCTCTTTTCTAAGTCCTTAGAAAAATTGTCGTACTGTCTATTGAGTTCAAAAAGTTGATTTCTAAACATTACCTCTTCGGAAGGACTTGGCTTGTTGGCTAATTTTTGTTCTACATAAGCAATATCTTCTTTGAGTCGTTTTTCCTTGCTTATCAAATCCTTAGGGATTTTTGCAAAATTTTTAGCATTGGTTTCAGAAATAGACTGCAAAAGAACATAGGACTTGCTTTTCTCTGCAAAATTAAAGGCTTTCTGTTTGTACAAATCTTTTTTCAACACGACTAAACTCATACCTAAACTTACTCTGATAGCATCTTCATAGACCTCTGCGGCAATTTTTCCCAAAGCTACCTTATCGTTTTTGTTCAGCGCGGTTTGTCGCATTTTATCTATAATTTTGTCGCAAAGTTCCAAAGTGTTTAGAGCAGTTTCTAAATCTTTTAATTTCAATGTTTTAGCATAGTGCCAATTTTCAAAAACTTCTGCTTTTAATCGCAAAGTATTAAGTAAAGAAATGACCTTATAGGCTTTTTCTGCGGTTGGATTTTCGTAAATATCAGAACTTTGAAAATCTGCTACGTTGGCAATGAGGGCGGCTTGGTAATTTTGTAAAGCCTCTTTGAACTTTCCTTGCTTAAAATAAATCGTCCCTATCAAATTATATGTATTGGCAATCTCGGGGTGCTTTTCTCCGTAGGCTTGCTTGTAAATTTTCAGGGCAATTTCTTGCTTAGCAAGCGAGGCAGTATCCTTGTTCTGTGTAGCAAAAATCTGACCTATAGTACTGTAAATAAAGGCATTATTAGGATGGTTTTCTCCATAAACTTTCTTAGTAATTTCTAAGGCACTTTCTAATTGGAACAGGGCGACATCATATTTTTCTTGGGCTTGAGAAATGATAGCTAAGTTGTTGTAGATATTGGCAATTTTCGGGTGATTTTCTCCATATATTTCTTTGTATATATTGAGAGCATTCCTATAAAACCTTTGGGCTTGAGCAGGGTCTTCTGTGCCGTAAATCAAACCGATATTGTTGTAAGAATCAGCAACTTCGGAGTGATTTTCTCCAAAAATTTTCTTTCTCAAATCCAATGCACGATTTTGGTATTCTAAGGCTAACTCGTTATTTCCTGCATTCCAATAAAACAAGCCCAGATTTTCATAACATTCTGCCTTTTCAGTGGTATTGGCGGCGGTTTTCAAGGCGTCGTAATGCTGCATCGCTTTTTGAAAAAACTCTAAAGCCAAGTCATTGCGTCCTTTATTCAGATAGATTTCTCCTGTAAGGTTGTAAAATTCTCCTTTATAGATGTAATTATTCTGCTCCGCAATGCTTACTTTGCTTTGATAAATTTGTTCGGCAGAGGTGAGTAGGGCAAGAGCCTCATCAAATTTACCTTGACGAATCAAGTTGCGGGCTATTTTATTTTGCGTATTCATGAGCATATTAGCATCGCTAACTTGCAAATACACTTGTTTTGCTCTTTCTAAAAATTGATTAGATTTTTCGTATTCTCCTTTTTCAAAGAGAGAATCTGCAACAGAAATCCAAGTTTTTGCTGTTTTTTCATCTATACTCTGGGCAAGTAAGTAATTGATTATCATTAAAAAATAAAGTAATATAGGGACAATCTTCTTCATGACTTCTAATATTTGAGGTTTGCTATGTACACTAACCGTAGCTTTGGGGCTACTCTGATTTTTTTATAAATATACAATTATTTTTGTTTTTGAATGAATAGTACTTAATTTAGAAGCCTCAGGCATCGCAATTTATCCAAATTGCGAAGGCTTTGTTTTTAAGCCATATCAATCTTACACCTTTTATTTTTAGCTTAAATACTTTTAGATTCAAATGAAAAAAATTTCCCATATTTTGGTATATCTTTTTATTATGTTAGTAGTTAGTTGCTCTACTAACAAAGAGAACGATTCGCAAGTAAAAATGCCAACGCTTAGCTATCCTAAAACAGAAAAAGTGAACCAAGTTGATGATTATCACGGCACAAAGATTGAAGACCCTTATCGCTGGCTGGAAGATGACACAGCCACCAATGTCAAAGAGTGGGTAAAAGCTCAAAACAAGATTACTTTTGGCTTCTTAGAGCAGATTCCGTACAGAAATACTATCAAAGAGCGATTGACGGAGATTTGGAATTATCCCAAATACGGTCAGCCGTATAGGATAGGAGAATATTACTTTTTTTCAAAAAATGATGGGCTTCAAAACCAGTATGTTACATATTTTCAGAAAGGACTTGACGGCACGCCTGAAGTTTTTTTAGACCCTAATACCCTTTCGCCTGATGGTACGGTTACAGCGAGTATATCAGGTTTTTCTAATGATAGAAAGTATGTAAATATTCGTATTTCCAAGTCTGGCTCTGATTGGTCAGAAATGTCGCTCATGGAAGTAGCTACGAAAAAAGTCCTGCCTGACACGCTGAGGTGGGTTAAATTCTCTGGAGCGGCGTGGTACAAAAATGGCTTCTTTTACAGCCGCTACCCTACTCCTGCCAAAGGGAAAGAATTTTCTGCAAAAAGCGAGTATCAAAAAATATACTACCACCAATTAGGTACACCACAAGAAAAAGACCAGTTAGTCTATGAAGATAAGATGCACCCGCTTCGTTATTTTAGTACACAAGTTACTGAAGACGAACACTTTTTGATTTTGTATATTTCAGAAGGCACAGATGGCAGCGAGTTGCATTACAAAAACCTTCAAGCAGGAGATAAGGACTTCAAGTTGCTTTTTAAGGGCTTTGCTTATAATTATAGTGTAATAGACAACATAGGCGACAAACTCTTAGTTTATCATAATCAAGGCGCACCTAACTACAAAGTTTCCTTAGTCGACCCTAAAAACCCATCGGCGATGACGGATTTTATTCCTGAAAAAGAAGAAAAGTTAGATGGGGTTAGTACAGGCGGAGGCAAGCTATTTGCCAGTTATTTGAAAGATGTGAATACCAAAGTATATCAGTATGATATGGCTTCTGGACGCTTAGAAAGGGAAGTAGCACTGCCAGCCTTAGGAGATGCCAGCGGTTTCGGTGGAGAGAAAGAGGATACATTTTTATTTTATACTTTTACCTCGTTTACCTACCCTCCAACGATTTACAAGTACGACATAGCCACGGGGCAATCTGAAATCTTCCGAAAGTCAGAAGTCAAATTTGTTCCAGAGGAATACGAAACAAAGCAAGTGTTCTATCCAAGTAAAGACGGGACTAAAATTCCTATGTTCATAGTGCATAAAAAGGGTATCCAATTAGATGGGAAAAATCCTACGTTGCTTTATGGTTACGGAGGTTTTAATATTAGCCTAACTCCTTCATTTAGCGTTTCTAATATTATTTTATTAGAAAATGGAGGGGTATATGCTTTGGCAAATTTGCGGGGGGGCGGAGAGTACGGCGAGAAATGGCATAAAGCAGGCATGTTGCTTAACAAGCAAAACGTATTTGACGACTTTATTGCGGCAGCAGAATATCTTATCAAAGAAGGCTACACCTCCAAAGACCGCTTAGCCATAGCGGGCGGTTCAAATGGAGGATTGTTAGTAGGCGCAGCAATGACTCAACGCCCTGATTTATTCAAAGTGGCTTTCCCGGCGGTGGGGGTATTGGATATGTTGCGTTATCATAAGTTTACTGTTGGTTGGGGGTGGGTAGTAGAATACGGTTCATCAGACAGCGTTCAACATTTCAAAAATTTGCTCTCCTATTCTCCCTTACATAACTTGAAAGAGGGTGTAGAATATCCTGCTACTATGGTAACAACTGCTGACCACGACGATAGGGTAGTTCCCGCTCACTCTTTTAAATTCGCTGCTACTTTGCAAGAAAAAAACAAAGGTAAAAATCCCGTACTCATTAGGATAGAAGAAAAAGCAGGGCATGGTGCGGGCAAGCCTACAAGTAAAATCATTGAGGAACAGACAGATAAGTGGTCTTTTATGTTTTACAACATGGGCATAGAGCCGTACAAAAATAAGAAAGTAAGTAATATGATGTAATTTCAAAATATTTCTAAACCAATAAGGGTAGTTTTGCCCTATTGGTTTAGAAATCAAACTAAGGCTTTATTTTTCTTTTCCCCCAGACAATCAATCGCTTGAAAATATGAGTGGGTTGTAACAAGGTAGCCATAGTAAGCGAATAAATGAATGGTAGGTAATTCCTATCGCCGTAGTAAATGATAGCGTTTCGTCGGAAGTGATAGCTAAGATTAGCACATTGCTGCCGTAGCCTGACAAAAAAATTTTCTTTCCTTTGGGCTTCTTTGTACTCCTCAAAGCTAAGAGGTGTAATGCCTTGGACTTGTTTTTTGTAGGAATCTCTTAACCAAGAGCGAGTTACTTGCATTAGATTGTCTTTGGAGGTAATAGCCATGACAGACGAAAGGTGCATACGATAATTGATAAACTTATCAGGCATGATAATCATTGCTCCTCCTTTTTGCAATAGTCGCGTATATAGGTCTAAATCGACCATACATTTCAAGTCTTCTCTATATCCTCCTACTTCTCTCATTTTGTCCATGTAAGTCATAAAGCCCGAGTGTAAGGCAATAACCAGTTCGCCTGTTTTTCTGGCGATATGGCTATCTTCTATCTTGGTATAGCCCGGCGTAATCTGCTCTCCAATAACTTTTCCTTTGGCATTGATATAGAAAGCCTGACAACTCACCATGCTGACTTCTGGGTTGTTCTCGAGGTAGGCTACTTGCTTTTCAATGCGCAAGGGACTCATAGTATCATCGGCATCTATTTTGGCATAATAAAATCCTTTGGCTATGGCAAGTGCCGCATTGTTGGAGGCTGAGATTCCTTTGTTAGGGTGGTCAATAACTACAATTCTATCGTCTTTGGCGGCGTAGTTTCGTATAATTTCCAAACTACGGTCTTTGGAACCATCATTTACTAAGATAAGTTCAAGGGAGCGGTATGTTTGATTTAACACACTTTCTATGGCTTCTGCCAAATATTTCTCACCATTATAGACCGTAATGACGACCGTTACCAGTTTTTGCATGTTGATTAGTACTTATTTATTCTTGAGCTGAAAAAGTAGCTTTTTAAAGACAAAATTTGGGATGAGTAAAACCGCTAACAAACTCTGTACAAAAAATTTGGGATAGTCCCCAAGCGAATAATTAATCCCTGCATTTCTATAAAAAGCGTAGCCGTAGTGTTTGCGTTTGCGGTACAGATTTTTTAAAAAGCCCTCCTGCCGTACAGTTTGCATAAACTCATCAAAAGTCTGCTCTGGAAGTCCTTGCCGTCGTCGGTAAATAGATGAGCTCACCCATTCACTTGCTAAGGCTCTTTTCATGTCTGTACTCGCCATAATGGATTGATTATGCACCCTGTATTTCATCAGATACTCAGGCATTCCTACTAACACATAGCCTTTTTCTATCATTCTATTAAATAAATCCGTATCATCTGAGGGCCAGCGGTTTCTATACCCTCCTACTCCTTCCAATGCTTCTTTGCGACACATGAAACCCGTATGGGCGCAGATAGCAATGATACCTTTCTCCACGGCTTGCTTGGATTCTTCTATACTTTTGAAACCCATCAAGTGCTGTACTCCTACTTTTTTCCCTTTGGCATTGATAAGGTAACAATAGCAACTGGTCATGTCTATTGCTGGATTTTCTTGTAAAAACTTTACTTGTTTTTCAATTCGCTCTGGCATCATTACGTCGTCAGCATCAATACGAGCTACAAACTGTCCTTTGAGCATAGGTAAAATTCGGTTACAAGAATTCGCCATGCCCATATTCTCGTGGTCATCTACAATGATGCGCTCATCTTTGGCTTGATATTGTTTAATAATCTCAAGCGTGCGGTCTTTCGAGCCGTCATTGATAATGATAAATTCAAAATGAGGGTAAGTTTGTGCTAACACGCTTTCTATGGCTTCTGCCAGATATTTCTCAGCGTTGTAAGCGGACATGACAATAGATACTAATGCAGGCATGATTTTGATGAATTGAAAACCTTATAGAATTCGATATAGCGATGCAAGCAACAAAATATAAGTACTTTTTGGAAATATATTACTTGCATCTTAAAAAACTAATTTTTGTAACAAAGGTAGATATACAAATCAGAAAAAATCAAAACTCATAAGTAAATTTATTTAGCAATCTTTGCTAAAATCTATAGAAATATCCTACGGATACTACCCATTCTCGTGAAAGCCCATCAGGGTTAGTAAGTCGCGAGATTCCATCTAATTCCTTTTTCCCATACAAAAACTTAATACCTGAATTAGTAGAAAACTGGTAGCCAAATCCTGTCAGCACGGTAAAGGCAAGTCCACTACTCCCTTGCACCTCTACTCTTTTTCCTGTGGAGGGAAGTACAATCGTATCTTTGGTCAAGCGATAAATAGGCAAGATTCCTACGAAAAAGTTAAATCTTGCAAAGCGAAAATTTCGCTCCACTCGCATCATTACATCTTTGCCCCTCAGGATTTGAGGAGCAGGCGGATAGAGTAGTTTAGCCTCTGGAATGATAGCAGAGTTTCCATCATTGGCTACTTGTAAGTTTCTGACAAACTGATTATTATTAGCATTTAAGGCTTGTTGATAGCCTACGGCAAAAAGCCAGTTTCGGCTGATAAGCGATGCCCCAAAAATCAAATCATAAGTGCCTAAGCTTGTTTGGTAATACATGGGCAACGGCGACCCTGTTTCTCTATTGGTCATATCACTGCGGTTGGTCGGGATTTTCGTTCCAATGGTAACACTAATCTGATACTGCTCATTGTTGAAAACATTACGCGTAAGGCTCAGAGAAATATCACTCATGCCTCTGGTATCTCCCAACCTGCCCGAAGTAACCATGTAAGGAATTTTTGCTTGGAACATAGTTTTAGTGTTAAAGCTAAAATTTGCATCTATGGTAGTAGCCCATATATGCGTGCCAAACTTAGTAAAACCATACCCCTGACTAATCTCGATGGATTGAAGGCGAACATCCATTTTCTTGCTAAACGCTTGGTTAGGCTTCATCGCCCCCATCGTACAGAAACCTGCGTCACTACATCCTTGTGCAAGTAACTGATTATCAGGGATAAAAAGTAAAATATTAATCCATGATATTTTTAAAAATAAAGAAATTGTCGTTTTCATAGAATTAATAGAAACAATGAAAGTTGCGGTATAGTCCATCTTTGAGTGGCTGAGGTGGCTTTTAACAAGGCAAGATAAGAAAAAAAATCAAATTAGTCGATTAAAAATGCCTATCTGTCTAAAAGCCTTTTTCTAATACTAACAATAAGCATAAGAGTATGTAAATTTACATACTGAAACTCAAAACTTTGGAGCAGTACATTTATATATACGTTTAAAATTGGCTTGGCATGCAGTCTTTTTTCCAAAAAAATAAAACCTTGCTCATACATCTATCCTTTTGGTGTATGTATTTCTCGTTTTTCTTTTACCAAGTAAGCTCTCCCCGGCGAGGCGAAGAGGTAGATTTGTGGAGAGCATTTCAGGTAGCGGTTCTGCACATCACTTTTGTTTTTATTACTGCTTACTTGAATTATTTTTTCTTATTACCTCGTTTTTTAGAGCATAAAAGACTAAGCAAGTACCTTTTAGAGTTTTTTAGTACCTTTATTATATTAGTCATTCTCTACGTTCATGTCAAGCGATTTCATGCCGACGGTTATTCTTATTCGCAGGAAGCGCATCATTTCTATTCCCTGCGTTTTGCCTTGCAGTACGGTTTCAATAGCTTTTTTATCGTAGTATTCGTTGCAATGTTGAAGTTTTTGGCGCAGTGGTCTGAATTAGAAGCAAAGAAAAAAGAAATAGAAAATGAGAAACTTACTTCAGAACTTCGTTTTCTTAAAGCCCAAATCAACCCTCATTTTCTGTTTAATACCCTGAATAACTTATATTATTTGGCTTTTACCCAATCGCCTAATACGACAGAAGTTATTGCCAAACTCTCTCAAATGATGCGCTATATGATTTACGAGTCTAACCATGCAAAGGTGCTACTCAGCAAAGAAATAGAGTACATGGAAAACTATATTAGTTTGGAAAAACTGCGTCTGAATGACCAGATTCCTGTACATTTGGAGGTCGTTGGTAATACACATAGCGTACAGATAGTCCCTTTGATATTAATTACTTTTTTAGAAAATGCCTTCAAACATGGAGTAGGAAATAATTTTTCTGATGCTTGGGTAAAGATAAAAATAGAAATACAAGATAGGAAAGGTATGCCTTCTAAGTGCATATATGTAGTAGAAAACAGCAAGTTACCCTCAGCTAATATTCTTGAGAAGTCAGGTATTGGTTTGCAAAATGTGCAAAGAAGGTTAGAACTCAGCTATCCTAACCACTATCAGCTACAGGTAAGAAACGAAGAGAATGTATATGCTGTTAAACTTGAATTGGACTTGCTATAATGAGTATGAGTATTTCTTGCATCATAGTCGAAGATGAGCCTCTGGCTCGTAATCTTTTGGAGCAGTATATCCAAAAAGTTTCTTATTTGCACTTAGTCCAATCTTTCTCTAATCCCCTGATTGCTATTGACTTTCTTAGAGAAAATAAGGTAGATTTATTATTTTTGGATATCCAAATGCCTGAAATTACAGGAGTAAACCTACTCAAGATACTTCCCCAACAAAAACCTTTGGTTATTTTTACTACTGCCTATTCTGAATATGCCTTAGAAGGCTACGAACTTGATGTAGTGGACTACTTGCTCAAGCCTATTACCTTAGAGCGTTTTCTGAAAGCTGTGGAAAAAGTAGCCCAACGCCTCACTCCTATTAAAAAAGAAAGTGGCGAAGAAAAGCAAGAAAAAGCCGTAGAAACAGAAATAACCCCCAATTTTGTCTTTGTAAAAGATGGCACAAAACTCGTAAAAATTCGCTTGCAAGATATTTTATACATTGAGGGATTAAAAGATTATGTCATCATTCATACTTCGCATCAGAAAGTAGTAAGTCTTCAGAGAATGAAAAACTTAGAAGAGCAACTACCTAATAATCAGTTTATTAGAGTTCATAATTCCTATATCATCTCCTTAGAGGCTATAGATGCGATAGAAAAAGAAAAAGTACAAATAGGCAAAGTTTTTATTCCAGTTAGCGACACCTACCGCAAATCCTTCAAAGAGTTTATAGAGCAGAGGAATATTAAGTTGGATTGAGAGGCAATTTCAAGTTATACTTTATCATTGCTTTATTTGTTCTTGTCTATCTAACACCTCTAACACCTGCAACTTATCATTGTTTCGCATGACTACGGCTACTCTTTTTCCATTGGCTAAGGTAATAAACTCAATATCACGACATTCTCCATTAATTACAAAACCACTTTGAGCAGGTCCGACGGGGATAAAACCTCCTTTGCCATCTCCTTTGAGCAGAAACCCTACACTTGCGTCATATCGACTGAGCAAGGGAGTTACACCATAAAAGTTTCCACCTATGAGCAAGTCTTTTTTGCCGTCTTTATCAAAATCTCCTGATTCCAAAGCAAAAATGACGGAAAACTGGGCTTCTATTGGCAAACTTCTTATTTCAAAACCATCTTTCCCCTTGTTTTCAATGTAAGAAGTAGAGAAATTGTGTGCATGTTTTACTACTGCCGCTTTGAGTTCTTCGGGTGTAAAAATATCATGAATAGTAGCGGTGGAATAATCTTTGTATTTTAAAAACTTTTTGCGCAAGTGTGGAAGCTGTGAGGTCATCTCGTCTTTGGAGGCTAAGGGAAAAAGCTGGCGGCTTCCGTCAGGGGCGGTACGATACACGCAGACAATAGGGTCAGTACTTCCGTTATCATCAAAGTCCCTGACGTACAGGGTAATGGGTTCATTTTCTAAGGGCTTCAAGTAAGAGTTCTGTCCCCAGTTTCCTGCTACAAAATCTATATCTCCGTCGCCGTCAAAATCGTCAGCGAGAAGTCTATTCCAAAAACCATGAGAGTTAGGAATAACAAATCTGGCATCTGAGATAAGTTTATTGTTTTGATTTTTTAAAAAAGTAATAGGCATCCATTCCCCTACTACCACCAAATCAAGCTGTTGGTCATTGTCAAAGTCTGTCCAAACTGCATCTGTAACCATACCTAAGAGATTATTGCCTAATACCTCCGCAGAGGCGTTTTCAAAAAAACCTTTACCATTATTTTTTAGAATGAAACTTGGTGGGTCTATGCCAAACTTGCGAGCTTCTACTCTCGCTCCTATGAACAAATCTATATCGCCGTCACCATCAAAATCAGCAGGTTTTACGCAAGAAGCATTAACAAAAATTTCAGGAAGTTGATTTTCTGTTTTTGTAAAATTTCCCCTACCATCGTTGATATACAAGCGAGGCATAAGGGGCTTGTCTTTTCCGAAAAATTCATTTCCAGCGCTTACCACTATCAAATCTAAGTCTTTATCGCCGTCTGCATCAAAAAAGGCGGCACTTACGTCTTCGGATATGCTGTCTTGCTCAAAAAGACTTTTCTGGCTAAGAGCGAAAGAACTGTTTTTTTGTTGAATGAGTAAGGCGCTTGTTTTCCACTTTGCGTTAGGCACAAAAATATCTTCTAAGCCGTCTCCATTGACATCTCCTTTGGCAATTTTGCTGCCTTGCGTGGACAAAGCATACGGGATTAAGAACTCCCTTTCAAAGTCTGTAATGGCATTCTCCTCGTGAGTGAAAGGAATACTAACCTGCTCGGTAATGTCTTTGAATAACAATGAGTTGTTGCATGATTCGCATCTGTAATGGTGTATATCAACTTTTTCTGTGGCTTCTACTTGTTTTAAGGTCAGGAACTGATTGGCTTGGATATTGGTCAGGGTTTGGGAATTTCCGCTGTTCCAAGTAATTATCAAAGAATCAATGATTTGATTTTTCCCTAACCCAATAGTGAGGACATGCTCGACGGAGGATTGAAAGCCACGTGTAGGGGACTGCTCCTGATAAATGATTTGGTCTTTGAGCTTTAAAAGTACTTTCGCTCCTATACCAAAAGTATTTTGATTTTCTCCGATTAGTCTGATTTTTAGATAGTTGTTTTTCTCATTATTTTGATTTTCATAAATAGAAGCGATTTCATTAAAATTATTGACGACCAAGTCCAAATCTCCATCATTATCTAAGTCGGCATAAGCGGCTCCATTGGAGAAACCTGCTCGGTCTAAGCCCCACTCTTTTGATAAATTGCTAAAAGTAAGGTCTTTATTATTTTTAAAAGCAAAATTAGGGATTTTGATAATGGGCATCTGCTCGGTATATTTGAGTTTTGCCTCGTCTATGCCCTCCAAAAGCGGATAACGAATGTTAGGGTCGGAGATGAATTTGAGATAGTCCATGTCATTAGGGCGGCGAGGGATTCCATTGGCTACGAACAAATCTTTCCAACCGTCGTTGTCTAAGTCTGCAAAAAGTACTGACCAACTCCAGTCGGTAGTAGCTACTCCTGCTAATTGGGCTATTTCGAGCAGTCTAAAATTTGCTCCTTTTTTATCTTTGTCGATAAGGGCATTTACTTGCAGGGCATTTTTAGCAAATTGATGATAATAACCAAAAGAGTATTTGAATTGATAAATACTATAAGCATCGGCACTTTCCTCTGAGGCTTTGCGAATCTGCTCATTTTCAGGCATCATATCCGCAGAGAAAATGTCTAAGCGTCCATCATTGTTGAAGTCTGCGATGTCCACTCCCATCGAGAATTTGCTTGTATGCCCTGCGACTTGCCTAATGCTTTCTGCAAAAGTTCCGTTGCCGTTATTGAGGTAGAGGTAGTCGTTCTCATGGAAATCATTGGCAACATAGATGTCTTGCCAGCCGTCTTGGTTAATATCCCCAATCGCTACCCCCAAGCCGTAACCTACTGCACTGCTGTAAATTCCTGCTTTTTCGCTTATATCTATGAATTTGCCGTTTTCGTTTTTCATTAATCTATCGCCTGCTCTTTCGTTCCTCATAGGTCGAATTTCGGCAGCACGGCGGTAAGTTCCCTCGTAGTGGGTAGAGTGATTGAGCAAATAGCAATCTAAATCTCCGTCATTATCATAATCAAAAAAGGCGGCTTGGGTAGAGAAGCCTGAGAAATCTAAGCCGTACTCTTTGGCTTTTTCTGAAAAAGTACCGTCTTGGTTATTGATAAAGAGCTGATTATGACCACTCAATCCCATCATGTTGCTTAGGTTGCACACGTAAATATCGAGCCATCCGTCTCCATTAATATCAGCCATAGTAGTCCCAGTAGTCCAGCCCACCAATCCAGCTACTCCTGCTTTTTCTGTAATATCTTCAAATTTTAAATTTCCTTTGTTCAGATAAAGTTTGTTAGGTAAGCGGTTGGCAGTGAGGTAAATATCAGGCAATCCGTCATTGTTTATATCTCCAATACTTACCCCGCCTCCATTGTAAAAATACAAGTAGTTCAAGATATTAAAAGTAGTGTCCTCTTTGACGAGGTTAGCAAAGTCCACTCCTGTTTGCGCAGGAGCGAGGAGTTTAAACAAAGGATAAGCAGGTGCTTGGGTAGTCGTATTTGATGAATTACAAGCAAATAAAGAAATAAGAATAACAAAGGAAAGTGTGGCTAAGGTGTATTTATGATTCATCATGGATATTTATTTTATACATTTTTTCATTTTCAAAGGGCAAAGATAGAGATGTTTTGGTTAAAAAAGAAAACCTTTGATAACGACAAATGTTTTTAGGTGAGTCAAACGCTAATAAAGGGTAAGAATTTTTTGAAACATGCTTGATTTAGTTTCTAAATCATATAGTTATACTGAATCCTGTAAGGTTCTTAAAACTTTATAGGATTAATAAACAGATTATCAATGATTTTTATATCAAAAACCACTTTTTATTAAGTATAGTGCAAACTTATAAAAAGCTATACGCGGATTCCTATGACTAACATATCATCTATTTGCTCATTTTTCCCTAACCATTTCACAATTACTTCATCTAAGATTTTCTCTTGGACGTACATGGGTTTATCGTGAATATGGTAAAGCAACTCTTTGAATCGTCGAGCCATGAACTTTTTATTCTGTTCGCCTCCGAATTGGTCGCGGTAGCCATCGGTGGCAAGGTAAAAAGTAGCAGGTTTGGAAATATCTATCACTGTTTTTTCAAAAAATCTTGCTTGCTCATTGCGTTGAAAACCGCCAATAGGTTTTTTAGTGGCTTTCACCTCTACAAATTCAGCTGAACCGTTGGCATCGGTTTGCATATAATAAAGTGGGTTAATGGCACCTGCATAAGCGAGCGTCTTTCTTTGAGTATCAATCACGCAAAGCACAATATCCATTCCGTCCCTTACTTCATTTAATTGTTGTTTAAGTACTTGACGAATTTCATTGTGTAGTTCAGAAAGAATAAGGTCGGGAGAGGTAATTCCTGACTGGATAATTTTATTTAGAGATTGCACGCCAAGCACAGACATAAAGGCTCCGGGTACGCCATGCCCGGTACAGTCTGCTACTGCCAAAATGCGTAAGTGTTCTACTTCTGTAAAATAATAGAAGTCGCCGCTAATCACATCTTTGGGTTTGTAGTAGATAAAGTTTTCTTTGAAGGCATGATTGACAGCGTCTTGTTCGGGTAGCAAAGCTGTTTGTATGCGTTTGGCATAGCTGATACTTGCCAAGATGTTCTCTGTTTTCTTTTCTATTTCTTTATAAGCCATTTCTAAGGCTTTATTTTTAGATTCTATGGCAGATTTTTGTTTGTTAATCTCCTCATTTTTAGCATTAATCTCCTCATTTTGCTCTGTAATTTGTTTGTTTTGTGCTTTAATAAGTTTGTTAGCTTTCTTTTGCCTTCTGTACAATACAAATGCAAAGACAGTGAGTGCAATAAAAATAGCAGAAGAAGCTACACTAATATAAATAATTCTCTTTTGGTTCTGGATATTTCTTTTCTGTTGTTCTAATTGTAAATTTTTGATAGTTAGTTCTTTGTCCTTTATTTGGGTTTCGTATTGGGAGATAATAGCGGAGTATTGCTGTTCGTTTTCTTTTCCTAAAATGCTGTCTTGTAAGGCTTTACTTAGTTGGTTATATTCATAGGCTTTTTTGTAATCCTTTTGCATGCCATAAATTTCTGACATCAACGCCCATGCTTTTTGCTTGAAAAATCTTGATTGTAGCGTTTCTGAAGCTGTAAGCCCTGTTTGAGCATAACTTAAAGCCTCAGCAAGCGAGTTTTTTTCCAAGTAATAGTTGGCTAATATAAGACAGTTGTCAGCAGTTGCTTCTAAATTATCGACTTCTTTGGCTATCATTAATGCTTTTTGAAAGTATGCTATTGCTAAGCTGTTCATCCCTTGTGCCAGATAAACTCTTCCCAGATTGGTTTCTATTTCAGCTATTTGCTCTTTACTATCTTGCTTAGTAGCTATTTGCAAGGCAAGAGAGTAACTTTCTAAAGCTTGTTTGTTATCTTTTTTTGCAAAAAGTACATTTCCTAAGCCGTTTTGCGCTACAGAGGCAATATAAGCATCTTCTATTTTCTGGGCTATCTCTAAGGCTTTATTGTAGTATTCCTCTGCTTTGCCTAAGTTGTTTTGGTGCATGTAGATATGCCCTATCAGATTGTAAATCAACCCAATACATTCCTTATATTTTAATCGTTCTGCTATTTCTAAGGCACTAAAAGTGAGGCTTAAAGCTTCATTGTATTCAGAAAGTTTGATTTTGGCTTGTCCAATATAACTCAATGACATTGCTACGCCTTGTTCGTAATTGAGGTCTTGTGCAATCCGCAACGCTGTATCTGCATAGCTGGTCATTTTTAATAAATTTTTGTTGGCGTAATCTTTACTAAGAAGCAATAATTGCCCAACTTTAAGGGTGTCTTGGTGCAGAGAAGTCAAAGAAACTTCTACTTCTGCTCGTTGAGCAAAAGCATTCAAGGATAAAAGCAATACA
>Ga0272446_1001020_pt1 | contig 42064 bp, 40 predicted proteins | sample YNPCB0061_FD_194587 | JGI IMG/M metagenome (GOLD analysis project Ga0272446, IMG submission 194587) | Hot spring microbial mat communities from Yellowstone National Park, WY, United States - YNP-CB-006-1 | ecosystem: Environmental > Aquatic > Thermal springs > Hot (42-90C) > Sediment | place...
GCGATGAACGCGCTTCCTGTTCGTCGGAACCCTCTGTCGGCCGCGGTTAGGGGGCGATCAGGGCGCGGACGGGCGCGAAGGAGCGCCGGTGGTGGGGGGTGGGCCCGAGGCGCAGCAGGGCGGCCTTGTGGGCGGGGGAGGGGTAGCCGGCGTTGGTGGCCCAGCCGTAGCCGGGCCAGCGGCGGTCGAGGCGCTCCATCAGGCGATCGCGGAGGACCTTGGCGACGATGGCGGCGCCGGAGACCTCGGGGATCTGGGCGTCGGCCTTGATGAGCGGACGGAGGCGCCGGTCGTCCCGGTCGGGGCTCTCGTGGCCGTCGACGACGACCTCGTCGATGGGGGTCGGGCAGATGCGCTCGAGGCGTGCCAGGGCCTGGCGCATCGCGAGGTGGGTCGCCTTCCGGATGTCAAGGCGGTCGATGGCGGGCGCGGCCGCAGCGGCGAGGCCGATGTAGGCGTGCTCGGGCAGGCGCGCGGCGAGGTTGGCGCGCCGGGCGGGGGAGAGGGCCTTCGAGTCGCGCAGCATGGCCACGAGAGCCGGGTCGGCGCCTGGGCGGAAGGCGAGCGCGCAGGCGACGACGGGGCCGGCGATGGGGCCTCGGCCGACCTCGTCGATCCCGGCGCGGGTCATCGCCGGGCGGCGGGACGGCGGCGCGTGGCGAGCCAGACGAGGACGGCTCCGCCGAGGACGGCGAGGCCGATTGCCACGGGGCCGGCGGAGGCGACGAGCGGCAGGAGGAGGGCGACGCCGCAGACGATGCAGATCGGCAGGGTCCAGGCGCGCAGGGCGGTCATCTCGTGTCTCCTTCGGGGTTTCAGGCGTCGATCGCGGCGGCGTCGAGGCGCCTCGCGTTCTCCTGGATGAAGCGGAAGCGGTTCTCGGCCTTGCGGCCCATCAGGCGCTCGATGCAAGACGCGATGCCCTCGGCGTCGGCCGCATCCACCTTGAGGAGGGTGCGGCGGTCGGGGTCCATCGTGGTCTCGCGCAGCTGCTGGGGCGGCATCTCGCCGAGGCCCTTGAATCGGCTGACTTCGACGCGCTCGCCCCTGAAGGTGGGCAGCAGGCGATCGCGCTCGGCGTCGTCCATGGCATAGACGGAGCGGGTGCGGGAGGCGAGGCGGTAGAGCGGGGGCCGGGCGAGGTAGAGGCGGCCGGCCTGGACGAGGGGACGCATCTCGCGCCAGAAGTAGGTCATGAGGAGGGTGGCGATGTGGGCGCCGTCGACGTCGGCGTCCGTCATGATGATGACGCGGCCGTAGCGCAGGTCCTCGAGGCGGAAGCGCGATCCGGCGCCGGCGCCGAGCGCCGTGGCGAGGTCCTGCAGCTCCTGGTTCTGGGAGAGCTTGTCGGCGGAGGCGGCGGCGACGTTCAGGATCTTGCCCCGCAGCGGCAGGACGGCCTGGGTCTCGCGGCGGCGGGCCTGCTTGGCGGATCCGCCGGCCGAGTCGCCCTCGACGAGGAAGATCTCGGTGTCCTCGCGGGTCACCGACGAGCAGTCGGCGAGCTTGCCGGGCAGGCGGAGGCGGCGGGTCGCGGACTGGCGGGAGACGTCCTTCTCGGCGCGGCGTCGAAGGCGCGCCTCGGCCTGGGCGAGGGCGTGGGCGAGGAGGGCGTCGGCGGCCTTCTTGTCGGAGCCGAGCCAGAGGTCGAAGGCGTCCTTGACGGCGCCCTCGACGAGGCGGGCGGCCTCGGCGGAGGCGAGCTTCTCCTTGGTCTGCCCGGAGAACTGCGGGTCCCGGACGAAGGCGGAGACGACGCCGACGGCGCCCGAGGCCACGTCTTCGCCGACCACCATGCCGGATCGCTTCTCGCCCACGCGCTCGCCGTATTCGCGGATCGCCTTGTAGAGGGCGGCGCGGAAGCCGGCCTCGTGGGTGCCGCCCTGGGGGGTGGGGATGGTGTTGCAGTAGGAGGAGATGTCGCCGTCCGCGCCCTCGGGCCAGGCGATGGCCCACTCGACGCGGCCCTGGCCGTCGGGGAAGCGGGCCTGGCCGGCGAAGATGCGTCCGCCCGCGAGCGGCGTCTGTCCGATCTCGCCGCGGACGAAGTCCTCGAGGCCGGCGGCGAAGTGGAAGACGTCCTCGGCCGGCGGCGCGTCCCTGCCGCCGAGGAGGGCCTGGTCGCAGGACCAGCGGATCGTGACGCCGCGCTCGAGGTAGGCCTTGGAGCGGCACATGCGGTGGAGGCGCGCGGGCTCGAAGAGGTGCCCCTCCCTGAAGATCTCCGGATCGGGCCGGAAGGCGATCGTGGTGCCGCGCCGGGGTCCTTGCTTGCCCACGCGCTCGATCCTCCCCTTGGCCTTGCCGCGGGCGAAGGCCTGGCGGAAGTGTCCGCCGTCGCGCCAGACCTCGGCGACGAGGCTCTCGGAGAGGGCATTGACGACGGAGGAGCCGACGCCGTGCAGGCCTCCGGAGGTCTCGTAGGCCTTGCCGGAGAACTTGCCGCCCGAGTGCATCTCGGTGAGGATCACCTCGAGGGCGGACTTCTTCGGATACTTGGGATGGGGATCGACGGGGATCCCGCGCCCGTCGTCCGAGATCGCCAGCGTGTTGTCGGCGGCGAGATGGACGCGGATCTCCTTGGCGTGGCCGGCGACGGCCTCGTCCATGGCGTTGTCGAGGATCTCGGCGGCCATGTGGTGGAGCGCGCGGGCGTCGGTGCCGCCGATGTACATGCCGGGGCGCTTGCGCACGGCCTCGAGGCCCTCGAGGACCTCGATGGCGGACGCGTCGTAGGCGGGGGGCTTCGGGGGGGTCTTGGCCATGGGGGGATCAGGCGCCCTGCGTCAGGAGGGAGGGGGGGCGGAAGAGCAGGCTCTTGGGGAAGCCCTTGGGGGGCAGCATGCCGACCTGCGCGCGGCGGCCGATCCAGTTCTCCCACTCGGGCACGGGACGGCTCTTGCCGTCGATGGTCGTCGTGGCGAGGCCGTCTTGGCGCCGGAACAGCAGCAGGTCGGTCCAGGCGGCCTTGTCGAGGACGACGCCGCGGCCCTTCTCGATCTCCGGGATCTCCTCGAGGGCGAAGCACAGCAGGCGACCGCGCGAGGTGGTCATCGCGACCATGTCCGCGCCCTCGGGGATCGGCATGAGCGCGCGCACCCGGTCGCCCTCGGCCGGCGACATCACGACGCGTCCGGCCTTCTTGCTGGCGAGGAGGTTGTCGGAGCGGATCCGGAAGCCGAAGCCGTTCTGCGACAGCAGCAGGAACGTCTCGCCCGGGCGGTATGGCAGGATCTCGACGACGTCGGTGCCAGGCGGGATCTCGAAGAGGTGGCGGATCGGCTCGCCCGCGCCCTTGGCGGCGGGCAGCCGCTGGGCGGGCAGGGCGTAGGAGCGCCCGTCGGAGGCGAGCACCATCACCTTGTCGGTGCTCTGGGCGTGGATCACGAAGGCCGGCCCGTCGCCCTCCTTGAAGGCGAGGGAGGAGGCGTCGGCGAGGTGGCCGCGGGCGGCGCGGATCCAGCCGGCGCGGGAGCAGACCACCGTGATGGGCTCGGCGGGAACGGTCTCCTCGGGCGCCGCGAGGTCGATGGAGGGCGCGTCGGCGACGTCGGTGCGGCGCGCCCACAGCGCCTGGTCCTTGGCGCCCTCGGCGGCGAGGCCCTGGATCTGGCCGGCCAGGCGCTCGTCCTGGACGGCCTCGTCGGCCAGCAGCCGCTCGAGGTCGGCCTTCTCGGCGAGCAACGCCTTGCGCTCCTCGGCCAGCGCGAGCTCGTCGAGGCGCCGCAGCGAGCGCAGGCGCATCTCGAGCACGTGCTCGGCCTGGCGGTCGCCCATCTTGAAGCGCCTCTGCAGCTCCGGCTTCGGCTCGTCGCTCTCGCGGATGATCCGGATCACGGCGTCGAGGTTGGCGTAGGCGATGCGCAGGCCCTCGACGATCTCGAGGCGGTCGGCGATGCGCTCGAGCCGGCGTCGGGCGCGGCGGAGCATGACGTCGCGGCGATGGTCGAGGAAGGCCTGCAGCGCCTCCTGCAGGCTCATCACGCGGGGGCTGCGGTCGGGGCCGAGGACGTTGAGGTTGAGGGGGAATCGGATCTCGAGCTGGGAGAGGCGGAAGAGCCGCTCCATCATCGTCGCGGCGTCGACCGTCTTGGCGCGCGGGACGACGACGAGGCGGACCTGCTCGTCGGACTCGTCGCGCACGTCCTCGATCTCGGGGAGCCTCCTCTCCTCCAGCAGCGCCGCGATCTGCTCCATCAGGCGGGACTTCTGGACGCCGTAGGGGATCTCGGAGACGACCGCCTGCCACTGGCCGCGGCCGAGGTCCTCGAGAGCCCAGCGCGCGCGCAGGCGGAAGGACCCGCGCCCCGTGCGGTAGGCCTCCCGCATGGAGGGTCCCGGCTCGACGAGGACGCCGCCGGTGGGGAAGTCGGGGCCGCGGACGTGGGCGAGGAGGCGGTCGGTCAGGTCGCGGGGCTTCTGGCGCAGGCGCGGCCCCTCCTTCAGCAGCAGCAGCAGGGCCTTGGAGAGCTCGCCGAGGTTGTGCGGCGGCACGCTCGTGGCCATGCCGACCGCGATGCCGGTGGTGCCGTTGGCGAGGAGGTTGGGGAAGGCGGCCGGCATGACCTCGGGCTCGCGCTCGGCGCCGTCGTAGGTCGGGCGGAAGTCGGCGCCGCCGTCCTCGATGCCTTCCATCAGGCGCTCGGCGATCTCGGTGAGGCGGCTCTCGGTGTAGCGCATCGCGGCCGCGCCGTCGCCGTCGATGTTGCCGAAGTTGCCCTGGCCGTCGACGAGGGGATAGCGCATGGCGAAGGGCTGGGCCATGCGCACGAGGGTGTCATAGACCGCCTGGTCGCCGTGGGGATGGAACTTGCCGATGACGTCGCCGACCACGCGCGCCGACTTCTTCGGCTGCTGAGACGCCGCGAGGCGCAGCTCGCGCATCGCCCAGAGGATCCGCCGGTGGACCGGCTTGAGGCCATCGCGCACGTCGGGCAGCGATCGGGCCATGATGGTCGAGAGGGCGTAGGCGAGGTAGCGCTCCTCGATGGCCTCGACCATCGGGACGGCGACCTCCTGCGGGCTCCGGGAGGCGCCGTCGGCGGGGATCGCCGCGGCGGTCTTGCTTCGCGTTCGTGCCATGTGTCCGTAGGGGGCCAGGGGGGTCGGACAGGCATATGGTCCTGCCGGGCTGGCGGCGCAACCAACGTCGTCGGGGGGGGTTGCCGGGCGCATGGGGCGCGCTCATCTGCGATGCAGCCAACCAGGAAAGCCTGCGGAGGGCCGGCGTCGCCGCCCCTCCCCCGACGGACGATGGATCCGCTCTTCGCCCGACGCGTGCGCCGCCGACCCTCCCGGGGCGGCTCGGTCTTCCTCGAGCGTCTGCCGGGCGAGCTGCTGTGCCCTGACGGATGGCGCCGCCCGGGGCGCTGAGCCCTGCCGCCTTCGGCGGTCCTGCGGGACCGTCCCCCGTCCGTCTGTTCCGTCCTGGTGTCCCATGTCTTCCCTTCTGCGCGCTCTCTCGGGTGCCCCGGCGTCCCTTCCGGCGCCGGCCCATGATCTCCACGCCCTCCTTCCCGATCCCCGTCCGGCCCGAGGGCTGCTGCGCGCCGACGTCTGCGTGGTGGGCGGCGGCCTGCTCGGCCTCGCCGCGGCGGCGGCGCTCGCACGGGCGGACCGCCGCGTGATCCTGCTCGAGGCCGTTCGCGTCGGCGCCGGCGCGTCGGGGCGCAGCGGCGGGCAGGTGCTCGCCGGCTTCGCCTGTCCCGACGAGCGCCTGGCCGGGGTGCTCGGCGACGGCGCGGCGGCGGAGGCCTGGTGGCTGGGGCGTCGCGCGCAGCGCGCGGCCCTCGCCCGGGCCGAGGCGCTCGGCGTGCCCGTGGTCCGAGGCGGCCTGGTGCTGGCGCGTGCGTCGCGGGAGATGCGCGTGCTGCGGGCGCGGCGGGACGCCTGGCGGCGCTTCGGCGACCGGTCGGGCCGCCTGCTCGGGCCCGACGATGCGTCCGCGCTGTCCGCCGGCGGGCCTGCGCTGGGCGCGATGCTGGATCAAGAGGCCGTCTCGCTCGATCCGCTGGCCCTGGTGCGCGCGATGGCGCGCGCGGCGGTCCGCCTCGGGGTCGATCTGCGCGAGCGGAGCCCTGTCCTCGGCGTGGCGCCGGGGGCAGCCTGGGGGCGCGGCTTCCGGGTGGAGGCCCCTGAGATCGTGGCGGGCCTCGGGGTCTGGGGCCCTGCGCACGGCGCGGGCGCGGATCGCGCGGCGGCGGCCACCGTGATCGGCCTCTTCGAGGCGCCGGCGGGCACGGCGCCGCCCGCCGTCTCGGGCTACGGGCTCTCCTGGACGCTCGACTACTGGCGGCCCGCCGGCGAGGGGCGCTTCGTGCTCGGCGGCGGCGCCTTCCCCGTGCTGCCGCCGGGTCCGGCGCGCCGGGCCTTCCTGGCCGCGCGCCTGCGCCGCCTCTTCCCTGCGCTCGCAAGCGCCCGCTGCGTGGGCGACTGGGGCGGCTGGTGCGAGGCGACCCCGGCCTTGCTGCCGTCGGCCGGGATGCGTTCGGGAGCCGATGGACGCCTCTGGTGGGCCGGCGGGTTCTGCGGCCATGGGCTCGCGCTCGCGCTGTGGAGCGGCGAGGCCGCGGCGGCGGGGCTGCTCGGCCGCCCGGGGGCGTTCGAGGCGCTGGCCGGACTGCGCCAGGGGGTGGGCGCGGGGGGGCGCCTGGCGGCGGCGCGCCTGCGCCTGGCGTCGGCCTGAGCGCCCCCTGGAACGCGATGGCGGTCGCACCATCTCGCTCCCGTTCCCCGAGACGGCGTGCGCGCCGCCGCGGGGCCGGGACAAGGCGCGCGAGGAGACCAGAGACGATGACCCCGCGGGATCGCCAGGCGATCGACGCCTTCCTCGATCGGGTTCGTGCCGGCCGTTCCAGGCCGCCCTCTCCGTGGGGGGCGGCGGGGGAGCGCCCGGAGATGCCGCCGGTGGATCCGGAGGCCGAGGCGCACATCCTCTCCGCGCTGAACCGCGTGCCTGGCGTGGCCTACCGCCTCGCCCAGTTGGCCTTCGCGCAGGAGGCGGCGCTGGTGGAGGCGCAGAACCGGATCCAGCAGCTGGAGTGGGAGGCCGAGGCGGCGCGGCGGGAGGCCGAGGCCGGGCGCTCGCGCGGGCTGTTCTCCTTCGGCGGCTCCCGTCCGGCGCCGATGCCGCCCCGGCCCGTCCCGGCGCGCTCGCCGATGGCGGCGCAGATGGCTGGGCAGCGGGGCGGCTCGGGCTTCCTTGCCACCGCCGCGGCGACGGCGGCGGGCGTGGCCGGCGGCATGGTGCTGGGCAGCCTGCTGGCCGACGCGCTCGGCGGAGGGGCTGCCGAGGTGGCGACGGCCGCGGCCGGAGGCTTCGCCCAGGATGCGGCGCCAGCCGCCGCGGAGGCGGCGGGCCTGCCGGCGGACGCGGCGCCCGTCGAGGAGGCGGGGGCGGACGCGTGGGGAGACTACGGGGATGCCGGCGGATGGGACGAGGGCGGGGGCGAGGAGAGCCTCTGAGCCTGTGCGCTCGGGGAGCCGCTCAGCGGCTCCGGCCACTGTGCCAGCGCGGGCCGTCGTCGTGTCGGCGGCCCGCCTGGAACCCCTGGCGCCAGGCCCGGCGGACGTCCTGGGCGCCGTAGCCCCTGTGGCCTTGCCAGCCGCCGCCCCGGCGGGGCTCCTGCGGCCAGCGCCGCTGGACCCGCGCGTGTCCCCAGGCGGCGCCGCCGATCTGCCAGCCGTGGTGCCACATGCGGTGGTCCGGGTGGCCCCAGCCGTGGGGGACGTGGCGGTGGTTGCCGCCGATGTGCAGCTCCACCCCGTCGCCGCGCAGCACGAAGCCCTCGAGGAGGACGTTGCCGGCCTGCGCTGTCGGGGCGGCGAGGAGGAGGAGGGGGGCGAGGAGGAGGGCGGGGAGGCGCGGCATGGCGCGAGGCGTCCGGACGGAGGATGCGGGTGGGATTGCCCGCCCTCCTCATCTCGGGCCGATTGGGGCGGCGTCGAGGCGGGGCCGTGTCCTGGACGGGGCAGGGGCCTCGGCCGCGCCCGAGGCACGGCAGGACGAGGGGCTCGGGGAGGCGGAAGCGCCGGGCGAGGATCTCGGGCGTGCGCTCCTCGGGGGGGATCGCGGCGAGGGCGGGCGGGGGGAGGAGGAGGTCGAGGGCGAGGGTGCAGACCTCTGGGTCGCAGACGATCTCGGGATCCGCGACGCCGGGGCGCGATCCCGGGCGCAGGGCTGCGGCGGCGATGGCGGGGGCGAAGGCGAGGCGGTTGGTGCCGGGGGAGAGGCGCAGGATCGGCGCCTGGCCGTCCTCGAGGGGGGCGGCGAGCCCCTCGGGCCCGTCGGTCTCGAGGACGGCGATCCCGCAGGCGTCGGCGGCCGCGATCAGGTCGACGGAGCGGGGAGGCTGGGCGGCCCCGAGGACGAGGCGGCGGCGCGCGTCGTGGCGGTCAGGGTCCCTGGGGGGGAAGGTGGGTGGCTGGACCGCGGGAGATTGCGGCTCCAGATCGTCTGGGATGGAGGGTCTTCGGCGGCTCCTGGCCCGCGCGCTCCTGCCGTGCCTTCTGCTCGGGTCCTTTCCCGCGTCCGGGGCGACCGTCTGGCGGGAGGGGGCGTGGCGGCTCGATCGCCGGCCGATGCTGGGCGGGGTCGACTGCGAGCTGCGCCTGTCGGCCCCTGCGGCCGCGGCGCGGGTGTCGCTGCGGCGGGACCGGCTGGAGGGGGACATCGAGATCGTGGTCTTCGAGACGCGTCGGGATCTGCCGCCGGATGCAGGCGGGACCTTCGCGTGGCGGCTGCCCGACGGGCGGGCGGGCGAGGGCCGGCTGATGGTGCTCGGGGTCGGCCTGGCGGTGGTACGCCTGCCGGCCTCGGCGCTTCGGGATCTCCCCTCCGAGGGCGAGATGGAGATGGCCGGAGCGGGGGTGCCGTTCGTATGGCATCTCCCGCTGGCGGGCCTTTCGGCCGGGCTGGAGGCGCTGCGGGCCTGCGGGTCGCCGGGCTAGGGCCGTCGTCTCGTGGGGCTGCCGGCGGCGCGTCCGCTCAGGCGGTGGGGTCCTCGGACGGGGGCAGGTCGAGGGCGCGGCGGCGGACGAGGGCGACGGAGAGGGGCAGGCGGAAGCGCTGGGCGGCGTCCTCGGGGGAGAGCCGCAGGCGGCGCAGGGCCTCGGCGGCGGCGAGGACGGCCGTCTTGACGAGGTGGTCCTGGAAGGCGCCGAAGGCCTGGATCGCCAGGAGGGGCAGGCGGCGGCGGGGGAGGAGGAGGCGCATCGTCTGGATCCGTGTGGGGACGGAGAGGACGATGGGCGGGCAGGGGGATCGTCGGGAGGGTCCGTGCCGCGACGTCGCGTCATGGGCCTGCGTGGTCGATCAGGCGAGGCGGACGCGCCGTCCGTCCCAGGCCCAGGGACGCAGGGCCACGCCTCCGGCGGCGCGGATCCCGTCGCGGCGGATCTCGAGGATCTGCCCGTCGACCGGCGGCAGGACGGTGCCCACGCCCTGGGCCGTGCCGAAGGCGGCGTGGGCGGCGATGTGCTCGGGGGATCCATGGACGGGGACGAGGGCGCGGGGGCGGAGCGCCTCGTAGAGGGCGGCGAGGTCGTCCTGGCAGGCGTGGCCCGAGACATGGACGGGCCAGGCGTGGGGGCCGAAGGTCTCGTCGTTGCGCACCACGCGGGTGCCGACCGCGCGGGCGCGGGCGGCGATGCGCGCGACGGGCCGTTCGTTGCCGGGGATGGTGCGGGCGGCGAGGACGAGGACGTCGCCGCGGCCGAGATGGAGGGAGATCTGGCCGGCGAGGAGGCGATCGAGGCCCCCGCCCTTCTCGCCCTGCGCGCCGGTGGCGAGGAGCAGGCGGTGGCGGGGCGGGATCTTGGCGAGGTGGGGGAGGTCGAGGAAGGCCTTGGGGTCGGCGACATAGCCGGCGCGCGCGCCGGCCTCGACGACGCGCGCCATGGAGCGTCCCGTGAATCCGACATGGCGTCCGTCGCGCACGGCCGCGGCGGCGGCGCCGGCCATGCGGGCGAGGTGGGAGGAGAAGCCGGCGACGACGACCATGCCCTCGGCTTCGCGGCAGACGGCGGCGATGCCGAGGGCGACGTGGGCCTCGCTGCCGGCGCGTCCGGGCTTGCCGGCGTTGGTGGAGTCGCAGAGGAGGGCGTCGACGCCGAGGTCGCCGAGGGCGCGCAGGCGGGCGAGGTCGGTGGGGCGTCCGAGGAGGGGGGTGGGGTCGAGCTTCCAGTCGCCGCTGTGGACGACGCGGACGCCGGCGGCATCGAGGCAGAGCGCCGTGGATTCGGGCACCGAGTGCGACATCGGGATGGTCTCGACGTCGAAGGGGCCGAGGCGGAGGCGCTGGCCGGGGAGGTAGCGCTCGATGCGCACCTTGCCCTTGAGGCGATCCTCCTCGATGCGGATCTCGAGGAGCGCGGCGGCGAAGGGGGTGGCGTGGATGGGACAGCGCAGGCGCGGCCAGAGGCGCTGGATCGCGCCGATGTGGTCCTCGTGGGCGTGGGTGACGACCAGGGCCTCGAGGCGGTCGCCGAGGGCCTCGAGGATCTCGAGGTCAGGCAGGAGGGCCTGGATCCGGGACTTCCTGTCCTCGGGGAAGGCGGAGCCGGCATCCACGAGGATCCAGCGTCCCTGGCAGCCGTAGAGGGTCGCGTTCATCCCGATCCGGGCGCAGCCGCCGAGCGGGATGGCGGTGATGGCGTCGTCGGCGGGGCGGGGGATCTGGGGAAGGGCGAGGGCTTGCGGCAGGCGTACGTCGTCTGGGGAACTCATCAGGTCTTTCTCTGGGGCGCGCGCGTCCGGATGTCTGCCGGGGGCGCCGAGGGGGTCCGGGGTCGCCGCCCGCGATGGGCAGGATCCGCGCCGGAGCCGGCGACGAGAGGGATCTGGGCGTGGACCAGGTCCGTGGCAAGGCAGGGGGCGGTCCTTTCTAGGGCCGTCCCCCAGCGCGTCAGGCCTCCGGGCGCTGCGCGGCGTTGAGGACGCGCAGCCAGTGGTCGGCCTCCTGGAGGGCGTATTCGCGGGAGACCTTGTCGCCCTCGAGGCCGGCGGCCTCGGCGCGGGCGAGGGCGGACTGCCGGCGGCGTTCGGCGTGTCCGGGGGCGGGCGTCCCGCCCTGGCCGGGGGGGCAGTCCTGGGGGCGTCGGCGGCGTCTTGCCATGGGAGTCTCCTGTGATCGTCGGTCGTCAGGAGATGGGGCGCGATCAGCCGAACTGGGGGATCCGGGGCAGGGCGGCGGCAGCCTTGCGGAGGATCGCCGCGGCCTCGGCGTAGGCGGGCTCCTCGGCGAGATCGGGGGCGTCGAGGACGTCGGCCCAGGTCCGGAGGCGCTCGTCGGCGCCGAGCGGCGGGGCGATCCGCCCCTCGGAGATCCGGGTGGCCAGGGTGCGCAGGGCGTCGGCGGCCAGGGCCCGCACGGCGGTTTCGAGGAGGAGGAAGCGGGGGCTGTCCTCGGGCACGCGGTAGTCCTGGCGGAGCCGAAGGAGGCGGCCCTCGAGGGTGGCGAGCGGGATCCGGGCGGCCATGGTCTTGTCGATGAGGTTGGCGGCCTGGGAGAAGAAGCGCGCGCGGCGCAGGCGCAGGATCTCGGACTGGAGGCGCTTGACGTCCTCGGCCAGTCGGGAGAAGAGGGCGTCGATGAGGGCGCGCTCGACGGCGAGGTCGCGGAGGATCCTCGGATCGAGCCTGTCGGTCGAGGCGGCCTCGATGCGCATTGGCCGGAAGATGGACCCGGCAGGGCGGAAGGTCTTGCTTGAAGGTTGATGTCCTGCCCCGGTCCAGGTCCTAGTTGTCGGGGGCGATGCCCGTTCCCGTCCTCCGCCGTCCCCGTCCGGCCGCCGTCCTCTCCTGGGCGGCGGGCGCCACCCTGCTGGGCTGGCTCGCCTGGGGGCTGTGGCCGTCGGCGTCGGTCCGTCCCCTTCCGGGGGCCGAGAGGCTGCTGCAGCGGGGCGCGGAGGGGGCCTGCGTGGCGGTGGCCGAGGTGGCCGGGGGGCTCGGGGGGAGGCTGGAGATCCGGCTCGAGGGGCCGGTGGTGTCCGAGGGCTGCGGCGGCTGCGCGCCCGGGCCCTGGCCGGTCGCGTCCTGCGAGATCCGCCTGCGGCCGGTCTCCGGGGCGCCGGGGCCCTTCGGCGGGACGCTCGAGGTGCGGCGCGACGGGCGTGCGCCTGTCTTCGTCGGCCTCTCCGGCCATGCGTCCGGCCTGTCCTCCGCGCTCCACTGGCGGGCCCTGGCTCGGGAGCCGGGCCAGGCGCCGCTCGCCTTCGAGCTGCGCAACCTCGGGGATGCGGCGGGTCCGCCGGGGGCGCCGGTGCTGCTCGGGCCGGACGCGGGCGGGCTCAGGATCGCCTGGACGGACTGCGGCGCGCCGCTGGCGCCGGGGGGCTCCTGCGGGGTGCGGGTGGAGATCCTGCGCCCCGGCGGCGCCGGGCTGCTCGCAGTCCCGGGCGGGGGGCCCGGGATCCGGGTGGGGGCGGGCGACCTTTCCGACTGGTGAAGCGCGGCTTTCCCGAACGTGGCGAGAGGCCATCTCCCTTGGGCCGTTCCCCGTCCCCTCCTGTCCATCGGACCCCGATGTCGCTGTCCCTGCCTCCGTCGCCGCCGTCCGCCCCCGGCGTCCGCGAGCGCTTCGTCGCCTTCACCTTCGCCGCGATGGACGTGGTGCTCGAGGTGGATGCGCAGGGGCGGGTTCGCTACGGCGCGGGCAGTCCCGAGATCTTCGGCGAATCGCCCGAGGCCCTCGTGGGGCGTCCCCTGTCGGAGGCCTTCGACGGATCGGACGCGGCGGTCCTGACGGGCATGCTCGGCGCCTTGCCGGAGGCGGGGCGCTTCCGCGACCTGCGCCTGCGCGCGCGCCGCGGCGGGATGCTGCTCGACGTCGCGGCCTGCCGGATCCCGGAGGGGCAGGGGCGGCTGCATGTGGCGGTGCGGCACGCCTCGGCCCGTCCCGAGCCGGCGCCGGCGCTTCCGGCGCCCACCTTGCTGCCCGACGCAGCCTTCGTCCGGCGCGGGTCCTTGCTGGCCGAGTCGGGCGCGCCTGCGGCGATGACGCTCTTCGCGTTCGAGGACGCCCCCGGCGCGCGCGCGGCGCTGGGCGAGGACGCGTGGGAGCGCGTGACGGCGGCGGTGGCGCGCTACCTGCATGCCTACGCGCTCGACGAGGGCGCAGGCGATCTGGGCGACGGGCGCTACGGGCTGCTCCACGGCCCCGGGCTCGACGTGGTCTCGACGGCGCGCGGCTTCGAGGCGGTGATGGGCCGCCTGCTGGGCCGTCCCGCCGCGGCGCGGGCGTCTACGACCGAGATCACGCGCGGCGGCATGCCGCGCGCCGACGCGGCGCGCGCGGTGGCCTGGGCGGTGTCGCGCTTCGTGGAGGGGCGCCGGCCGCCGGGGGATCTGGCGTCCTCGCTCGCCGAGATGGTCCGGGAGGGGGCGGGGCGGATCGGGATGCTGCGCACGACGATCCGCCGTCGCCTCTTCGAGGTGGCGCTCCAGCCGATCGTGCGCCTCTCCGACCGGCGCGTGCGCGCGATGGAGGTGCTCTGCCGCCTGCCCGAGGGGACGGGGGGGGGCCAGGAGGCGATTGAGTTCGCCGAGGAGACGGGGCTCGTGGCCGAGCTCGATCTCGCGATCCTTGATCGCGCGATCGAGATCGCGGGGCAGCAGGAGGGGCTGCTGCCGACGCTTGCGGTCAACCTGTCGGGGCGCTCCCTCGAGGCGGCCACCTTCTGGAGCGCGGCGAGCGCGATGCTGGACGGATTCCGGGGCCCGGCGTCGGCGCTCTCCTTCGAGTTGACCGAGACGGCCCGCGTCGAGGCGGCCTCGGTGCCGGCGGTGCGTGCGCGCCTGGAGGAGCTGCGCGCGCGGGGCCATCGCGTGGCGCTCGACGACTTCGGCGCCGGGGCGTCGGGACTTGAATACCTCCAGGCCTTCCCCTGCGACGCGGTCAAGATCGACGGCGCCTACGTCGATCCGCTCGTCTCCGATCCGCGGGCGCGCGAGCTCCTGCGGGGGCTGGTGGGGATGATCCGGGGCCTCGGGGCCTCGACCACCGCGGAGCGGGTGGAGAGCAAGGAGCAGGCGGCGATCCTGCAGGATCTCGGCGTCGAGAACGGCCAGGGCTGGCTCTTCGGCCGTCCGGCGCTGCTGGCGAGCCGCGCGGCCCTCTGAGGGATCGCTGCGTCGGCGTGGAGGGCGTTCCGGTCTCAGAAGTCGGTGGCCCGCCCCTTCTGCTCCCAGTCGCCGAACCTCGTCGGCTCGGGCCCGGCCGGTCCGCCGATCTCCTTCGGGCGCGCGGGCTGGATCGGCGGCGTCGTCGCCGCGGGGTTGTCGTCCCGCCGGTCGGGCCCCCCGGAGGCCGCGTCTGCGGCGTGCGGGGCGCGGCCCGTGGAGCGACGGCGGTCGAGGAGCGCGCCCAGCGGGGCGAGAGGGGTCTTTGGCATCGGGCGCGGTGGTCCTTGGGGATCGGGGGTGGAGTCCTCGGCTTGTGCATCGCGTCCTGGCGCGGTCTCGCCGGGCGGCGCGGAGCAGGTCAGCGGATTGCGGCGGGATCCTCCGAGAGGAGGGCGTGGGCGGCGATGCGATCGCCCGGGGCGAGATCGAGGGGATCGCCGCCGGCCAGGAGGAAGTCGGCGTGCGAGCGCCGGCGCCCGGCCTGGCCACCGCCGAACTCGGGGGGCACGCGGGGTTCGAGGACGCCGGCGCAGAGCGCCGCCGCCGCCGTCCCTGCCATCCGCGCAGCACCTTCGGAGGCGTAGGACCCCTCGAAGAGGATGGTGCCGCCATCGATGCGCCGGACGCAGAGGCGCCATCCCAGGCGGTCGGGATCGGGCTCGAGCGCCTCGCGGATCGCGTCGGGGTCGATGCGCAGCACCCCGGCCACGACGGCCAGGCGAGGGCGTCCTGGGGCTATGGTCCAGAGGCGCGCCTCCGTCAGGCCCCGTCCGCGCCGGCGCCGCCAGGGGCCGACGGCCTCCTCGGCCGGGGGCTGGGGAGACTGGGGGATCCCGGTCGGGATCCGGCGTCCGTCGGGGCGGCGCATCTCCGCTTCCGCCTCCAGCCCCTCCGCGCCCTGGAGGGCGGCGGCGACGCCGCGCAGGGCGCGTTCTGGACTGACGAGGACGAGGCGGGCCTCAAGGCGTCCCTCCTCGGGCTCGTCGAGGGTCCAGTCTCCCTCCGCCGTCATGCCCATGTCGTCGCCCCAGGCCTGGCGGCGCCAGCGGGCGGCGGCGACCGGATCGGGGTCTCCGAGCACGTCGGGAGGGGGGGCGACGAGGCGCTGTGGGTCGAGGGGCAGGGCGAGGGGGGCGGCGGCGGCGGCCAGGCGGGCGGCGGCGTCGAGGATCGGCAGCGCGCCCCCGGACCATTCGGGCACGCCGTGGCCGCGCCAGGCGGCGAGGGCGGCCAGCACCTGCTCGGCGTCGCCGGCCAGGCGGATCGCCAGGCGGTGGGGGTCGGGATGCCGCATGGGGGAAAGGATAGGAGGCAGGGCGGCGGGCGCAAGGGGCACGGTCCGCCCCCACATCCTCGCCGCCCCGTCCCAGAGCCCCGAGCCCCCGCATGCCCGCCGATGCCGTGACCCCGATGTTCGCGCAGTACCTCGAGGTCAAGGGGCGCCATCCCGACGCCCTGCTGTTCTACCGCATGGGCGACTTCTACGAGCTCTTCTTCGAGGACGCCGTGCAGGCGGCCCGTGCGCTCGATCTCACCCTCACCAAGCGCGGGAAGCATCTCGGGCGCGACATCGAGATGTGCGGGGTGCCGGCGCACGCGCACGAGCCCTATCTCGCGCGCCTCGTCCGGCAGGGCTTCCGGGTGGCCATCTGCGAGCAGTCCGAGACCCCCGAGGAGGCGCGCCGCCGCGGCGCAAGGGGGCCGCTGCGCCGCGAGGTCGTGCGGATCGTGACCGCCGGCACCCTCACCGAGGAGGGCCTGCTCGAGCCCCGTCGTCCCGCGCGCCTCGCCGCGGTGGCGCGCCTGCGCGGCCGCGCCGCCGTCGCCTGGCTCGACCTCGCCGAGGGCCAGGTCGGGGTCCGGGAGGTCGCCGCCGAGGCCCTGGCGGGGGCGCTGGCGCAGGCCGACCCGCGCGAGGTCGTCCTGCCGCGCTCGCTCTCCGAGGACGGCTCCCTGCCGCCCGAGCCCGGACGGGCCTGGCAGGCGCTGCCCGACGTGCGCTTCGACCCGCAGGCGGGCGCGGCGGCCGCGGCCAAGGCCTACGGGGTCGCCTCGATGGCGGGCTTCGGGATCGAGTCCCCCGTCGAGCTCGCGGCGCTCGGCGCCCTGCTCTCCTACGCCGAGGCCACGCAGTGCGGGCGCCTGCCCCCGCTCTCGCCGCCCGAGCGCGCGGCGCCGGAGGGGCGCCTCGAGATCGACGCCGCCGCCTGGCGGAGCCTCGACATCCTCTCCGCGCCGTCCGGCGCGCCGAGCCTCTTCTCGGTGCTGGATCGCGCCGAGACCGCCGGGGGCGGGCGGCTGCTGGCCGCCTGGCTCTCCTCGCCCCTCTCCGACCCCGAGGCGGTGGCCGCGCGCGCGGCCCTCGTCGACGCCTTCGACGCCGGCCTCTCCGCCGACGCCCGCGCGGCGCTGGCCGGCAGCCCCGATCTCGACCGGGCGCTGACGCGCGTCCTGCTGGGCCGGGGCGGCCCGCGCGATCTCGCCGCGGTCGGGGGCGCCATCGCCTCGGCCGGGCGCCTCGCCGCCGTCCTGCCCGACGTCCCCGCCCTCGCCCCGCGCCGGGCCGCCCTGTCGGGCCACGGCGCCTTGGCCGACCTGCTGGGCCGGGCGCTGGCGGCCGAGGGGCTGCCGCTGCTCGCGCGCGACGGCGGCTTCGTCGCCGCCGGGTTCGACGCGGATCTCGACCGCCTGCGCTCCTTGCGCGACGGCGGGCGCGGCGCGATCGAGGCGCTGGCCGCCCGTCTGGCGGAGGAGACCGGGATCCCGGGGCTGAAGGCGCGCCACAACCAGGTCATCGGCTGGCACTTCGACCTCACCCCCGTCCAGGCCCAGCGCCTGCAGGCCTCGCCCGAGGGGGCGCGCTTCGTCCATCGCCAGACGCTGGCGAACTCGGTGCGCTTCTCCACCGCCGAGCTCGCGGCGCTCGAGGCGGAGCTGAACGACGCGGCCGGCCGGGCGCTGGCGCGCGAGCTCGCCATCTTCGCCGACCTCTGCGCCGCGGTGGCTGCCGAGGAGGGCCGCCTGCGGGCCTGCGCCAGGGCGCTGGCGGAATGCGATCTCGCCGCGACCCATGCCGATCTGGCCCGCGACCGCGGATGGGCCCGCGCCGAGGTGGACGGAAGCGACGCCTTCGAGGTCGAGGCCGCCCGCCATCCGGTGGTGGAGGCGGCGCTGGCGGCGCGCGGCGAGCCGTTCGTCGCCAACGGCGCGGATCTCTCCGGCGGTCGGATCTGGCTGCTGACGGGCCCGAACATGGCAGGCAAGAGCACCTTCCTGCGCCAGAACGCCCTGCTCGTCCTCCTGGCCCAGGCGGGGCTGCGGGTCCCGGCCAGGCGCTTCCGCCTCGGCGCCTGCGATCGGCTGTTCTCGCGCGTTGGCGCCCAGGACGACCTGGCCGCGGGACGCTCGACCTTCATGGTCGAGATGACGGAGGTGGCGGCGATCCTGAACCGCGCGACGGCGCGCTCCTTCGTGATCCTCGACGAGGTCGGGCGCGGGACCTCGACCTGGGACGGCCTCGCCATCGCGCTTGCGGCGCTGGAGCGCCTCCACGCCGTCGGCTGCCGCGGGCTCTTCGCGACGCACTACCACGAGATCGTGCCGATGAGCGCCGGGCTCGCCCCGCGCGTCTCCGCCGCCCAGGCCCGCGTGGCCGAGGGCAAGGACGGGCCGGTCTTCCTCCACGAGATCGTGCCGGGCGCCGCCGGGCGCTCCTACGGCCTGGCGGTGGCGCGCCGCGCGGGCGTGCCGCGCGCCGTCGTCGCCCGCGCCGAGGCGATCCTGGCCGGGCTCGACGGCGGGCCGGCGCGCCCCGCCCCCGCCGTCCCGCCCCTGCTGGCCGCGCTTGCGGCCACCGAGCCGCCGCCGGCCCCGCCGCCGCCCTCGCCGATCGAGGCGGAGATCCGCGCCCTCGACCTAGACGGGATGACTGCGCGCGAGGCGATGGAGACGCTGCGCCGTCTGCAGGACAGGCTCGCCTGCTGATTCCCGTGCGGGCGGCCACCCGCCGAGATCTGCCTGGCGTCGCCTGCTGGACGCCCTGGCGGACGGATCTCCCGAGGCATGCGCGCTGCGCGCGCCTTGGCTGCCTCGGTGCCTAGATGCTGATGCCACCCCCGGTTGTCTAGGGCCTGTCAATCTTCGGACTTATAACCCAAACAAAGGTTGAGCGAGCGGGGATCGGCCTGCGAGGACGATCTCCCGGCGATTGGGCTGACATCTCCGCCGGTCCGGCAGTGCCGTCGGGAACCCCAGGGAAGAAGCCCATCTCAGGCCATCGTTCCCTTTGTTTGGGTTATAATCCCGTCAATCTTTGAGCCCGTCGAAGACACTGGCGACGAAGAGGCCGGCGGCGACGCAGGCGGCCTGCTGGTCGACGCGGGAGGCGACGCCCCGCCCCTCCTTCCGGCGCGCCCATCCCCGCTCGACGGCGCTGCGGCGCCGGTCGGCTGTCCGGTCGTCGGCGACCGGCGGATGGGTCGGATGGGCAGGAATCGCAGACCTCCTCCCCAGGCCTTGGAGCCATCGACGACGCCATCCGGCAGAAACGCCGCGGTCCGCCACGACCAGCCCAGGAGCCGACGGCAGCGCCCGCACCGCGGGCCGAGCGCCGAGCCGATCGCTTGCCTGACCCGGCAGAAGCACCATCGACCGCATGCGGCCGGCGTCGCCGGCGATGGCGCAGACCTTGGTGCCCAGACCCCCACGGGACCGGCCGATGCCCTGGCCGTCGCCGCCGCCGGCCGCCGTCGGATGGGCCAAGACGATCGTGCCGTCGAGAAAGACCTCCGCCCGATCGGGGCGGCGCGCATCGCGCGCGGCACGGTGCGGCGACGCCCAGACGCCGAGACGGGCCCAGCGACGGTGGAGCGTCCAGGCCCGCCACCAGGGGCCGACGCGCGGAGGCGGATCCCGCCCAGGAATCCCGGTCCGAAGACGAAACACGACCCCTGCGACGGTCTGCCGGACGTCGTGGAACGCCCGCCCGGACGTCGGCCGCACCTGCCCAAGCGGCGGCGGCAGGGCCTTCCACGGCTCGCGCGTCAGATCCCGCATGACCCCCCCCTGAAACCAGCGATGCTGATGGGTCCAGGTGGCAGGCGGATAGATTGGCAGGCCCCTAGATCAGCACGGCGTTCGGCAGCGTAGGGGCTGGCAGAGACGTCATCGCGGCGTCGGCCTTGACGGTTGGGGCCGGTCGCATCTTAGGGCGCCGGCGGCGTCCGTCGATGGGTAGGGCTCGGGAGGGGAGGATCCTATCTTCGTCGGCGGAAAGGAGTTCCCCCCATGGTCGGCGGCGCCGCCACCTTCGACGCCCTGGTCCTCAACGCGGACTACCGACCCGTCTCCGTGGCCCCCCTCTCGGTGTGGCCGTGGCAGGAGGCGGTGCGCCTGCTGCTGGGCGGCCGCGCCGTGCGCGTGGCCTCCTACGAGCGCGTGGTGCGCAGCCCCTCGACCGAGATCGTGCTGCCCTCGGTGGTGGCGCTGAAGGACTGGCACCGCCGGCCGGGCCGTCCGCCCTTCACGCGCTACAACCTCTACCTGCGCGACCGCTTCACCTGCCAGTACTGCGGCAAGACGCCGGGGAGCGACAGCCTCAACATCGATCACGTCGTCCCCCGCATCCAAGGCGGCAAGACGCTGTGGGAGAACGCGGTGGCCTGCTGCATCCCCTGCAACACGCGCAAGGGCGGGCGGACGCCGGCGCAGGCCGGGATGCGCCTCCTCCGTGAGCCGCGCCTGCCGCGATGGGAGGAGCTCGCGCGGCAGCGGCGGACCTATCCGGAGGGCTTCTTGCACGAGTCCTGGATAGACTACCTCTACTGGGACGCGGACCTCGAGCCGTGAGCGTCCGGCCGGAGCCCGTCCTCGACGCGCTCCGGCCAGCCGCCGACCTCCTCTTCGCCGCCGCCCCCGGGCTCGCCGCCCTCTCGGTCGCCTGGGAGGCCGAGCGCCGCGGCGAGCGCTGGGCGCGCGCCTGGGGAGCCTGGCCGGCGGGCGGGTCGGGCAGCTGGGCAGATCCGGAGGATCCCCCGCCACGTCTGCCGCGCCTCGCCGTGCTCGAGCGTCTCGGCGCCCGCCTCCTGCCCGGCGAGCGGGCCCCGCGCGCCTGCCGCCATGTCCTCCTCCTCGCCCCCGGCCTGGCGCTCCTGTGCGAGGAGGAGGGGCTGGGCGGGCTGCGCCTGCGCCATCTGCGCCTCTGGACGGCCGAGGCGCGCCCCGGGCTCCCGCTCGCCCTGCCGCGCTCGGTCGCCGGCCCCCTGGCACGCGCTGCCGCCGCCGGCGTCCGCAGCCTGCCCGGGGAGGAGAGCGCGCATGCCCGCCTCGAGGGCGCGCGGCGCCTGCCCGCGGCGCGGGCCCGGCGCTGGCTCCTCGCCCGCGCGGGCGGGGAGGGGATCGCGCTCGCAAGCGGCGGCCCCTGGATCGTGGTCCGGGCCCAGCGCAGCCGCGCGGTGCTCGGGATCGCCTCGGCCTAGGGGGTCGCGACCCAGACGTGGCGCCAGCCGCCGTCGTCGCCGCGCACCGCCGCCCACAGCAGGCGCCCGTCCTCGGCGCGGCAGTGCGCGACCGCATCCGCGCCGGCGCTCCAGATCGTGGTGCGGCATCCCCGCGCCGCGTCGTCGGGGCCCGGAGACGCCTCGGCGCCCTCTGGCGGGAAGAAGGGCAGGGGCTCGTAGGTGATGGCCATCGCGCTGTCGCCCATCACCAGGCGCGCCTCGCGCGCCTGGGGGCGCAGCTCCAGCGTCGGCATCCCGGGACGGCGGACGCTCCAGCGGTCCTCCGACGCCGCCTCCTCGATCTCGACCGGATCGCCCTCGAGAAGTCCCGTCAGGAAGGGGCCTGCCTGGGCCGGGACCGGAGCGAGGAGCAGGGCGGCCGCGGCGAGGAAGGACCTCATCGCCTCACTGGCCCCAGCGGATGATCACCAGGCCCGGATTGCCCGGCTGGTTTCCTCCCGGTTGCCAGCTCGTGGCTCCCAAACCCGCATTCCAAGGGTTCGCGACAGCCGGAGGGCCCGCATGTCCGATGATGTAAATCCCCTTGTCGCCGGAGAAGGCCCATCCGCCGGCGCCGCCCGCGGCCATGGTCTGCCCTCCCCAACCAGTGCCTCCGACACCGCCCGCGTTGGTGGCATTGGGAGTCTGCCCCCCCGTCGCGCCAATCGTGCCTGCCGGGCCGCTCACCATCGATTGGCCGCCGTTTTGAGGGTCGAGGGCAAGCATCATGTGGCCGATGTAGACAGCGTTGGGAGATGGCCATCCTGGTTCTGCAGCGATTCCTCCGCGCCCGACGGTGACGGCATAAGTCTCGCCGGCGCGAACCGCGAACGAGCCCGCTGCATAGCCGCCCCCTCCGCCCCCGCCCGCGCAGCAGAAGCACCGCTGGCCAAAACAATGGTTGATCGGACCACCTCCTCCGCCTCCCCAGACCTCGATGGTGACGGACGTGACGCGTGCCGGCACGACGAAGGTGAAGTCGCCGGGCGTGGCGTAGATCGCCTCGCCCCGGGGCGGCGGGGGCGTGTAGGTCCCGCTGAAGGACGCCTGGCGTCCCGAGACCCTATCGACGAGGGTGGCGCTGTGCTGCCCTTCGGCGGCGTCGGCGCGCAGGCGCACGCGCACCTGGCAGGACTGGCCGCCGGCGAGGGAGCCCGTGCAGCCGCTCGCGTCGATCTCGAACTGGTCCGCTCCCGGCCCCTCGAGGCCGAAGTCGGCCGGGTCGAACTCGCGCCCGTCTCCCAGGCCGTTCTCCTGGATCGTGAAGACGCCCTCGAGGCGGTTGGCCGACAGGTCGGTGGTCGTGCCGAGGTCGGAGGGCCCCGAGATCGAGAGGTCGGTGAACATGCCCGACAGAGGCTGCGCGCCCCCGAAGGTCTGGCCCCCCCAGGGTGCTGGGAAGGTCGAATCGAGGCGGAGGCCGACCTGCTGGGCCGACGCGGCGGAGACGAGCAGGGGAAGGGCGATGAGGGAGAGGAGACGGGCTGGAAGGCGCATGGGGAGGGCGGGTCCTTTGGAGGTCTCGGAGACGACAGGGAACGGAAGGAGGGCCGCGCCTGGCGGCATGATGGTCCTGGTCGTCGAGCCGTCGAAATAAGACGGCTGTGGTCTTTGGGAAGCCCTTCCCGCCCGCGGGCCGGCTCAGCCCTCCCGCAGCGCCCGGCGCAGCCCGTCGGCGAGCGGCGCGGTCAGGTAGGCCAGCAGGGTCCGCTCGCGGCCGAGGACGAAGATCTGGGCGGGGAAGCCCTGGGCGAGGGAGATTCCCCTGAGACGGGCCAGGGAGTCGGGGTCGAGGCGGGCGCGGGCGAGGTAGTACGGCGTCTCGCCGGGGGCCTGGACCACGTCGGGGGCGACGCGGGCGACCGTGCCGCGCAGCGGCGGCGCCTCGCGGGCGACGAGGCCCGGGAGGCGGATCTCGACGGGACGGCCGGCGAGGACGGCGTCGATGTCCATCGGGGCGACGCGGAAGGCGATCTCGGGCTCTGCGAGCGCGGGGATCACCTCGAGGAGGACCTCGCCGGGGCGCGCGACGCTGCCGGGGCGCGGCAGGCGGGGGGCGAGGACGACGCCGGCGGCGGGGGCGCGGATCTCGTGGCGCTCGGCCATGTCGGCCGCGGCGGCGAGGCGGGCGCGGGCCTCGGCGAGGCGATCGCCCGCGAGGCGGCGCTCCTCGCGGGCCTCGGCCAGGCGCCGGCCGTGCTCGGCGGCGCGCTGCTCCTCGGCCTCGGCCGCGGCCTGGATCTGACGGGTCCGGGTGGCGGACGCCTCCGCCATCGAGCCGACGAGGCCGGCCTCGGCGCGCTGGAGGGCGAGCAGGCGCGGCCGCCGCTCGAGGCCCTGGCGCACGAGGGCCTCGACGCCGGCCATCTCCTCGCGGATGAGGGCGATCTGGCGCTCCATCGAGACGATCTGCGCATCCGTGCCGTCTATGCCGGCGCGGGCCTGGGCGATGCGCGCGGCGAGGACGGCGTCGGCGGCCGCGCGCTCGGCGAGGCGGGTGCGCAGCAGGCCCTCCTGCAGCGCCGCCATCTCGGGGGCGCGGGCGGGGACGAGATCGGCCTCGTCCGGCCACTCGAAGCGGCCTCGTCCGGCGATCTCGGCGTCGAGGCGCGCGATCTGGAAGGCCAGCGCCGCGACCTGGCCGGCGGCGGCGTCGCGCTGGGCGTCGGCCTGGATCGGGCGCAGGCGCATCAGCGGCTGTCCGGCCTCGACATGCTGGCCGTCGCGCACGAGGAGAGCCTCGACGACCCCGCCCTCGAGGTGCTGGACGGCGAGGCGTCCGGCCTCCGCCTGGACGGTGCCGCTGGCCACGACCGCCTCGGCGAGGGGGACGGCTGCGGAGAAGGCGGCGAAGACGCCGGCGCCGGCGGCGAGCGTGATGCCGCCGGCGAGGGTCCAGCGGCGGATCGAGCGCATCGGGGTCATCGGGCGGTCTCCTGGGCCGGGACGGGGGTGCTGGCGAGGGCGGGGATCAGCTGCGCGCGGGGGCCGTCGGCGGCGATCCGGCCGTCGCGCACGACCACGATCCGGTCCGCCGCCTGGACGATGGCGGGGCGGTGGGAGACGAGGACGACGGCGGAGCCGGCGGCCTTGAGCGCGAGCACCGCGCGGGCGAGGGCCGCGTCCCCGTCGGGGTCGAGGTGGCTGTTGGGCTCGTCGAGGACCACGAGGCGGGGCATGCGGTAGATCGCGCGCGCCAGGCCCACGAGCTGGCGCTGGCCGCCCGAGAGGAAGGCGCCGGCGGGCCCGACGGGCGTGGCGTAGCCCTGCGGCAGGCGCAGGATCGCCTCGTGGCAGCCGGCGAGGCGCGCGGCCTCGACGACCGCCGCGTCGTCGGGCGTCTCCAGCCGGGCGATGGTCTCGGCGACGGTGGCGTCGAGGAGGTCGACGCCTTGGGCGAGGTAGCCGATATGCTGGCCCCAGGCCTCGCGCTGGCCGCCCGCGAGGACGGCGCCGTCGAGGCGGACGGCGCCCGCCGCAGGCGCGATCGCGCCGACGAGAAGGCGGGCGAGGGTCGACTTGCCCGCGCCCGACGGACCGACGACGGCGACGATCTCTCCCGGCTGGACGGCGAGGGAGACGCCCTGCAGCACGGGGCGTCCGCCCTGGACGACGGTCGCGCCCTCGACGGAGAGGCGGCCCTCGGGGGCGGGGAGCGCCACGGCGGGGGCGGGAGGGGCGGGCTGCCGGAGGCGCCGGTCCAGGCGGCGGCGGGCGGTCCGGGCGAGGCCGATCTGGCGCCAGGCGGAGGCGACCTGGTCGGCGGGGGCGAAGGCGCGCCCGAAGAGGATCGACCCTGCGATGATCGCGCCGGGGGTCATGGCGTCCTGCAGCACGAGGAGGGCGCCGAGGCCCATCGCGCCGATCTGCATGAAGACACGCAGGAAGCGGCCCGTCCCGAGCAGGAGGGCCGCGCGGGCCATCGAGGAGGAGGCGGCGGCCTCGGCTGCGGCGGAGGCGGCGCCGACCTTGGCCGCGATGGCGCGCTCCATCCCCATCGCGCCGACGGTCTCGTGGGCGCGACAGGCGGAATCGGCCAGTCGGATCGCCTCGGCCTGGGCCTCCTGCGCGGCGACCGCGCGCCCGCCGGCCCAGCGTTCGCCGAGGACGGCGAGCCCGACGAGGAGGACGGCGCCGCCGAGGGCGAGGAGGCCGAGGGCGGGATGGAGGAGAGTCAGGACGAGGACGAAGACGGGGAGCCACGGCAGGTCGTGGAGCGCGTAGAAGGCAGGGCTCGAGACGAAGCCGCGCCAGTGGGCGAGGTCGCGCATCGCCTCCGCCCCGCCGGGCCCCTCGGCGAGCGCGCGGCGCAGGGCCGGCCCCTCGAGGCGCTGGGCGGTCCAGCCGCCGATGTGGTGGAGCAGGCCCTGGCGCACGGCCTCGAGGCCGGCCATCAGGGCGGTGGCGATCCCGGCCAGCACGGTCAGGGCGGCGAGCGTATGGACGCTGCGCGAGCCGAGCACGCGGTCGAAGACCTGCATGCTGTAGAGGGAGGTGGTCAGCACGAGCAGGCTGATGGTGAGGCTGAGGCCGAAGGCGGCGAGATGGGGGCCGCGCATCGCGCGCCCGGCGGCGCGCGTGTCCTCGGGGGCGTCGGGGCGGGTCATCGTCTCTCCTGGACGTGGCGGGAGGCCGGCGGCGCAGGTGGGTACATGCCGGTGGGCGGAAGATGAAGGGGGGGATTGCGGCTATTCCGTGCGCGGAACGGCCGGCGCGGCGCCTTGGATCAGCGCGCGAGCGGCGCGGGCGGCGGCCTCGGCCTCCGCGCGGCGGCCTTCGCGGGCCCGCGCGCCGGCGAGGCGGGCGTAGGCGGCTGCGGCCGCCTCGACGTCGGGCCCTTCGGAAGAGAGGGCGGAGAGCATCGCGAGGCTCTGCAGCGCCTGGCCTTCGATCGCGGCGAGGCCCTGCCGGGCGGCGGCCTCGGCGAGGGCCAGGAGCAGGGCGCCACGCTCGCGGGACGCCGGCCCGTAGGCGCGTCCGGCGGCGCGCTGCGCCGAGGTCAGGAGCGCGACCCCGTCGACCTCGTCGCCGCCGAGCAGCAGGTAGGGGATGGCGGCGGCGGCGAGCACCGCGTCGGCCGCGCCGTCCTCGGCGAGCGCGATCGCGCGCCCCAGCCCCTCGAAGGCGCCGCGGCGGTCGCCAAGGTCGAGCAGGGATTCGGCCGCGGCTAGGAGGAGGCGCGCGGCGCGGGGTCGGTCGCCGTCGGCGGCCGCGGCCGCGGCCATCGGGCGCAGGCGCTCGAGGCGGGCGGCGGGGGCGAGCCCCTCGAGGCCGGTGGGCGCGAGGCCCTGGGGCGGGGCGGCCTGATCCCAGCCGAGGGCGGCGCGGGCGGCCTCGGCGCGCGGCGTCGGGTCGCGTCCCGCGGCGGCGTCGAGGAGGGCGAGGAAGGCCAGCGTCTGGCCGTGGGGGCGTCCGCGGGCGGCCCGCTCGTCGGCGAGCAGGGCCTCGGCGTGGGCGTCGATCGCGGCGCCGGCGCCGAGGCGCGCCGCGGTCAGGTGGAGCAGGGCCTCGCGGGCGGCGGTGCGGATCGCGAGGTCGACCTCCTGCGCCAGGGCCTCGAGGGGCGCGTCGGCGTCGGCGCGCCCCAGCGCCATGCGGGCGCGGGACTGCAGCAGCAGGGCCTCCTGGCGCAGGCGCGGCGGGCTGCCGCTGAAGGCGGGCATGTAGCCGGGATCGGCGAGGATCCCGAGGGCCTCGGCCGCGGCGGCCTCGCCCTCCTCGTGCAGGCCGCCGGCAAGCGCGCCGCGGGCGGCGGCGACGAGCAGGTCGGCGCGCTCCTCGGGCAGGACGCCGGCGGCGAGGAGCGCGCGGGCGCCTTCGAAGGCGGCCGGGTCATGGGCCTCGGCCTGGGCGAGGACCCGCTCGAGGGGGGATCGCTGGGGCGGCGCCGAGCGGACGGCCTCGGGCGGGGGGATCTCCGCGCCGCCGGGGGCCTGGCGGGCCTGCCATTCGAAGACGCCCCAGAGGACGCCGAGGAGGGCGGCGAGGAGGACGAGGGCGCGGGCGAAGCGTCGGGACATGGCGGCTCGGCGTCTGGGATGTGGGACCATCCCCGCGCTGGCGGGGAGACCTCGGCGGCGTCGCTCTGGGAGAGCGCGTAGATGGGACCATCCCCGCGCTGGCGGGGAGACCTCGGCGGCGTCGCTCTGGGAGAGCGCGTAGATGGGACCATCCCCGCGCTGGCGGGGAGACCTGCTGCAGATCATCGCCGGCCTGGGATCGCTCGGGACCATCCCCGCGCTGGCGGGGAGACCTGCTGCAGATCGTCGCCGGCCTGGGATCGCTCGGGACCATCCCCGCGCTGGCGGGGAGACCAGGCCCTCCTGCGCGTGGAGGAAGCGCTCGCAGGGACCATCCCCGCGCTGGCGGGGAGACCGCGTTGCGCCTGGTCTCGGCGGCCTCTGCCGCGGGACCATCCCCGCGCTGGCGGGGAGACCGGATGACGGGCGTGCCGGAGGCAACGCGGCACGGGACCATCCCCGCGCTGGCGGGGAGACCGTCCATCCGGCCTCGCGCATCTGCGCGACGATGGGACCATCCCCGCGCTGGCGGGGAGACCCACAAGCCGGCGCCGGGCAGTGACCCCCGACAGGGACCATCCCCGCGCTGGCGGGGAGACCGGCGTGTGATCTGCTCGATCTGGAGGCGCTCAAGGACCATCCCCGCGCTGGCGGGGAGACCTGAGCCGTGTCCCTACAGAACGTCGGCCGCTTCGGACCATCCCCGCGCTGGCGGGGAGACCTTCTTCGCTGGCTCGCGCGATCATCGCCGCCGCGGACCATCCCCGCGCTGGCGGGGAGACCTGCCGAGGGCGGCGTCGGCTAGATGCCGACGCAGGACCATCCCCGCGCTGGCGGGGAGACCGCGGGCGTCTCCGGGGCCCAGGGGCGCGACCGCGGACCATCCCCGCGCTGGCGGGGAGACCCTGCATGGCCTGGGCGGCCTGCTCGGGCGTCAGGGACCATCCCCGCGCTGGCGGGGAGACCCGCGTCGTCCAGGCCAGCCCCTCGAAGCGCTCCGGACCATCCCCGCGCTGGCGGGGAGACCGCCGGCGCCCCCGCCGGCGGGACGGTCGTCCCGGGACCATCCCCGCGCTGGCGGGGAGACCTCCACGCGCGAGAACCTCACGGCCTGGCTCTTCGGACCATCCCCGCGCTGGCGGGGAGACCATAGAGGAGTTTGTTGGCCGCTTTCCGTCTCGGGGACCATCCCCGCGCTGGCGGGGAGACCTCGCTGTCCTGAGCGCGAAGGATCTGCCGCCCGGGACCATCCCCGCGCTGGCGGGGAGACCGAGCGTTGGACCATCGGCTACATCGCCGAGTCGGGACCATCCCCGCGCTGGCGGGGAGACCGCCCCCCCCAAGACCCTCCATGCCGTCGCCTACGGACCATCCCCGCGCTGGCGGGGAGACCGGCACGGTTGTGCCGGACGGTCGATGCCATGCGGGACCATCCCCGCGCTGGCGGGGAGACCTCTTGCGTCTAACCCTTTCTAAGAAAACGATACTACCATTTGGAAACCAGAACTCCATCTAGGTCGATAATTTCGGACTTATAACCCAAACAAAGGTTGAGCGAGCGGAGATCGGCCTGCGAGGACGATCTCCCGGCGATTCGGCTGACATCTCCGCCAGTCCGGCAGTGCCATCGGGAATCCCAGGCCATAGGCCGATCTCAGGCCATGGGTCCCTTTGTTTGGGTGATAGACCCGATAATTTCTCTTTTGGGCATTCCGATCGCTTTAATTCCAATTCCTCCTGCTTGCGCTTGTTCTTTCCAAACTAGGAGAACGGATCCTTGTGTTGCCGTTGCATAATGCCATTCTGTTAATATGGTCAAAATTCGGCGGGATTATACCCCAAACAAAGGCTGAGCGAGCAGAGATCGGCCTGCGAGGCCCAATCTCCCGGCGATTCGGCTGACATCTCCGCCGGTCCGGCAGTGCCATCGGGAATCCCAGGGGAGAGGCCCATCTCAGACCATGGTTCCCTTTGTTCGGGTTATAGACCCGCTTCATTTTTCGGGCGTAGGCTCCGCTCCATGCGGTTCGGGATCTGGCTCTTCCTATTGGCGATAGCTATGGGCGGCGTGGCCTGGTGGATGGCCGACGATCCCCGGTTCGGCCCCGTCCGGCTTCTGGCCGGCAGCGATCGTCCGGCGCCCGTCCGGGCCGTCACCCCCGAGGACTTGCCTCGGCCCTCCCTCTCGGCCGCCGCCTGGAGCGCGCATGCGGTGCCGGGGGGCTGCCTCATCGCCGGGCCGTCGGACGACATCGCCGTCGGACTCGGGATCTTCGAGGGCCGCCGCGAATTCCTCCTTCTCTGGGGCCGCGACGTCGCGGCCAGCGGGATGACGCGGCTGTCGGTGGGGGTCGGTGGGACGCCGGCGGAAGGCGGCGTGCGCCTCTTCCGCCACCTGGCCCGCATGGAGATGGCGCCGGGATCGGCCGCGGTGCTCCTGGCGGCGGTCGCCGCCGGCCGCCCGCTCGAGATCTCGAACGGGCGGCAGACGCTGCTGCTGCGCGGGCGGATGCCGCAGGACGCGCTGGCCAGCCACCGGACCTGCGTGGCGGGCCTCGGCTGAACCCTCAGGAGCCCGAGAGGGCGCAGGCGGGACCGGCCTGCGGGGCCTCGGCGCAGCGCTTGGCGAGGCGCGCGCGGGCGCGGGCCTGCCGGTCCTCGGGCAGGAGGGCGATGCGGGCGCGCATCTCCGCGACGATCTCGGCGCGGCGCTCCTCGCTCAGCCCGCGCCAGCGCTCCGCCATGCGGGCCTCGCGCTCGGCCCGGCGCTCGGGCGTCGCCTCGGAACGGCGCCGCTCCATCCGCCGCTCCAGCGCGTCGTAGGCGCGGCCGCGCTCCTCGGGCGTCATCGCCTCCCAGCGGGCCCGGGCGCGCTCGCGCATCTCCCGACGCTCCTCCGGCGAGGCGGATTCCCACCGCTGCCGCGCATCGGCGCGCCGTTCCCCCATGCGCCGCTCGGCCTCGGCGCGCTGCTCAGGGCTCATCGCCTCGAGGCGCTGGCGGGCCCGCTCGCGCGCCTGCGCCCGCTGCTCGGGCGTCATCTCGCGCCAGCGCTCGCGCGCCTCGCCTGCAGGAGCGCCGCCTGGGCCGGGCTGGGCGGCGGCGGGGAGGGTGGGAAGGACCGCGGCGCCAAGGAGGAGGGCGGCGGCGAAGGGAAGGGTCGAACGCATGGGCGTGCTCCAGGAAAGAGGCCGAGGGAAGCGCCGGCCAGGACGCGCGGCTCGGGCCGCTTCTCCTCAGATGGCTCGGATCCGTGTGTCGAACCAGGCGCGCCGCGTTTCGGAATGTAAGCGGGGGCGGCCTGTTGTCCTGCCCTCGGGGGGCTATCTTCGGGGGCATGAGCGCCAGTCCCTGGACCGCCCCCGACGCGCGTCGCCTGCTCGTGCAGGCGATGGCAGACGACGCCCTCCTCAAGGCGGTGGCGGCGCTGCGGGCGTCCGCGCCCGACTACCTGACGGGCCTGCTGCGGGCCGGCCACGACGAAGGTCGGGCCGAGACGGATCTCCGCGCGCTGCTGGATCTCGCCCCCGACGCGGTTCTGGCGGAGGCGGAGCCGACCTGGGGCCTGCTGGTCGGCGAGGCCGCGCGCCGGGGCCTCGCGCTGCCGGCGGCGCCGGGCACGCCGTCCGATCCGCCCCTCTCCGAGGTCGCCGACCTGCTGGCGGAGGTGCGCGCCGTGGTGGCGGAGCGCTTCCCCGTTCCCTTTCACGAGATCCAGGCGGCACGGGCAGGGCGGACGCTGCTGGGGCACCCGCTTCTGCCTCTCTCCTGGGTCGATCTGATGCGTCTCTTCCCAGGCCTGCGCCTGGGGGGCCTTCGGCTCTTCGAGCCCGGCGACGCGGCCTTCTCGGATCCCGAGATCCAGGTCCACAAGGATCTCGTCGTCTTCGGGCGCTCAGGGAAGGACCTGCTGCACGCCTATGGGAAGTCCGGGCGCTGCTACGTGCTTCCCAGGGATGCCGCGCAGAGGGGCAAGGTCCGCCAGGCCCGTCTCGCCGCGCCCGGCTTCGTGGCCTACCTGCGCGCGGTCCTCCCGGCGGCGGTCGCCGCGCAGCGCCAGCGCCTCCCGGTCATGCCGGCCCCGGCCGCCGGGGCCCCGGCGGTCCCGTCGGCCTCCGAGGCCGTCCCCTCGGCGCTCCCCCTGGAGCCTGTCTCCGTCCCGCCGTCCGAGACGCCCGCGCCGGACGCTCCTGCGCCCGCGCCCGTCCCTGATCCGGTGCCGGATCCGGTGGCTGTTCCAGAGCCCGCACCTGAGCCTGCGCCCGAAGCCGCGGGGTCCGCAGAGGCGACGGAGCCTGAGCCCGCGCCCGCCGCGTCTGTCCCGGAGGTCGTGTCCGTTCTGCCTGCGACCGAGGCGCTGATCCCGACCGGAGCGGAAGGGGAGCCGCCGCCGCTGGTGCAGCCGGCGCTCTCTGAGCAGCCCGCCCCCTCGGACGGCGGCGGATCCGCCCTGGATCCGGATCTTGCGGCCGCGCTGGCTGCGCCGTCCGAGCCGCCGGCCTCTGCCAAGCCGCCCGCGCCCTCGGCCGAGGCGCGGCGTCGGCGCTCGGAGGCGATGCTCGCGCGCTGGCGCCTCGCCCCGCCGCCCCTGCCGGCAGGGCTGTCGGACGAGGAGGCGATCCTGCGGCCGGCGGGGGCGGTGGCGTGGCGGGCGCTGTGCCTGATGACGCTGCTGGCCTGGGCGTCGGGCTTCTCGCTGGCCGACGAGGCGCGGGCGGTGGGGGTGCCGGACGAGACGGTCCAGCATGTCTTCGGCCAGGAGGTGGCGCGGCGCCTGACGGCGCGCGAGCGGATGTTTCTGGCCGCCGACCCGCCGCCCGACGCCGAGCGCGAGGCGATGGGACTGAAGGCCGAATCCCTGGCCGTGCTGCTGCGCGCGCTGGGCGTGCTGAAGCGCCTGCCGATGCCCAACGAGGACGTCGACCCGGCGCTGGTCTTCAACCTCGGCTTCGAGGTGCTGGTGCGCGGCGGCAAGCGTCCCCCGCTGGCCATCACGGAAGCGATGGCGCTCGACCTGCGCGACTTCTACCAGCGCCTGCACTGGATCCAGCGCATGGCGCAGCTGCGCGGCCAGAAGGGGCCGACGGGCCTGCGCGGCGAGGTGCTGCGGGAGCGCCGCCACGCGATCGAGTGGCTGGTCAGATCCTACGAGAGCGGCTTCGTCGAGTGGGACAGGGTCGACATCGGCCTGCCCCTTCCGGTCGCATGAGCGAGGACGCGATCCCGCTGCTCGGTCCCCCGGCCCTGCTGCGCGACGGCGAGGGCCGCCTCGTGGCGCTGCGGGCCCTGCCGGACGCGTCCCTGCTGGCGCTGGGCCGCTTCCTCGCGGAGGAGGAGGCGGATCTCCATCTCGCGCTGGTCCGCGACGCCTTGGCGCAGGGGGCGACGGAGGACGAGGCGCGCGCGCTGCTCGACCTCGATCCGGAGGAGCTGCGCCTGCGCGCCGAGGCCTCCTGGGCCCAGGCCCTCGCCGAGATCGCCCGCCGCGGCCTGCCCCGGCCCGGCATGCCGCCGCCGCCGCCGCGCGATCTCGCCGAGATCGAGGGGCTCCTGCGGCGCACGGCCGAGGCCGGCGCCCCGGGGGTCCCCGCCTCCCTCGAGGCGGCCCTGGCGGCCAGGGCATCGCTGCGCGCCTCGGGCGGAGGGGCGCTGCCGCTGGCCTGGGTGGATCTGATCCGCCGCCACGACGGGCTGCGTCTCGGCGGGCTGCGCCTGCTGGCGATGGAGGAGGTCTGCGCGGCGCCGCCCCTCTCCGGCTGGGCGGTCTTCGCCGTCTCGGGGCGCGGCGCGGTGCTCCATGCGGCGGACGCGACGGGAGCCTGCGCGGCGTGGCGGGCGGATCGGATCATCGAGGGCACTCCGTCGGGAACGCCCGGTCTGTCCCAGCCCGACTTCGTTTCCTACCTCGAAGCCCTCCTGCCCCGGGCGCTCGAGGCGGCGGAGCGGCGTCCGGGCTGATCGGGCCCGGCAGATTGTCCGCGCGGCATCGCCAGGGCCGCCGTGGTCCGGAAGGGCGCGAAGGCCATCACCGTCCCCATCGCCGCCGAGGGCATGACCTCGTCCAAGAGGAGGCCGGCCTGCCAGGCCGCGATCACGCCAGCCAAGGCCACTCCCTCGGCGAGGGCGACGGCGATCAGGAAGCGGGCGGGATGGCTACGCATGCGTGTCCTCGCGGCGTGGGGTCGAGGGCGCGGGACGAGATGGGGGCCGGCAGGCCGGAGGTCAGGGGGAGAGGCGCAGGCGGACCCCGCCGGGGAGCAGCCAGCCGGCGCCCTCGCGGGCGAGGAGGCGATCGGCGGCGGCGCGCACAGCCTGGCATCCGCCCAGGGCGAGGTGCTCGACGACGCCGCGCCCCGGGCGCCCTTCGGGGAACTCGCGGGCGTCTTGAAGGTCGAGATGGGCGTCGCCGAGGCGCAGGCGCCGGATCCCGCCGTCGATCCCCTCCTCGTCGCAGCCGAAGACGTCGGCCAGCAGCGCCGCCTCGCGGGGCTGGTCGCGCACCCAAAGCGTCGTCCCGCACAGCCCGAGGACGTCGGCGGTCGGGGCGGTGGCGCCGGCGCGCTCGGCCAGCAGGATCAGCATTCCGTCGGGATCGCGCAGCCGCAGGCCCGGGCGTCCGAACCGCTCGGTGGGACAGAAGACCCGTCCGCCGGCGGCGGCACGCTCGCGCCAGTGCCCTGCGGCGCCCTCGGGGATGGCGAGGCAGACCTCCTCCGCCTGCCCGGCGCCGTGGCGCCCCGAGGGGGCCTCCGCGTCGAGGCGAAAGGCGAGGCAGGGGCGGCCGCTGCCGGGCGGCGCGCCGTAGAGGCGCCACCCTTCGGCCGCGGGCAGGAGGTCGAGGCCGAGGAAGCCGCCGTAGAAGGCGAGGTTCGCCTCCTGGCGCCCGGCGCAGGCGGCGATGTGGTCGAGGCGCGGGAGGGGACGGGCGTTCATGGGGGCCTTGTGGCCATAATATGGCCACCGCCGAGAGCCGCCGCAAGACACGGATCCATTCCGATCCGGAGGAGGATGGAGTCGCATGCGGCCCGGCGGTCGCGCGCGGCGTCTCAGACATCACAGGCTCTGTCTTTTCTTGGCCCTTCCCGGCTTGCGGCATACGTTGGGGATAGACGGCCTTCCCGGGCTCGAGGCGCGCGGTCGCGCCCCTCAGGGCGGGACGTTCGGCGTAGGCGCAGGCGATGTCTTCGAAGGAGATCATTCGCCGCAGAGGGTGCGCGCGCGGGCGGCTCCAAGGCGGCCATCCTCGTCGTGCGCCTGGATTGTTCCGCCGTTTGCACCACCTTGGCAAGGACATGCCGTCTGGCGCGGCGACGAGGGAGACGACGCGAGATGCTGCTGATTGAGGGTTCCACCGACACGCTCGGCCCTGTGCGCCTGCCGGGAGGCCGTCTGCTCGGCCACCTCTCGGTGGCGGCCTGCCCGGCGCGGACCGAGGAGGGATGGCGCCTCCATGAGGAGGTGGCGTGGCGGCCGGCCTGCGGCCCCGAGATCCGCTGGGGACGGCAGTCCGTCCTGCGGCAGGAGGGCGACGCATGGGTCTGGGAGGCGCCCTTCCTGGCCCGGCCCGCGCGCTGGCGCGACGGGCCCTCCTTCGCGCGCTCCCTCCACCTGCGGCCGGAGCCGGAGCTGCGCCGGGCGCTGCGCCTGCCGTGGCTGCCCGATCTGCGGCTCGACGAGGCCGTCGCCGTCCTGCCCGGCGGGGCCTGGGCCGTCTCGGGGCGGCTCTCCCTGCGCGGGCTTCCGCTCGGCTGGATGGCCCTGGCGGTCGCCCCGGCCGCGGCCGTGGGTCGCCCCCCGGAGGCGGCGGACCTCTCCTGAGCGTCGGGAGGCCGCCTTCCCTCGGGATCCCGTCCGGCGCGCCCTCCTTCTGAGGGCGCGCGCGGGATCAGCCGTTGCGGATGCCGGCGACGAAGCGCTCGAGGCCCTGGCGGACGTCGCGGGTGGCGCTGGTGACGCCGAGGAGGCCGGAGGCGACGTCGGCGGAGGCGCGGGCGGCGGCGGTCGCGGCCCGGGCGCCGGCCTGCGCGGCCTCCGCGGCCGTCTCAGCCTCGCGGCTGGCCTCGGCGACGCCGCGGGCGATCTCCTGGCCGGCCTTGGTCTGCTCGGCGAGCGCGTCGGCGGCGGCGGCGTGGGCCTCGGCGCTGCCTTCCGTGATCCGCTGGATCCGGCGTGCGACCTCCTCGGCGGTCTGCGCCGTCTTGGCGGCGAGGTCCTTGACCTCGTTGGCGACGACCGCGAAGCCCCGGCCGGCTTGGCCTGCGCGGACGGCCTCGATGGTGGCATTCAGTGCGAGGACCGTGGTGCGGCTGGTGATTTCGCCGATTGCCTTGAGCAGCCCGTCGGCCTGGCGAGCCTCCTGGGCGAGGCGCTCGGCGACGGTGCGCCCCCGTGCCCCTTCGGCGGCCGCGGCGCGGGCGGTCTCGGCGGTGTGGTGGGCGCGCTGGTCGAGCTCGCGGGCGCTGGCGACGATCTCCTCGACCGCGGCCGCCATCGCCACCGCCGCCTCCTTGGCGCGCGCGGCGGCCTCGATCGCGTGCGTCTGGCCCTTGCGGGCCTCCGCGTCCGCCTGCCGGCCCGCGGCGGCGACGGAGTCGGCAGCCAGGGCGGCGCCTTCGGCCGCGCGTCCGATCTCGCGCTCCGCGCCGTCGGCCAGCCCGAGCAGGGCGCGCCGGCGCTCGGCCTGGGCCTCCTTCTCGGCCCGGGCCCGCGCCTCGGCGGCCTCTGCGGCGGCGGCCTGGGCCTCCCGGGCGGCGGCCGCGGCCGCGTCGGCGGATCTCAGGGCGCGGGCGACGCCGAGGGCGAGAGCGGCGAGGGCACCCGTCTCGAAGACAACCACGACCGCGTGGAGCACGACGCGGGCGAGATCAGCCCCGTCGGGGAACACCGCCAGCGGGACGAGCAGGTTGAGCGACAGGTGATGGACCGCCGCCGCGCCGGCGGCCGCGATCAGGCTGGGGACGCGGGCCATCGCCGCGACGACGGCGAGGGCGACAAAGAAGGTCATGTGCGTGTCGATCTGGTAGGCCGTCCCGGCGGCGGCGAAGACCAGGATCGCGGCGACGCCGACCACGCCGGCGCCCGCTGTCGCGCGGGCCCAGGCGGCATCCGGCCCCGCGCGCCACGCCAGCGTGGCAACGAGAGCCAGGGCGGCCTGGAGGCCGGCGGCCGGCGGCACGGAGGTGCCGGCCGCCCAGGCGGTCCCGACGGCAAGCGGCACGGCCGCCCAGAGCAGCGCCACGAGGGCGGCGAACGCGCGCCGGCGCAGCAGAGAGAGGGAGGAGGTCATGGGAAGGATCCCTTTTGGCAGGAGGAGGGTCAGGGTCGGTGCCAGGTGGCCAGGCAGAGGCCCCCCGGGCGGGCGTTCAGATGGACGAGAGCGCCGGGGGCGCGTCCGCCTGGGGCGAGGACGACGATGCCGCCCCGTCCGAGGGCGACGATCGGCGTCTCGGCCGCAGCCGCGGCGGCGATCCGGCTGGCCTCGGACCACCAGGGCGGCAGGACGGCGGCGACGGGGAGGTCCGGACGCGGCGTGAGCGCGGCCGCGGCCAGGAGGCCGGCCGGCATCGTTGCCATCAGCGCGGGGAGGAGCCATCGCATAATTCGAATACGGACTTATAACCCAAACAAAGGTTGAGCGAGCGGAGATCGGCCTGCGAGGACGATCTCCCGGCGATTGGGCTGACATCTCCGCCGGTCCGGCAGTGCCGTCGGGAACCCCAGGGAAGAAGCCCATCTCAGGCCATCGTTCCCTTTGTTTGGGTTATAATCCCGTTCGAATATGGGGCTGGCCCGTTCCGCAGAGACGCTGGGCTCTTTCGTCGGGCCGTGCCCCGTCCTATCCTTGCGGTCGTCCGGCGCGTCCGCCGGCGATGCGGGAGATCCGGAGATGGGGCGTAGGGTTGTGGCGGTGGCGGCGTGCGCCGCCGTGCTGGGGGCTGGTGCCGGCGCCTGGGGATGGCAGGGTGGGGAGCTGCTCGAGGCGCGGGCCGCGGAGGCGCTGGCATCGATCCGGGCTGAGATCGAAGCGGAGGGGGGTTGGTTCCGGCATGGGGCGCCGTCGGCGGATCCGTGGCGGCTGCGGGTGGCGGTCCCATCCCCCGAGGCGTCGGGGGCGGACGGGGCGTCCCTGCGCGCGGAGCGTCTGCTGGTGTCGCTGGCGCCTTGGGACGAGACGCCGGGGATCCGGCTCGAGGAGGTCATGGGGACGGCTCAGGGGATGCGCCTGCGCGCCAAGGCGCTGGGGGGGCGTCCCTCGCCGTCGGGGCCCGATCCGGTGGTGGTGCTGGACGCCTGGGCGTCCGATCTGCGCCTCGAGGACGCGCGCGCGTCGGGTCGCCGCTCTCTCCTGTCGGCGGGGTCCGTGCGTGCGGAGCGCCTCTCGCGGGCCGGCGGCGCGGAAGGGGTGGTGGCGGAAGGCGTGCGGGTCGAGCAGGCCTCCGATCGGCACCGGCAGGGTGGCGACGTCTCGGCCGCGCGGATCGAGGCGAGCCGCCTGGGCGGGGAGGGCCCTTGGATCGGGACCTTCCGGATCGCGGCGCGCGAGGTGGCGCTGCGGGGAGGCGCGGGCGAGATCGCAGCGGCCCGGATCCGCCTCGAGGGGGCGATGGACGGCGTCCGCTCGGAGGGCCTGCTGGCCATCGAGGACGGGCGCCTGTCGCCGTCGGGCGCTGGCCGTCCGGAGCGCTTCACGCTTGGCTCCTCCTGGCGCCAGGAGGGGCAGGGCCTCGAGACGGGGGTTGATCTGACGCTGGAGGGGATGATGGCGGCGCGCGTCTCCGTGGCACTGCGGGACCTGCCGCCGGTGGGGGGCGGGTCGTCGGATCCTCAGGCGCGGCTCGAGGCGGTGCTGGCCTTCTCCGAGGCGACCTTGGCGTCGGCCAGCCTCGAGATCCGGGATCTCGGCGGCCTGCCGGCCTGGCTGTCGGCGGAGGGTGCTGGGATCCGGCGCTGGGCCGAGATGGAGGGCCGCAGCGCGGCGCTGGGGATGCCGGAGGCCGACCGGGCGCTGCGCTCGGCCGTCGCGGACTTCGTCCGCGCGCCGGGCGGGCGGACCCTCTTCATCGCCGCGACCCCGCCCCGCCCGCTCACGATGGAGGATCTCGGCCGGCGCGGGCCGTTCCTGCTGCTGGGGGCTGGGGCAGGTCCGCTCGGATTGAGCGCGCAGGTCCGCTGAGCGGGGGCCGTCGGTCGAGGCTCAGCAGCTTCCGCCGATGCGCTCGAGGATCGCCTCGATCCACGGCGCCACGGGGCGGTGGCCGCGGGCGATCTCGTGCCGATCGAACAGTCCCCATGCGGCATGCTCGGCCGGATCCAGCGCGATGAGGGGCAGCGCGCCGAGGACGACCTCGAGGAGCCACAGGAAATGGAGGTTCGCGTGCGTCTCCCGGGCGTCGGGATGGCGGCCGAAAAGGGCGTTTGGGTTATAGACCCGTTTTTTCGGAATTATAACCCAAATAAAGGTTGAACGGGCGGAGATCGGCCTCGCAGGCCGATCTCCCGGCGACGCGTTCGACATCTCCGCTGTTCCGGCACTCCCCCCGGGATCCCCAGGCCAGAGGCCGATCGCGGGCCATGGTTTCCGTTGTTTGGGTTATAGACCAGATCCAGTTCCTCCGTCCCGCGCCTGCCCGGGCAATTGGGGGTTCGCCAGCCCCATCTCCTGCGCCATGGAGAGCGCAGGCGCCTGGGAGCTGCTGCCCGCCGCCCCGCGGCCGCTGGTGCGGCTGGCGGAGGCGGAGGCCTTCCTGCGCGGCCTCGAGGGGCTCGACCTGGCGCCTTGGATCGCGCGCTACCCGCCGCAGCACAAGGGCGCGGCGGGCTCCGTGGTCGAGCGGCTGCTCGGGATGGCGGAGGAGACGGTCCCGGGTCCCGACGGCGAAGACTACGACGTCAAGGCGATCCTGGTCGGGGTCGGAGAGGGGGGGCGGCTGCAGGCGCGCGAGGATCTGAGCCTGGCGCGCCTGGGGCACGACTGCCTCGTCTCGGGCGCCTTCCGCCAGAGCCGGCTGTGGCGGAAGGTCGGGCGGATCCTGCTCGTCCCCGTGGCCTCGGCGGGGGTGGAGCGGCGCCTGGCGACGCCGGTGCGCACGGGCCTGGCGGATCTGCCCCCGGGGGTCCAGGCTCAGATGGAGGCGGACTGGGAGGCGGCGTGCGCGGCGGCGGCGGCGGGGGAGCGGCTGCATGCGGGGCTGGGGCGGATCCTGAAGATCAAGCCCCGCACGGGGCGCGACGCGAAGGGCTTCTACCTCTGCCGGGCGCTGCTCCAGGAGGTCCTGGACCGCCGGGACGATCCCATTTCCTTCGTGTCATGATCGGCTACGCCATGCTCCCTCCCGTTCCCGCTCCGGGGGCCCCGGTCCCGGCGATGCTGGTCGCCTTGCGCCAGCTGGAGCGGACGGAAGCGCGCCTGCAGGGGATCCGGGACGGGGAGCCTCCGCCGGGAACGGCGCAGCGGATCCTCATCGGCGCCATCGAGAACAAGGTCTCGGCGGACGTGGCCCGCCTGCTGAGGGACCTCCAGGAGACGTCGGCCGGCGGCGCCGTGCGCCCGCCTTCCGATGCCCGGGCCTCCTACGCGCGCGCGGTCTCCCCGCCAGCGTCCGGGCCGGCCTTCCGGGCCGCGACCTGAAGAGGGCCTTGCGGGCCCGCCTCGGGAGGACGATCTGGGAAAAAAGCCCAGGAGTCCAGCGCGTGTCCTCGTCCGTCCCCTTCCGATTCGCTGACGCCCAGCGCCTCTCGCTCGCCGAGGAAGCGCTTTCGCAGGCGCCTGGCGCCGCGTCCCTCGACGCGGTGCGCGCCTCGCCCCGGGTCTGGGCGATCCTGGAGCGCGCGGTCGACGACGGCTGGGGCGCCAACAAGGCGCAGGCCGGGTTTACGATGATGATGGCCTGGAAGGCCCTGGCGGCGGAGAGCCGGCAGGGCGGGGATGCGGTGGCGGCCGCCAGCGCCTTGGGGGCGGTCTGCCACATCATCCGGGCCCGCGGCCTCCAGGAGGCGGTCCAGGAGGCCGCGGCGTCGCGGCGTGATGTCCTGCCGACCTTGCTGCCCATCGGCGACTTCGGCCCTGATCTTCCCCTCTCCGTGAGGGCTCTGGAGATCCACGGGCGGGCCGCGCGCGCGGTGCCGGGCGGCGATGCCCTGGTCGACGGCATGCCCGATCCCCGCATCGCCCTGGCCCTGCGCACCGGCGCACGGATCGTGTCCGAAGGGGGGCCGGAGGCTCCCCGCCGCCTGGCCGCCCTCGGCGCGCAGATGGATATCGACGGTGCTTCTCCCCTGGTGGAGGGACAGGCCCGGATCGCCCATGCCATGCTCGAGAGGATGGCGGACGAGGGAGGGATCGGGATCCAATACCGCAACGCGCTCCTCAACGCCCGCTTCGCCCGCGGGCTGGCTGAGCAGGAGCGTCCGCCGGAGGCGCATGGGCGCTTCCTGCGCGCCTTCATCGGCGCAGTCGCCCAGGAGGTCGGGCTCTCCCCGGCCCGCCAGGCGGCGGTGCAGGGCGAGGCTGCGCTCGGCCGGACCGTCCAGGGCGTCGCCCGGGAGGTGCTCGACGCGGCGGCGAAGGACGACGTGCGGATCCTCGTGCGTGGCCACCAGACGGTCCAGCGCGACCTCTCCGGCGCCGATCGGGTCGATGGCGGCCGCATGGTGGGCGGCATGGCCAAGGTCCGCGGGGTCGCGGACCGCGTGGCCGAGGGGGTCCGGGACGCAGTGCGCGCCACCGCCGACGCGGCCAAGCGCCTGATGTCCGCCGAGCGCTGACGCCGGGCGCGACGGGCCTGCCGGGGACCCACATCCTGCGCATGAGCACATTCGATCTCCAGGCCGCCCTCGGCAGCCTCAATCCCGAGCAGCGCGAGGCCGTCCTGGTCGACGGCGGTCCCTGCCTCGTGGTCGCCGGCGCCGGGTCGGGCAAGACCCGCGTGCTGACGCTGCGCATTTCCCGCCTCCTCGCCGAGCGGCGGGCGCGGCCCTGGGAGATCCTGGCGGTGACCTTCACCAACAAGGCGGCCCGCGAGATCCGCGAGCGCGTGGCCCATGCGGTGGGCGAGGCCGAGGCGGCGGGGCTCTGGATGGGGTCCTTCCACGGGGTGAGCCTGCGGATCCTGCGGCGGCACGCGCAGGCCTGCGGCCTGCGCAACGACTCCTTCAAGATCCTCGACGAGGATGCCCAGCAGATCCTGGCCAAGGACGCGGGGATCGTGGCCGGGCTTATCGAGGATCTCGACGCCAAGGATCTCAAGCGCCGCGTGCGCGATCTTCATGCCGCGATCCAGGCCTGGAAGGAGGAGGGCTGGACCCCCGACGACGCGGCGGCGCAGGCCGACCTGATGCGCCTGCCCGGCGCGCGCGAGACGCTGGCCGCCTACCGGCACTACCAGGCGTCCCTGCTCGAGCGCAACGCCTGCGACTTCGCCGACCTGCTGCTCCATCCGCTGGCCCTGTGGCGCCGCGACGCGGACGTGCGGAGGGAGTGGGAGGGGAAGTTCCGCCAGATCCTGGTCGACGAGTTCCAAGACACCAACCGCCTCCAGTACGACTGGCTGCGGATCCTGGCCACGGGCCACGGCAACCTCTTCTGCGTGGGCGACCCGGACCAGTCGATCTACGAGTGGCGCGGCGCACGTCCGGCCATCATGCTCGGATTCCCGAAGGACTTCCCCGGCACGCGGCTCGTGACGGTGGACCGCAACTACCGCTCGACGCAGGAGATCCTCGAGCCCGCCAACCGCATCGTCGAGGCGAACCAGCGTCTGGGCGAGAAGCGGCTGAAATCCGACGTCTCGGGCGCCCCGGTCGAGACGGCGCTCTTCGACGACGAGCGCTCCGAGGCCGACGCGGTGGTGCAGGAGGCGATCTCTTGGCTTCGCCAGGGGACGCCGGCGCAGGAGATCGCGATCCTGCTGCGCTCGGCGGGGCCGATGCGCACCGTCGAGCAGGCGCTGCGCCTGCAGTCCGTGCCCTACGAGGTCGTTGGCGGCCAGCGCTTCGACGAGCGGCGCGAGGTGCGCGATGCGATGGCCTACCTCCGCCTCGCCGCGGATCCGACCGACGACCTGGCCTTCCTGCGCATCGCCAACGTCCCCGTGCGGGGCCTGGGCGAGACGAGCGCGCAGGCAGTCGTGGCGCGCCGGCTGCGCGACGGTGGATCGGTCGCCGACGCCCTGCGCGCGATGGCCGCCGACCGCTCCGTCCGCCTGCAGGCGCGGGCGCGGCAGGCGATGCCGGAGCTGGCGGATCTGCTGGACGAGGCGGCCGAGGCCGCGGCGTCGGGTCTGCGCTCGCCCGGCGCGGTGCTGGATGCGATGCTGGACGCGACCGGCTACGTCGGCTGGATGCGCGACAGCGGCGACGATCTGGCCGACCAGCGGGCCGAGGTCCTGGCCGAGATGGTGGCCGAGGGCTCGTCGGGACGCTTCGAA
>Ga0272446_1001021_pt1 | contig 42048 bp, 49 predicted proteins | sample YNPCB0061_FD_194587 | JGI IMG/M metagenome (GOLD analysis project Ga0272446, IMG submission 194587) | Hot spring microbial mat communities from Yellowstone National Park, WY, United States - YNP-CB-006-1 | ecosystem: Environmental > Aquatic > Thermal springs > Hot (42-90C) > Sediment | place...
TGGCGATACCGCAGCGAAGTAGATAAAATCATCACGCTCTTTTTCAAAGCAGAGTATCAGTTCGGCAACATCGTGCCGCAAGACGATATCACCGAAGCGCGGTTTTTTAACTTCAACACGCTAACGAGAGACGATGTGGTGTCGGAACATCAACCGCTTTTCGACATGCTTACGGCGTATATGAACAAAAAGCACTCTAGACCATGAGCGAAAAATCACAGGGCAGCCTCTGTCCGACATGCCAAACAAACGGGTTTGTTTCATCAGGCTCGAGCGTCGATCATGGCAATCCATGCTCGCCGGCAGCAGATACAGAAGTAACGCATTACTACAAATGCCTCAACTGTCAGACGACGTTCTGGTCGAGCGGGTTTGGCTCGCTATATGAGGAAAAAGGGAATGCGATTTACGACTGGGACTACGCGCAAAAAAAGTGGAAGAGGCTCAAATAATTTTGACAAACTGCGAAACTTTTTAAATTAGTTAGTGTAAAAAATACACAAACAAAAACGGAGGAAATTATGACGAATCGAAACTTGATTTTGCTGACCGACAGCTACAAAGCCAGCCACTACAAGCAATATCCGCCGAAAACGGAGCGCATCTATTCTTACTTCGAGTCGCGCGGCGGCGTATTTTCCGATGTCGTGTTTTTCGGGCTTCAATACTATCTGAAAGAGTATCTCGAGGGCGAAGTAATCACAAAAGCGATGGTCGATGAAGCAGAAGAGCTTTACGCTGCACACTTCGGCAATAAGTTCATCTTCAACCGCGCGGCTTGGGAATACATTATTGATGCACACAGAGGAAGGCTGCCGCTTTGCATTAAAGCTGTTCCCGAAGGTCTCGCTGTGCCGACGCACAATGTTTTAATGACAGTTGAAAATACCGACCTCAACTGCTATTGGCTCACGAATTATGTCGAGACGCTGCTTGTCCAAGTGTGGTATGGCTGCACAGTGGCGACGCAATCGCGCGAAATTAAAAAGCTCATTTTGCGATACCTCGATGAGACTGGTTCTCCTGGACAGGTAAATTTCAAGTTACACGACTTTGGCTTCCGCGGCGTCTCGTCGGTCGAGTCGGCGTCCATCGGCGGCGCAGCGCACCTTGTCAATTTTATGGGAACGGACACCGTTGCAGGACTGACCTTCATTCAAAAGTATTACAAGACGACAGAGATGTTTGGCTTTTCTATTCCAGCGGCAGAACACAGCACGATAACATCGTGGGGCAGAGACAATGAAGCCGAAGCATATCGAAATATGCTGCGTCAGTATCCGACCGGGCTGGTCGCCGTCGTCAGCGATTCTTACGACATCTACAACGCCTGCGATAAAATTTGGGGAGAGCAACTCAGAAACGATGTCTTGGAACGCGATGGCACATTGGTCGTGCGTCCCGACTCTGGCAATCCAAAAGACGTGGTCTTAAAGGTTGTCTCGATTCTCGGAGAAAAATTCGGGTATGAAACCAACCACAAGCAGTTCAAAGTGCTGAACCCAAAAGTGCGCGTGATTCAAGGCGACGGCGTCAATTACGATTCCATCGGCAACATTTTAGAAACCCTCAAACAGCATGGCTGGTCGAGCGATAACGTGGCGTTTGGAATGGGCGGTGCGTTGCTGCAAAAATTGGACAGAGACACGCAAAAGTTCGCGTTCAAGTGCAGCAGCGCGGCCGTGCAAGGCGAAGAGCGCGATGTGTTTAAAAGTCCTGTAACGGACAACGGCAAACTGTCCAAACGTGGTCGCCTGAAACTTGTGCGGGACGGCAACCGCTTCCAAACAGTTTCAGCTCACACCGCAGGCGACGACGTGATGCAGACCGTTTTTGAAAACGGCGCAGTGCTGAAAGAGTATACATTTTCAGAGGTAAAAACTAACGCTGAAATTCAAGCGCGCGTCGTTGCATAAGCCCCGCGACTGCCAATTCAAATATCCACAACTGACAACGGCATTATGACCAAAGCAGAAATTGAATCCATCGTCGCCGACATCGTCTATAAAGATTGGACGTTTTACATCGGCGAAAAAGACGAGACGCTGTATTTACAGGTGCAGTTTGCCCTGCGCGACAGCCTAACGAAAGAGCTTATGTCGCATCGCGGGCGCAAGTGGCTGCTCTCGGAGTTTATGGTCAAAAGCGAAATCGTGCAGACGGCATTCCTAGCGGCGCTGACGGCAGAGGAACACGAGTGCCGCGAGCATTTCACGTACAAAGGGGAGCGCATTTTTTCACCGCACTTCGATGTTGAGGCGCTGCGTGAACTTTCCGAAGCCAAACGATTTGAAACCAGAGGATAATTTTTCAACTCTAAACAACAACGACTATGCTGGGACTCAACTTTGTCAAATTTCAGCCGACGACCTACGCGCTGGTGTATCAGAACGGCAAAATCGTCCGAGAGGGCATCGGATTGTCGTTCTTTTACTATGCCCCAACCACGTCGCTTGTAGCCGTTCCAACAAGCAGCGTTGAAGCGCCGTTTATGTTCGAGGAGTCAACCGCCGATTACCAAAAGGTAACGATTCAAGGACAGCTGACTTATCGAATCAGCGATGCAAAAAAGACATCACAGCTCTTGAACTACACGCTTGACAGCAAGACACAGAAATATCTTTCCGACGACCCGCAAAAACTTTCGCCGCGCGTCATCAACGCCGTTCAGGTATTGACGAAGAAAGAACTCGCTGCGCTGAGTTTGCGCGAGGCGCTTAAAGCCAGCGACACCATTGCAAAAAATGTCGGCGAAGGGATTCGGTTGAATTCCGAAATTACCTCGCTTGGCTTGGAAATACTGGGCTTCTCGGTGCTTGCCATTAAACCCAATCAAGAGACGTCGCGCGCCTTGGAGGCTGAAGCCCGTGAGCAAATTTTGAAGGAATCCGATAACGCGATTTATGCTCGACGCAACGCTGCGCTCGAGCAAGAGCGTAAAATCAAGGAGAACGAACTCAGCACAGAGCTCGCCGTTGAGCAAAAAAAGCGTCAGATTCGAGAGACACAAATGGACGCCGAGCTTTCGGTGCAACAAAAGCAGCAAGAGCTGCAACGCCGAAATGCGCTGGCGCAAATTGAACTCAACGAGAAGAACACCGACGCCAGCAACGCGCTCTTGGCGAAAAACACAGAAGCAGCGATTGCCAATGCCGCTCGAAACGTCGATGCGACCATCGTAACGCAAAACAAAACACAAGCGGCAGAATTGGAACGACGCGACAAAGAGCTTATCTCTCAAATCGCGCTCGAAGAAAAGAAAAAAACGCTGGCGCTGCTTGCCTCCGAAAATGTCAGAACGGACGCCGACGCGCGCGCTTACGCCATTACCGCCATGATGAAAGCCTACGCCAGCGTCGATGCGAAAACGCTGCAAACGCTTGCAAGCGCAGGTATGGACGCCCATCGGCTCATCGCGCAAGCCTTCCGCGACCTTGCCGACGGCTCAGGAAAAATCGGGCAACTCAACATCTCGCCCGACCTATTGAGCGAACTCTTAAACAGAAACTAAGGCGAACACATCGACGCCGCTCGTTGCTTGATTTTACAGGTCTCAACGGGCGGCGCGATTTAAAGGCGAAACAGCAGCCACTCGGAAACATGATGCAACGCGCAACGGATAGGAAATTTGTCGTCGTGCGGCGCAAAACGCGGCTCGAAGAACTCATCGTGCGATACAATACCGTGTCGCAGGCTCAATTTTACATCGAGCATCTCGGCGCAGATTTTTCCGATTACCTGCGCGAACATGACACTTACAAAAGTGCTGTGCAAGCAGCCGTTGCCACTCTGGAGTTGATTGGACGCGTGCAAGTTGTCGAGTGGTCGTTTCTGCCCAATTTTATTTTTGACCCCGATGCCGTCGTCATTGCTATTGGTCGAGATGGGCTGGTGGCAAACACGCTCAAATACTTATCGGGGCAACCTGTTGTCGGCGTCAATCCTGATGTCAAACGCTGGGACGGAATTTTGCTGCCGTTTGAAGTCAAGGACTTAGAGAAGATTATTCCCGATGTGTGCAAAGCTAAGCGCCCGATGAAAGAAGTAACGATGGCGAAAGCACGCCTGACCGACGGACAGGAGCTCTATGCGGTGAATGATTTTTACATCGGTCAAAAAACGCATATCTCGTCGCGCTATGAAATTTGTGTTGGCAGCGAGCGCGAACCGCAATCATCGAGCGGCATTGTTGTCTCGACAGGCTTAGGCTCGACGGGGTGGATGAAATCGATTGTAACGGGCGCGGCGGGCATTGTCAGTCGCGTCGCCGACACGTTGATTCCGCCGACGCTGCCCACGATGGCGTGGGATTCAGACTACCTGTATTTTTCGGTGCGCGAACCGTTTGTGAGCAAAGCATCGGGGGCAACCATTGTGTTTGGAAAAGTTACCGCTGATGCACCGCTTAAAATTCTCTCGCAGATGTCGGAGAACGGCGTCATTTTCAGCGACGGCGTCGAGAGCGATTTTCTCACGTTCAATTCGGGCGTCGAAGCCTCTATTACGCTTGCCGAAAAGCGCGGGCGGCTGGTGGTCTGACCGGCAAATGCTCCGAGAGCATAAAAAAACAAACGGCGCCTTGTGTGTTGCAAGACGCCGTGCTCCTTTTTCAATGTGCCTTTTTCAACAACCAATCATTTAAGTTCGACCACTTCTTGCTTGTGTGTCGGCATCAGTTGTGCGATGCGGCTCTTTTCTTTATTGACGGAATAGTCGAGATAATCGACCAACGCGGCGATTTCGTCCTCTTTGCCAGCCAGTTGCGGCATATATTTTCGATACGGCGAATCTTCCGCGTATTCGTGAAGTGTGGTTACCAGCATTTTGATGGAGGCGTACTCGCGTCCTTTCAAATACTTGTTGATGGCGCGGTAGCCGGTCGCTGTGTGGCACGCCAGACACTGTCCGCGAAACATGGCTTCGCCCTTGGCTAAGACCACGTCGGGAGAGGTTTCGCTGCCCGTTGCAGGTCTTGTCCAATGCGATTTTGTCAAATATCCGTCTTGGTTAATCTTAGCAACGGAGGCTTGACGAATGCCGTTGGAATACATGTGTCGTGCGATGCTGTATGGCTTGCGCATCATTTCACGGACATACTCGGCACTGGCGTTGGCAAGGAACGCCAACATCAAGACAGCAACGCCGTGGCTAAATGAAAAATCTTGCGGCGATTTGCGCGCAAAGAAATAAACGACGCCGACGATGGTCGCTGTTGTCATCACCATCACGAGCGAGATGCGCGTTACTTGGGTGAATGCGCCCGACCCAATCGTCGAGATGCCAAGTTGCAGGAGTCCGCGATTGACTTCGGGAATACTGAAGAGATACCACACAAAGAAAAACGGCATTAACACGAAGGCCGGAATAAGCCACTTTGAACTCCATGTAATGAGTTCAGCTTTGGTTTCTTTGTCAGTATGCTCATCGATACGGCTATATGACACCAACGCCCACACGCCCGCAAGCGAAATACAAATCAAGATGCGCAAGAAGAGGCTTGGGAAGTAGGTTGGATTGAAAAACGCCTCCCAGAATCGGCTCGATTCATTGCCTGTGCCAGCGACTTCAATCCATGCGTCGCCCGGCGTGAGCATAAAGGTCAAAATTCCATTGATGATAACCAGCGTGCAGAACGATGCAATCGCGTAGAGCCAGCCGACCTGCACATGCAACTTGCGCGGAATTCTGTCCCAAGTGTAGTAATAGACTGCCGCCGCCGTTAGTTCAACGATGAAGAACACCCACTCCATCGCCCATCCAAAGACGAAATTATGAATGAGCGTGCTGGTGGATTCAGGGTTTGCTAAGCCGATGGCAAACCAAATGCCTACCCCAGAGACCGCGCCGAACACGCCTGTAACAATCAGAAAAAACTTGGAGTGCTGTTTCAATCTCGGAAACCAATCGGCTCTGCCTTCACGAAGGGCTTTTTGCTCAACCAGCACCAAATACAATCCGCCGCCGACGGCAAACTGCGAAATCAGCGTATGGTAAATGGCGATGATGCCAATCACCCAACCACTTCCGATGACGGGAACGTCCCAAACTGGATAATTCATACTGCTTAAAAAATTTAGTTAATCGACTCTGTTTTTTATCATAATACCATGTATCCCCACGCGGTGGTGGCGATGAGAATGAAGAGAGCCAGCAGTCCGAAATATGTGGCATTTCGGGCTTTGACGCCGTTCTCATGCTTGCCATCGTAGAGCGGAATGAAGAACCACAAAATCAAGCCAAGCGTAAAAATGGTGATGCCAAGTCCTTCGCCGAGCGCGCCCGGAAAAACATTTCCCAAGACCTTGAGCATTTGAAATGCGCTCATGTAGTACCATTCGGGGTGGATTCCCGTCGGTGCAGGTTTGAGCGCATCGGCTGGTTCGCCAATTTCCCAAGGAAAGATAGACGCCAAAAGCGACATCACATTGAGCGCGATGAGCCAGAGTGCCAAATCTTTCATCAAGAAGTTCGGGAAGAACGGTATCGAGCGACGCAGATATTCGGGCTTTTCCATTTCGCTCGGAATTGTCGCGTTGCCATGTTTTTGCACCAGCCAGAGGTGAATGAACAAAAACGGAATGAAGAGCATCGGCAACAGCACCACGTGTAAGGCAAAGAAGCGCTGCACGGTCTGTTCGCTTACTTCCAAGCCGCCGCGAAAGAGATTGGCAATCCACGGTCCGACTGCTGGAAGCGCGGCGGGAATTTCCAACCCAACTTTCGTTGCAAAGTAAGACAGCTCGTCCATTGGCAGTAAGTAGCCGCTAAACCCGAACAAAAGGCAGAGAACAAGCAAGACCATGCCCGTCCACCAGCCGAACTCGCGCGGGTAGCGATAGGCTTTCATAAAGTAGACGGAGAACATGTGGATGAAGACGGCTGCGACCATCAGGTTCGCCGACCAAGCGTGCGCCGAGCGTATCAGCCAGCCGAATTGAATTTCGTAGGTGATTTGGCGCACCGATTCGTAGGCATCTGGACCCGGACGATAATACACCAAGAGCAAGAGTCCGGTCAGCGATTGAACAATGAAGAAGAACAGCGAGATGCCGCCCCAATAATACCAGAACGAATGCTGGTGCTGCGGAACGGTTTTCTTCTTGGCGAACTTCACGAGCTCTTCCAAGCCTAACCGTTCATCAACCCAGCCGTAAAGCGAGGACATGAGTTTTGACATGGCTTATACTCCTTCGTTAAACTTTTGACACGACAACGCTTGTAGGTTCGACCGTAACTTTATATGCCTGCAACGGCTTCGGCGGCGGGCCTGCGACATTTGCGCCCGTGCGCGTATCATAGACGCCGCCATGACAGGCACAAAACAGCCGATTTTGTTCTGCTTGATATTGCACAGTGCAAGCCAAGTGCGTGCAGACGGCTTCCATCGCCACCCACGTGTCGTCGGCATGATGAATCAAAATGCCGGGCTTGGCGCCGAACTTGAACATCATCGCCGACCCTTTCTCGAGCTTATTCGCGTCGGGCAAAGAGACTTGATTAACTGCAGCCGCTTCAGAGGCTTTCGAAATCGGCGACGCCAAGTATTGATACACCGGATAGCCGATGGCGGCGGCATAACACATCCCTACGCCCGTAAAAAGCACCTGCGAGAATGCACGGCGCGACATCAGTGGCTCTTGCCCTTCAATTTTCTCTGCCGAGTGTTCTGCTGAATGGTTCATTGGTTTACTCCTTCGATAGCGGTTTTAGAAACGGTCTCACGGGTCATATCCTCCACTTGTGGCGCATTGTCTTTGGCGCGGACGGCGACCGAAATCAGCCAGCCAACCACCCCTAACCCTGCGACGAAGAGCGCCAGAAACAATCCGACCACCGACCAGTTCGTTACAATTTGTCTGTTCCACACGTCAAAGCCCTTGCTGAAAAGGGTGATGTCGCGGATACCATCGCGGTAGGCGACCATTGCCAGCATCGTCAGCAAGACGCCTGCGGCAGCGCCCCAACCCACCACAAGATTGGCTTGTGCCTTTTGAAACGCGCTGTATGCGGCAATGCCGAGCAGTGCCGCTGTCAATGCCAGCCATACGTATCCATAAATTTGATACAGCGTGTCTGTTGTCAGTCCAGTTTTAACGACATCGGGCTGCACAGCAAACACCCACATCGCCAGCCCAAGTTGTGCAGCAATCGCCACAACGGCAATCTGCCCGCCGAGCCGATTGAAAAACGCGCGCAGGTCTTGCGAGAAGCTCGAGGTCGTTGCCGAAATCCAAATCATCCAAAGACCCGACACGGCAAAGCCGCTTATCAGCATAAAAAGCCAGCGCGGATTCGTGGTTGGGTCGTTGGTTGGAATGTAGACGCCGAGCGCAGAATTGGCATACATCTGTGTCCAATCTTCGGGACGAAGCATCAGCGTCATATTCGCCGAGTAAATTCTGCCGATGAGCGCGGCAATGCCATAGGCGACCAGCGCCAGCGTCCATGCAGAGTGATGTGTGGCGGTGCGGTCAGCCACTTTGTAAAGCAGCCAATAACACACCGTTAGGAGCGCAATGACCGCAATCCACCAAAAGCCAATGAGAACGCTGCTGGTGTAAAGTGCCTGACCATAGAGAACTTGCGTGAAAAGCAACGGCGGCACACCGAAGTTGATGACATAGGTCATCACAATCGGCAGCCGTTTGGCAAGCGCGGCAGCAGCTTGATGACGCACATCGGATAGCGTATTGCTTTGCAGGCGTGCTAAAAAGTTCAACCCGATGACGCCAAGCAAGCCACCTAAGAGCATTTGCAATGCCACAAAATGCAAGCCCAGCGTAACGATGTTGAGAACTTTGAAGAGCCACACAGGAGCGGGAAGCGGAATCGGGTCCGCAACGGGAAATGGAAACATACTACTTACTTCCTTTACTGCTTTAAGTTTGTAAAACTACTATCACATTATCGTATGCCCTCATGCTTGAATTCGGGCAATACACACATGTAAAATGCAACACTTGTGCCGAATTTCCATTTCCACGATTCGCTAAAAAGACCGTTTTTTCAAAATAAATAACTTTCGTTTTTATCAATAGTTACAGCTAAAATCGTCCAAATCGTCCATAGAACACACAGGCATCGTAGTCGTGAGAGGAACTTTGGGGGGATTTTTTGGCATTAGAGCCACTTATGTTCCCGATACCACGCAACGGTTTGGCGGAACCCCTCGTCCAGACTGGTTTGCGGGTCGAAGCCCAAGTCCCGGCGGGCTTTTTCGGTTGAGAAAATCCAATAGGTTTGCTCGCCGTCGCGCGCGCGGTCGCGGTTGAGAATGGAGATTTTTCCTCGTGCTTTTCCGATGTCCTCTGCCAGCGCAGCAACCGCGTAAACGACCGAATCGGGCAACCGCACTTTTATCGTAAATGATTTTCCTAAGGCTTTCTTGGCCGCCTCGCCGACTTCTTCCCACGAGTGCGCAGCGCCCGATAAAAAATACACCTCGCCCCTTGCCTTCGGCGATTCTGCCGCCGCAATTATGCCTACAACTAAGTCATACACATACAAGTAGTCGTAACGCTTCTCGACGTCCCAGCCGAACACTGGCACAATGCCGCTCTTGACCGCCTTGAAGTGTTCCAATAAATCTTTATCGCGCGGACCGTAAATAATCGACGGGCGGACAATCGTGAGCGGCAACCTCAATGCAAATTTTTTGCAGACCTCTTCTGCCATGAACTTTGTGCGACCATACAGCGTAATCGGTTTGCACGGTGCGGTTTCATCGACAGGTTTATCAAGTGCGGGCGATGGACCGACGGCGGCGCCCGACGACACATGGAGAAATCGTTTAAGCGTCGGCGCCGCATCGCAAGCGGCTTGCAGCAAATTTTCCGTTGCCGTTACATTGCCCGCGATATACGTTTTCTCGTCGAGCGCTTTGGTAACGCCCGCAACATGGTAGATATACTCGACGCCCTCGACGGCTTTTCGGAGCGATTGAATATCGGCGTAATCGCCTTTGACGAGTTCGACATCAAGTCCATTCAAGTTATCGGCTGAACTGCTTGAACGCACCAACGCACGCACATGCAGTCCTCTATACAGCAAGGCTTCGGTGAGCCAACTGCCAATGAAGCCTGTCGCGCCCGTAATGAGAACAGAAGACATAATTCAGATTTTCAGGATTGCAACTGCTGGTTGAAAACGGCAAAGATAGAACGCGCCGCCAATTTGAGCACGAGATTTTTTGTTTCGGGAATTTTCACGCGAAGTGCTATTTTCAAATTTCTATATCCAAACCGTTTAGGGATTCACACATTTTTAAGTTTTTTTAAGCAATCCAAATTTCTTACGCAATGGAAAGCCGCCAAACCGACGACACCGTGGTCAATGGTGTTCATGACAACGACATTGAAGCCAACGACAATGCTGCGCCTGCCTCCGCGAAACCGCGAGATTTATTCCAAAAGTGTTACGACTTCACCATCGCCGACGAAGTGAAAGCCAAAGGACTTTACCCGTATTTTCGTCCGCTCGAAGAAAACGAAGGTCCAGTCGTTACCATTGAGGGACGGAAAGTCATCATGGCAGGGTCGAACAACTACTTGGGACTGACTGCAGACCCTCGAGTCAAAGAGGCGGCTCAAAAAGCCATTGCGAAATACGGCACCAGTTGCTCTGGCTCGCGGTATTTGACCGGCACCGTGAAATTGCATGTCGAGCTCGAAGAAAAACTCGCGCAGTATTTCGGCTCGGAAGACTGCATGATTATCAGCACAGGCTATCAAGCTGGACAGGCTATTGTGCCAACGCTCGTGCAAGGGCGCGGCGAATATGTCATCAGCGATAAAGACAACCATGCCTGCATTGTGGTCGCAAACTTAATGGCGCGCGGCGCGACCGCCAATGTCGAGCGCTACAAACACAACGATATGGCTGACCTTGAACGCGTGCTTCAAAAACTTCCGCTTGACGCGCCGAAACTCATCGCCACCGACGGGGTCTTTTCCGTCTCGGGCGCCATCGTCAATCTTCCCGACATCGTCAAACTCGGCAAAAAATACAACGCCAGAATTATGGTCGACGACGCGCACGCGGTCGGTGTCATCGGCAAAGGCGGACGCGGCACAGCCTCAGAGTTCAATTTGGAAAAAGAGGTCGATATCACCATGGGCACGTTCTCAAAGAGTTTTGCCTCGCTCGGCGGGTTCATTACGGGAGAGCGCGCCGTTATTAACTACATCAAGCATCAAGCCCCCGCGCTCATTTTTAGCGCATCACCGACGGCAGCCAGTGTCGCAGCAGCATTGAAGGCACTCGAGATTATGCAGCAAGAACCAGAACGCATTGAGCGGCTGATTAAAAACGCCACGCGCGTGCGTAACGGCTTGAAGTCGTTGGGCTTTCGATTGATGGACGCCCGCACGGCGATTGTTTCGGTCATCATTGGCGACCAAGATAAAACGCTCGTGTTTTGGCGCAAACTCTACGATGCAGGCATTTTCGTCAATGCGTTTGTGCGTCCGGGGGTTATGCCGGGCTACGAAATGCTCCGCACCAGCTATATGTCCACACACGAAGAGTGGCAGTTGGATAAAATCGTAACCGAATTCGGCAAAATTGGCAAGGAACTCGGCGTGATTGAATAACGACGACGGGGACAAGGAGTTACAGCAAACGAATGACAGCTTATTCTGCACGACGTAAGGTCATCCAAAAATCTTTTGGTAAAACGTCGACAGCGCGTCCTCATTCAAGACAGCGGTGAGAGTCGCGCCTGCAAGTGCGCCCCAGAAATGCGCTTCGTGATTGACATTATCGAACTGACGCTTCGCCGCCACATAGCTGCCTGCTAAATACAGCACGCCGAAAATCGCCGCAGGAATCCCAACGGGAATGATGAAGAGGTAAATGCGCGAGAGCGGTTCATACAAAATGTATCCGAACATCACGCCAGAGACTGCGCCGCTTGCGCCCAGCGTTTTGTAACCCACATCGTTTTTGTATTTGAAGAGCGCAGGAAGGTCGGCAGCAACGAGGCTGCCAAAGTAAATCAGAAGAAAGTTGATGCTGCCGACCGCGGCTTCCAATGCAAAGCCGAAGAAGTAAAACGAAATCATATTGAACAGCAAATGCCCCCAGTCGGCATGAATAAACCCACTGGTGATAATCGTGTAAGGACGCTCGTTGCGATAGACTTTGAACGGCTCGAACCAGAGCTGCTCATACACCGGTCGCCCTTGTGCAAACGCAATGAGCGAGGTTATCACATTTGCCGCCAGCAGCACAAATGTTGCCAGCGAGTAATCGGGCATTATTACCATTGTTGTTTATGCTTTGAGTGCAGAGAGCGACTGCTTCTCGACGATATGCGTCAGAAAATTGCGACAGGCCTTCTCGAGCATATCCAAGACGTTTTCAAACGCCGCACTGTCGCCGTAATACGGGTCTGGGACTTCATCGCCGAGCGTGGGCGCAAAACTCATCATCAAGGCAAGTTTATGTCGATGTGCTGCGGGACAGAGTCGTTCAAGGTTGGCAAGATTGCTTTTGTCCATCGCCAGAATGTAGTCGTAGCGTTCAAAGTCGAGTGGTTCAATTTGGCGAGCGCGATGTTTTGAAATGTCAATTCCGCGTCGCTGTGCGGCGTGTTCGGAGCGTCGGTCGGCGCGCTCGCCTGCGTGATAGTCTAATGTTCCCGCCGAATCAATCTCGAAGCGGCTCTCGAGTCCAGCATCGACCACATATTTTCGGAACATGCCCTCGGCGGAAGGCGAGCGGCAAATGTTGCCAAGACAGACGAATAACACTTTGACCGTTGAGACAGTCGAATCGGGCGCAGTCATTTGACGAGTTTTGAAATTTCTTTGAAGACAGGCGTGCCTGCTTGGCGCAAGAGCTCGAAGAGCGCCATTTCTGTGCTGGTCAGCGTTGCGCCTTCTTCCCTCAATCGCTCTAAACCCAACCGTTTGTTTTCCGCCGTCCTCGATGAGACAGCGTCGGCGACGATATGCACATCGAAGTCTTCACCGAGCAAATCCATTGCCGTTTGGTAGACGCAGACATGCGTCTCAATGCCGCAGAGAATCAACTGCTCGCAGTCGAGTTCCTCGATTGCATACATAAACGCATCTTCGCCGCAGCAACTAAAGCTCATTTTGGTTATCGGATTAGTATCAGGCAAAAGCGATTTCAGCTCTGGAATTGTCTCGCCCAAGCCTTGCGGATATTGCTCGGTCAGGAGAATTGGAATGTCCAAGAGCTGCGCGCCCCTGACGAGACGATGAAGGTTGGCGAAAAGTTGTTCTTTTTCGTGCATCGTCTGCGCGAGCTTGCCCTGCACATCAATCACGACCAGCGCAGTATTATCTTGTTCGAGCATAAAAAACGAGATACAGTTTGAAGCGATGGGCGAATATACGTGTTCAGCAGCGATTCGGCATTAGGTAAAAAAATGCCTAAATTTGAGTTGAACCTTTTAGCTGATACTTGCCTGATGTTGAAGACACAAGCCGTTTTTCGTCGGGTCGCGCTATGGAGTGCAGTCGCCGTATGGACGATGCAAACCGTCGGATGCCTCGAGACCGAGTCGGAGGCAGAAGAGTGGCGACGACTTGAAAAGCAACTGCAAAAAGCTGCCACGACCGACGAGTTTGTTCAGAACGCTGGAGCGTATTACCGGTTTTACGAATCTCGCCCGAACTCCCCTTTGGCCAGCGAAGCCCTGTTCAAATCCGCGCAGCAACTTCTTTCGGCGCAGAAACCGCAACACGCCTTGCAGCGCTTTGAACAACTGCGCACCCGCTACCCAAAAAGTAAAGAAGCCGAAGCCGCGCTGTTTATGACGGGATACATTTACAACAATTATATTAGCGACAAAGACAAAGCCCGCGCTGCCTTTGAGGCGTTCATCGCACAGTATCCTGCCAATGAACTTGCAGCGTCGGCGCAATTTGAATTGCAATATCTTGGCGTTGCAGCTGGCGATATTTTCCCCGAAAAGCCCGCTCAAAAATCCGCTGCCGAGACTGCCAACGCCGATTCTTCTGTAAAAAAATCCAAACGTAAATCTTCACGCGCACCGTCGGCGCAATAACCGCCTCTTTCCAATGAAACGGTTGGAACATAAAGTTGCTATTGTTACGGGCGGGTCGCGCGGCATCGGCAAAGCCATTGCAAAAGCGTTTCTTGACGAGGGCGCAAGTGTTGTTGTTACCTCGCGCCGTCAAACGGCAGCCGATGCCGCCGTTGCATCGTTTCAACATTCAAACGCGGTTGCAATGGCGTGCGATGTCTCCGAGTATGCCGCCGTCGAGCGCGTTGTTCTGGAAACGATTGAGCGGTTCGGACGATTAGATGTTCTTGTCAATAACGCTGGCGTTGCGGAAGCCTATCAACGCATTATCGACGCACCGCTCGAGGCGTGGTATGAACCAATTGATGTCAATTTGAAAGGCACGTATCATGGCTGCCGGGCTGTTTTACCGCATTTCTTAAGACAAGGCAAGGGCAAGATTATCAATATGGCGGGCGCGGGGTCGGGCGACTCGACATCCGACAACACAGCGTGCATTAGCGGCTATGCGGCTTCGAAGGCGGCAATTAAGCGCCTCACATTTAGCTTATCGCAAGAGTATAAAAATTCGGGCGTTGAAATTATGTTGCTCAACCCGGGTTTAGTGCGCACGGAAATTTTAGGCTTGCACAAACCGACCGACGAACTTCGACAGCGCGCCGACGCCTTTGAAATTATCCGCGATATTTTCGCGCAACCGCCCAGTGTCGCCGCCGAACTCGCCGTGAAAATGGCAAGCGATTGGAGCAATGGAAAAAGCGGCCTATATCTTTCCGCGCTCTCAAAGTGGCGGGCGCAACAACTTTTATGGAGCTATCCAATTCGACGATGGCTCGGGAAAATTGATAAAACCGAATACTGAACAACTTGATGGCACAGACACGAATAACAAAGAAAATGCAGAAAAGAGGCAGGCTTGCGTCGTTGATGATTGGTTATTGGTCGCTGCTGGTTATTTCAGGGTGTTACAGTTTTACGGGCGCGGCGTTGCCTTCGCACATCAGGACGATTTCTATACCGATTTTCGGCGACGAATCGCGGAGCGGTGTGCCGCAGTTGCGCGAGAGATTATCGCAGCGACTTGCCGACCGAATTCAGACGCAAAGCCCGCTTGTCATTGAGCAGTCGCGCACCGACGCAAACGCGATTGTCGAGGGCGTGGTAACGGCGTTCACCGAGCAGCCGAGCGTTATTGGCGGCGCAACTGAGCGGGCGACCCAGAACCGTATTACCATCACCGTCAGCGCGACCTATCGAGACCTCGTCAAAAAGAAAACGCTCTTCAAAGAAAACTTCAGCGCGTTCAAAGATTACCCCATTGGCAACAACAGCGCCCGCTTGCAAGCAATTGACGAAACGCTCACATTGCTCTCGGAGAATATGCTGAACAAAATTCTATCGGGCTGGTAAATGACGAGTTAAAAAACTCTTGTGTTTTCTTGCATCTTTCTTTGAATCGCCGTATCTTTGCAGCCCAATTTTTTGAATTGTAAAAAAGCAGAACGAAATGCCGTCAGGAAAAAAGCGTAAGCGCCATAAAATGGCGACGCACAAACGCAAGAAGCGTCGTCGTAAGAACCGCCACAAGAAACGCCAGCGTTACGCCAATAAATAACGCCCAGAACAAACAAGTGCTGTCGCTGCAAAAGATTTTCGGAATTCTTCGGAACATTTTTTGAAACTCTTTTAGGAGTTCGCGGCGTTTCGTATCTTTGAAGCCGTCTCGCATTTTAGATAATGCGAGCGCAAAGGTCGAGCATATAGCTCAGTCGGTAGAGCATCTCACTTTTAATGAGAGGGTCGATGGTTCGAGTCCATCTATGCTCACGGATAAACAGGCGACGGTTCTCGTCGCCTGTTTGCTCTCTAAACAAGCTAAACAAGCCCAGGTGGCGGAATTGGTAGACGCACTACTTTGAGGTGGTAGCGCCGTGAGGTGTAGGAGTTCGAGTCTCCTCCTGGGCACACAGTCCGCTCCAAGAAGCCGCCAACACTGCGGCTTTTTTGATTTAGTTGTCTTCAACATCTCTGACGATTATGCTCGACCGTTCCAAACCACCGATTCCCGACGCCGCCGCGACGCTGCCGTTTCCAACTTGGCAGACCGCCATGCTCTCCAACGGGTTAAAAATCATTGTCTATGAACATCATCAAACACCGATGGCGACGCTGCGGCTTTATGTGAAAGCAGGTTCAGCCAACGAGGGCGCGGCGCAAAAAGCGGCTTCATTTGCCTTTGCACTGCTGACACAAGGAACCGCATCGCGCACCGCAGACCAAATTGCCGACGAGACCGAATTTTTAGGCGCAGACCTCAGTGCAGGCGCAGGCATTGACCACAGCACGGTCTCGCTCTCTATCATGACAAAATTCTTAGACAAAGGCTTGGACTTATTCGCCGACATCATCTTGCAACCATCATTTCCCGATAAAGAAATCGAGTTCGTGCGCCGACAAAGCTTAAATCGACTGAAGTTTTCCAAAGCCGACGCTGTTCGACTCGGAACTGACGCGTTTCTGAAAGCCGTCTATCAATCTCACCCTTATGCTCAGCCGCCGCTTGGCACGGAACCGTCGCTGAAAAACCTTACGCGGTTGCAGTTGGAGACATTTTATTTTTCAAACGCTGCGCCAAACAATGCATTCATCACTGTTGCAGGCGATGTCGATACAGCGGACATTGTTAAAAAATTAGAACAACGCTTCAGCACATGGCCGCCGAAACCCCTTGAAACCGCACACTTCGAGCCGCCGTTGCTTTACGAAGAGCCACAAGTGATTTTAATTCAAAAAGACGGTGCGGTGCAATCATCGCTGCACATTGGGCATTTGGGCGTCCCGCGCGCGCATCCGGATTACATTAAAATTTATGTTATGAATATGATTTTGGGCGGCTACTTCGGCTCGCGGCTCAACTTGAACTTGCGCGAAAAGCAAGGCTTTACTTACAGCATCCGAAGCGCATTTGAAGCCAAAAAACTTTTAGGCGATTTCAGCATCAGCGCGCAAGTACGCACCGATGTTACCGCTGACGCCGTAAAAGAAATCGTTAGGGAAGTTCGCCGACTCATTCAAGACGATATTATGCCCGACGAGCTGCAAGCAGTGAAAAATTACATCTCAGGCAATTTCGTCATTCAGAACGAGCAACCTGATGCTATCGCCGGGCGCATTGCCACAATGGAACTTTACGGCTTGCCGCCGTCGTATTTCGATAGCTATCGTGATGCCATAAACGCAGTCTCGCTGGCCGATGTTCGTGACGCGGCAAACGCCTATATTCACTTGGGTAACCTGCTGTTTGTTGCGTCGGGCAATGCGCTCTCGATTCGAAAAAGCATGGCGGAGTTCGGCCAGACGTCAATTTTGGACGCAGACGGCAACGAACTGACGATTTAAACACGCGACCCGAACTTTAACAACACCGCGACTTACGACAGACAAGACAAAACCTTGTAACACAGACACCGTCAAATAATGCAATCGCAACACAAAGACCTGCAACTTGCAGAAGAACTCGCTGCGTCCTTCGCCGCGCTCAAGATTGAACTTCATAAAGTCATCATCGGTCAAGACGACATTATCGAGCAATTGATGATGACAATTCTGGCGCGCGGGCATTGCCTAATGGTCGGCGTTCCCGGACTTGCGAAAACGCTTTTGGTCTCGACCTTTGCCAAAGTATTGGATTTGCAGTTCAGCCGCATTCAATTTACGCCCGACTTGATGCCGTCCGACATCACAGGCACGGAAATTTTGGAAGAGGAACACGAGACAGGCAAAAAATTTTTCAAGTTCATTCAAGGTCCGGTGTTTGCCAACATCGTGCTTGCGGACGAAATCAACCGCACACCGCCGAAAACACAGGCGGCCTTGCTCGAGGCGATGCAAGAGCATCAGGTTACATCGGCGGGAAAGCGATATAAACTACCCGAGCCCTTTTTCGTTTTAGCCACGCAAAATCCCGTCGAGCAAGAAGGCACATATCCCCTGCCCGAAGCCCAACTCGACCGATTTATGTTCAATCTTTGGATTGACTATCCAACGCTTGAGCAAGAAAAGGCAATTGTGAAAGCCACGACGTCGTCCGAAAAACCAGAGCTAAAAAAAATTATGTCGGGCGAAAAAATTTTGGCGTATCAACAATTGGTGCGCGACGTGCCTGTGTCGGATAATGTGATTGACTACGCCGTGCGCTTGGTCGGCAAAACGCGCCCAATGACAACTGCCGACGCCAGCGTCAAAAAATTCATCAGTTGGGGCGCAGGACCGCGCGCCTCGCAATACCTTGTGCTTGGCGCGAAGACGCGGTGCTTGCTCTACGGTCGATACACGCCCGATGTCGCTGACGTGCAAGCCGTTGCGCTGCCTGTCTTGCGCCATCGGTTGATTACAAATTTCAGCGCTGAAGCCGAGGGCGTGAGAGCCGAAACCATCGTCGCCGCGCTTGCCAAAGGATAATACATCGCCGATAGATTAACCCGTTTGGATAACATGCTGAGAATCAATGAGATATTTTTTTCCATTCAAGGTGAATCAAGCCGAATGGGACTGCCCTGCGTTTTTGTGCGCTTGACCGAATGCGACCTACGCTGCACGTATTGCGACACCGAATACGCTTTTTACGAAGGCGCCGACCGCACGCTCGAGAGCATTATTGACGAAGTAAAATCCTATCACTGCAACTTGGTAGAAATCACGGGCGGCGAACCGCTCCTGCAAGCGCCTGTCTACGAACTCATGACACGCCTGTGCGACTTGGGCTATGAGGTCATGCTCGAAACATCGGGACATATTTTGGTCGATAAAGTAGACCCGCGCGTAAAAAAAATTATCGATATGAAATCGCCGACATCAGGCATGCTCAAAAAGAACGATTATCGAAATTTGGAAATCGCTTCTCCAAACGATGAAATCAAATTCGTCTTGGGGTCTCGGCTCGATTACGATTGGGCGAAAAAAGTCATTGAAGAATATCGGCTTACCGAGAAACTAACCGTGCTGATGTCAGTCGTCTTTGGCGACCTCGCGCCGCAGGAACTTGCCGAGTGGATTTTGGCAGACCGCTTGAAGGTTCGTTTCCAATTGCAGATGCATAAGTTTATCTGGAGTCCCGAAACAAGAGGCGTTTAGCTGACCGCGAAGCGGCACAAAAAGAAAAACCCGCGCTTGACTGCAAACGCGGGTCTGAAGAGTTGCAAGGGTGGCTGTTACAACGCCGCCGACCTTAGGGCTTTGTCGTAGAGCGACCGCGCATATCCGTAAAGTTCTGCGCCAATGCTCTTGAGCGCAGGCGTCTGCCAGTTCAGTTGGTCATCGCTGATAACGCGGTGATAGACGACCATGCCAGCTTCATCGTAGCCAATGTCTTCTTTGAGTGCAAATCGTTCTGTTTTGAAATCGAACCGCCAGAGAGCTGTTTGCGAGATAGCGCCGCACGACTGCGCTTTCTGATATGTTGCTTTCAAGCAGATGTCAATCGTCTGCTTGTCTCGTTGAATCGCTTGTGCAACAGGCTTGGCATAAAATCTCGTCGCAGACGATTCCGTTACATATTGCCACTCCGCTTCCTGCGAAAATCCGACGGTGAACATTGTCAAAACCACCGCCAGTGTTAGCAACATTGTTCTCATTTCAAAATCCTCCTACCTGTTTAATTGTTGCTAAAAACCCACGAGTTCTTTTCTCGTGGCGTCCATCATACGCGGATATTGGCAAATTGTTAACAAATTGTTAACACATTTTTTTCAACGAGACTATTTTCCTGTCGGCAAATGGCATCACGATACGCGCGAAACATTTAGCGTAAGTTTTTTATTTTGAGAGCATCTGAAACTGTTCAAACCATCAAACCACATGAAACCCGAACTGCTCGAAGTTTTTGAGAATCAATTTCCGAACCGAGATTACACGATTGAAATTGTCAATCCCGAATTCACGTCGGTCTGTCCGAAGACAGGCTTGCCTGACTTCGGCACCATTACCGTGCGATACATCCCCGACAAGGTCTGCGTCGAGCTTAAATCGCTCAAATACTACTTTTTGGAATTTCGAAACGCGGGCATTTTTTACGAGAATGTTACGAACACGATTCTCGACCACTTGATTGACAAATTGAAGCCGCGTGAAATCGTCGTGAAAAGCGAGTGGAAAGCGCGCGGCGGGATTACTGAAACTGTAACGGCGGAATACAAAGGAAAGTCGCAGAAGTCGCGCATCGGCTTTGCGTCCTCAGAGCAGTAGGAGTTGCTTGCGCCTTATGCAGCCACGTCGGGCAAATGCTTGGTGAGAATCAAGCGGTTTTTTGCGGGCGTGGTTTGGTAATCGACTTCGTCCATCACCATTTGGATAATTTTAATTCCCAAACCGCCTTTTCGGTGTTCGGCAAAATAGTCCTTCATTTCAGGAAGCGGGTGCGCGCGAAGGTCATAGCTTTTGCCGTTGTCGTCGAGCGTTACGGTAAATTTGCGCCCGTTGGTAACGATGCTAATGTCAATGGCATGTGTGGGTTCGGAGTCGTAGCCATGCCGCATAATGTTGGAGCAGGCTTCATCGGTGGCAAGAACGATTTTTTCAATATCGAGCCGCGAGAAGCCGAACTGTCGCGCGGCGGTCTCGACGAACTCTCGGACGGTTTTAAGTTCGTCGGGGCTGCTTTTAACGGTGAGCTGCAGGTTCAACTTTTCAGGCATATCCAGTGGACTCACGAGTTTAAGCGGCGGAGGCGTTAAATTTTTCAACAGCTTCTTTTTCATCGGTGTAAATCTCGTAAAGCATCGGAAAGCCAAGAAGGTCAAACACTTGGAAAATTTTATCGGGCATATTCGAGAACTTAATATCGCCGCCTTTCGAGCGCACGTCGTCGATGAACGCCATAAACACGCCCAAGCCGGCGCTTGAGATATAGTTCAGTTTTGAGAAGTTGATAATCAGGTTGTGTTGCTTTTTATCAATCAAATCTTGAATGGCGCGCTCTAATTGAACAGACGTGTGGGCGTCGAGGTCGCCGACAAGGTCAATGACGGCGCTTTTTTCTAAAGTTCTGATGTTGCTCACGAAAGTTGCCATGGTGCTGAAAACAAGTTTGATATGAATTTATGCGATGTTTCACCGACGGTGTTTCAAAATACTTGTTTTTGCGCTTGAAACGGCGGTGAATGTAAAAAAAACTGCGCTTAAAATCTATTCTCAGCAGCGTTTGAGCACGACGATGGTCAGGTCGTCGCGCACAGCACCGCCGTTTCCCGTAAAGGCATTGACCGCGTTGAATATCGCCGTTTTGATGTCCGACGCCGATTGGTGTTTAACCGATGCCACAGTTTCTATCAAGCGTTCTATGCCGAACTGCTCGTCTTGCGCATTGACCGCCTCAATGACGCCATCAGTATAGAAGACAACGGTGTCGCCAGATTCAAATGGTAATGTCTCTTCGGAAACCACTCGATTGAATCGCGGGCCTTTATCCAAACCTAACGCCAACCCTTTAAGCCGTATAATTTTTTGCTCGCTTCTCGAGACGAATACCATTGGGCAATGACCGGCGTTGGAGACCGTGAGCGTGCTTTTATCGGTATCGATGACGGCGTAAATCGCGCTAATGAACGACGACCTCTCCATACTTCGCGCGAGCGTTTCATTGGCTTTGATGAGCAACTCTTTCGGCGCGTCGGGATAAATTCTGCATAGCGATTGCAAGACGCCCTTTAACTCAGCCATATAAAATGCCGCCGATGTGCCTTTGCCAGAGACGTCCGCCACCATCACGCCGAACTTCGAGATGCGTCCGTCGCCGCTCAAATCGCAGAAGTCGTAAAAGTCGCCGCCGACTTCGTATGCTGGATACGAGACACCGTCCATGTCGTATCCCTTGACGATCAGCGGCGACTGCGGCAGAAGTCGCAACTGAATTTTTTGCGCGACGAGCAGTTCCTGTTGCAACCGTTCTTTATCAATGACCTCACGGATGAGCCGAGAGTTTTGAATTGCAATGGCCGCTTGTTCAGCGAAGGTGGTGATAAGTTCCAAATCATCTTTGACGATGCCGTATTCGACATCTTTGGCGACGAGCAAAATACCCAAGAGTTGCGTCCGCGCCATGAGCGGCACCGCTACAAGCGAGGAGACCACTGAATTTCCGCGCCCAACTTTGGTGCCGAGCCGCTTAATGAACGCCTTGACGGGCGAGCTTGCTTTTGTTAGTCGCGTGTCCGTCTCGACATCATCGATACGAATGACCTGCGGATGCGCCAGCATCTCTTGCCAAATAAACGCGGCTTTCTCGGAAAAAAGATGAATGGCGTCTTCGCTGATGTTTTGCTGCGCTACCGTTTTGAAGTATCCGCGTTTATCGTTCCATTGCACATTGGGCATACGCGCAGCGGCATTGGAATCGACCGCTTTGCCATTGTTGGTGCGCGGCTGATAGACATCGAACCATGCTACGGTCGATGAACCAACGCTTTCGCACGCATAGCCGACGAGCGATTCGTAAATTTTTTCTTCGTCGAACACGTCGGCGACGAATCGGCTCATCGCATAGAGGTTGCGAATTTCGGACGATTTTTTCTCTAAGGCTTCCGACGTTGGCAAGTAGGAGAGGATACTGAAAAAGGTTGTGAGCAAATAGAGCAACAAGAACGCCGAAACGCCAGCGAAGAACATACCTGCAACGCTGCTATAGGCAATGAAGTGTTGCTCACCGTTTTGAGCTCCCAAAAACACGCCGATTTCAATGAACAATCCCAGCACGAGAAAGAGCGAGCGCACTTTATCGTTGCGGCTCATCGGCAGCACCCACGACAATCGGAACGCATTGATGATCATCATTACGCCTGCGAGTGCGAAAAATAAAATCGTCGGCACGCTCATCATCTCGCCGGGCTGCCCGCCAATCATCGAGGTGGCGGAAATACCAATGAACCCGATGGTCGCTAAAAAATTTGATTGCGTATTTCGCACGCGCCGGAAGAACACCAGACGCTCCAAGACGACCAATGCCGCAAGCATCAAACTGCCGCCAAAGACTGTCGCCAAATGCGTCTTAAAAATTGTGTAAATGCTTTGCGCTGTCCAGATGCCATTTGATGGGTTGATGTCAAACTCTGTTTTTGCGAAGAGCAGCGAAAAGAGTCCCAGCCCAGCGATAACTGAGCCGAAGAACACAAATCCGCGCCAGAAGGCATCGACGGGTTCAATCCAGAGTTGGGAATCAGGCAGTGCAGCGCGTTGAAGGCGACGGCGAATGAGCAAGTAAAGCGCAACGAGCGCGGCAACGGCGAGCAAATCTTTAATAAAAAAAAGCGCGGGCGATACCAAAAAGCGCGCACGCTGCGCATAGAACAGACCGACATCGAAAAACAGCAGCAGGGCTTCGCATACCAGCGCAAGTGCAAAAAGAAAATATGTGATGCGCGTTTGCTGCATGGCGTGATACGACGCCGAATAAAGTTAAGAGTTGATGTTGCCGGCACATTGACCGCTCAATGCAACCGATTAGACTTTCGTAAGGTTAACATCGCTAAATTCAATGTTCAACACAAACTTTTCATAACCATGACCTTGCTAAAGCTAAAACGACACAACGACACAGAACTGCTTTTAACATGGAGCGACGGCGCGACGACGACGCTCTCGCTGCAACATATGCGCAACGAATGCCCATGTGCCAACTGCAAAGGCGAAACCGTTTTGTTCGAGCGCTACGAACCGCCGAAACTCCCTGTCTTTACGCCCGGTATGTATGACCTCAAAAAAATCGATATCGTCGGCAACTATTCTCTTCAACCGCTCTGGGGAGATGGACATCACACAGGACTTTATACTTACGATTATCTGCGCCAAATTTCTACGCCAATCACCGCCGAGTAATACACTGAACTTTGGCAAACGAATAATTCGTAACTTAGTTGCTTTGACAGCAGCACGCCTTGAACATCTTAACTACTTTTCAAAAAACCATCAATAAATGAAAGCACTGATTTTAGATAACATTGAAAAAACCTGCGGCGCGCTTTTGACGCAACATGGCTTCGAGGTTACAGAAAAGGCAAAGCTCTCCAAAGATGACCTGAAAGCCGACATCAAACATTACGATGTAGTGCTTGTGCGCAGCGCAACGAAACTGACCGCAGACATTCTCGACCACGCTGATAGGCTCAAACTCGTCGGTAGGGCAGGCGCGGGCGTCGATAACATCGACCTTGATGCTGCAACGCGCAAAGGCGTGATTGTGATGAACACGCCGGGCGGCAACACGATTTCGGCGGCAGAGCATACATGCGGCTTGATTCTTTCCGTCGCGCGGCTGATTCCACAAGCGCACGGCGAAGTAAAACAAGGCGTTTGGGACAAAAAGAAATGGCTTGGACGCGAACTCGACGGCAAAACACTCGCGGTCATTGGGCTTGGCAAAATCGGACGCGAAGTCGCTGCTCGCATGCAGGCATTTGGAATGAGAATCATTGCCTTCGACCCGATGCTGCCGAGCGAAGTTGCACACAAGCTCGGGATTGAGTTGATGCCGATTGAGGACAATTTTCGTCAGGCAGATTTCATCACGGTTCATACGCCGTATAACGACGCGACGCGACATCTGCTCTCGAAAAAAACATTCGAGTTAATGAAAGACGGCGTGCGGATTGTCAATTGCGCGCGCGGCGGAATCATTCACGAAGGCGATTTGGCAGAAGCGATTCTCGCAGGGAAGGTCGCTGCCGCCGCGCTCGATGTGTTCGAGACAGAGCCGATAGCTGCCGATAATCCGTTGTTGAAATTAGACAATGTGGTTGTTACGCCGCACATCGCGGCCTCGACTGTCGAGGCGCAGGAAAAGGTAGCGGTTCAAATTGCCGAGCAAATCGTCGATTGGAAACACACAGGCAAGCTCGTCGGCGCGGTCAATGCAAGTGCGGTGGAACTTGCACAAAATTCGGAGGTCAAATCGTATCTGACGCTGTCAGAAAAACTCGGCGCAATGCAAGCACAGTTGGTGGCGGGAAAGCCACGCTCGATTACGATAACCATTTCAGGTGACTTTTTACGGAAGTTCTCCGAAGCCATCGCCGCCGCCGCGCTCAAAGGCTTGCTCGATGAGGTTCAGCACAAGGAGACGAACTACATCAACGTGTTTTCAATGGCAGCGGATTTGGGAATTGCTGTGCATCAACGCCGCGAAAAAGAACATATCGATTACACCAGCCTCATCAGGATTGATTACGAAACCGACGAGGCGAAGAGAGTTTTGGGCGGCGTTGTGCTTGGCGCGAAAGATTTGCGCGTCGTGATGTTCGATCAGTTCGTTTGTGAGTTTAAACCGGAAGGCAACATTCTCATTTACGAAAACGACGATAAGCCGGGCGTTGTCGCCCGTGTCGGCGCGCGCTTGCTGCGCAGCAACATTAACATTGCCAACCTCTCGCTCTCGCGCAATGAGGAAAAAACTAAAGCCTTGACGATTATTTCCATTGACGGCGAGATGGACGACGCCGCGCTGCGGCGCGTTGAAAAAGTCGACGGCGTTTACCACCCACGCCTGATTCGCCTCTAATTTTTTGCGGCAAAGAGACTCCGCCGTATCTTTGCCGCACAACTCCTCTAAGCACATTTCTGAACATTTTCGTTGCTTCATCATACCAAATCTTGAACTGGCAAAAAGCATCACAACATAATTTTCTTCGCCAAATGTCCTTGCCTTGCAGAAAACATCGATTGCTCCGCCCGCTCACGTTGAACGTTTTTTTGATGTGGGTATGGCTTGCACAAGCCACGCCGATGCTTTCACAGGAAACAGCGACTCGCAACGACCCCTCGACAGAGCCGACGCTGCGCATTGAGACGGGCATGCACACCGCGATTATCCGACGCATCAGCAGCGACGACGCGAATCGTTTTTTAGTAACGGCGTCGGAAGATAAAACCGTGCGGGTGTGGGACGCGACAAGTCAGCGCTTGCTTCGGATTTTGCGTCCGCCCATCGGAGAGGGCAACGAAGGAAAAGTTTATTCGGTGTCAATGTCGCCCGACGGAAAAACAATCGCGTGCGGCGGCTGGACGGCTTACGAGTGGGAAAAGAGCAATTCGGTCTACCTCTTCGACCGAGAAAGCGGCACGATGCTGCGGCGACTTGCCCGACACAACGGCGTCATCAACCACCTCGCGTATTCGAGAGACGGCAGATTTCTCGCCGTTTGTATGGGGGGCAACTACGGCGTGCGCGTGTATCGCACGTCGGATTACAGCGTTGTGTTTGAAGACAAGTCCTACAAAGGCGCAAGCTACGGCGCGGATTTTGACGAGCAAGGTCGGTTGGTTACATCGTCCGACGATGGCTTTGTTTATCTCTATGACGCACAGTTCAAGCAAGTTGCCAAGGTGCGCTCGCCAGCGGGCAATGACCCATTTCACGTGCGTTTTTCACCCAACGGCTCAAAAGTTGCGCTGGGACATAGCGATACAAGCAGCGTTTGCATCTTTTCGGGGAGCGATTTGCAATGGCTCTACAATGCAAGCGTGGCGGGCGTCGGCAAAAAAAGTTTCAGCAGCGTTTGCTGGTCGAGCGATGGCAGAACGCTTTACGGCGCCGGCACGCACTCCAACACACCCAACAAAAAATACATTCGCGCATGGGCGGACGAGGGCAGAGGAAAATTCACCGATATGCTAACCGACGCGGGCGATTTGCTCTCGCATCTCATTCCAAGAAAACAAGGCGGCGTCTTTTTTGCGGCTGCCGACCCGGGCTTTGGTGCCTTTGATGCCAACGGACGATTGATATTCTACCTTGCGTCCGCCACAGGCGATTTCAGAGACGGCAAAGACAATTTTCGCGTCTCCAACGACGGAACGATTATTGAATTTCCTTACGAATACGGCGGCAAGAACTTAGCCCGCATTTCCATTCTCGACCGATTGATTGAAAATATTTCTACCCACAGCTCCGATGTGCACGCGCCAAAAACGAACGGATTGAACGTGACGAATTGGCGTAACTATCCTGACCCGAAGCTCAACGGCAAGCCGATTAAACTCAAACAGTATGAACTCGCGCGCAGTCTTGCCATTGCCGACGACAACGGCTCGTTTTTGCTTGGATGCAGTTTCTCACTGCGCCGCATCGATGCAGACGGAACAGAGTCGTGGCAAAACAATGTGCCGGGCGCGGCGTGGTTGGTGAATTTATCGAAGGATGGGAATCTGGCTGTCGCTGCGTTTGCCGATGGATCGATTCGGTGGTATCGATATTCTGACGGTACGGAACTGCTCGCGCTATTTCCGCACAACGACAAGCGGCGCTGGGTAATCAGCACGCCAAACGGATACTACGATGCCTCGTCGGGCGGCGAAAATTTGATGGGATGGTCGATTAATCAAGGCAAAGACCGCGCCGCGTTGTTTTTTCCGGCGGCGAAGTTTCACGCGACATATTACCGTCCCGACGTCATTACCAAAACGCTCGAACTCTACGACGTCGCCGATGCGGTCAATGCGGCAAACAGCGACATCGGCGAGAAGGAAACGCAAGCGTCGATTACATCGCTTCTGCCGCCCGTCGCCTCAATTCTCTCGCCCGCCGACGGTTCGGAAATTTCATCGACGCAACTCGTGGTGCGCTACAGCGTGCGCTCGCCGTCGGGCCAACCCATCACAGGTGTGAAAGTTCTCATCGACGGTCGTCCGATTCAAAACACGCGCGGACTGAAAAAAGTCGCTGACGGGAGCGGTGAAAGCCTGACGATAACCGTGCCTGAGCGCGATTGTGAAATTGCCGTCATTGCCGAAAATCAATTCGCGTCGTCCGAACCTGCCACCGCGCGCGTGGTCTGGAAAAGCAAACAACTCCAGTCGCAACCCAAAGATGAATTTGTCATCAAACCGAAGCTCTATGTGCTGTCCGTCGGCGTCAGTCAGTATCAAAACAAAGACCTAACGCTTGAGCTTGCGTCCAAAGACGCGAAGGATTTTGCCAAATCGCTTCAAGCACAAAACGGGCTGCTCTATCGAGACGTCGTAACAAAAGTCTTGACTGACGCGGAGGCGACGAAAGACAACATTTTGGACGCGCTCGAGTGGCTGCAAAAAGAAGTTACAAGCAAAGACATTGCGATGATTTTCTTCGCGGGTCATGGCATGAACGACAACGCGGGCTTGTTTTATATTTTACCCGTCGGCGCCGACGTTGAAAAACTCAAACGAACCTGCCTGCCGTTTTCAGATATGAAAAACACAGTCTCGTCGCTCGCTGGAAAGGTGATTGTCTTTTTAGACGCTTGTCATAGCGGCAATGCGATGGACGGAACAAAACGCCGCAGCGCGACCGCCGACGTTGTTGCTGTGGTCAACGAACTCTCGAGCGCGGAAAACGGTGCAGTGGTGTTCTCTTCATCTACCGGTAAACAATTTTCGTTAGAAGATGCCAAGTGGGGCAACGGCGCCTTTACAAAAGCGCTGGTCGAGGGCATTTCAGGCAAAGCCGATTTGACGGGCAGGGGAAGAATTACGGTCAATATGCTCGATGTATATCTTTCCGACCGCGTCAAGGAACTGACGGGCGGCAAACAAACACCAACGACCAATAAGCCGCCGAACATTCCTGATTTTCCGATTGCAATTAAACGATGACCACATTGTCGCCTGAAAACCCCTGTAAAAGCAGGGGTTCTTAGGTTTGTGGGGGTTCCGAAACGCCTGCTGATTCAAAGGTTGCCATCTCGCACAAGAGCCTTGCGGCGGCGTCTAAGATGTGCATCGCGAGTGCTGCGCCTGTGCCTTCACCGAGACGCATCTCGAGTGCAAGTATCGGCGTAACATTGAGATGTTTCAACACAAGGGCGTGCGCTTTTTCCGCCGAACTGTGCGCAAAAAAACACGTTTGTTTTGAACTCGGGTCGATTGCAAACGCCACCGCTGCTGCTGCCGTTGCGACAAATCCGTCCACGACTATCGGCAGACGCAATCGGTGCGCTTCTAAGATTGAGCCACACATTGCTGCAATTTCAAACCCGCCGACCGCTTGCATCCACTCCTCCGCGCTACAACAGGTTGCCCGATGCCACGTTACTGCCTGATGAACAACGCGCGCTTTTCGTTGCACACCAGCGTCGTCCAACCCTGTCCCTCGTCCCACCGATTCTTCCGCAGAGACACCAAGCAACGCTGAAAAGAGTGCAGCGGCAGATGTCGTATTGCCAATACCCATTTCGCCGATGCCAAGCAATTCTACGCCCGACTCTTTTGCTGCCTGCGTATGCTCTCGGCCAATGTTCATCGCTCGTTGCAGTTCACCTAACGACATTGCTTGCTCACGAAGAAAATTTCGTGTGCCGCGCTGAATCGGCTGGTTTGAAAAATTGGGAGAAGTAACGTTCGTTAGATCTCTGTCGACGCCCACATTGACGATGTTTAGCTCAATGCCGCCGTGCCGCGCCAGCACGTTAATCGCCGCACCGCCGTTCAAAAAGTTCAACACCATTTGCGCGGTAACTTCAGCAGGATATGCGCTCACGCCTTCGGCAACAATGCCGTGACTGGCGGCATAGACATTCAATCGTTTACGATGAACGGTTGGAGACAGGGTTTGCTGAATTGCCGCAAGCCGCGCAGCAAGCTCTTCTAAATGTCCAAGCGAGCCGAGCGGCTTTGTTTTGCGGTCAAATTTTTCTTGTGCTAAACGTTTCCACTCATCAAACGAGCGCGACGTCGACATCAGCCTTTCAATGTTTTTTTGAAGAATGCGAGCGTGCGCGCCCATGCGTCCTTCGCGTCGGCTTCAATGTAGCCTGCTTTGTTGTTCGGGTTCATAAAGGCATGACCAGCATTCTCATAAATTTTGAGCTCGACATCTCGACCGGCGGCTTTGAGTTCCTTCTCGAAGGCTTGAACGCCCTCGACTGGAATGCCTCGGTCTTTGCCGCCGAAGATGCCCAGCACCGACGCTTTGACGCTCGAAAGCTCTGCTTTGTCTTGCGAGACTCTGCCGTAGCAAATCACCGATGCACTAATTTTCTCACCAAGCTCTCTCGCTGCAAGCAGCGAATAACTGCCGCCCATGCACCATCCAACTGAACCGACTTTTTGTCCCTTCGCTTCTTCAAGCGTTTCAAGATACGCGTATGCGCTTTTCAGGTCAGTAGCAACGCGGTCTTTTGGCGTGCCGTTCATCAAGGCTTGTGCGTCTTGCGGCGATGTTGCGACTTTGCTGCGATAGAGATCAACGGCAAGAACCACATAACCTTCAGCCGCAAGTGCGTCCGCCATTTGCTTCACCCAATCGTTCAATCCCCACCATTCATGAATCATAATTACGGCGGGATACTTGCCTTTGGCTTCGGGCATCGCGAGATACGCTGAGACATCTTCGCCACCCGATTTGTAGGTTACAGTTCTCGAGACAGTTTTCGAGGCAGGCTTTGCATCGAGCGTTGTTGCAAACAGCCCAAGTGCCAAGAATAAAGACAACGATGTTTTCATAGCAAAAAAGAATTGAGTTTAAGAATTGAGAAATGTGCTTAGAAACTGAATCAATCGACGCCACGCATCGGATGCCGCCGCGCCGTTGAATGTATCGCTAAAATTTTCCCTTGATGGGCGCATAAAATCGTGTTTGAGCGACGGATAAATTTTCACATCAGCTGTTCTGCCCAATGTTTTCAAGCGTTCACGGAATTTGACGACGCGCGCCGAATCAATGCCGATGTCGCTTCCAGCAAAACTGCCGAAGAGCGGCGCAGTGATTTTTTGAACCAATTCTTCGGATTCAACAATCGGCGCGTAAGTTATGCCGACGGCGGAAATGTCTCGTCGTCTTAGCGCAGTTTCAAGCGCATAGCCGCCGCCCATGCCTAAGCCAACAATCGCCGTCTTTTTTATCATCGGAAAGTTTTTTGCAAGGTATGAGAACGCTGCGTCAATATCTGCTCTGACTTGTGCATCGGGCAAGGCACGTTCAATTTCATGCGCTTCCATAAAATCTTCGGGAACTTTGCCGCGATACAAATCGACCGCGAGCATGCAAAATCCCTCACGCGCCAGAGAGTCGCAAAGTGAGCGCGTCCATGCGTCCAACCCGTAACGGTCGTGCAGAAAGACCACCGCGGACGGCACCAGACCGTTTGCTTTGACATACGCTGTGCCGCCGCTCGACAGCGAGACCACTGTTTGAGCAGGCAGGGACGATGCGCAGAACAACACGGAGACGATGACAACAAAAAGCCGTCGCATAGCAGTCAGTTCAGTTGCGCCAAATTTACAGCGCAGAACTGTTTTTTCGACGTTGCGCAGTGTAAGCGGACTTGCATGTTTACTTTTTCTGTTTGCCAATCGGCGTTGCTCAAATTTAAAGCGCGGTTCTTGCATTGGATAGAAACAAAAAAGTCCCGATGGGAACGGGACTTTTACATTCAGAAATGATTTTGTTACGCGCTGGCGGCGGCTTCTTTTTGCTCGCCTGACTGCTTGGTTTGGGCTTCTTTTGAGCCGCGAACACGTTTGGCACGGTCTTGTTTCTGGCGACGTTTTTCGGTGGGCGCCTCGCTGTAATCGACGAGTTCAATCATCGCCATTTTTGCCGCATCGCCAAAGCGCGGGGGCAACTTTACGACGCGCGTGTAGCCGCCGTTGCGCGCTGCAACTTTATTGGCTATGTCGCTGAAGAGTTCTTTAATCGCTGCTTTGTCTTTAATGACCTTAAAGACTTCTCGTTGGGCGTGCTGTGTGCCTTCTTTGGCGCGGGTAATGAGCGGCTCGACCACGCGGCGCAGTTCTTTTGCCTTGGCTTCGGTGGTTCGAATCCGTTTATGCAGGATAAGTGCCGTCGAGAGGTTCGCCAGCGTGGCGTGGCGGTGGCTCGCGGTGCGTCCTAATTTTCTTGCCGAAATTACTTTTCGCATCGTTGTTCAATTTCAAATTTTCGCCTGTTCAATTAGGCTTCTTTCAAACGGTATTTTGAGACATCCATGCCGAAGTGCAATCCTTTGCTCTCGACCAATTCTTTGAGTTCTGCCAAAGATTTTTTGCCGAAATTTTTAAAGCCCAGCAATTCTTCTTCGCGCTTGCTCACGAGCTGACCAAGCGTCTCGATTTCGGCGGAGCGCAGGCAGTTGTGCGAACGGACGGAGAGTTCAATATCTTCCATGCGCGTCATCAAGATATTGCGAATACGCTCAAACTCCGCGTCGGTTTGCGTATCGCTCTCAGGCACTTCCTCTTCTTCAATGGTGGGTGAGAACTGCGAGAACAACTTGATGTGGTCGCTAATGATTCTTCCTGCCATGCTTGCGGCTTCGTCGGGCTGAACCGAGCCGTCGGTTTCGACTTCCAGAATCAATTTTTCGTAATCGGTGCGCTGCCCGACGCGTGTGTTCTCGACGCTGTATTTCACATTGCGAATCGGCGTGTAAATTGAGTCAATCGGAATAAAGCCAATTGGCATGCCGTCGGGCTTATTTTCTTCGGCAGGAACGTAGCCGCGCCCGCGCCCGATGTATAAATCTATTTTCAGCGTAATCCCTTTCGTAATCGTTGCAATGTGTAAATCGGTATTCAAAATCTCGAAATCGCCTTCGGAGCTGGTAATATCTCCAGCCGTGAAATCTTTTGGGCCTTTGAGCGCCAGCGAGACGACGGCATTGCGCTTGCTGATGGAGCGGAATCGCACCTGTTTGAGATTCAGAATGATGTCGGGCACATCTTCCTTCACACCGTCAATGGTGGAGAATTCATGCAACACACCGTCAATTTTAATACCCGTGATTGCCGTGCCGGGCAGCGACGACAGAAGAACGCGGCGCATCATATTGCCGATGGTAACGCCGTAGCCACGTTCAAGCGGCTGGGCGATGAACTTGCCATAAAAATTGGAATACGAGTTCTCGTCTAATTCCAACTTCTCTGGCATTTGCATTGGCTGAATCATATCGGTGGTGTTCTCCTCTCTTGCGAAATTTGATGAACTTGTAAGGCGGCTTACAAATTACTTCGAGTAAAGCTCGACGACGAGCTGTTCATTGAACGGCTCTTGTACGTCGCTGCGTTCCGGCGCATTGACGAATATGGCTTTTAAGTTCGCCTTATCGACTTGAATCCATTGTGGAATTTGCGAGTCAGGCTTCTTGTTGAGCGCGTTTCGGACAGCATCCATATTTTTGCTCTTTTGGCGGAACTCAATCACATCGCCAGAGCGCAGTTGATACGACGGAATGTTTGTTTTTTTGCCGTTGACGAGCAAGTGGCAATGCGACACTAATTGCCTTGCGGCGCGGCGCGAGACGGCGAATCCCGAACGATAGACCACATTGTCCAATCGGCTCTCCAACATTTTGACGAGGTTGTCGCCCGTTACGCCGCGCATGGCGGAGGCTTTCGCGTAGTATGTTCTGAACTGACGCTCCAATACGCCGTAGATGTATTTCATCTTCTGCTTTTCACGAAGCTGGACTGCGTATTCGGAAATTTTACTTTTCTTGTTCTGACCGTGCTGACCAGGCGCGTAGGGACGACGCTCCAAGAACTTCTCTGCTTTTGGAGCGATTGCGACGCCTAATCGACGCGAGACTTTCGAAACTGAACCCGTGTATCTTGCCATTGTGTTAAAAAACGCGGTTGATTTGAATTAGACTCTGCGACGTTTTGGCGGACGGCAGCCGTTGTGCGGGAGCGGCGTAATGTCTCGAATTGAGCGCACTTCCAAACCAGCAACTTGCAGCGAGCGAATCGCAGCGTCGCGTCCCGAGCCGGGACCTTTAATCAGCACATCTACTTTCCGCATACCAAGTTCGGCGGCTTCGCGGGCGGCGGCTTCAGCAGTTACTTGCGCTGCGTAGGGCGTATTTTTTTTCGAGCCCTTGAATCCGTTTTTGCCAGCGGTTGACCAAGCGACGGTGTTTCCGAACAGGTCGGTGATTGTTATCAGCACATTGTTGAACGTGGCTTTAATGTGCGCGATGCCTTCCACAGGCACGTTGATTTTTTTCTTTTTCTTCGCGGCAGTCGTTGTTGCTGTTGCCATTGGTGTTTCCAGTTAATCTCTCGAGTTAATTACTTCTTCGCGGCAGCTTTTTTCTTACCTGCGACGGTCTTGCGCTTGCCTTTGCGGGTTCGTGCGTTGGTGCGCGTGCGCTGTCCTCTGACCGGCAAACCGCGACGGTGTCGTAAGCCGCGATAGCAGCCGATGTCCATCAAGCGCTTAATCGCCAACTGTTGTTCGCTGCGGGCTTGCCCTTCGACTTTGTATTCGCCCGTGATGATTTGGCGCACCGCGTTGGCTTCGTCGTCGGTGAACTCAGCGATTTTTTTGTCCTCGCTGATGCCCGCCTTCGCTAAAATCTTCGAGGCAGAAGTTCTACCGATGCCGTAGATGTATGTCAGCCCAATGACGGCGCGTTTATTTCTTGGAAGATCAACTCCCGCGATTCTCATAGTCTTGCCTTGGAATTAAATCTTAATAAATTACCCTTGGCGCTGTTTGTGATTCGGGTTCTTTTTGCAAATCACCAGCACTTTTCCTTTGCGGCGAATGATTTTGCACGATTCGCAGCGCTTCTTGATGGACGAATAGACTTTCATGGCTCTTTCAACCCTTCAATTTTTTCCTTGAACAACTTATGTTGAGCGGTTTATGTCAGCAGCACTTCGCTTTTCTGTTGCTTATTTTACCGCACTGTTAAAACTCTTCTTAAAAACGAAAGGGCGCAAAAATACGAAACCCGCGCCGTATTCACAAATTATTTTTTGATTTTTCGCTGCAATGTTACTTAAAGCGGTAGGTGATTCGCCCCTTGCTCAGATCGTAGGGCGAGACCTGCACACGCACACGGTCGCCGGGCAGAATCTTGATGAAGTTCATCCGCATCTTGCCCGATACGTGCGCCAGCACTTCAAGGTTATTCTCCAACTTCACTTTGAAGTTCGCATTAGGCAGCGCTTCCAAAATGACACCATCTATTTCAAGAGCATCTTCTTTCGACACAGCTTTGCGTTTTAAGTTCTCTTTGATGAGTTTGCGTTCCAGAACAAATCTTTGGGTGACGCCTATTTGGCTTCTGCGCCTTCGGCGACGATACTGGGTTGGTCTTTTTTTAGGCGCGAGAGCGTCAGAACCTCTGCCTTATCTTTTCGCACAATGACAGTATGCTCGAAATGCGCCGATGGTTTTTTATCTGCCGTAATCGCCGTCCATGTGTCGTTTGCGATGACGGCTTTTCTCGACCGACCTAAATTTATCATCGGCTCAATCGCCAGTGCCATGCCTTCGCGCAAAAAGACTCCGGTGCCACGCTTACCAAGATTCGGGACGGGCGGCTCTTCGTGCATTTTTGTGCCGATGCCATGTCCGACCATATTTTCAATCACGCCGAAACCAAAACTTTCCGCATACTGCTGAACGGCGGCAGAGATGTCGAAGAGCCTTTTTCCAACGACCGCTTCCTTAATGGCGAGCGTCAGGCACATCTCGGTTACTTTGACCAAATGAACAACGGCGGGCGCGACATTGCCAATCATAAAGGTGCGCGCCGCATCTCCGTGATAGCCGCCTTTGAATGCGCCGCAATCGACCGAGACGATATCGCCGTCTTTGATGATGCGTTTCACGCTTGGAATCCCATGAACGACTTCTTCGTTGATGGAGACGCAAATCGTTGCAGGATATGGCCTAATGCCTCTTGCGCCTTTGGGCACGTAGTTCAGAAAACTTGGAGTCGCACCCTGACTGCGAATATACTCGTTGGCGAGGTCGTCAAGCCGTTTGGTTGTGATGCCTTCGCGAATTTCGGATTCAATAAGGTCAAGCGTTTCGGCGACAATTCGCCCCGACTCACGCATCACCTCGATTTCTTTCTCGCTTCTGGCGGTTACCATAGTGTTTATGCCGTAACACGACTTCTGATTTTGCCTGATTTCATAAAGCCGTCGTAATGGCGCATCAAGAGATGGCTCTCAATTTGTTGCAGCGTATCGAGCGCGACGCCGACGATAATGAGCAAACTTGTTCCGCCGAAAAACTGCGCAAAGCCCGGCGTTACATTGCCGAACTTGGTGAGAATCGTGGGCAGAATGGCAATCACGGCAAGTGCAATGGCACCGGGCAGCGTGATGCGCGTCAAGATATTATCAATGAAATCCGATGTGCTTTTGCCCGGCCTGACGCCCGGGATAAACCCGCCTTGCTTTTGCATTGTGTCCGCAACATCTTTCGGATTGAAGGCAATCGCCGTGTAGAAATACGTGAAAAAGATAATCAACGCGCCGAAGATAAGCGCATATCCCCATGAGTCGTAGGAAATAAACGCGCTGATACTTTGCATTGCTTCACTTTCAGGGAAGAACGAGACAATCGTGCTGGGAATAAACATAATCGACTGCGCGAAGATAATCGGCATCACGCCGGCGGTAATGACGCGCATCGGAATGTACTGCGTGGTGCCGCCGTATACTTTTCTGCCGACGACGCGCTTGGCGTATTGCACGGGAATGCGGCGCGTGCCGACCGTCATCAGCACTACGCCTGCCACAATCAACCCCATAATGCCGAGAATCACGATTTCAATAATCAGGTTCTTTTGTCCTGACGACACCATTTGGAATTCGGCGACAAGCGACTGTGGGAATCGCGCTAAGATGCCAATCATGATGATGAGCGAGATGCCGTTGCCGATGCCGCGTTCTGTAATGCGTTCGCCGAGCCACATTGTAAAAACCGTCGCGGCAGTGAGCGTAATAACCGTTGAGAGCGTGAACAGCACGCCCGGGTCGGGAACGATGGGCTGACCGAAAGAGGACGGGCTTGCTAAACTCACGCTGACGCCCCATGCTTGCAGCAATGCAACGACGACCGTGCCGTAGCGCGTGAGTTGCGTAATTTTTTTCCGTCCTTCTTCGCCTTCCTTTTGCAATTTTTGGAAATATGGCGTAACAGCGGTGAGAAGTTGAATGATAATCGAGGCAGAGATGTAGGGCATAATGCCGAGCGCAAAGACCGAGGCGCGTTTGAACGCACCGCCAACGAACAGGTCAAAGAGTCCGAACAGGTCGTTTGACGCACCTTGCGCCGCATCGGCGACTGCGCTGGCATCGACGCCCGGAATGGTTACATGCGACCCGATTCGATAGACGATAAGCAGTCCAATCGTGTATAGGATTCGGTCTTTGAGTTCAGGAATCTTGCCGATATTTCTGACGCTGTCTATGAGATTCATCGTTCTCCTTGTTTAGAGTCTATCACCGTTTTGCTTTCTTAGCGGCGGCTTTACGCGCAGCTTTGGCGGCTTTTCTTTCCTCTTCCAAATTTTTCTTCGGCGTTACGAGTGCTTTTTCGGGCGGGAGCGACTTCATCATCGCTGCCTCTTCGAGTGTTCTTTCGGCGATGATAATTTTCCCGCCTGCCTTCTCGATTTTTTCCTTTGCCGATTCGCTGAACGCATGCGCGGTTACCGTTACAGTTTCTGTAAGGTCGCCATCGCCCAAAATTTTAACCAGATTACGTTTGGCGGAGACCCCTGCTTTTGCGAGTGCCTCGAGCGAGACGTCGTTGCCGACGAGTTTGCCTTTTTTCAGCCACTCGGAAATTTGTCCGACGCTCACGGTGCGCGGCTCGACGGCATTCGGCTTAGTAAATCCGAACTTCGGCAGGCGACGATAAATGGGCATTTGTCCGCCTTCTTTGAACGACGACGTATAACCACTTCGCGCCTGATGCCCTTTGTTGCCTGCGCCGGCAGTGGTGCCGTTGCCCGAGCCAGGTCCGCGACCAACGCGCTTCTTTGTTTTTCGTGAACCCTTTGCGGGTTTGAGCGTGCTTAAATTCATGTTTTCTAAAACCCTGTTAGTGAACAATCGGTTTCTTCGGTTTTTCTGCCGAATTTACTTGACTTCCTCGACTTTGACCAAGTGATTGACAACGCGCAGTTGTCCTTGCAAGCGCGGGTCGTCGTAGAGCTCGACCGAGTAGTTTGGCCGTCCCAACTTCAAGGCTGCGAGCGTGGCTTTTTGATTTTTTGACGCGCCAATCATGCTCTTGACTTGGGTGATTTTGAGTTTCTTGCCGGATTTTTCTTTCTTTATCGGCGCAGTTTTCGTCTCTGACATAATCGTTTCCCTTGTGCAAAAGTTATCCTTCAAAAACTTCTTTCAGTGCTTTGCTACGGCGCTCAGCGACGTCTCTGGCGTCGGTCAGGCTTTGCAAACCGTGGACGGTGGCTTTAACGACATTGTGCGGATTTGATGAGCCAAGCGATTTGGTCAAGACGTCTTTCACGCCAGCGCTCTCCAAAACAGCACGCACTGCGCCGCCTGCGATGAGACCTGTGCCGGGCGTTGCTGGACGCATCAAGACTTTTGCCGCGCCGAACTTCGAGTAGACTTCGTGCGGAATCGTGCCTTTGACGATGGGAACCTCAATGACATTTTTCTTGGCGTCCTCGATGCCTTTGGCGATGGCGTCTTGCACCTCGTTTGCCTTGCCGAGTCCGTAACCGACATGTCCCTCCCCGTCGCCGACGACGACGATGGCGTTGAACCCGAAGCGTTTGCCGCCCTTCACAACTTTTGCGGTGCGGTTGACCTGAACGAGTTTTTCTTTTAGGTTCAGGTCGCCGGGGCGAAGTCTTTTTGCTTGTCTTGCCATTATTACTATGCGTTATGAAAAATTAAAATTGTAATCCACCTTCGCGCGCGCCTTCGGCGAATGCCTGAACACGACCGTGATAGCGGTAGCCGTTGCGGTCGAAGACGACGCTGGTAATGCCGCTGGCTTTAGCTTTTTCAGCCATCATTTTGCCTATTTCTTTGCTCACGTCGCTTTTCTTTTTGCCTTTGAGCATCGGCTCGATGCTCTTGCCGACGCTGGAGACAGCGGCGAGCGTTTTGCCGTTATCGTCGTCAATAATCTGTGCGTAGATATGGCTCAGGCTGCGAAATACAGACAGACGCGGCTTTTCAGCTGTGCCATACACTTTTTTGCGCACGCGCGCTTTCACTTTCGCGCGACGCTTCGATTTGACAATCGGGTTCATCTTTCTCTTTGGTTTATGAAAGCGATAGTTGCCGCTTCCAGTTCAACGAAATTCACAGCAATAAGAACGCGCGGTTACTTGCCGGCGGTCTTACCTTCTTTACGACGAATCACTTCGCCTTCGTATTTGACGCCTTTGCCTTTGTAAGGTTCAGGTTTGCGGAACGACCGAATTTTCGCCGCAACGCCGCCGACGAGTTCTTTATCGATGCCGCTGATGGTGATGTTCGTCGGAGATGGCACTTCGATTTTCACGCCTTCCGGCGGTCTGAAATAAATCGGGTGCGAATAGCCCAGCGAGAGAATCACGTAGTTCGATTTCAGTTCCGCTTTGTAGCCGACACCGACGAGCTCGAGCTTTCTTGAAAAGCCTTGCGAGACACCCGTAATCATATTGTTCATCAACGCGCGGTAGAGTCCATGCAGGGCGCGGGTTTGTTTTTCGTCGTTGCCGCGCTCCACCTTGACCGCATCGCCCTCGACTTTAATGGCAATGTCGCCGCGTAACTTCTGTTCTAATTTTCCTTTCGGACCCTCGACTTTAATCACGCCGTCTTTGACGTCAATTTTGACGCCTTTGGCAATTGCGACGGGTTTCTTTCCGATTCTTGACATGGTTTCGTCTCCGTGAAATTTTTAGTGAATGCGGAACAGGACTTCTCCGCCGACGCCAGCAGCGCGGGCTTCTTTATCGGTCATCAATCCGCGAGAGGTAGTTAGGACTTGCAATCCCAAGCCGCCAAGATATTTTCTGATGTTTTTGCCCTCGTAGGTGCGCCGACCGGGCGTGCTGACGCGCTGGAGATCCTTAATCGCGTGGCGTCCGTCGACGTTATACTTGAGTTGGATACGCAGAACAGGATAAGACTCTGTTTCAATCACCGTGAAGTCTTTGATGTAGCCCTTTTCCTTCAAGAGTTGAGAGATATTGACTTTCAACTTTGATGACGGCACATCAACGGTTTTGTGTTTAGCTTTCGCGGCGTTGCGAATGCGCGTCAGGTAGTCTGCGATTGGGTCTGTAACTGGCATAGTCAATTAAAATTGCTTTGTGCGTTCCGCAAGCGTAGCCATCTCGCTGCGGCAGCCACAAAGATTAAGTAAATATCGTCGTTTGTTTTTTTGTTACCAACTTGCTTTTTTCATTCCCGGAATTTTGCCTTCGTGGGCGAACTTGCGCAGAATGTGTCGGCAGATGCCAAACTTGCGATAGACACCTCTGGCTCTTCCTGTAATGCTGCATCGATTTTTGAAGCGCGTCGGCGAGCTATCTCGCGGCAGGTCGCGCAGTTTCTCCATGTTGCCTTCGGCTTTCAATTTCGCGCGGAGTTCGGCGTAGTGAGCGACTTTTTTTCTACGCTTTTCGTTGCGAACAATAACGCTGGTCTTTGCCATAGTTGCTGCTGAATTCGGTTAATTTTTTTTGCGGAACGGAATTCCGAGTTCTTTCAAAAGCGCGTAGGCTTCTTCATCGTTCTTCGCAGTTGTTACAAATGTTACATCCATGCCTGAAATGCGCGTTACTTTATCAATATCGATTTCGGGAAAAATAATCTGCTCTTTAACGCCGAGCGTGTAATTTCCGCGCCCGTCAAAACTACTGTCGCTGACGCCTTTGAAGTCCCGAATGCGCGGAATGGCAAGCGAAATGAGCCTGTCCATAAACTCATACATTTTAGCGCGGCGCAGTGTAACGCGGCAGCCAATCGGTTGGTTCTCGCGCAGCTTGAAGTTCGAGATAGCGTTCTTCGATTTGCGAATCTCTGGCTTTTGTCCCGTGATCTGACCAAGTTCTTTCACGGCGGCTTCTAAGAGTTTCGGGTCTTGTGCTGCTTCGCCGACACCAATGTTGATGCTGATTTTTTCTAATCGCGGCACCATCATCACGCTTTTGTATTTGAACTGCTCCATCAATTTCTTGACGACTTCTTCGCGGTATTTCACGAAGAGACGCGGCGGCGGCGCAGGTTCGTTTGAGAGCGGCACAACAGGAGCCTGTGCTTCCTCTTTTTTGCCTTTTTGTTTTTTCGGCTCTTGCTTCTTTTGTTCTTTTTCTGCCATTGCGGTTGCTCGGTTTTGGGAACGGTCTTTGTCGTTCCCGTCGCGTTTGATTTACTATCCTCTTCTTAAAATCACGGTTTGTTTTTCACTCGTGCCTTTAACTATTTCCATGTTGACGACTTTATCAAAGTGTGGCACGTCGGCTTCGAGTATCTACAATAATTTTCATCAAGTCCCGCGTATGCTGCGAAAGCAGCGCATTTGTTTTCGCCTGTTGTTCCTCGAGTTTTTCAACCCTGTTGCTCAGGCCGTCGATGCGGTTATTCAGAGTCTTTAGCTCGGTTTTGATGCCGCGCAACTCCTCAACCATAATCGAGAAGTATTCTAAATACTTGTCAATACTTGTCGTCCATCATTCGCTCCTGAAACTCAGGTTAGCTCACTCGCTTCACGTTCGAGGCGTGAATGGGAAATTCGCGCTCGATAATTGCGCCTTGCGGCTGATTTTTGTTTGGGCGCGTGTGCCGTTTGCGAATGTTGACGCCCTCGACGATGACGCGGTTCGTCTCTGGAAAGACGCGCAGCACCTTGCCTTGATAGCCCTTTTCGCGGTCGACGTTCAGGTTCTTCGCCGCCGTAATGTTCTTCAGCAGCACGACTGTGTCGCCTTTCTTGACATGGACTTTTGCTTTTTTAGTTCCCAGTTTCATCGTTCTCGTTCTGTTTTCTTTTTCCGTTTGAGCGGGAGACGGGACTCGAACCCGCGACCAACAGCTTGGAAGGCTGTGACTCTACCAGCTGAGTTACTCCCGCTTATCTGGTTAATTCCATTTTTGAAAAGAACAGTTTTGACACTTTTGCCTGTGACCAACAGCTTGGAAGGCGGTGACTCTACCAGCTCTGGTTACTCCCGCTTATCTGGTTAATTCCATTTTTGAAAAGAACAGTTTTGACACTTTTGCCTGTGACCAACAGCTTGGAAGGCGGTGACTCTACCAGCTCTGGTTACTCCCGCTTATCTGGTTAATTC
>Ga0272446_1001022_pt1 | contig 42026 bp, 35 predicted proteins | sample YNPCB0061_FD_194587 | JGI IMG/M metagenome (GOLD analysis project Ga0272446, IMG submission 194587) | Hot spring microbial mat communities from Yellowstone National Park, WY, United States - YNP-CB-006-1 | ecosystem: Environmental > Aquatic > Thermal springs > Hot (42-90C) > Sediment | place...
CCGCTGGCTACGCCTACAAAGTCGGCTAAAACCGACTGCCAGCCCGCTTCAGCGGGCTTTGTGGGCATCAGCCCGACAATTTATCGTCGGGCGGTGGGGCGGAAAATGAAACTGTCAGGTGGCTAGCCCCACTTCAAAATATAAATTCCCGCGAGGATGCGCAGCACGCCAAATAGAATCAACGCGCTGAAAAGACCGATTTGAGCCGCAATGGCAGAGCCCCCCAGCGACCCTCCCAAAATGGCAAGATTCAAAACGACGGTGTACCACGCCAGATGCGACGGGCGGTCATCGGGCGGGATGCGTTCGAGCATGTAATTGGCGTAGGCGCCGTTGGTCCATGCCCAGGTGAAACCGCCAAGCAGGGCAATGGCGTAAAACTGCCAGACCTCATGAGTGAACGCCAGCAAAAGCGGGTAGAGCGACATGCCTACCACGCCCCAGCCAGTCACTCGTTTATGACCAAGGCGGTGAACAATGTTTCTCAATTGCATCGAGCCAATGAGCATGGTCAGGTAGTACAACGCCTGGCTGATGCCGAGCGTGTTATCGCTGAGTTCGAGAATACGCACGTTATATTGCGGGTAAACCGGCGTGGTGAGGTTGTGCGCCAGGTGAAAGGCAAAGAGCGCCAGCAGCACCCTTTTGAAGGGCGAGGAGAGGATGTCGAAGCGGAGGATGGAGGCAAGCCTGCGGGAAGATGCGGATGGTTGAGGAGGAGCAGGCTGAGGGGCGGCAGGAGGCGCAGAGGAATCATCCGAGATGGGACGAATGAAGTAGATGTGGTAACTGCTCATCGCCGCGCCGAAGGCTCCAATCCCAAAAACGACCTGATAACCAGCGGGGAAGGGCAGCCGGTCGAGAAGGAAGCCGCTGAGCAGGGAGGTAAGAACGTAGGCGAGGGCAAACATGATGTTGCGTATGCCAGCCACGTGCGCACGGTAACGTTCTGGCACGGCTTCGGCAAAAAGCGCGTTGAAGCCCACCCCCAGCGGTGTGAGGGGAATTGCCATGAGGAAGGTGATGACGATTATGGCTGTCACCTGTTGAGAGGCGTCGAACAGCCAGGGGAGAAGGATGAAGAAGAGAAAACCAATGCGGTAAAGGACGGAGGTCCGAAAGATGGCGCGGCGGGTTTCTTGTTTGGAGAGCCAGCGGCCGGCAGGAATGGCAAGGAAGAGGTTGACTACCGCCGCCATGGCGCCGATCAAACCGATTTGCAGGCTGGTGGCGCCGAGGCGGGTGGCGTAGACGGTCAGGAAGTTGATGACCGAGCCGCTTAGTACGCCAAACCAGGCAATGTCGTAGTAGAGGTGGCGAAAGGTGGCGTGGTATTCAGGCGGGATGTCCGTCTGTTTGAAAAGGCTGGAAATGCGCGAAAACATGGAGGGAAGATTATAGCCGCATCGGGGGTTTATTTTGTGAAGATGGCGAGGGGCTGCAAGGCGGAGGGTTGACCAAAGTGCCAGAGCAGGATTTGCATAAACCAGTAACTGAATGCGTGAGGTTCGGCGGAAAGGCGCTCCTGGAGTTGGGCAGGGGAGAAAAAGTCCACGCGTTCGACTTCTTCGGGGTCGAAGCGGATGGTCTGGCGGTCGAGTATGCTGCGGTAGATGACGCTGATTTCGTTGTCGTTGGGACCGTAGTTCATTTTGAATTTGAGGAGAGGCGAAAGTTCGACTCCTTCGATGTCAAGTTCTTCTCTGAGCCCGCGCACTGCCGCCTGGAGGTAGGTTTCGCCTGCCCGCACATGCTCAGAGACGGAACAATCTAGGGCGAGGGGGGCATGAACACGAGTGCGGCTGCGCTGTTGAACGAGCATTCTGCCGCTGTCATCAAAGAGCAAGACGTGAACGCCGCGGTGCCATAGACCCTCGGTATGGGCTACGGAGCGCGGCGCCTGGTGGGTGACTATATCTTCTTCGGTCACAATATCGAAAAGTTCTTCGGTCATAGGCTTATTATAGGGCTGTTTGGCGTTTTTATGCGGGAAGGAGGCACAAATAATGCGAGCCGAAACTTTTACAGGGCAGATGGGTTGTTTTCATAAACTTTTTATGATAACGTCATCTCGAATAAGGAAAAAAAGCGTCTCGCGCGACATTAGAGCGCGCCTTTTCCGCAAATCGCAAGGGAGAATTTTGTTAGCAATCCTAACATTACAAGGTTGGGCATGCCCTCCCGCTCCGCTCTGCTTCGGGGATGCTTCGCAATGGCAGGCAAGTGCCAGGGGAGAACGTCCGCCTACGCCATAGCGTAAGAGATGCTCTGTAGCGTCGAACTTTGCGCTGTAATACTAACTGACTTTTAGAAAGGAGGAGAGTGCCTATTGCCTATTCCCAATACCAATAAATTCCTTCCTTCGCCCAAGCGCTTCACCATATTCTATAAAAGGAGAGTGAATCATGGCAAACAAACAAATGTCTCGCGAGGAGATCATCAAACAGGATATGAAAGATCTCCATAAACTGGGTTATGCCCAGCAGTTGTTCCGGGAGATGGGCGGGTTCTCCAATTTCGCCATCTCGTTCTCGATTATTTCTATCCTGACTGGCGCCATCCTGTTGTTTGGGTATGGTCTTGGGTTTGCAGGACCCATCATCAATACGTTTGGTTGGCCCCTTGTTACGCTGTTTGTTTTGACGATTGCCGCATCGATGGCAGAACTGGCTTCGGCATATCCGACGGCTGGCGGCCTTTATTTTTGGGCGCATCGGCTGGGGGGATATAAATGGGCATGGGTAACAGCCTGGTTTAACATGCTGGGTCAGATCATGATCACCGCCGGGATTGACTTTGCCGCTGCGATCTACATCGCTGGAGGGATAAACCGCCTGTTCGGTACCCAGTTGGACACCACCAACACAATGACAATGGTAGGGGTCATGGTCGTTATTATGATTCCGCAGGTGTTGATCAATATCTTCGGCATCAAATTGACCGCCAAACTGAGCGACTTCAGTGTCTACTGGCACATTGGCGGAGTTGCGATTATGGCATTTCTGCTGATTGCCTTTGGCAAAGTATCTCAGCCTTTGAGTTTCCTGTTCCAGAGCGGAGTATATACAGACCTGACTTCTTTCACATCCTTTGCGGCGGGGAACTTTACCTTCCCGTCCATCATGATGAAGGTGCTCGGACCTCTCTACGCAGGCGGCGGGCTGACGCTGGCTTTTGTCCTCGGTTTGCTGCAAGCACAGTGGACCTATACCGGCTACGACGCTTCGGCGCATGTGGCAGAAGAGACGGTCATGGCACGTCTCAACAGCGCCTGGGGGGTTTTCCTTTCGGTGGCTGTTTCAGCGGTAGTGGGATACATCATGCTGCTCACCCTCACCCTCCACATTCCCGATATTCCCTCCACCATTGACCCAGCCAACTCACCAGCGGTTCTCTACATTGTCTATTCGAATTTCGATAACCCGCTCTTTGGGCATATCATTGCTATCATCATCGCTGTTGCCATGTGGTTGTGCGGATTTTCGTCCATCACCAGTATGAGCCGCATGTGGTTTGCCTTTGCACGTGATGGCGGTATGCCGGGCTATACTCTGATTCGCCAGATTCACCCCAAATGGCGCACGCCAGCCTGGTCTATCGTGATTACCTCTCTCCTCGCCGTTTTGCTCACGATTTATTCGGCGGTCTATTCGGTGGTAGTGGCGGTCAGCACCACAGCCCTTTATCTGGCATACGGCATTCCTATCTACCTCAATGCGCGCAACAAGATGCGCAAACAAGGCGAGTACACCACCCCTGAAACCGCTCCATGGAGCCTGAAAGGGTGGGGCCTGGTATTGAACTGGATTGCCATAGTCTGGATTATCTTCATTACCATCCTCTTCTCCATCCCGCCCAACGAACTGGCTGGCTGGTCCATCATCATTCTCGGCGTGTTCATGTTCCTGTATTGGAATTTAGACGCCAAGAAGCGTTTTACCGGTCCCCAGCCGCACGCTGAAGAGGAACTGCGGCGCATAGAGGCTGAGATGGCAAAAGGCCTCTCCCCGGCTGACGATTAGAAAGCGTTTTGAAATCCGCTCTCTAGTACAGCGCAGTGTAACGTCTCTGCGGATGTGTAAGAGAACGCCTCCTGGACATAGAAAAGTTTATCCTGACCACTTTTCAGACGCTTTCTTTAGCCAGTATACAACGCCTCAAAAACCAACGTGGGACAAGCCAGCCGGCTTGTCCCACGCGTTTCACAGCGTTAGTTTCAAACGTTCGGTGTGATTATTTCTCAAACAACGCAATCACATCTTTGACATGCACCACGCCATCGAATCCTGGTATCTCTCCCTTGCGAAGTTCGGCTTTTTCGCCGTCTGGGTCGCCCAGGCAGGTGACGATGATATCGCCCGCGCTCACATCTTCTTTCTCGGTGTAGTGATTGGTGGTGACGATGGTCTTCAGCCCGGCGGCTTTGGCGGCTTTCACACCGTTCTTTGAATCTTCAACTACAAAGGCTTCTTCAGGTTTCAGCCCAAGTTTCTCCAGGGCAAGGTTGTAGATTTCAGGATCGGGTTTTTTGTTCTTCACCACGTCGCCCGCCAGCACCACATCGAATTTGATGTCGGCGAGAATCTTCTCGGTGATGGCTTTCGCCGCCTGTTCGTTGGACGTTGTGCAGACCGCGATCTTCAAGCCTGCCTCCATCGCCTCTTTCATGAACCGACGGATACCCGGGCGAAGCGGCAGTTTGCCCGTCTCGATCAGTTCTACGAAGAGCGCGGTCTTGCGCTTGTGCATCTGCGGGATGAGGGCGTCTATCTCCTCTTCAGTCATCGGCTTGGAAAAGCCCTTTGTCTTCCAGTGATGCTTCATGCGTTCCTTACCGCCGGCGATCTGAAGCAATTCATGGTAGTACTCCACATCCCATTCGTCGGTGAAGCCAAACTCCTTGAAGGTCATGTTGAAGGACACGCGATGCCCGTCGCGCTCAGTGTCAATGATCACACCGTCCTGGTCGAAGAAAACTGCTTTGATTTGTGACATGGTTGCCTCCATGTCATTGCGAGGAGCGAAGAGCCGAAGCAATCTCCCTATGCCAGGGGATTGCTTCGCTTCGCTCGCAATGACATCTACTTCTTCATTCCAAAAAACTCAAGGATGGTATTCACGAACAGTTCGTTCTCTTCCTTTGTGCCGATGGTGACACGGAACCAGCCATCGCTTCCATACTTCTTACTCTCGCCGCGCAGAATGATGCCTTTGGTCTCGGCATAGGCAAGCACTTCTTTGCCGGTCTTGCCCGTCGGGCCGCAGTCAAAGAGAATATAGTTGGCTTTGGATGGGAAAATAACCAAACCGGGGATGACGCTCAACGACTCAGTGATGTAATCCACCGCATCATTGTTGAACTTGACGCGCTCCGCCAGCCCTTCCTGATCTTCAAACGCTGCCAGCGCCGCCCACATCGGGATCGTTCCCACGTTCCAGGGCAGAAGCGAGCCGGAGATTTGGGCAATCACTTCCTTGTCGGCAATGGCGTAGCCGAAGCGCATCCCCGCCAGACCGTATGCCTTCGACAGCGTGCGGGTGATGATGACGTTCTTATATTTCTTCGTCAACTGCACCTGCGACATCCCCAATCCGGCATATTCGACATACGCCTCGTCAATCACGAAGGGAATGCCCGTCTCAGCAATGCGGACGAAATGCTCCGCTGCCATGAAGTTGCCGGTCGGGTTGTTGGGGTTGGCAACCACGATGATTTTGGTCCTGTCGGTAATCGCGTTCAGAATGCCGTCCGGGTCGAAGTGCAGGTAGTTGTCCTTGTAAATCATCGGCACATTGACCATCTTCGCGCCCAACAGTGTGCCGCGCAATTGATAGATTCCAAAGCACGGCGTATGCTGGATGATTTCATCCTGCTGCGGCACAATGAACATACGGAAGATGTTGTCGTACACTTCGCTGGAACCATTGCCGATCATTACGTTTTCGGGACCATCCACGTTGTTGAGCTCGGCAATCTTCGTGCGGACGACTAAACCCTGGTCGGGGTAGCGGTTCGCCATCTTCGCATATTTGTACATTGCATCCAGCACCTTATCGGAGGGTGGAAGCGGGTTCTCATTCGACATCATGCGGTGCAATTTGGGGTCCCGCCATGCCTTTTCGATATGCTCCGAAATGTACATCGGAATGCCCTTCACCCACGGGGCGTAGTATTCTTCGATTTTCTTGGTCATTTGTTATCTCCTGATTAGTTTAAGTACACACGTACAAATGTGGACAAGTACACAGGCAACGTGTTTACGTGCTTACCTGTGTACTTGTTTACCTGTTAACCTGTTCACCAATTTACACCTTACCCACCGACTCCAACATCTCCATCCAATGCATCACGGCTTTCTTGGTGGCTTCGCGCACCACCTTATCAATCTTGCCGGGGTCATACTCGTCGCGGTGAGCAGTGATGTACTCATACTTCGTGTCAATCAGCGTATGCTTCAATTCGGTGGAGACGTTGAATTTGGCGCCGCCCGCCGCCAGCAGTTTCTTGATGTAATCCTCGGGCAAGCCCGTTCCGCCATGGACAACCAGCGGCGTCTTGATTCCGCCGCCGTTCAACATTTTGTTGATAGTGGCGAGACGGTCGAAGTCAATCTTCGGGTTCTTGGTTTTATAGACGCCATGCGCCGTGCCGATGGCGGGCGCAAAGATATCCACGCCTGTGCGCTCGACAAACTCCACCGACTGCTGCGGATTCGCCAACTGCGCTTCGTCCTCCGCGACCTTGATCTGATCCTCGACGCCCGAAACTGTTCCCAACTCCCCTTCCACCGAAATATTGCCGACGCTGTGGCAGTAATCCACCACCTCTTTCGTCTGGCGGATATTCTCCTCGAAGGGCTGCTTGGAAGCGTCAATCATGATGTTGGTGTAGCCTGCATCGGCGCACTTCTTGCAATAGTCAATGTCAGTGCAGTGATCGAGGTGCAACACCACAGGGACGGACGCCTTTTGTGCAAGCGTGCGGTAGATGGCAACCAGCACATCCGGACCGTAAAACTGTGACGGTTTGACCGAGGTCTGCACAATGACGGGCGACCTCGTTTCGACTGCCGCGTCAATGACTGCTTCGAACTGAATCAGGTCTGTGACGTTGAACGCGCCGACAGCATACCCTTTCTTCGCGGCTTCAATCATAACTTCTTTTGCATTTGCAATGGACATGGGATACTCCTTTTTCAATTATGAAATCGGAATTATGAATTATCAAAATCCATCCTTCCAACTTCTGGTTCGTTTGTTGATGTTCCGGCTTTTTTCTGAATTCATAATTGATGTTACGCACCGTCCCGAAGGTTTGGGCAAAATCCAAGCCTGATTTACGTGAGCCTTCGGGACGTTTTGCGTAAGGTGAGTTCATAATTCAGAATTCATCCTTCGTTATTTCTTTCTCTTTTTCTTCTTCGCGGGCGCGACATCTTCCAGCCACTGCTCCCAGCGAAAGTCTGTGACGTGCTGGCGGAAGCGGGCGAACCACAAATCGGCATATCCCTGGAAGTCTTCTTCCAGTTTGGAGATGCCGGTTTGCGTCGTTCCCCACATCGCTTCATGCAGTTCAGACATGGGCCACATCAGCCTCAGGCGGGCATAATGCCGGGGGGTGACCTCGCCAAAGTACTCGTTAAGGAAGAAGCGCACCTGCTCGTCATTCAGGCGGTGATGATGAGAGAAGTTCGCCAGGTCGAAGAAGATGTCGCCCATCCCGGCGTATTCCCAGTCGAGCAGGCGCAGTTCGCCAATCTCGCCTGGCACGTCTTCCTCCAGCCAGTTCAAATTCAGCAGGTCATCGTGACAGGGAGTGGGGATGTAAGGGTCCTTCTCCAGCGCCTGCCTTGCCTCGTTCATCTTCTGCATAATCCAGTCCCAGTCGGAGGGAAACTTGCAATTGTTTCGCCTGGAGACGTCGGTCAGCATTTCGATACGGCGGAAGACGTTGAACTCGTTTTTCAATTCCGGTCCGCGACGGTGAAAAAGGCGGATCTTTTTGACCACGCGGGCAAGGTAATCGGGCTGTTTGATGACATCGGGGGGCACCGGCTTGCCGTTGACGAAGCGCGTCACGATGTAGCCTTCGGGTTCAATGAAGTACATGATTTCCGGGGCAATACCCAGTTCACCGGCGGCTTTGTTCGCTTCATGTTCGACATCGCGCTTGATGCCCAGTAATTCCGTGTTATCCCCGGCGAGACGAATGACATAGGCTCTTCCATCGGCTTCGATTTTGAAGTTCAAATTGGTGATGCCGCCGCTCAGGGGAATCTTTTTGATGTTCTTTGATTCGGCGAGGAAAGGTACTTTGGCTATTGCCTTGTCAATTGCGAGGGTGCTCATCATTTCTGTTTACTCCTTTGGGTAAGGTTTTACGGATTGGCATCCGTTCTGCCCTTATGCTTTGATCCTCTCTCCTTTGGGGTCCCACAAGACAGGCGGCGCTACCTCCGCTTCCACCTGCTCACCAAAGCATTCAATCTCCAGTTTCGTTCCAACTGCGGCGTATTCCACCGGCAAATAGGCATACGCAATAGACTTCTTCACCGAATAGCCAAAGCCGCCCGAAGCCACCCACCCCACGAGTTGTCCCTCCGCGCGGATGGGCTCCTTGCCCAATACAATGGTGCGGTCATCAGCAAGTGTGATACAGCATAACTTTCGCCTGATGCCCTCCGCCTTTTGCTTGAGCAAAGCCTCTTTGCCAATAAACTCACCCTTGTCCAATTTGACGGCAAAGCCAAGCCCTGCTTCGTAGGGGGTGTAATCGGGCGAAATTTCGCCGCTCCAATAACGATAACCCTTTTCAAGCCTTAAAGTGTCAATGGCTTTGTACCCAGCCGCCACCATGCCCTCGGGTTTACCGGCTTCCCAAAGCGTATCCCAGAGCCGCAGACCGTACTCCATGGGGCAGTAAAACTCCCAGCCGAGTTCGCCTACATAGGTCACGCGCGAAGCGAGAACCGGCACATCGCCAACCGTGATGCGCTTCGATGTCATGTACGGGAATCCCGCGTTGGAGACGTCATCCCTCGTCACTTTTTCGAGGATTTTGCGCGCTTTGGGTCCCCACAGACCGATGCAGGCGTAATTCGAGCCGACATCTTCGATGGTCACTGAGCCATCTTCGGGCATTTGCAGCGAGAGCCAGGACATGTCGTGTTGACCGAAGGCTGTGCCTGTCACAATGAAGAAGCGGTCTTCTGCCAGGCGGGTAACGGTGAAGTCGCACTCGATGCCGCCGCGTTTGTTGAGGCATTGGGTATAGACGATCGTTCCTATCGGCACGTCAATTTGATTGGCGCATACGTGATTAAGGAATTTCAATGCGCCGGGTCCACGCACCTCGAATTTGTTGAAGGAGGTCTCGTCGAACAGCCCCGCGTGTTCGCGGGTCATCAAATGTTCGTAGCCGATGGCGCGGCTCCAGTTGTGACGCGCCCAGCCTTTTGGTTCATGCCCGTGAGTCGCGAGTTCCTCATAGGGCTTGAACCAGTTCGGGCGCTCCCATCCCATCTTTTCGCCAAAGACACAGCCCAGTTCGCGCAAACGGAAGTAAGTGGGGGAAAGGCGCACATTGCGCTTGGAGATGCGCTCTTCGCCGGGGAAGTGAATGTCGTAGTATTGGGTGTAAGTTTCGAGCGTGCGTGCGGCGGCGTAATCCAGGCTGTTGTAATTGGGACCGAAGCGGCGCACATCCAGCCGCCAGACATCCCATTCGGGCGAGCCGTCAATGATCCATTCTGCCATCACCTTGCCGATGCCGCCCGCACCCGCCAGCCCGTGCGCGCAAAAGGCGCACGCCACCCAAAATCCCTTGACGGAGGTCGGTCCGAGTAAAAATTCGCCATCGGGCGTGAAGCCTTCGGGACCGTTCAGCAGCATTTTGATTTCGGCGTTTTCGATGGCAGGCACGCGGCGAATCGAGTTTTCCATCAACGGGGCGAAGCGCTCCCAATCGGGCGGCAGCAGTTGAAACTTGAAATCACGCGGGATGCCGTTCATGCCAAAGGTGGCGGGCTGGCGCTCGTAACCGCCGGTAATGAGTCCTCCCACCTCTTCACGCCAATAGACCAGCAAATCGGGGTCGCGCAAATTGGGAAATTTGTTCGTCACACCCTCGATGGGTTTGGTCATGATGTAAAGATGCGCCATCGGGATGACCGGCAGATTCAAGCCGACCAACTTCCCGACCTCGCGCCCCCACATGCCGGCGGCGTTCACAACGACCTCGGTCTTGATCGTGCCGCGATTGGTCACCACCTCGCTGACACGTCCGTTTTTCAGGTTGATTTTTTCCACAGTGGTGTTGGTGAAAATTTGCGCGCCGCGGCTCTTGGCACCGGCAGCCAGCGCATTCGTAAGCCCTGTCGGGTCAATGCTGCCGTCGTTGGGGGTGTATGCCGCGCCGACCACGCCTTTGATGTCCATCAGCGGGAACAACTGCTGCGCCTCTTTCGGCGTGATCAACTCCATCGGCACGCCAAAGGAACGCGCCATCCCCACAAGGCGCCTGGTTTCTTGCATGCGCTCGGCGGAGGAGGCAAGCCGCACCCCGCCCACCTCGCGCCAGGAGGTGTCTACGCCTGTTTCGGCTTTGAGCCTTCGGTAGAGGTCGGTGCTATAGTGCATCATGCGGGTCAGGTTGGCGTCTGAGCGCATTTGCCCTACCAATCCTGCCGAATGCCAGGTGGAACCGGCGGTCAGTTCGTGGCGTTCCACAATGACCACATCCTTCCACCCCATCAACGTGAGATGATAGGCAATGCTTGCCCCACCCACGCCGCCCCCAATAATGACAACCTGCGCCTGCGATGGAAATTCAGCCATGAGAGTCTCCTGGTAAATCCGGTGGTTGAGTAGTCCCGCATGCTCCTCGCGGGACGTATCAAAACCACCGATTATGATGGTTCAATCCGTTATGCTTTTGTCACTCGTTGGTTTCGATACAGGCAGGAAGAATGCCCGCCTTACTCAACCAACGGATTATCAGTACTTCACGAAAGCGCGTATTCGCGCGGTCTCTACCGCCGCATTTGCGCTAGAGAGCGCACACTCCGCGCGGTTTTCGTGATCCACTGATTATTTTTGCCACACTGAATCGGGACGTGCCATTTCCGCCACAATGTCAAACGTCGAAATGACGCCCAGCGGAAAGGCATCCGGGTCTTCTTTGTCAATCACAACCAGCCTGTGGTGGTGGTTTTGGATCATTTTATCGGCGGCTTCGCGCAGGCTGGCATGGATGTCAATGGTCAGGGCGGGGTGCATCACATCACGAACGATGAGGGTCTCATCCACGCCGTTTTCGACGAGCCGCAAAAGGTCTCTGCCGCTGACCACGCCCAACACCTTCCCCTTTGCATCCACCACAAGGACAGAGCGCCAGCCCGCGGAGGTCATGGCACGGGCGGCGGAGAGGACCGGTGTCTTGCCGCGGCAGACCAGGATCGCGTCGGACATCACGTCGCCGACGGTCTCGCGTTTGGTTTTGATGCGCGCTGTCAGGCTGGCAACAAAATCGGAAATGGAAATGACCCCAACAGGTTTGCCGTTCTCTGTGACCAGCAGGCGGCTGACATCCTTTTCAATCAGGGTATGCACGGCTTCAGAGAGGGGAACATTTGCTTCGACCGAACCCACCGGCTGAGACATCAGGTCTGCGGCGGTCAGTTTCCGCATCACGTTCAGGCTTTCAGGGTCAGCAGAAAGCCATTCTCCAGCCATCAAATCAAAATCCGAAATGACCCCCATAATGCGCCCGTCGCGGTCGGTGACGAACAAGGCGTGAACCTGGTTCTGGTCGAGAAGGGTCGCTACCTGCCCCAAAGTGGCATCGGGCTTGCAGGTGAGGATTCCGCGGTGCATCAAATCCTTGACCAGTTTTGTCATTGCGCCTCCTTAAACTTCATCCACGTCTTTATACCATTTGATGCGATCACCAACCCGCGCTCGAAGACGCCACGCGGCTGGCTTCGGCTCAGCGTTGATTCGAGTCAGCGCCAGATCCACCTGTGCCCCCACTTTTTCTTTTTGCTCGGCTGTAAGTTGTGAATATCCCTGCGCCAGTTGTTTGACCTTTTCGAGATTCATGGTGGTGGTTCGCCATAACCCCCAATCGTTTGCGCACAGTTGCGCAACAAGTTTTATGTTGACGGTTTCCTTATCGTCTTCACCCAGAGGATGTTCGAGAAGCAGCATGATGGTATCAATCACGTCCTTCTCATTGATCTTGACGATCTGCATTTTTTCGAGAAGCAATTCGGCAAGCGGAATAGTAGGGGTGTCAACTTCGAGACGTCCCTTCCAGTAAATGGTGTGACAGAAGTCGAGTTTTTCGTAAAAAATGTCCACATGCAGACCGCTGCCAGGCTTATCGAAAATGGCGCGCTGCCCTTCAGATGCGATGAAGACCTCGCGGTTTTCCACATATCCCATCCGCGTCATCAATTCGGAAATTTGTTTGTTCTGGCGGCTGTATGCGGCAAAGTCAATGTCGGTATAGGCGCGTCCCATGGCGGCTTGCAAATATCCATACTGCGGACAATGCATTTGAAAAGCCAGTGAGCCGATCACCCTGAGAAGGATGCCTGCTTCCTCACTGGCTTTTAGAATTGCCTTTAACTCATTCTCAAATTTCTCTCGCTCAGAACGATCTTGTTCGCCCATCCCAACGGAACTGTTGCCCATACCAATTCTCCGGTGTCCTGCTGGTGTAATTAGATGAAGATTGTTATTATTATTTCACCTTACGCACCGTCCCGAAGGTTGGAACGGAAAACAGGCTTGATTTATGAGAACCTTCGGGACGTTTCGCGTAACATCAGTTATTATAATGAAAAAATCAAAAACTTGCAAATTTCGTCAAATTCCACTATAATTTTTTCACAAAAATGGTCAATTCCCATCATGAAACTCTGAGCCTTCCATGAGCAAACCTCTCATCCCAGCCCAGCGGCGAGAGCGAATTCAAGAGTATCTGGCAATTCACCAGATCGCTCGAACTGCGGACTTGTGCAATTTACTGGAGGCTTCCGAGGCAACTGTGCGGCGCGACCTCGAATGGCTCGAACAAAAAGGTATCCTTGAACGGACACATGGGGGGGCAATACTCAACCAGCGCGTTATCTTCGAGCAGGAATATCAACAGCGCGCCCAACATCACCCCGAAGAAAAGAAACGCATCGGCGAGCTTGCCGCCTCCCTTCTGGAGGAAGGCGACATTGTCTTCATCAATAGCGGAACGACCGCCACCCAGGTCTTGCTGCACATTCGCCCTGGAATGCAAATCTCGGTCTTTACCAACAACGTCAGCGCGGTTATCGAATTGGGTGATCCCGGCTTTCATTACTATTTAATTGGGGGCGAATTTCAGCCGCGTTCGAATTCGCTTGCGGGGCGCTTCGCTATCGAAAACCTGAAACAGGTTTACGCCAATAAAGCCATCATTGGCGTGGATGGTATCAGCATAAAACACGGCTGTACTGTCCCGACCAACTCTGAAGCGGAGGTTGTCCGCCAGATGATCGAACGCACAAAAGGGTCTGTAATCATTGTGGCAGATCACAGCAAATGGGGGGTGGTTTCAAATTTCCAGGTGGCGTCAATTGACGAGATTGACACGCTGGTAACCGACGACCGCTTCGACCGTTCTGCGCTCGACGACCTCGCCTCACACTCTGTGAAATGCCTGATCGCTGAGCCCAAGCCGATTCCTACCTGACAGCGCAGGTAAACAAGTACCCTCCATAGACAGGTACAGAGGTCAGGCAGATTTGGTTTTCCTGTGTACTTGCCTGTGTGACCCTATACTCCAAGGAGAACCCAATGAGATTATTCTCCCCCAAGCCAAGCAAAAATCCCACCCGTCTGTTCTTTGCCACCGATCTGCACGGCTCGGAGCGTACCTTTCGCAAGTTCATCAACGCGGGCAAATTCTACGACGTGAACGTGATTGTCATGGGCGGCGATATTCAGGGCAAGTTGATGATTCCCATCATCAAGGAGACGAACGGTCATTACCGCGCCACAGTGCAGGGACGCGTCGAACACCTTGCAACGCAAGAAGAACTAAAAGCGCTGATGGGGAAACTGGACATCCTCGGCTTTTATTACAAAGTCATGGAAGAGGACGAATTCAAAAACCTGCAAGCCGACCCAAAAGCCGTCGAGGCGTTATTCAACGAACTTGCCAGGCAAAAACTCATCAACTGGGTGAGTCTTGCCGAGGAACGTCTGAACGGCACAGGGATCAAGTGTTTTGTTACGGGTGGAAATGATGATGAGTGGGAAGTGTTGGACGTGATGAAGCGTGAAGACACAAAATCCTTCTTTGCCTGCGAAAATGAAATGGTCTATGTGGACGACGACCATACGATGATTTCCATCGGTATCAGTACGCCCACCCCCTGGAAAACGCCGCGAGAGACCACCGAAGAAGAACTTGGCAGGATGATTGATGAACTGACAGCCAGAGTGCCAGATATGAGTAAAGCGATCTTTAATTTCCATGACCCGCCAAAGGACTCAACGCTCGATACCTGCCCCATGTTGGATTGGGACAAGGACCCGCCGGAACAAATTATGGTGGGAGGTCAGGTCGTCATGCACGGAGCAGGTTCCCGGTCGGTACGCGAAGCGATTGAAAAGTATCAGCCCATGCTCGGCTTGCACGGCCACATCCACGAGTCGCAGTCTGTGGCGAAGATCGGGCGCACGACTTGCATCAACCCGGGCAGCGAATATGCCGAAGGCATCCTGCGCGGGTGTATCGTCACATTTTCAGACGGTAAAGTGCAGGGCTATCAGATGACGAGCGGATAAGACGCAAATTTATCTCAAGGAGGTGGCTTATTGCGAAACGCAACGCTTTTGAGCCAGTGATTTGAGGGGCATGGGCAGGAATGCCCGCTGTGTGTCTGAAGGTTTGTGCTTGTTCATAACCAAAGGAGATTGATTGTATGGCTACTGCAACAGCAAAACCAGAGGTTTTCACCCGTAAAGCCTCGGGGCTTGTGCGTGTGATGTCTCCGTTTTCCGCGTTTGTCTATAACATTCTGACAATGGGGCTGATCTTCCCCTGGACGTATTTGTGGGCGCCGGGCGCATTGCCAGGCGGCAAGCTCGTTTGGGGCATTTTGCTGGCAATGTTGATCGAGATTCCCATTGCGCTGGTGTATGTGTGGCTTTCCACGGCGCTGCCTCGCTCCGGCGGCGATTATGTCTTCCAGAGCCGCGTTTTCGGCGGCGGTGTGGCGTTCACGGTTGTGATGTCTGGCTACGTGATTTGGATTTTGCAATGGGTGGCGCTTTCGGGATGGCTGCTTTCGTATCTCGGGTTTGCGCCATTGTTCCTGGGTTTGGGCGCGACCATGGGCAACGCTGCGCTCTCGAACCTGGGGCTGTGGTTCACCAGCCAATGGGGCATCATCATCACCAGCATTTTGAATGCCTTCGTAGCCGCGCTCATCCTCATCAGCGGATTCAAGAATTATGTACGCTTGCAGAATGTGATGATTGTGGGCACTTTGCTGGCATTCTTCACCATGCTGGTGGTGTTGTTCACGGCTAATCCCGCCTCTTCGGCGGCACACTTGGATGCGTTTGCCAAAGCCATCGCCGGGGTGGACAACTTCGTGCAAACGGCGCGCGATGCCTCGATTGCCGCAGGTGTGGATTTGAATCCGCCTTTCAGTTTGATCGCCACCCTGCTGGTTGCGCCCATTGCGTGGACCTCGCTGCAGTGGGCAACTTATTCGGCGCAGCAGAACGGTGAAATCAAGAATGCCCGCTCCTTCAACAGCCAGATGTTCATTATTGTCGGCTCGTTGATCTTCACGGGGATTCTGCTGGCGGTCCTTGCCGCGGCGCTGGAAAAAGCCGTCGGCACAGAATTCCTCTACATTGCCGGCGCAGGCTATTGGTCTGGTGTGAGCGAAGCGACCATTGCCGGCTTCTGGTTGTGGCCCAACATCATTGCCGTCGCGCTGACCGCCAGCCCGCTGGTGGTCATCATCATCGGCATTGGGTACATTCTCAACTCGCATCAGATCGTTCACAACTGTTACATCGGCATGACGCGCGTGATGGTCGCCATGTCGCTCGACCGCCTGCTTCCCGAATGGGTCAGCCGCGTGGATGAAAAACGTCACACACCTGCCAATGCGCACTGGGCTTATTTCATCGCCAGTATTCCCGTGATTCTTCTCTACAATTTGTATCCGGGCTGGGTAGGCTTGACTTTGGGAGTGACATTTGCCTGCGGCTATGTTTTTGTCATTACCTGCCTGGCGGGCGCGTTACTGCCCTACCGCGCCAAAGATGTGTACGAAGCCTCGCCCGGCGCAAAATATAAAATCGGCAATGTTCCGCTCGTAACCATCCTGGGCATCATTGGCTTCCTCTTTGGCAGCGCCATGTTGCTGATGTTCATGTTCTATTCGCAACTGGGTCTCACCAGCCCGCTGGCTTACAGGGTTGTTTTTGGTGTGCTGGCGGTGTCGGCGGTTTGGTATTTCCTTGCCAAAAATGCGCAAAAATCGCGCGGTATCAACGTGGATTACGCGTTCAAGGAGATCCCGCCCGAGTAATTGGCAATTGGTAAATCGTAATTGGGTGGTCAGCGCCACAACCTGGCGCTGACCACAGTTTACGTAACGAGACCCAAGACTGGAGTTCGCTTTATGCCGATCATTGATGAAGTCGTTGCAAAAATCGAAGATTGGAAAGGCAAGCGTGTTCTCGTCCAACCGCTTTCGGGCGGACTGACGAATACAAACTATAAAATAGAGGTGGATGGGAAGCCGTATTTTGTCCGCGTGCCAGGCGCCAGCACCGAACTGCTCGCCATTGACCGCCGCAACGAAGTGCACAACACGAAAGCCGCAAGCGAAGCGGGCGTTGCACCCAAAGTGCTCTATCACGTGCCGGAATATGAAGCGATGGTGCTGGAATTTTTGAACGGAAAAACTATGTCCAAGGAAACGCTGAACCAGCCGGGCATGCCAACGCGCATGGCGCAGGCAATCAAGAGACTTCACGCCGGCCCGCGCTTCTTTCTGGACTTCAATATGTTCCGCCTCACGGAATATTATCTCAGCCTGTGCCGTGACCGCGACATCCCAATCCCGCAGGGATACCCCGAACGCATGGAAACGGTCCGGCGCATCGAGCAGGCGATGAACGTCAAGCCATTGCCGACGGTTCCATGCAACAACGATTTATTGGCTGAAAATTACATAGATGACGGCAATCAATTGTGGTTGATTGACTACGAATACAGCGGTAACAATGACCCCACTTTTGAATTGGGAAACACCTGCCAGGAAATGCAGTTTAGCGATGCACAGATTGCCGAAGTCTGTGCGGCATATTTTGGGGAGGCACGCGCAGACATGATTGCCCGCATGAAGTTGAACATGATCATGTCGGATGTGGGCTGGGGGTTGTGGGCGGCGATTCAGGCAAAGATCTCAACGATAGATTTCGACTTCTGGGGCTGGGCGATCGAGCGCTGGAGCAGAGCGGTGGAGAAGATGGATTCGCGCGAGTTTGAGGGGTGGCTGAGGGATGTACAGAAGTAGCGTAGTTGACGTTCTCTAACGTCAACGCGCGTGTAGAAAACGCGCATTACGCACAAAGGAGAATTATGAAAACTCAGGCAGAAATTGTAGTGATTGGCGGTGGGATTTATGGGGCGCAGGTTGCTTATCATCTGGCAAAGTATGGGCGCCGGGATGTGGTCATTCTGGAGAAAGGCGAAATTGCCAGCGGAGAATCGTCGCATGCGGCAGGGCTGGTGACGCAGTTTGCCACATCGCAGGCAATGCTCAAGTTCCGCATGTACAGCGTGGAGTTGTACAGCGAGTTGGGCTTGTTCAATCATGTTGGCAGTTTGCGGGTGGCTTCGAGCAGAGAACAACTCAAGGAGCTGGAGCGCAGCGTCAGCCGGGCAAAGGCGCTGGGATTGGAGTGCGAGGTCATCGGTCCGGATGAGGCGGTGAAGATCATGCCGCAGATTTCGAAGGAGAATCTCTACGGCGCTATTTATCTTCCGCGTGACGGGCAGCTCGATCCGTATATCACCACTACCTCTATGGTGAAGTTCGCAAAGGAATTGGGCGTGGAGGTGTACACCAATACGCGCGTGACGGGCATCAAACTGTCGGCGAAGGGGGAGGTGCAGGCGGTGGTGACAGATAAGGGCGAGATTCGATGCGAGATTATTGTCAATGCGGCGGGGATGTGGGCGCCGCGCGTCGCTGCGATGGCGGGTCTGCATATTCCGACTACGCCGGTGGATCATCAGCATATTGCGCTGCGGGCGGTGCCAGGGCATGAGTTTGACCCGAATACGCCCTGTCTGCGCGACCCTGATAATCTGGTGTATATGCGGCAGGAGCAGGGCGGGCTGGTCATTGGAGGGTATGAGCCCAACCCGGTTGCCCGCTGGATTGACGGCGCGCCGTGGGAGCATGGCGGTAAGAGTTTACCGGGCGATTTCGAACAGTTCGAGATGCTGCTGGAGGGCGCGATCCGCAGGATTCCGTTTTTGGATCGGGCGGGAATTATCACGCTGGTGCGCCACCCCGGCGCATATACGCCCGATTGCCAGCCCCTGCTGGGACCGATGCCCGGCGCGCGCGGGTTTTGGATGATGGCGGGCATGTCGCTGAACGGTTATGGCGGGGCAGGCGGCATGGGCAAACTGATGGCGGAGTGGATCATCGAGGGCGAGGCGCCAATGGATGTGTATGCCTATCGCGCCACGCGCTTCGGCAATTATTATTCTGATTTCAAATACGCGGCAGAACGAACGCGCGAGTGTGTAAAGTATTATTACCGCTTGAAGTTTCCGCACGACGAACATGAGTGGGCGCGCCCTCACCGCGTCAGCCCGCTGCATTATCGGCTGCTGGAAAACGGCGCGGTGTTCGGCGAAAAGTTCGGCTGGGAGCGGGTCAATTATTTCGAGCCTGGCAAACCTTCGCGCCGCATGGGGGAAGATCAGCGCGGCTGGGGCTGGGCAAAACCGCCGTTCTTCGAGCGGTTACGGCAGGAACACACTGCCACGCGCGAACGGGTGTGTTTGTTTGACCTGACTTCTTTCGGCAAGATCGAGGTAAAAGGCAAAGGCGCCCTGCCGCTTTTGCAGCGATTGACCGACAGCAATATTGACAAGCCCATCGGCAGCGCCGTTTATACGCAATTTCTCAACACGCGCGGCGGCATCGAATCAGACCTGACCGTCACCCGCCTCGGCAAAGAGCATTTTTGGGTCATCACTGGCTCTGCTTTCATCGCCAATGACCTGGCGCGCATTCAAATGCACGTGGATGAGAACGACGGTGAGGTATTCATCCGCGATATTACGCAGGAATATGCCTGTCTCGCTTTATGGGGACCGAAATCGCGCGGTGTGTTACAAAAGGTGACGAGCGACGATGTTTCGAATGAAGCGCATCCGTATTTGACGACGAAGCCGATTGACATCAACGGTGCGAAAGTGCTGGCGCAACGGGTCAGTTATGCGGGTGAACTCGGCTGGGAATTGTACATTCCGAACAACCGCGCAACCATGGTTTGGGACAGGCTCATCGAGGCAGGCAAAGAGTTTGACATGGAACTGGGCGGCTATAAAGTCCTCGACCCGTTGCGGCTGGAGAAAGGCTACAAGTATTTCACCGCAGACATTACTCCCTCCGAAACGCCCTACGAAGCCGGGCTGGGGTTCTGTGTGGATTTGGAGAAAGGCGATTTCATCGGGCGCGAGGCGCTGGTCAAACAGAAGGCGGAGGGCATCAAACGCAAACTCTGCACGCTCGTGTTGACCGACACCGATGAATTCACTCAAATCTACGGCGGTGAGGCGGTTTACCATGAAGGCAAGGTGCTCACCCGTGTTCGCAGCGGCGGCTACGGCTTCACGGTGCAGAAGAATATCCTCTACGCTTACCTGCCGCTTGAACTGGCAAAGCAGGGAAACCGCTTTGTTGTAGAATTGATTGAAGGCAGGCACGAAGCGCAAGTGACTGCATCTGTGTTGTACGACCCGAAAGGCGAGAAACTGAGAGCATAGACCGCAGACCACCCCCATGACAAAAAAAACTCCCCCTCCTGCATACGTCGGCTTTGGCATGTTGACTCCGGTCTACATCATGTCGCTGGACCGCCTGCCAAAGGTCAATACCGGCGCGGTTGTTCACGAAGTGAGTGAATACATCTATGACGATGCGGCGATCATTGCCTGCAACCTCAGCCAGTGGGGCATACCTTCTGCCATGATCGGCACAGCCGTAGGGAACGACATGCTGGGCAAATTCGTGGCAAGCAAATTGAAGGAATTCGGCGTACAAGGGACGGTGCGCTTCACCGACAAATACAAGACTCCGCTCGAGGTCAACGTCTCGGATAAAAAAGGGGCGCGCACGTACTTCTGGCAACGCTCGAAGGAAATTCTCAGCACGCTGGATACGGCAGACCTCGCCCCCATTCGCAAAGCCAAACTGCTCTATGTGGACTGGTATGATGGCGCTCACATCGTCCGCGCGATGGAAGAGGCGAAGCGGCATCATGTGCCGGTCTTCCTGAATTTCGAACACGGGCACACCCACCCCGACCTGCTGAAAAAATACTCCGCTCTGGCAACAGTCTGTCAGGCGGTGACCGACGCAGCGCAAATTGGCAAAAAACAGGCAATGCTCGGCACGGCGCGCAAACTCATCAAAGCCGGCATTCAGACCGCCATCATTACCATGGCAAGCCAGGGTTGCATGGTGGTACAGGGCGAGGAAATCATCCGCGCGTATGCGCCGCGCGTGCGGGTGGTAGATGCCTCCGGCGCCGGGGCAACCTTTTCCTCAGGCTACATTTACGGATACCTGCAAGGCTGGGATATGGAACAAACCGTCCGTTTTGCCATTGCCTCGGCATCGCTCAAAGTGACCCGTTCCGGGCTGCAGATGTTCCCGGTGACGGAAATTCTGGGGCTGGCGCGCACGGTGCGCATCGAACGCATGGTTTACCGCGACGACCAGTTCCATGCCATTCGAAAATTCCTGCGCCTGCCGCCCCTCAGCCCCATTATCAACAACCCGCTCATCAAGGAAGGTCAAAAACTAAAGCAAAAAATTCTGCCCAAGAAACCGCCGCAGCGAAAAGTGAAAAAAACGCTGGTCGAATAACGGCATTGCGAAATTAGCGCCGCAACGCCATGCCATATTTTTCGGAAGGAACCGCACATGTCATTTGCAACTTTACTCACACAGGAACAGGTCGAACGTGTTCACGAAGCCTCGCTGGAGATTCTCGAAGATGTAGGGCTGAAGGTACGTTTTGCCCCGGCGCGCGAACTCTTCAAACGGCACGGCTGCATCGTCGAAGAAGAACGGGTTAAATTCCCGCGCGAGATTGTCGAAAAATATCGGAAGATGTATCCGTCCTCCTTCACTTTCTACGCGCGCGACCCGAAGTTCGACAAGACGATCCCCAAGGATAGCCCGGTCATCGTCACGGCGAGTTCGGCGCCGGATATCATTGACCCGGTTACAGGTCAGGAACGACGCGCTACCTCGTCCGACATCGCTCAAATCGCGCACCTCGTCAATGAACTGCCAGCCTACGACGTCTTCTCCATCTCCACGCTGGCAGACGACGCTCCGCCGGATCAATTCACAATCTCGAGGCTGTTTCCTGCTCTCAAATATTGTCTCAAACCGATCCGCGCCACCACCACCAACATGAAAGATACGCAGAGCGTAATGGAGATGGTGTACACCGTAGCAGGCGGAGAGGCGGCATACAAGGAGCATCCTTTTCTTACGCATCACTACTGCCCGGTGGTTTCACCGCTGACCATGGATCACCTTTCGACAGAAAACGTGATGTACTTTGCGCGCGAGGGATTGCCCGTGTACCCGACCATAGTGCCAAACGCCGGTTTGACCTCGCCCATGTCTATGGCGGGGACGATTGCTCAGGGCAACGCAGAATTTCTCGCCGCGGCGACCTTAATGCAAATGTGCCGCGAAGGCACGCCGCTGATTTACGCCACGCTTGGCACAGTAGCCGATATGCGCAGCGGAGCATACACTTCGGGCGGCATCGAGTGCGGTATGCTGCACATGGCATACGCCCAGATGGCGCACTTCTACAACGTCCCATGCGGCGGGTATATCGGTTTGACCAATTCCAAGTTGAACGACGCCCAGGCAGGCTATGAGACCGGCATGTCTGCCGTCGCCGGTCTGCTGGCAGGAATGGATATGTTCAACATCGGCGGTTTGATTGATGCGCTCAAGACCTTCGATTTTGCCAAAGCCGTGATTGACGACGAAATTGCTCAGATGATGAAGCGGCTGAAGAGGGGCATCTCTTTCAGCGAGGATGACCTTGCGCTGAACCTGATCCGCGAGATTGGACCCGGCGGCTCGTTTATCACTGCCAAACACACCATCAACCGTATGAAGACCGAGGCGGTGATGACCAAAATCGCCGACCGCGATGCGCGCACCATCTGGCAAAAGAAAGGCGCGCTGGATATTCACGCGCGCGCCATGAACCGCGTGCGGGAGATTATGAAGCAAACTCCCGCGCCGCTGATTTCAGCGGAGATCGAAGAAAAACTGCGCGCGCAATTCCCCGGGCTGGTCAGCGGCGCGCTGGAACCCATTCAATAAAAGAGACTCTATGTTTCGGATTTTCAAACGCAAGGAAGACAAATTCCAGAAATTGATCGAACAACAGGCTGCGCTCGCCTTCGAGGGGTTGAAACTGCTCGTCAAATACCTGGAAACAACCGCCCCGGAAATTGCCGAGGAACTTTCCTTCAAGGAAAAAGAGGCAGATGAGGTACGGCGCATCCTGATTGACGAATTGAACCATACCTTCATCACCCCCTTCGACCGCGAAGATATCTTCGCTCTTTCCCGCTCGATTGACGACGTGATAGATTATGCCGACACGACAGTAATGGAAATGGTAATTCTCAAAGTCAAGCCCACGATTTATATGCAGCGCATCGCCTCGCTGCTGCGAGATGCCGCCTATGAAATCTGGCAGGGCGTATTGCGCCTGCCCAGGTATCCCAACGTTGCCATTGACCACGCCCAGCGCGCCAAGGCGCTCGAAAACCGCGTGGAGGCGGTCTATCGTGAAGCCGTAGCGGCTCTATTCAGCGGACCCGAGGACCTTCATCACGTAGTGGAGATGCTGAAAATGCGCGAGGTGTACCGCCACCTCTCCAATGCCGCCGATCGCGGCGACGAAGCCGCCAACATCATCGCCGATATTGTAGTCAAGAAAGCTTAACCTCTTGATAACACTTTCTGCCCTACACTTTGTTATCATACTGGCGCTGGTGTTCGAGTTCACCAACGGTATGCGCGACGCCAGCAACATCGTGGCGACTATGATTTCCTCGCGCGCCTTCCGCCCACAGACTGCGCTGACGATAACCGCTCTGGCTGAGTTTGCCGGACCCTTTCTGTTTGGCGTGACAGTGGCAAAGACTATCGGCGGCGGAATTGTCGATTCGAACATACTTACGCTTCAGGCTTTGACCGCCGGCCTGGCAGGCGCCATCCTGTGGAATCTGATCACCTGGTTCTTCGGCATTCCCAGCAGTTCCTCCCACGCTCTGATCGGCGGTTTAATCGGCGCGGCGCTCATCTCTTCCGGCGTGACAGCCGTCAAGCCTGCCGGTCTTTACAAAGTGCTGCTGGCGTTGTTTCTCTCGCCCATCGTCGGGTTTGCAGCAGGGTTTCTGGTGTTGCGTATCATTTACCTGCTGGCTAAAAATGCCAGCCCGCGCATCAACGAATTCTTCAAGCGCAGCCAATTGATTACGGCGATTGCACTGGCTTTCAGCCACGGCACGAACGACGCCCAGAAAACTATTGGCATCATCACACTCAGCCTGATTATCGGCGGCAGCCTGAAGGATTTTGCTGTGCCGTTCTGGGTGATACTGATAAGCGCATCTGTCATGGCGCTGGGAACGCTGATGGGCGGATGGCGGCTCATCCGCACCCTGGGCGGAAAATTCTACAAAATCCGCCCTGTGCATAGTTTTGCCACCCAGTTGACTGCCGGCATCGTGATTCTCTCCGCATCCGCCGCGGGCTTGCCGGTCAGCACCTCTCAGGTGGTGAGTTCCTCCATCATTGGCGTGGGCGCATCTGAACGGTTTGGCAAAGTACGCTGGAGTGTCGCGGCGGATATTCTCACTGCCTGGCTGATTACCATTCCCGCCGCAGGAGCGCTTTCTGCGGGCATCTTCTGGTGGCTGACCTAGAGAGAGGGGCAGCAGGGAACAAATGTGTTAAACCAAGTTTGACCGTCCCTGTTGATAATGCTACAATGTTTTCTACAAGATTGGAGGTGCAAGAAATCAATACAAACTGTCTGTACACGTTGAATTGCTCGAACAATCCATGACTATATATATAAAAAGGAGATAGAGAGACATGCGTACCAACAAGTTTGTTCTTCAACTGCTCGCTCTGGTCGTCATTGCAGCCACAGTGTTGTCTGCATGTGGAGGAGCCGCAACAACCCAAGCACCAGCCCCGCAGGAACCGGCTCCCCAGAAAACAGCCGCGCCAGTTGACCCCCTCGCCGCATTGTATGAAGCCGCCAAAGCCGAAGGCATGCTGACCACCATTGCCCTCCCGCACGACTGGTGCAATTATGGCGGCGTGATTGAAGCCTTCAAAGCCAAATACCCCGGCATCGAAGTCAACGAATTGAATCCGGATGCCGGTTCGGGCGACGAAATCGAAGCCATCAAAGCCAATAAAGACAACAAGGGTCCGCAAGCGCCCGATGTGGTGGACGTTGGGTTCTCGTTCGGCGAACCGAACAAAGACCTGTTCATGCCCTACAAAGTTTCCACCTGGGACACGATTCCCGATGGAATGAAGAGCCCGGATGGCTACTGGTATGGCGACTATTACGGCGTCATGGCTTTCCTCGTCAACACCGATGTCCAGCCAGATGTACCGAAAGATTGGAAAGACCTGCTCGACCCGAAATACAAGGGGCAGGTTGCGCAATCTGGCGATCCCCGCACCTCCAACCAGGCAATTCAGGCTGTTCAAGCAGCGGCTCTTGCCTACGGCGGTTCTCTCGATGACCCCATGCCCGGCCTTCAATTCTTCGCCGATTTGAACAAAGCCGGCAATCTCATCCCGTTGATCGCCAATAACGGCTTAGTCGCCAAGGGTGAAATTCCGATCCGCCTGACGTGGGACTATAACGCGCTTGCCGCCATCGACTCGTTCGAAGGCAACCCCAACGCAGTTGTGGTGATTCCAGAAACTGGTCAGTTTGCGGGTGTGTATGTGCAGGCAATCAGCGCCTACGCGCCGCATCCCAACGCCGCAAAATTGTGGATGGAATTCCTGTATTCGGATGAAGGTCAGTTGCTGTGGATGGAAGGTTACTGCCATCCCGCCCGCGAAGCCGATCTGCGCGCCCGCGGTGTGATTCCGGCTGAGTTGTCTGCAAAACTGCCCGATGTTTCCAAAGCAGTCTTCCCGACGGCAAAACAACTGATCAAAGCCAAAGAACTGATTACCACCCAGTGGGACTCGGTCGTTGGCGTTGACATCAAGAAGGCTGATCAGTAAATAATAGTTGGTTCAAAAGTGAGACCCTGCCTGTTGGCGGGGTCTCACTTCAAGATAAAATGTGAGCGCAGGTAAAAATGAGCGAGACTGCCCTTCAACCCCCTTCCAAAACGCCGACCCCCAGGTCCAATTGGAAAAATTGGATCGGCGTGGTGCCGTTCTTCCTGTTTGCCATCATGTTCATCTTCCTGCCATCTGTGCGGCTGTTTATCGGCAGCTTCACAAATGAGGAAGGGCATTTTACGTTAGATAACGTGAGGCAACTGTTCACCCAGCAATATATCATCAACTCATACCTGTTAAGCATTCGCATCAGCGCAACGACGGCGTTGGGGGGTGGAATTTTTGGATTTTTGCTCGCCTATTCGGTCACAGTGGGCGGCTTGCCGAAGTCCCTGCGCTCGGCGTTGATCACTTTCTCAGGGGTGGCATCCAACTTTGCCGGCGTCCCGCTGGCGTTTGCCTTTGTTGCCACGCTTGGACGCACAGGCTTCGTGACGACAATTCTCAAAGACGTTTTTGGGTTGAACATCTATGATGCAGGATTCAATCTCTACAGTTTTCTGGGATTGAGCCTGACCTACATGTATTTCCAATTTCCTCTAATGGTTTTAGTCATGGCGCCCGCCCTGGATGGGCTGAAACGCGAGTGGCGCGAAGCGGCTGAAAACCTGGGGGCAAATTCCATCCAATACTGGCTTCGCGTTGCCCTGCCCATTCTGCTGCCCTCCATTCTCGGCGCGATGATCCTGTTGTTCGGCAATGCCTTTGGCGCATACGCCACCGCCTATGCGCTGACGGGTGGACGACTGCCCATTATCACGATCCAGATTGGGGCGCAGGTACGAGGCGATGTCCTTCATAATCCCAATCTTGGCAACGCAATGGCAATGGGCATGGTCGTCATCATGGCAATCTCCCTGGCGGGGTATTCCTGGCTTCAGGGAAAGACCGAAAGGTGGCTGCGATGAACATTTCTGTCCGCTTACGAAAATTCCCGTTCTGGAGTTGGCTTTGGTTCATCCTGGGGGTGTTGTATTTTGTCCTGCCGCTGTTTGCAACACTTGAGTTCTCCCTGGGCATGCAACGGGATGTCCTCAGTTTGAAGGCATATCAAAAGGCTTTTGCCGACCCAAAATTCTGGCAGACCTTTGGGTATTCTGTCTTCCTCGCCGTAATGACCATCATCGTAAGCATCATTCTGATTGTTCCAACCGCCTATTGGATACGGCTGCGCCTGCCCGAAGCGCGGCGCATCGTGGAATTCATCACCCTGCTGCCGTTTGTCATCCCAGCCATCATCCTGGTCTTCGGCTTGATTCGCGTTTACAGCACGCCCTTTCACATTCCCTTCACCAACATATACCTCGGTCAGCCCCTCACAAATTTTAAGTTCGGCACCAACATTCTAATCATTGGCGGTTATATGGTTCTCGGCTTGCCATATATGTATCGTTCGGTGGATACCGGCATGCGTACCGTAGATGTGCGCACACTGACAGAGGCGGCGCAAAGCCTGGGCGCCAACTGGTTTGTAGTGATTGCGCGCGTCATCCTGCCCAATATCCGCACGGCATTGTTGAGCGGTTCTCTGCTGACCTTTGCCATTGTGGTCGGCGAAGTAGTTCTGGCTTCCTTTTTGGGCGTTCAGGCATTCGGACCTTACCTTTTCCTGCTCGGACAACACAGAGCCTATGAGCCCGCCGCGCTGACCTTCACAACGTTTCTCATGACCTGGGCTGCGATGGGCATCATCCAACTGGTGACCGGCGGCCAGGGGCAGACCGCCGGCGCACACTAACCAATTGAGGTAGTTTCAACATGGCACACCTGACCCTTTCCAACATTTCAAAGCACTTTGGAAACTTCTCCGCCGTACGGGACTTCAACCTCGAAGTGGAAAGAGGCGAATTCGTTTCGTTTCTGGGACCTTCCGGCTGTGGCAAAACCACCACCCTGCGCATGATTGCCGGCTTCGAAACCCCTTCCAGCGGCAAGATCGCCATTGACGATGTGGACATCACCCACAAAGCCCCCAGCCAGCGCAATGTGGGCATGGTCTTTCAATCCTACGCCCTCTTCCCAAACATGACCGTTGCCCAGAATATCGGCTTTGGCTTGCGAATCCGCAAAGAACCGGAAGACGCAGTGAAGAAACGCGTGGATGAAATGCTGGCGCTGATTCACCTTGAGGCAAAAGGCAACAGTTACCCCTATCAACTCTCCGGCGGACAGCAGCAGCGCGTGGCTCTTGCCCGCGCCCTGGCAATTCGCCCACAGGTACTTTTGCTCGACGAACCGCTCTCTGCGCTGGATGCCAAAATTCGCGTCTCACTGCGCGCCGAAATTCGCGCCATCCAGCGCGAACTGGGCATCACCGCCATTTACGTCACCCACGACCAGGAAGAAGCCTTATCCATCTCCGACCGTATCGTGGTGATGCGGGAAGGCGAGGTAGACCAAATTGGCACGCCCTTTGAAATCTACAACTTCCCCAAAACCCGCTTCGTCGCCAGTTTCGTCGGCACGTTGAACACCGCCCTGGCAGAAGTGGTGGACCCTGCACAAGGGCTATTGAACATGAACGGCAGCCTGCTCAAAATTGCCGATGGGGTGAATGGAAAGAGAAAAGGCGACAAAGTGATGATTGCCATCCGTCCCGAACGCCTCAGTTTCCTTTCGGAAGGAAAGAAAGAAAACATCCTCGAAGGCAGGGTCGAAAACATCACTTTTCTCGGCGCAGTGGTGAGAATTCAACTCAAAATCGCCGGCGCAACTTTCAACATGGACACCTTCAACAGACCCTCCCTGGAACTGCCGCAAATCGGCGATACCACCCAGGCGACCTGCTCGGCAAAAGCGGTTCTTATGCTCAGCGAGTAACCATCACGACAAATCAAAAAAGCGGCTCGAGGAAACCAGCCCTCGAGCCGTTTTGATTCATCAACAAATCCGCGGCAGCATCTCCCCTGCCAGCATATCCAGGACACGCGTACTTCCAATCACCGTCTTGAGCAAAACACACCCCTTCGGCTCCGCTGCCACCTCGCCAATCAGAACCGCCCCTTCGCCGTAACGCGTCTTCCTCATAACCCCCAACACCTTCTCCGCTTCCTCGCGCGGAACCATGCAAACCAGTTTTCCTTCGTTGGCAATGTAGAGGGGGTCGAATCCAAGCATCTCGCAGGCGGCGGCAACTTGCGGGTGGACGGGAAGCGTCTGTTCGTCCAGCAAAATGCCCAGGTTCGATTGAAGCGCAATTTCGTTGAGCGTCGTCGCCAGCCCGCCGCGAGTCGGGTCGCGCAGCACATGGACGTTCGGACAGACATCCAGCACCGCCTCGATGAGATGATTGAGCGGCGCCACATCGCTCCGAATGCTGGACTCAAACCCCAGCTCACCCCGCGCGCCAAGCACCGCGATGCCATGATCGCCGATCGTGCCAGACAGGATAACTGCGTCGCCCGCCCGCGCATTTGCCCCGCCGACCTCCACCCCCTCACGCACCACGCCCACGCCCGTTGTGGTGATGTAAAGCCCGTCGGCTTTGCCCTTTTGTACCACCTTGGTATCGCCCGCCACGATCTGCACACCCGCCTCTTCCGCCGCCAGCCGCATGGACTCGATCACGCGCTGGAGCGTAGCCATCGGCAACCCCTCCTCAAGAATAAAGCCTGCCGTGAGGTACAGCGGCCTGGCGCCCAGCATCGCCACATCGTTGACCGTGCCGCACACCGCCAGCCTGCCGATGTCGCCGCCGGGAAAAAACAGCGGCGAAACGACATGCGCGTCTGTACTGATGGACAACCGCTGACGCGAATCGGGCATCACCAGCGCCGCGTCATTTCCGGCGCTCAAGGCTGGGTTTTGAAACGCCGGCAGAAACGCCTGCTCAATCAACCGCCGGCTCATCCGCCCGCCTGCGCCATGCCCCATCACAATCTGCTCGCCGTGAGGCAGAGGAGGAGCGCAAACCGCGCTTTCGATGTTCATTCCGCCTTCATCCTTCATCGTTCATCCTTTGTACTTGTAATACGCCGCGCACGCCCCCTCCGATGAGACCATCGTCGCCCCCAGCGGACGCTCCGGCGTGCACTCCTTCCCAAACGCCGGGCAATCGAGCGGTTTCTTCAACCCTTGCAAGATCTGCCCTGCGATGCACAACGGCGACTCTTCCGCGCAGACGGCTTCCACATCGAAGCGCTTCTCCGCATTGAACTCATCGAACTCCGGGCGCAAACACCAGCCGCTCATGGGAATCTCTCCAATCCCGCGCCACTTGCGGTCACATTCCATGAAGACCCTGTTGATTGCCGCCTGCGCCGGCTTCAAGCCCTCAAAAGTCACTGCCCGCTGATAGGCATTGGCAACCTCAACCCTGCCCGCCTCGAGCATTTGCACAGTCACCAGAATCCCCTGAACAACATCGAGCGGCTCGAAACCGGTCACCGTCATCGGAACCTTGAACCTCTCTACCAGCGGTGGATACTCCCAATACCCCATCACCGCGCACACATGACCCGCCAGCAAAAAGCCCTGCACACGGTTGGTTGGCGAACTTAAGATCGCTTCAATAGCCGGGGGCACGCGCACATGCGAAACCAGAATAGAAAAATTCTTCAACCCCCGCCGCTGCGCCTGCAAAACGCTCATCACATTCGGCGGGGCGGTGGTCTCGAAACCAATCGCAAAGAAAACCACCTGTTTCTCCGGGTTTTGCTCCGCCAGCGACACCGCATCCAGCGGCGAATAGACGACGCGGACATCGCCGCCCTGCGCCCGCACCGAGAACAGGTCGCGCCCCGAGCCGGGCACACGCAGCATATCGCCGTAGGAGCAGAAAATCACATCCGGGCGCGAAGCGATGGCGAGAGCCTTATCAATCAACTCCAGCGGCGTCACACAGACCGGACAGCCCGGCCCGTGCACCAGCTCGATCTCCCGCGGAAGCAATTGATCAATGCCGTGCCGTACAATCGCGTGCGTCTGCCCGCCGCAAATCTCCATCAGCGTCCACGGGCGCGTCACCGTGCGGCGGATCTCCTCGATCACACCCTTCACCAGCGCCGCGTCGCGGTATTCGGTCACGTATTTCATGTCGCAGCGGGTCCTACTTCTTCCTCGAGGTTCGAAATCTGACGAAGCAGGTCGAGCGTCTCCTTTGCCTCCGCCTCGCTCAACAGACTGATGGCAAACCCCACATGAATGACACAATACTCCCCCGCCCGCGCTTCCGGCACATAATCGAGGCACGCCTCGCGGAAGATCCCCCCAAAATCCACTTTTGCCATCTTCAAGCCGTTCTTTTCATAAATTTCAACAATCTTTCCAGGCACGCCTAAACACATATCAACCTCGCAATCTGACAGCCGCAACCACAGCCTGCCCCAGCGAAAGCCCGCCGTCGTTCGTCGGCGCCTCCCGGTGGATGTACACCCTGAAACCATCCCCCTGCAAAAGCGCCAACGTTCGCCGCAAAAGCGTGATATTCTGCCAAACCCCACCGGAGAGAACAACCGACCGAATCCCCGTTTCGAGACTGATTCGCCCAACCATCTCCCTCACCGCCTCCGCCAGACCGTTGTGGAAGCGCGCCGAAATCTTCGAGACGGGGACTCCTGCCCTCACATCCCTGACCAACGCCTCAAAAACGCTTCGGACCCCGACCCAGCCTGATTCCACCTCAAAAGCATACGATTCCGCCTCAGCCTCCTCTGCCAGCGCCTCAAACTCGATTGCCGCCTGCCCCTCATAGTTGACCTTCTGCCGCACCCCCGCCAGCGCCGCCGCCGCATCGAACAGCCGCCCCATCGAGGAAGTCAGCGGCGTGTTGATTTTCTTCTCCAACTGCACGCGCAGTGTGACCAAATCCTGCGCGCAAAACTCATGTACAGGCGCAAGGTCTTCCTCCCAATCCATCCCCAAACTCCAAAGCAAAGCCAGGGCAGTGCGGGCGGGGCGCCTGATTGCCGCATCGCCGCCTGGCAAAGGGAAATACGTCAAATGCGCCGCCCGGTGATAAGCCCCATACTCTGCAACCAGAAACTCCCCGCCCCAAATTGCGCCGTCTTCGCCATACCCCGTGCCATCGAACGCCGCCCCGATGACTGCTTCGTTCAGCCCGTGCTCTGCCATGCAAGCCGCAATATGCGCGTGATGATGTTGAACCGCCACTGCCGGCAAGCCTTCCCGTTCGGCGCGATCGAGGGCGTAGCGTGTGGTCAGGTAATTCGGGTGCATGTCATACGCAATGGCTTGGGGCTTCACGCGGAACAACCCCTCGAAATGTTCCACCCCCTGCTCAAAGGATTGGAGCGTTTCGTAGTTTTCCATATCGCCGATGTGGTGGCTGAGGAAGGCATACGCTCCGTTTGTGATACAGAAGGTGTTCTTCAACTCTGCCCCTGCCGCGAGGAGCTGCGGCACATCGAAAGGCAATTTAACCGGGAAAGGGGAGTAACCGCGAGATCTTCGAATTGGGTAGATTGGTAAATGGGTAGATTGGAAAGAATCATCCAGGTTACCAAACACCCTCACCACCGAATCATCACACCGCACATGAATGTCCCGGTCATGCATGAGGAAGGCATCAGCAAGGCGGGAGAGGCGTTGGCGGGCTTCATCGTTGCCGGTGGCGATGGGCTCCTCGGAAAGGTTGCCGCTGGTCATGACAAGGGCAGAGAATAGAGATTGGTAATTGGTAAACAGTAGATAATGCAATGGCGTGTAGGGCAGCATGACGCCCAGCCAGTCCTGTCGCGGGGCGACTTCCCGCGCGATGTTTGATTCGGGGCGGCGGCGCAGCAAAACGATAGGGCGGGCTGCGGAGGTCATCAGCTGGCGTTCTGCGTCGCTGACAAAGCAGTGTCTCTCGACGGTTTCCAGGTCGGGCATCATCAGCGCGAAGGGCTTGTCCACGCGGAGTTTGCGGGCGCGGAGTTCGGCAACGGATTGGGCATTGGTCGCGTCGCAGGCGAGGTGGAATCCGCCCAGCCCTTTTATTGCTACAATTTTTCCTTCTGCCAGTATTTTTTGCGCTTCAAGGATTGCATCGTTGTTCTCGGCAGAGCGTTCAAACGTTTCAGTGTTCGAACGTTCCAGCCAGACTTTCGGTCCACACAGCGGACACGCCACCGGCTGGGCATGGAAGCGGCGATTTGCCGGGTCGTTGTATTCCTTCTCGCATTCAGGACACATGGGGAAGGAAGCCATTGTCGTTTTGGGGCGGTCGTAGGGGATGTCTTTGATGATAGTGAAGCGCGGTCCGCAGTTGGTGCAGTTGATGAAGGGGTAGCGGTAGCGCCGGTCGGCGGGGTCGAAGAGTTCACGCAGGCAGTCGTCGCAGATGGCGACGTCGGGCGAGATGGGCTGGAAGGCAGAGGGGATGGCTTCAGAGTGGAGGATGTCGAAGGAGGCGAATCCGTTTGCAGGGCGGAAAGAGGCGGTCAGTTCGTCTATGCGGGAGAGCGGCGGGGCTTCGTCGCGCAGCGCTTTGAGGAAGGCAGTCAGCGCATCTTGTTCGCCATCCGCTTCGATATCTACCCCTGCCGAGGTGTTTTTTACCCAGCCCTTGATGCCCAGCCGGGTTGCAAGGTTATACACGAACGGGCGAAATCCAACCCCCTGGACAATGCCCGTAATGTGAATACGAAGACCCTGCTTCATGTGCATTTTACATGTTGGATGAGCCAGCCCACCCAAGCCTCTATGCCTTCGCCGGTGCGGCAGGAGAGGGGAAAGGTGGCAACGCTGGGGTTGAGAGCCTGCACGCCGCGCTGGAAGTAGCCCATGCGGAAGGGAACGTAGGGGAGCAGGTCAATTTTGTTGATGATGAGCGCGTCTACGCCGCAGTAGGCGCCGGGGTATTTGTAGGGTTTGTCGTCGCCTTCGGGAATGGAGGCGATGAGGACGGTCTTGTGTGTGCCGAGTTTGAAGTTGGCTGGGCAGATGAGGTTGCCGACGTTTTCGACGATGAGCAGGTCGAATTGCTTGAGTTCCAGGCGGTCGAGCGCGCCGCGCAGCATGACGGCATCGAGGTGACAATCGCCGCCGGTGTTGATCTGGATGGAGGCTTGGGCGCCTGCGGCGGCGGCGCGGTCAGAGTCGAGGGTGGTGGCGATGTCGCCGTCAACGGTGGCGACGCGCAGTTTGCCGTTGAGGCGGGACAGTGTTTGCTCGATGAGGGAGGTCTTGCCGGCGCCGGGGGAGGCGATGATGTTGATGGAGAAGAGGCTGGCGGCATCGAGACGGGCACGGTTTTCCTCCGCAAGGCGGTCGTTGGCGTTGAGGATGTTTTCAACAACAGGGATGTTTTGGGACATGGGCGATTCAGGATTTTCGATTGACAATTGACGATTGACGATTGGTAATGGTTTATTCGACGTCTATTGATTCGAGCAGGATTTCGTCGCCGGCGATGATCCTGGCGCCAATATTGCCGCATTTGGGACAGATGAGTTCGCTATCCAGCGGGTGATAGGTCTCGGCGCAGGAGAGACATTGCAGTTCGGCAGGCACACGGCGGAAGCGCAAAACGGCATTCTCGGCGATGGTGTCTTTGGCGATGATGTCCCAGTAGAACTGGATGGAGTCGTCCACCATGCTGGAGAGTTCACCCATGACGATGTTCAACGCAAGCACTTTTTTTGCGCTTGCCTTTTCGGCGTGATGGAGGGCAATCTTCAAAATAGACTGGGTGACCGGCAGTTCGTGCATGACTTCTGAATTAATTGTAGACATCCTGTCCGATGATTCGCATGATGAACATCACCAATCTGCGGGGAGAAAAAGCACAGGCTGACAATTTCGGGGGGGGGTTGAAACTGGTAAAATGCCTGCACAAGGACAAACCATGCCCAAAAAGAAGGTTCTTTTCTACCAAAAGGACGACCTGACTATCCTGAACGACGATATTTTGACGACCACTGCCATCGAAGCGCAGTCGGTGGATTTGGTCGTCACCTCGCCTCCCTACAATGTGGACATTCAGTATGGATCCCACAAAGACGACGCCTCCTACGCCGACTATTTGAACTTCTCCGAAAAGTGGCTGGCGCGCTGCTTCGAATTTTTACGGGATGACGGGCGTCTGTGCCTCAACGTTCCGCTGGATAAGAACAAGGGCGGGCAGCAAAGCGTTGGCGCCGACCTGACCACACTGGCAAAGCAAATCGGTTACAAGTATCACTCCACCATCATCTGGAACGAAGGCAACATTTCCCGCCGCACCGCCTGGGGTTCGTGGATGAGCGCCTCGGCGCCATTTGTCATTGCGCCGGTCGAGTTGATCATCATCCTCTACAAAAATACCTGGAAGAAAACCAGCGGCAGCAAAAAATCGGACATCACCCGCGACGAATTCATGAACTGGACCAACGGCTTGTGGACGTTCAACGGGGAAAGCAAGAAGAAGATCGGTCACCCGGCGCCGTTCCCGCTGGAACTGCCGAAGCGCTGCATCAAAATGTTCAGTTATGTGGGCGACACAGTACTCGACCCGTTCATGGGGAGCGGTACCACGCTCATCGCCGCAGGCATGCTCAAACGCAGGGGCATTGGCGTGGATGTGGACAAAGCCTATTGCCGTCTGGCGCAGAAACGCATCGAAAACGCACCGGAACTTCTCCAGCAGTCGCTCCCCTTGTGAGATGTTCACTCGAAACAAACGCAACAAGTACGATAAAAAAGACTCGCTCGAATTGGGGCAGAGCGCAGAGAGTCGCTTTGCTCTGCTGGCACAAAAGCAGGGCTGGACGGTGACCGAAGCGTCACAGCAGGCGAACATCGAAGACCACTTCGACTACGAAATCACGAAGGATGGCCGCCGCTTCCGTGTGGATGTGAAAAGTAAAAAGCGCGTGGCGCGAAACGCCGGCAGCCTGCAAGACGAGTTGCTCTGGATCGAGTTTCGCTCCGTGCGCGGCACCAAAGGCTGGCTCTTTGGCAGCGCCGACCTGATCGCTTTCGAAACCCAAAGCGGCTTCAAGATCGTCGAGCGCAAGGCGCTCGTGCGCCTCATCAACAAACTCGTCCAGATTCACGTCCGGGTAGACAACCCCCAAGACGCACTCTACAAAGTGTACACCCGCAAGGGGCGCCCAGACGAAATCACGCTGATCAAAACCAGCGACCTGGCGCCGATCTTGTGGGATGAATGGAAGGAATAACGCCGCGCATTTTATCGGACATCGCACAGCGCTTCGCTCCGACCCTCAACCTGTTTCCCTGCCACCCAAGCCTTCCCAACACCTGCAAGGGCTCCCACGCCGAGCAATACCCCCATCCCTGCAATCGTCATCAGCGCGTTGAAGGCGTTTGCGTAGTTCACCCCATTCCACGTGTTGGCGGATGCCATCGTATATTGGATGGTCAACGTCATGATTCCGAACAGGATGGCAAATGCATCCAAAGCGGGTCTGTTGGTTTTTGCTCTGCCTTTAAAGTAGCGCAGGTCTGAGACTTGCGCTACTTGCGCTATGGGCTATCCAAATTTAAACCCTGCGACAAAACAAATCGTCATCAGCAGGAGCAGGCTGGGGAGGATTTTCAAAATCGTCTCACGCGGGACGATGGGCTTGCCTGCTTTGAGGAACGAGAGCAGCAAGCCTGCCAGCCCAATCAACGCGCCGCCCAAGCCGACCAGCGCAAAGGCGGGCTTCATCGTCCCGTTTGCGGCGAGAATGGAAGGCAGCAGGAAGATGGTGAGACCCGCGATACCGTGAACAACGGCAAGCACGAGGGTGGGAATTTTGCCTGATATAGGAATCGAGCGGGTCAACGTCACAGCGAGGAAACCGACGATGACGAAGACCAGGTACGAGGTCCGAAAAGAGGCGAGATGTTCCCAAACGAGACCGAGGGCAATCGCCAGCGGGATGACCGTCGAGACGATGACCACGACGGGCGAGTCCAGCGCTTCAAAGCCGAGGATGATGAGCAGAAGTCCCGCCACGAGCAGGACGCCGAAGCCGACGGTGTAGGCGATGATGGGACCTTCGCCCAACCCGTTTACGCCCACCGCCACTTGGTACGCGGCGAGGATGCCTGTGAGGAAAAGAAGGATGCGGTCAAGGGAGGTCATTTTCATGTTTGGACGGTGGACGATGGACCGTGGACAGTTTACCGTCCACGGTCAGATGGAAAGAAGAATCATCGCCGCCAGCATGTAGAGCGAGGCGTATTTGAACAGGCTGAAGTTGACGCGCTCGGACGGGCGGAAGACGGTAGCAAAGGAGAGCAGGAGCAAGCCAGACGAAAGCACGATGAGCAGGCGCAGGATGCCCGCCTGCACGCCAATCATCACGCTGGCGGTGCCGATGCTGGCTGCGGCAATGATGGACGAAAGGGCAATGATGGCGCGCGTGGTCTCGAAACCGTAGGTGGAGGGGAAGGTCGGCACGCCCGCGGCGTTGTAGTCGTCGAAGAATTTGATGGAAAAGGTGAGGGTGTGGGTGGGAATCCAGAAGAGGACCGAGGCGGCGAGCAGCAGACCGATGATTTCCACTTCGCCAACCGCAAGGACGCGACCCGCGAGGATGGGCATGGCGCCCGAGATGCCGCCCCAGACGATGCTCCAGCAGGTGCGGCGTTTGAGCCAGAGGGTGTAAACCACCACGTCGAAGAACCAGCCGAGGAAGACCACGAATCCGTAAAGCGGATGGATCGCCACCGCCCAGCCGATTCCGAGAACGGAAGCAATCATGCCGCCGCGAAAGATTTCGGCGCGGGTCAGTTGGCCCGAAGCGTTGGGACGTTTTTGTGTGCGCCGCATTTTGGCATCAATGTCGTGGTCGTACCACATGTTCAGGATGGTGCTGCCGCCGATGGCAAGGAAGAGACTGGCGCACATGACGAGCAGAAGCGGCAGGCTGGGCGGGGTGTGCGCGCTCATGTAACCCGCCACGCCTGTGGCGAGGAGCAAGCCCGATTGGGAGGGTTTGGTGAGGGGGAGGTAGAGGGCGATTTTTTTTGTAATTGGTAATTGGTGATTGGTGATTGACGACTGGGCGGTCATGGAAACTCCTAAAGGGAGACGCGTATACACGTAAACAGGTACACAAGTTTAGGCGGCAAGTATACCTGTGTACTTGTGTACCTGTCTACCTGTGTACACCTTTCCCTCATCTTCTCTACACTATTACAGCGCAAGGGTAACTACTCAATGTCATTGTGAGCCGCCGTTGGTCGAGTAGGACGAAGTCCGTATCGAGACCAGGCGGCGACTGCGAAGCGTACCCGAAGGGTAAGCAATCTCCCATTTATCAGGCGAAATTGACCGCTTGGGGATTGCTTCGTCGCAAAGAACGCTCCTCGCAATGACATGCACAATCAGTACTTCACGAAAGCGTGTATTAGGCGGTCTCTACCGCCGCATTTGCGCTACACCTGCCCTCCCGCTCCGCTTCGCTTCGGGGATGCTTCGCAATGGCGGGCGGCGCCAGGGGAGAGCGCAAATTACGCCAAGTTTTCGTGATCTACTGACAATGGTTATGAGAGCGTTCGGCAATTCGTTTTATTAGCCACAGATGAACACTGATGAAATAGATTTGGCTCGATCAAAACCAAAAATTGTAACTGCCTACCCTGTTGGGATATTCCTGAGCGCGAAGGAGGCAAAAGCATCGAAAACAGGATAAACAGGATATTCAGGATTGTGTTTCATTGTATTTCGAAGTTTATCCTGCCTATCCTCAGTAGATCACGAAAACCTCGCCTAGTGTGCGCTCTCTAGCGCAAAACTGGCGTTAGAGAACGCCAATTACACGCTTTCGTGAAGTACTGATCCTGCATATCCTGTTCGATGGGGTAGGCAGTTACGTTTATCTGCATTTATCTGTGGCTGAACTGAATTACCGAATGCTTTCGTTATAATATTCGCACCCTGCAATGTCCTGGCATTTCCACCCTCTCCTCCTCATTCCGGCGCTTTCCTGCCTGCTCAACGCCTCTCTAGCATGGTTTGGCTGGCGGAAGCGTCCTGCCGCGGGGGCGGTTTCGTTTGCGCTGGTCATGCTGGCGGCGGCGGTCTGGTCGGCAGGCAATACCCTGGAATTGGGGGCGGGGCAGTTAGCAGCAAAAATTTTCTGGCTGAAAATCGAATACCTCGGCATTCTGCTCCTGCCTGCCGCCTGGCTGGTCTTTGCCCTGCAAATCAGCGGACGGAGCGCGCTCCTGAACCGCCGCACCATCTTGTTGCTCTCCATCGAGCCGCTCTTCATGCTGCTCATGTTGTGGACCAACGAAGCGCATGGTCTTTTCACCCGGCATTTTGGTTTACGCCAGAGCGGGGCTTTTCTGGTCTGGGAAAATATCAGCGGACCTCTCTATTGGGTAAATATCGTATATTCCTATGCCCTGATTCTTAGCGGGGCTTTCCTGTTGCTGCGCCGCTTTTCCAGCATGCCAGCCTCAGGCCGGCGAGAGCTGTTCATCCTCATTGGAGTGCTCCTGCCCTGGCTTGCAAACGTGCTGTATGCCTTCTATGATTTCCCCATCCCCGGCCTCGACCCGACCCCCTTCGCCCTCACGCTGACGGGGATTGCCTTTGCCTGGGGCTTGTTCTCGCTGCGTCTGCTGGATGCTCGCCCGCCTGTTTCCGCTCCGCCCACCGACCTGGCCGGCTGGCGGCTCAACATCCTCGAAGGCATCCTGCACGGCGTGTTCATTCTGTGGCTGTTTGCCATGGCAAGCGGAATCCACAACGTACTCGAAACCTACTTCGCTGAGCGGGCGTACACTCCTGACGCGCTCTCCCTTGCCTTGAGCGTGTTGGCTCTCTACGTGGGTCTGACGCTGGTCATTGGATTCATCACCTTCGCGCGTCGGCTGCCCTATGCCCTGCGCGCCGGACTCTTTCTCGCCGTGCTGTATCTTTTAGGGGCGGTTGGGCTGGCGCTCGCCTCCCTGAGCGGCGATGGGCGCGTCTTCCTTTTCGCTTTCATCCTCCTCGCCGCCGTCTTTTTCAATTTCCGCGTCAGTCTCCTGGCTGCCCTCCTCAGCCTGCTGACCCTCATTGGCATGGGCTGGCTGCAAGTGAACGGAATCGTCATCGTGCCTGCCGCTCGTCAAATCAACTCGACCGACGCCGGTGCCTGGATGAGCGGGACGCTGGTCTTCACCATCTTGAGCGCCGCTGCGCTGCTCTCCATCACCTCCCTCCTGCGCGCTCTGCAGCGCAGCCTGGAAACCGCTCAGCATGCTCTGGTGCGCGAACAACGCCTCGGACTCATTCTGCGCACCATCGGCGAGGTCAACCAGCTCATCGTCCGCGAGCGCAACCCGCAGCGCCTCTTGCAGCGGGCTTGCGAAGCCCTCGTGGAGGGACGCGGCTACTCCTTCGCCTGGATCGGGCTGCTCGAACCCGACGGCACGACCCTGACCCTCGCCGCCTCCGCCGGACTGGAAGCGGATCCCGCGCAATTTACCTTGAATCTCGACCGCGAAGGGAACGGACCCATCTGCGCGGCGCAAGCCCTTCGCTCCCGCACAACCTACCGCGTCGATCCCGCCGCCGAAATGGAAGCCTGCGCCACCTGTCCGTTTCTGGCGCAGTATCCCCAGCGTGCCTCCCTTGCCCTGCCCCTGCTGCGCGAAGGTCATCCTTTCGGTGTGCTGGTGGTTGACCAGACTGATTCAGCCGACCTCTTCGACCCGCAGGAAACCGTTCTGCTGGAGGAGCTGGCAGATGACCTGGCATATGCCCTCGAAAACCTGCGCGCCGCCGAACAGCAAAGCGCCCTGGTGGAAATCTCCACTGCCCTGCTCTTCGCCCGCGACGAAGACATGCTCTGGACCGAAGTCCTCGCTGCCGTTCAGCGCCTGCTGCGCGCCGACCGCGTCGCCATTTACCTCTACGACCGCGCCGCCGACCGCCTCTCCTGCCCGCGCTCTTACGGTCTCTCCCCGGAATATGTCGCCGAAATCAACCGCCGCTTCCACGATGTGCCGGGCAGCGCCATTCTCTCCAAACCAGAGCCTGTCGTCGTTCAGGATGTCGAAACGGATGCGCGCACAACTGCCTTGCGCGAATGGATGCTGCGCGAGGGCTTCCGTTCCTACGCCGTCTTTCCCTTCTACACCTCCAAAGGCATGACCGGCGCCTTCACCGCTTACCGCAACGCGCCCGGATCATTCACCGCCTCCGACCTGGCCACCGGCGGGACGCTGGTACGCATGATTGGTCTGGCGCTCGAAAACGCCGAACTCACCCTCGAGGCGCGCCGCAAAGCCTCCGACCTGGGCGCGCTCTATGCCGCCGCGCAGGACATGGCATCCAGTTTGCTCGATAGCCAGGCGCTGCTCTACACCCTGGCGCGCCACATGACCGAAAGCCTGCAAGCCACCAGCGCCTACATCAGCGCGGTGAATATCTCAAACGGCACATTCATCGTGACCGCCGAATACTGGTCTGAGCGCGCCTCCCCCGCTGAGCGCAAGTCCGACCTGGGGCGTCAATATGCGCTGGCAGACTACCCTGCCCTTCGCGAGACCCTGCTCAGCGGAAAAACCAGCATTTTGCACGCCGACGATCCCCGTTGCTCCGAAGCGGAGCGGGCGCAATTTGCAGAATACGGCGTGCGCTCCATTCTCTTCGTCCCGGTGCTGGCACGCGGCAAAGCGCTGGGCGGCATCGAAATCTGGGAAAGCCGCCGCAAGCGCAAATTCACTGCCGCCGAGATGTTCCTGGCGCAATCCATGGCGGCTCATGCCGGCAGCGTGCTCGAAAACGCCGCCCTCTACGAGCAGACCCGCCGCCATGCCGAGGAACTGGCCCAGGCGTACGACAGCACCCTGGCCGGCTGGGCGCGCGCCCTCGAACTGCGCGACGAACCCACCGAGGGTCACACCCGCCGCGTCACCGAACTGACCCTGCGCCTGGCGCGCAAACTCGGCATCCCCGAAAGCGACCTCGTCCACATCCGCCGCGGCGCGCTGCTGCACGACATCGGCAAAATGGGCATTCCCGATGCCATTCTGCACAAACCCGGACCGCTCACCAAACAAGAACAGCGCATTATGCGCCTGCACCCCCAATACGCCTACGAGATGCTATCCACCATTCCTTTCCTGAAAGAGGCACTGGATATTCCCTACTGCCACCATGAGTTATGGGACGGCAGCGGCTACCCGCGCGGCTTGAAAGGCGAAGAAATCCCCCTCGCCGCCCGCATCTTTACGGTCGTAGATAATTGGGATGCCCTGACCTCCGACCGTCCCTACCGCCCGGCCTGGTCCAAAGAAAAAGCGCGTCAATACATTCGTGAAAACGCCGGCAAACTCTTCGACCCCAACGTTGTAGAAGCCTTCCTCAGCCTCGAGCTGGACTGACATCCCGCCGCAGCAAATCCTCCAGCCTCTCCCGCCGTTGAATCAACTCTGCCTTACCCGCTGAAA
>Ga0272446_1001023_pt1 | contig 41947 bp, 28 predicted proteins | sample YNPCB0061_FD_194587 | JGI IMG/M metagenome (GOLD analysis project Ga0272446, IMG submission 194587) | Hot spring microbial mat communities from Yellowstone National Park, WY, United States - YNP-CB-006-1 | ecosystem: Environmental > Aquatic > Thermal springs > Hot (42-90C) > Sediment | place...
TACGAGTTCCTCGCGGCCGCGAAATCGTTGCGGGAGCCCAGGTGGATGGAGCTGAAGGCCTCGGCGGCTGAGCAAGCGAGGGAGTTAGCTGCCAGCGAAAAAAAGCCGGCGCCTGCGCCGCCGGAGTCCGCGCCACCCGCGGCGGTGGAGCCAGCACTTAGTTGTACAACCTGATCACGCTGCTCAAGCCGGGGCTGTTGTCGACCGCCTGGTTCAGAGCAGTCCCGGCCAAGCCACCTATTTCTGGTTCCTGTTTGAATACAGCCTCGAATCCGACGAGCGCAACGTCGGCGCCGTGCCGGTATGTTTGAACGCAACGGCGGACTCCGTAGTCCCCCAACCGGACGCGTTACTGAGTTACGTTCGCGATGAACTGGAGGACGAACCGGATTTCCAGATTCCGGCGCCGGACCTCCGCCGGCTGTTCCCGGCCGCGGCGGACCTGGCCCGCCGGGCCCTGGCGCGAGCGGCGGCCCAACTGGTGGATAGCGCCAACCGCCGGCTGGCCCGCGACACGGCGCGCCTCGAGGCTTACTATGCCGGACTCACGGCGCAGCTTCAGAAACGGATCGCCAAGGCCTCCGGGGAAGCGGCCCGGGAAAAGGAAAGGAGCCGCCTGGCGGCCACCGAGTTGGACCGCGTGGCCAAGCTGGAAGACCTGGTCCGCAAGTTTTCGCCGCGCGCCCGCCTGAATCTGGCCGGTTTGCTGGTGCTGACCCTGCCGGTCGAGGAAATGACGGTGCGGCTCATCCACAAGAAAGAGGAACGGGTACGCACATTCCACTGGAATCATTGCCTGCACCTGCTCGAGCCGCCGCGCTGCGAGCGCTGCTCCGAACCGGCCGCGCCGCTGCAACTGTGCGAGCGGATGCACTGCCTGTGCCGGGAATGCCGGACTACGTGCCCGAGATGCGGCCGCCAAAACTGCCGGATCTGCCGGCCGAGATGCCCGTGCGGCGAGGAACAGGGCTGAGGCGCGCTTCCCTCAGGCGTACCGTATCACCGGGTTCGCACCGCTCGGCGGCCAGTTGTTGTCGTTCTTGTAGGCCCAGTATTCGAACGGGTTGTCGTAATAGACAGCGGTCTCGATTACGCTTCCGTAATCCTGATCCGTGTGGAAGAACCAGACTACCGTGCCGGCGATGAAGCCGCCGACAGCCCAGACGACGTATGTCAGTTGGAACAGCGGGCCGAAGAAGCGCTGCTGCCAGACATGCAGCTCTTCGTGATTGGCGATGAAACTGGTGTCGATCCCGCGCCCGTTCTGTCCGGCATTGCTGATCACGTTGCCCTGGGTAAAAGTGAATCCGTTCTTCAGATAGAAGCCGCCCTCGTAGACATGCCGGTTCTGCCGGTGGCTCAAATCCTCGCGGTATCCGCTATTGCCGAACAGATTGATGATGTGAACGACGTTGCCAAGCGTGGTTCCGACCAGGTTCCAGGTGGAATCGGAAAGGAAGGCAAACCAGCCGTCCACGCTGGTCCAGTCATAAATACCGTGAATGCCGCTGACCAGGCCATTCATGCCGCCCATCAGCGCGCCGAAGATGCCGGCCACATTCCAGCCGAGCCACGCTCCGGCTGCCGTTGTGAGGCCGGTTTCGAGCGCGGTGAGCAAGCTGCCCCAGCCTTGTCCGTTCACCAGTCCGTACACCAGACCGCTTACGAAGCCGACCACGAAGCCGACCGCCGCCACGATAAGGTCGTCGATGCCGAACCACATTCCGCTCGGGTCCTTGAAAACCAGCGGATTGTTCAGGGCATAGCTGTAGACGTTATAACCCTGGGGCATGCGCGCGGGTTTATTGGGGTTCTCGAGCACCCACCAGTCCGCCGAAACGAAGCGCCCCATGGCCGGAGCGTAATAGCGCGCGCCGAGATGCAGCAGTCCGGTCTCGGTATCGCGCTCCCTGGACAGGTAGCGGTCCAGGTCCACGCTGGAGTTGAGAGCGCTGCCGAAAGGCGAATAGCGCTGGTTCTGAATGATCGCGCCCGCGGCGTCCGCGGCAAGCAGGATCGTGCCGTGGTGATCGGAGAGGTAATAAACCGTGTTTACGGCGCCGGCCACCTTCTCGCTGGCGATCACGCTCGTACCCAGGTAGATGTTGCGGATGGAGTGCGCCGGGTGGCGTTCGTACAGGCCGGCGACATAATGCACACGCGTGGTAACGCCGTTCCTGGTTACTTCCTTCAGGATTCTCCGGCTCTGCGGGTCATAGGCGAACCGGATTTCAGCGCCATCGCTTTTCACCACCCGCGAAATACGATCGAGCGGGTCGTATTCGATGGCGGACAGGTCGCCCATGGCCGAGACATGGGCGCGCGCATTGTAGCCGAGCGGCGTGGCGCCGCCGGCGGTCACGAGCGAGGTTGCGCGGCCCGGATGCGCAGCATCGCCGTAGGCAAGGGTAAGCGCCTGCTGCTCCTCGAAGCGGTTCAGATTGCCTTCGCTGTCGTAGGCGTAGGCGCCGGCGCGGAGTACGGCGCCCGCGGCGTTGTTGCGCCGGACCGCGAAGCTGGAGATCCGGTGCAGACCGTCGTAGGTGAAGGTCTGGAACTCGCGATCAGAAGGCATCTCGTCGAGCATGCCCGTGATGTTGCCAATCGCGTCGTAGGTGTACTGGATGCGCCGCAAGGTGCTGGCGCCCCGGCGGGCGAAGACCTCGTTCAGGCGGAAGGACACGGGATCCCGCGGCAGACCCACGTCGACACCGTTAGCGAGCTGGTAGCCGAGAAGGTTGCCATCCGCCCCGTAGGTAACGCCGGTGGCCACGCCGGTGATCTCACGCACCGAACCGCTTTCCGAAAGCGCGTAGCTGACCCGGCGGCCGTCGGGGTAAACCACCGCGATGAGGCGGCCCTGGAGGTCGTATTCCCGGCCGGCGCGGAGCGAGACACCGGCGGCGGCGGTCTCCTCGCTGACAGTCTTGCCGGCGCGATTGTACGAGTAGCGCACCGAATTGCCGGCCTCGCGCACCAGCGCAATGCGGCCGTCGAGGAAGCGGCCGGCCGAGGGCTGCTCGGGATCCACATCGTAGAAGATCTCCCGGACGGTGCTCCGGGCGCCCCCGCCTGCCGGGAGGTGTTCGATGCGGGTGAGACGTCCCAGGACGTCGTAGGTGTAAAAGAGCGCCGAGCCATCGGCATCCACGCGTTCTCTCACGCGTCCGGCCGCGTCCCGGTAGTAGGTGCGGGCGCCCGCGTCGCGGTGGCGGATGCGGATGAATTCAGCGGGCCCGGCGAAGGTGTAGCGCACCATTTCGGCTCCGGCATTGTCGCGAATGACCTCGATGCGCCCATCGAGCGTAAGATCGTAGGCGGTCGCGATGGTTGTGCCGTCGCCCCTGGCTTCCTCGATGCGGACGAGGCGTCCTCGGGCATCGAAGAGTTCGGTCCGGGAGGCGGGGCCGGGAGGGAGGGCGGCGCCGAAGGCGCCCGCAGCAGCCCCCTCGAACTGCCGGATCGAAAACGTGTCCCGCATGACGCGGAAGTGCACCGGACCGGGACCTCCGGTCTCGGTCACATTTCCCTGCACGTCGTAGCGGGTGCGCACCGCGGCGCCGTCCGGCGCGGGAGCTGGCGTATAGGCCAGGCCGGCGACGAAGACCGGCGGAAACTGGACCGATGCCATGGCCCGCGGATTGAGGCGAGTGCGGCTGGTGGCCACGAAGCGTCTCACGGCCCCTTCAGACGGCGCAGTAGCCAGTTGCAGGATCTCTTTGCCGAAACCGTCATAGAAAACGCGCGAGACGGAGACACCGGCAAGAGCGGCGAAGTCCGTCCCGGCCTTGAATTCGGCGCGCGTCCTGCCACCCGCCGCCGGCGCCACGGACGTCATCGAGGTGGGCGCCGAGCCCAGGTCGGGAATCCAGCACTTGACAAGCTGTTCGACTCCCGCATCGTCGGTCTCGAAGCTGGCGGCCAGGCGGCCGAGCGGGTCGTGCTCATAGCGAACGGTGCGGCCGTCCGGCATCTCGATGCGAGCGGGCTCGCCGGCGCGCGGATCGAAGGTGTAACGCGTCTCCTTTCCGCGCGCATCCACCGAGCGGACCGGGTATATGCCGTCCGCGTCATAGAAGATCTGCAAGGCGCTCCCGAGTGGGTCTCTCTGTTCGACGACATTGCCGCGAGCGTCGCGCCGGTAAGCCTGCGTGGTGGCGTAGAAGCCCGCCGTATCTCCCCCGCCGAGCAGTTCGTAGCCGAATGAGGTCAGGTCCCGGGCGCCGAGGTAGTCGCCGGGGAGCCGCGATAAGAGAAGCTTCAATTCGCGAACGCGGCTCAGCAGGCCATGATCGGCCCGCCCCTCGGCTAGTCCGGTGAAGGCCGCGCCGTCATAGTAGCTGATCTTGACGGCGAACGGCACGCCGGCCCCATCGCGCAGTTCCAGCCTCACGGGCAGCCTGACAAGCCACTGAGGCACGTTGTTGGTAAAAGTGAACCGCTCCTCCGAGCGGAGCCATTCCGAAGGAGGGGCGCCCTCACGGAAGCTCTCGCGCACGCGGCGGCCGGCGTTGCCGAAAGCGTCATAATCGAGCAAACGGGTGCGCTCGATCCGCGCCGGCGCGCCGGTGGAACTGAGTTCCCGGGCCTCGATCGAGACGATATGCGGGAAGAAGACGTGCCGGCCGGGAGCGTTGAACTCGAGGCGGGCATCCCACGACTGTGCGGATTCGGTCCGCAATTCAGGGCCGCCCGCGGTCAGCTCAAACGTTTTTGTCGAAATCAGGGAGCCGGCCAACGCGCGCTGCCGGTCGCGCTCCGCCAGGTCCGGGAGGTCGGGGTCGCCCTGGAAGAATTCCACCGCCTGGCGGGTGGCAGGCACCGAATCGTCGCCGCTCGAATCGACGGTCACGCGGGAGAAGCCGCGGAACTCACGTTGCGGCCCGTCGTAAACGCCGTCGTGATAGCGGATCGACATCACCATCTCGCGGCCTTCGACAAGATCGCGCTCGCGAATCGTGCGCACCACATGCACGATGAACGGCAGTTCTCCGGGCCAGTCCTCCCCCAACGCCCGGTCCTGGAGGCGCATGACGGTGGAGGTGGCATACTCCATTTCGAAGCGCCCGCCCATGCCATTGGTGATCGACGTCATCAGGTACGGTTTGCGGCCCTCGTCGAAACGGAGGAAACGGTAGCCGGAACTGGAGTAGGCAATCGAGCGGGAGGTCCAGGCAAAGCCAGGGCGTCCGTCCCCGAACAGGTCGCAGGCGAGGGCGCGAACGCCCGGGCTGACACTGGCGGGAATCTCGATGGGTGCGGAGAAGCCATTGCCCGACTGATTGATCCACAACAGGGTGCGGTCGGAGTCGAAATACACCAGATCCGAGCAGCCGTCTCCATCCAGATCGGCGACGTGCAGCCGGTCTTCCCGGTAGCCGGGCGGGAATTGGGGCGGGTTGCGCATCTCGACGCGGTCGCCCCATCTGCCGTTGCCCAGGTACGGCCAGTAGCACACGTGGCCGCTCTCCAGGGTCACGAAATCCTGGAGGCCGTCTCCGCTCATGTCCGCCAGGCGCACGCCGCGCTCGCCGAACGCGACGTCGGGGAAGCGGTCGAGGTCGGCGGTGCGCGGCACCGCGATTGGTTCCTGCCAGCCTTCGCCGGGCTCGTGCCGGTATAACAGGAAGTGCGTGCGGCCGGTCTCGATCAGGTCGGTTACACCGTCGCCGTCCACGTCCATGAGCCGGGTGCCGCCGGAGGAGAGGCGCACGTTGGGCCGGCTGCGAAACACGGCCGGCTCGGCTTTGAAGGCGCCCCGGCCGGTACTCTCGAAAGCAAGTTGCAGGGGCTGATCGACGGCGAACAGATCCACGCGGCCGTCGCCGTTCAAATCGGCCAGAGCCACGTTGGACCGGTCGAGCGCAACGGTGGAGGGCACGCCGCCGAGGGCCACGGGGCCCTCGAACCTGCCCTCGCCGGCGTTTCGCCACAGGTACATGCGGCCGGCGGAACTCTGGAGCACATCGGGCAGACCGTCTCCCGTCAGATCGACAAGCTGGACATTATTGCCGTCCAGACTCGGAGGCGGGATCAGCGCCTCGACATCGTGCACGCTCCAGCGGGTGAAGTCGGCCTGCGAGTAAGCGAACGTGAGCTCCGGGAAGGCGGCCGTTTCGGCCCCGGCCGTGGCGCTGAGGCCGAAGCGGACCAGTTGGGAGGCGCCGTTCTGCGCCTGGGCGTACCCGATGGAATAGGTCCGCATCAAGGTGGGCGCGAGCCGGTCGCAGTGCAGCTCGATCGAGGCCAGACGCAGGGCGGTGAGTCTCTCGAAGCCGGCGCGGGCGTTACGCAAGACGTCCGGGCGGCTCTCGTAGGAGAAGCCCACGCGGAATATGCCGTACCGGATGGTGTCGAGGTACAGGCGTCCGCCGTCACGGCGGTAGGAGTATACAATGCTGTTTCCCGCCGCGTCCTGCTCCTCGTCGAGGTGCCAGGCGAATATGCGCGCGCCATCCCGCTCCCGGCTGGCATCGGTCTGGCCGAAAAACATGGTCCTCCCATCGCCGGTGCGCACGCGCCAACTGTCGCCGGTCCGCTCGATGTTCCAGAAACGCGTGTCGGCTTTGGGCCGGTAGCGATTGCCGCCGACCGCCACCAGCACCTCCGCGCCGCCGATGACGAACTCGTCTTCCGCGCCATAGGACGGGATACCGCGATCGGAACGGCGCTCGATCGTGAGCAGGTTGAGCCGCCAGCCCTGGCCGGCAGGCCCGTTGCCGGCGCCGGTGGAGTAAGTAAGGTTGAGCGACGGTTGAAGGTCGTTCGGCCCCTTGGGCAGGCTCAGCGGGATCGCATAGCTGCCGCTCCCGCGGACCAGGTCCGGCTGGAAACGGTCGCCGAGGGGAGCGATTCCGCCGCCTCCCGCCGGCAAGGATGTGAGCCCAGCGGAAACACCGGAGGATTCGCGCATGATCAGATCACCTCGGGCGGAAAGTCGAAGGAATACTCGAGACCGAACTGCACGTTGTAGACCCGGTCAAGCTTGAGAGCGGCCCCGTCCAGGAGCGAGGCGCCGCCGGTAATCTCGACCCGCCAGGCGCCGATGGGGCTTCCGCCGTTCAGTCCAGCCAGGGCGGGATCACCGCTGGAAACCGTTCCGGTTGCGTCGGTCGTAGCCGTGCCCGTGAAAGCGTTGGGACCCGTAATCCGCACGCCGATGTTGGAGTTGGCGACGCCGGGGCGGCACATCACGCGGACGTTGACGGCCTTGGTCTTGAAATTGGTCTGATTGGCCGGCAGTTTGACCGCGTCGATCACGAAAGAAGCGGCGCCGCTCTGGTAGAACGCATACCAGGCATCCGGAAAGTCATACCGGAGCGCGAAATTCTTGAGGCGGGCCATCTCATCGGGCCGGGGCGGCGCGGCCAGCACGGCCTGGCGGAGGCCCAGGTCGAATTGCGCGGTGTAGTACAGGATCAGGTTAACGTCGAAGATCCGCCGGTAGTCGAAATCGTTGGAACGCTTGGGCAGGTGCAACTGCCAGGTGGAGCCCAGACCGATCCCCTGGAACAGGCCGCGAACGCCGGTGTCGGTGGAGTACAGGAACACGTCGTTGCGCACCAGAAAGCTTGAGAGAGCCATTGTGTCGACCTGGTGCACGCGCTTGCCGCTGCTGTTATCCCGCTTGCGGAAGGCGGTAACGCCACCCGCGGCGAGGGTCCCGTTGAGACCGCTTTCCGGCAGCAAGCCGATGATCTCCAACTCGACAGCCTCAATCCTCTGGCTATAGAAGCCGGGGTGGAGACGGTCGAATTCGTAGAGGTCGGTTTCAATGGAGAGCAGGCCGGTCTGCCGGAACTCCTCGAACTGGGCCGGGTAGCTCGCGGCAACGGAAATCACATCCTTGATGCGGCTGTTCTTCCGCGTCTTGGTGGTGATGGCCGTATAGGTGAAGCCTTCAATGTCCTGGAGCAGACTGTCTCCGCCCAGCAGGGTTACGCTCTGGCCGGCGGCGGGGTTCGCGACCGCATGGCCGTAATCGTTTTTGATCACCTTCAGTTGGGTATCGTTCTCGAAGTTGTAGGCGCGCTCCATCAGCTTGGCGATGCGGATGCCGCGCCAGAGGTAGCTGCGGGCGATATCGCGCATTACGTCGGCCATTTTGCTCCAGGCTTCCGGCGTGAAGAACTCGGCGTCGAAAGCGTTGAGCGATGCGGCAGCCATGGCGGCGCGCTGGAGCGCGGCCTGCCATGCAATTTCGGCGGCGGCGGTGCGGCGCCGCGAGGCCGCGAGCTGGCTGGCGGCAATCCCGATGGCGGCATTCAGCTCGTTGATGTTGTCCTGCATCTTCTTGAGCTCGTAGTCGCGGGTGCGGCGGCCCGCCTGGAGCGTGTAGGCAGCGGCCAGCTTGCCACGAGGTCCGCTGATGCTTTCGCCCCGGTCGAGCTTGTCGGCGAGTTCGGCGATTTCACCGTACCAGGAGTCCTGCCCCATGCCCTGGGCCTGCGATGCCGCCTGAGCCCAGATCTGGGCGGCGCTGGCCGAGGCGTACTGGTTGCGCTGGGCGACGGCGTCGTCACGGCGCTGGGTAGCGAGTTGCACGGCGCGCTGCGCCCCGGTTTCGTCCTCCTGCGCGGCCAGGTATTGCTGGCGCCGCCCCTCAGCCTCGGCCTCCGCCATAGCCTTGGCCGTCTCGAGGTCGCGCCGGGTGGCCTCTTCGGATTCCTGGCGAGTCTTGAAATTCACGAATTCCCGCTCGGCCTGAATGGCCTCCTGCGCAAATCCGCGAGCCACGCTCTGCAAATACTCGAACGTGTGGATGGGGGAGAACAGGAGGCCGTAGAAATCCAGCCCCTCGGCGATCTGTTGCAGGCGCTCATAGGCGGAAAGCACCAGCATCGCAATGTCCCACTCGAGGGCCGGAAGCGGCCGGTTCAGCAGATTCTGAATCAGAGTCCTGGCGGCATTGGCGGGGGTCTGAAGGGACGCCGTCGTGTACAGGAAAGAATTCGGCACGGTCCCGTTCTCATTGACGAGCTTCGAGTACTGGGTCTTCGCGCCGGCGGCGTCCTCGGCCCGGTACAGCGAGTCCGCCCACTCGAGCGCGTTGCGGCCCATCCGGATCCAAAGGGCGGTCGCCTCGATCTTCTGGTTCAGGTAGGTGTAGGCGGACGCCTGAATGTAGTACTCCTCGGCCTTCGCATACTGACCCATCTGGTGATAGCAGTCGGCGATCTTAACCGGCAGCACATAGGCGTACAGGTGGGTAAGGTAGAAACTGACGGTGGAAGTATCGACGATCTGCCAGGCGAGCTTGGAGATCTGGTCGGCGGTCACGCGCGCCTGGTAGATCTTGGCGACGACTTCGGTTGCGGCGGGTGCGGCGCCGGCGCCCACGGTAAAGGTCGCAGTGCCTCCCCCGGCGGGCACGCCAACGGTCCAGGTCTTGCTTTGCTGCCGCTTTTGCAGCTCATCGGTAACCGGCAGGACTCCCCATCCATCTGCCCGGCCGGGGATGCGAAACGTCAGCGTCCTGGCGTCCATGTTGGCGATGGGTTGCAGGACAGCAACGTCGCGCGACCCGAGCTGGGCGATAGGCATGGTTACAGCGCGCTCGGTGATGTTGGCGCGGATCAGGTTGGTGATGGCGGGGCGGGCCGCCAGCGCCGGCGCCGCGGCGGCCCCCGACAATAAGGTGGTGGCAAAGGGCGCAGCGGGTACAGGGCCGGGAGCGGTCACGCCCGGCGCAGGGGCCGGAGCGGGCGGCCGCGGTGCGCTGGCCCCTTTCAACGTCTCCGCGGCCTGCGTGAAGAACTGGCGCGCCTTGGCCGGATCGTTGGCCTGTTGGGCGGCCACACCGGAAACGTGAAGCGCCTGGGCCTGCCCGACCGTGTCTTTGACGGCCTTGAATCGTTCCAGGGCGGCGCCCGCCATGGCCGCGGCCCTGGGCGCATCGGCCGACTGCACGTAGGCGGAGGCAAGATTCAGTTGCACAGCGGCAAGCAGGGCGGGATCCGCGCTGGCGCCGGCAACGGTGGCTGCGGCAAGCGCATCGCTCATGACTCCGATCGCCGCTTCCGCTTTATTGTCCTCAAGCAACGCGACACCCAGCGCGCTGGCAACCTGAAGGTTCTCCTCGATGCTCTGCGATTCGCGGAAGCCGGTCTGCATATAGGAGGCCAGCGCCGCCGGCGCCGGTTCGGTAGCGCGCACCACCGCCGGCGCCGATTCCGGCGCGGTGGGACGAACGACATCGGTATACCGGATCCCCGCGTTGATGAAGGCGGTCTCCAGGGCTTTCGACACCGGAAGGGCGACGTCCTTTTTCCCGAGGTAGGAGCCGACGTGGAAGCCGGGATAGAGCTTCTTGTAGATAAGCGCGCGCGCCTGCCGGAATTCCTCCAGCGCCCGGGCGAACTGCTTGCGGTTGTAAAGCGCATCGCCGGCGTGGATGTGCGTTTCGATTTCCGCGATCGAGCTGCGCGCGATATCGGTGGCGCGGCCCGACGCGGAGAGGTTCAGGTCCGCGGTGATCTCCCCGGCTGCTCGCAAGGCGGGCAGAACAGGCGCAAATGCGGCGCTGAAGTCGGAAAAAGCCATTACGTCCTCCTCTCGGTGATCCCAGGTTCACCTTATCGCATAGTGCATCAACTGGCCCGCGCGTTAAAGAGGATTGTGCGGCTCGCCGCCGGCAATTGTTAGGAACCGCACGTTGGACTACATGACAGGGCCGATGCGCCAGGGCACGAATTCTTTGTGCCCGTGCGTTTCGCTGCACGTTTTCTCGCCGGAGGCGACACGCAACACCAGGTCGAAGATCTCGCGGCCCACCTCTTCGACGGTGCTGTCGCCGTCGGCGATCTTGCCCGCGTTCACATCCATGTTCTCGCGCATCGCGCGGTAGGTGTTGCTGTTGCTGGCGATCTTGATAACCGGCACGGACGGGAATCCGATGGCGCTGCCGCGGCCGGTGGTGAAGGCGATCAGGTTGCACCCGCCCGCAACCAGGCCGGCGAGGGACGGCGGATCGTAGCCCGGCGTATTCATGAAGACGATTCCGGGCGATGTGACCGGCTCGGCGTACCCGATGGCATCCATCAGCGGCGAGCTGCCCGCCTTGGCGACCGCCCCAAGCGACTTCTCGACGATGTTCGTCAGACCGCCCTCTTTGTTCCCGGGCGAAGGGTTGTCGTTGAAACTGCCCTGGAACTGCTTCAAGTAAGCCTTATACCAATCGATGTAACTGAGTAACTTCTCGGCCACCTGGCGGTTGCGCGCCCGCCGGACCAGGAGGTGTTCGGCGCCGAAGATCTCGGTGGTCTCAGCCAGCACCGCCGTGGCGCCGATCGTAGCCAGCAGATCCGAGCAGATGCCGAGGGCGGGATTGGCGGTGATGCCGGAGAAAGAATCCGACCCTCCGCAGTTCAAGCCGAGGACGATTTTCGAGGCCGGAATCGAAGTGCGCCTGGTCGCCGCCAGTTCGTCAAGCATGCGGCGAACTTCGCGGCATCCGGCTTCCACGGCGCCACGCGTTCCGCCGCTGCCCTGTAGTGTTAACCCGGCCAGCGGGCTCTGTCTCGGAGCCGCCTGTCCCAGGTAGTGATCGATCTGGTTGACCTCGCAGCCCAAGCCCAGCACCAGCGCGGCGCCGATGTTGGGGTGGACCAGCACCCCGGCCAGAGTTCGCCGCAACTGGGTCAAATCGGGGCCGGACGACATGCCACAGCCCTCGCCGTGCGGAAAGGCGACAACCCCGTCGACGCCGGGGGGCAGAGGGCAGCCCTCGAAATGGCGGGCGATCAGATCGGCGGTATGAGCGGCGCAGTTGCTGGCCGCCACGACGGCCACATAGTTTCGCGTGCCGGCACGGCCATCGGAGCGCAGGAATCCCTGAAAGACCGGCACAGAGGAGGGCACAGGAGCGGCGGGAATTTCGGTTTCCGGAAACTCGTACGCGAACTCGATCTCTTCGTAGCCGAGGTTGTGCAGGTCCACGTGTTCGCCCTGAAGGACGGCCCGTTTCGCGCGGCCGATGATTTCTCCGTAGCGGCGGACGATGCCGCCGCTGGGAATGTCCGCAAGGGCCAGTTTGTGGCCGGCCGGGACGGCGTCACGAAGCGTCACCGTAACTCCGCCAACGACCACTTGGGCGCCCGCCGCGAGCGGCACCCTGGCAACCGCCACATTGTCGGCGGGGTTCAGATGAATCGCCGAGTTCTCGGCGGTGGGCAACTTTTGAATATCAACTAATTCCACGGATTCGCCTACCTCATCAGGACAGTCTCGGTGATCTGTTCACCGTAGTGGACGTGCAGTTTATCGCCGCAGGGATGGACCCAAATGCCATCGCCATCGGTGGGAACGGGTATGCCGGCAGGGCCGTCGACCACCTTGAAAGTGTCGGTCTCCAGACCTTCCAGCAGCTTGCCGATATGGATGTGCATGTGACACTGCGTGCGGGAGTAATCGCCATTGATCGCCAGTCCCCAGCCGTCGCCCCAGAGCTCACGGCCTTTGCGGATAGCGGCCGACCACAGTTCGGTGCGCTCCTCAGGGGTCATGTCGGCCAGGCGGTGCGCGGGGGTCTTGCCGTGGGAACGCGGCAGGGCGAGCCAGCGGTTAGGCTTGCGGGGATTGATGTCTTTGAGAAAAAACACCGCCGGAGATGCGGGCTGCTTCTCCGCCTCGCGGCAAAGCGCGCACTCCCGCCGTTCCATCGTCGCCGGGTTTTTCGGGTCGCAGGCGCAATCGGCGACGTCGGCCCAGGCAACGGATGCGAACAGCAGGACGGGAACGACCCCCAGGTGGCACATGACGCTCATTATAATTGACGGTTGGACCTTCCTTTGCTACAACGGCGCATCGGCGCATGGCTGGCCTGCCTGGGCGCCGCGTCAATTCTTTATTATCTCTATTTCTTTCAGTTGACCGGGACCGGCATGCTCGGGCCGGACGAACCGCGCTATGCGGCTATTGGGCGGGAGATGGCGCACTCCGGCGACTGGATCACGCCGCGGCTGTGGGGCAGCCCGTGGTTCGAGAAGCCGGCCCTGCTTTACTGGATGACGGCGGCGGCGTACCGGTCAGGCCTGAGCGGTGAACTGGCTCCGCGGCTGCCCGTGGCGCTCGCCAGCGTGGCGTTGCTCGGGTTCTATTGGTGGGCGCTGCGGCGCGAATTCGGCGGGCGCGCGGCGTGGTTCGCCGCGGCCATGCTGGCGACTTCGGCAGGCTGGCTGGCGTACAGCCACGTGGCGGTGACAGATCTCCCCATGGCCGCGGCATTTTCGGCTGCCATGCTGCTGGCGCTGGGGTGGATCGAGAAGGGTGAACGCGCGCGCCTGCCCGCGGTGGGCTTCCTGCTGGGTGTGGCGGCGCTGGCAAAAGGCCTGGTGCCGCTGGCGCTGGCCATCCCCCTGGTCTGGATGGGGCGCCGGCGCCTGCCTGACCTGCTCCACCCGCGCACCAGCGCCCCGTTTCTGCTCGCCGCCATGCCCTGGTACATGCTGTGCTACCTGCGCAATGGCACGCCTTTTCTGCGCGAGTTCTTCTGGGAGCATCACTTCGAGCGTGCCGCCTCGGATGCTCTCCAGCACGTGCAGCCATTCTGGTTTTACGCGCCGGTGCTGGCCGGAGCGCTCTTTCCCTGGACGCCGGCTCTGGCGGCGCTGTTCCACCGCGGGTTATACGCGGACCGGCGCCGGCGATTCCTGTTGCTGTGGCTCGTCTTCGGACTGGTGTTCTTCTCGCTTTCCGTGAACAAGTTGCCGGGATATCTGCTGCCCCTGCTGCCGCCCGCGACGGCGCTGATGGGCATCGCGCTGGCTGAGGGGAGGCTGCGGCGCTGGGCCTTGCCATTGGCGGCGGCTTTGCTGACCCTGGCGCCGCCGCTGATTTCGGTGCTGCCCATGGCCCTGGCGTCGGGGCTGTCGCGGGCGCCCTGGCCGGATTTTCGATGGTACTGGAGCGCGCCCGCCATTCTCGCCTTACTGGTCTGGCTGCTCGAGGGTCGCGGAAAGCGCGGGGGAGCGATGGCTCTGATCGTGGCGGGCGTCATCGCCGGCGTCCTGGCCATCGAGGTAAAGACATTGCCGGAAATCGACCGTCTGGCTACCATCCGGCCGCTCTGGCGCAAGGTGGCGCCCTTGCGCGACAGCGTTTGCGTGGAGGACCTGCATCGCAGTCTCCGCTACGGGCTCAACTACTATTCGGAAGTTCCGCTGCCGGATTGCAGCGAGAGCCCGCGCGAGTTCGCCGTCACCGGCAAGGCGCCGCCGCGCTTGACCCCCCGGGGCGGCGCGTTGTAACTTGACTGTCGGTCCAGAGATAGAGATATGGTTCTTCCTCACACCTACACCGCGGCTCTAATGCTGACCATCCTGACGATGATCTGCTGGGGATCCTGGGCGAACACCACGAAGCTGGCTAAGAACTGGCGTTTCGAACTGTTCTACTACGATTACTCGTTCGGCGTGCTGCTGGCCGCCGTCATCATCGCATTCACCTTCGGCTCGCTGGGTTACGACCGCCTGCTGTTCCTGGACGATCTCTTCCAGACCGGCAAGCGAAACATCGCGTTCGGCTTTGCCGGCGGCGTGGTGTTCAATCTCTCCAACATGCTGCTAGTGGCGGCCATTTCCGTCGCCGGACTATCGGTCGCATTTCCGGTGGGGGTGGGGACCGCTCTGGTGGTGGGAGCCATCTGGAACTACCTCATTCGCCCGCAAGGCAACCCGGTGTTGCTCTTCACCGGCCTGACAGTAGTGGTGGCCGCGATTATCGTCGACGCGCTCGCTTATCGCACCCACGCCGCGCTCAAGCTCCAGGCCGAGATCAAAGCGGGCAAATCCAGGACTACCCTCAAGAAGGTCAGTCCCAAGGGGCTCATTCTCTGCGTGGTCAGCGGGTTGATGATGGGTTCGTTCTACCCTCTGGTGGAAATGGGCAAGGGTCAGCCGGGAGGCGTCGAGATGGGGCCCTACGCCATTGGTTTCGTGTTCGCCGTCGGGTTGTTTCTGTCCACCTTCGTCTTCAACCTGTTCTTCATGAACCTGCCGGTTGAGGGTGAGCCTGTCGAGATGCTGGATTATTTCAAGGGCAGCCTGAAGAACCACCTGCTGGGCATCGCGGGCGGGGTCATCTGGTGCGCCGGCACGCTGTCCAGCTTCGTGGCCGCCAGCGCTCCGGAAGAGGTGCAGGTGGGTCCGGCGATCAGCTACGCCATGGGGCAGGGCGCGACCATGATCAGCGCCCTCTGGGGCCTGTTGGTGTGGAAGGAATTCGCCGGCGCCGAGCCGCGCGTAAAAGTGCTGATCGTCGTGATGTTGGTGCTGTTCCTCGCGGGACTCAGCCTGATCTCGGTTGCTCCGTTGTTCCGGTGAATCCGCCGGCCGCTGTCTCGCTCAGCCGGCGCGGCGGAACAAGCCGGTTTTCAAGAGAGCTTCCACGTCGCGGCGGTCCACCGTCCGCTCCGGCTCCCGGCCCGAAAAGGAGTAGCTCCGGCCGGACTGCGGCGCTCGGACGGTGATGGGGACCGTCCCTGTGTAACGCAGCCGGGCAGCGGGACCCACAGGCGCCGCCACCCGAACGGCCGGCCCGGGCGCCGGCTTCTCCCGCGGTATCCGGGGCTGCGCCGGCGCTTGCTCCGCAGCCATCCGCGCCTTCTCCCGATTCTGGCCGCAACACGGCATTTGCTACCCCTCCTTGTGGTCCGGCTATCCCCACCACTGCTCACCAGGTGCGAGGTTCGCGCGCACGTGGTCTTCATTCAGTTCGACACCGAAACCGGGCTTGTCGGAAATCTGAATTCTACCGTCTTTGAGGAAGGGCCGGTCGTAGATCGCGTACTTCTCCCATGCCTCGGTGGTGCCGAGCTGAACCTTCGGATAGCCCACGTTGAACTCGTGCGCCCTGAAATCACGGATCGCGGCCGCGCAGTGAGCCGATGCCAGCGTGCCAAGCGGACTGGCGACATTGTGGGCACAGACCGGCATGTAGTAGATGTCGGCGAGGTCCGCAATCTTCTTGGATTCGAGCAGCCCCCCGGCCTTGAGGATGTCGATCTGGATCATGTGGCAGCCCTGGTTCACGATGAACGGCTTGAATCCGTGGCGCGTGTAGAGATTCTCGCCCTGGAGGATCGGCACCGGAGAAGCCGCGGTGAGCTTCACCCAGGATTCCGAGAAATCGGGTGGCAGAGGGTCTTCCAGCCAGGAAGGCTTCATCGGCGCCACCGCTCTGGCCAGGTTCAGGGCGTCAACCCAGTCGAACTCCCAGTGGCAGTGCACGGCGATGTCGTAATCGTCCCCCAGCGCTTCGCGAATGTTGCTGTAGGCGGTCGCGTTGGCGCGCAGGTCCTGGCTGGTCCAATGCCGGCTGAACGGCTCGTTGGGGTCGCGCGTGCGCAGGAAATCGCACTTGATGGCCCTGAAGCCATATGGGTGGTCTTTGAGCATGGCGGCGAAGTCGCGGCACGAAGCCGGGTCCAGCGGATTCGCCGGCCGCCGGGTCCAGTAGGCCCGCACGCTCTGCCGGTACTGGCCGCCCAGCAGCTTGCACACCGGCGCGCCGAGGATCTTTCCAGCCAGGTCCCAGAGCGCGATCTCGACGCCGCTGATGGCCGAGACCACCGTGCCGGCGGTCGAGCCGGCGCCGCCGGCGCGCGTGATCATCTTGGTATACAGGCGGTCGATGTCCAGCGGGTCTTCGCCCATGATGACGTCCCGCAACAGGCCCAGCATGATGTCCTTGATACCCCGGCCCCAGTAGGACTCGCCGATGCCCGTAATGCCCGCGTCTGTTTCGATCTTGACCATCGGCCAATCAAACAGACCGCGCACCAGCATCACTTTCATGCCCGTGATCTTCACTTTGTTGCGCTGCGGCGCAGCCACGGCGTTGTAATGCGCCAGCACGGCCGAGGCGGGCAATGCCGCCGCCATCTTCCTCAGAAAACGCCGTCTGCCGATACTCATGCCCATGGGTCCTCCACTTGCGATTACAATCATACTCTGCCAAAAGGAGGTTGCCTTGGCGCATCGGGAAGGACTCGCCAGACGTGAGTTTCTGAAACGCACTGCGGCCGGCATTGCGGGTTTCCCTGCGATTGTCCCCGCATCCGCGCTGGGCTTGAGCGGGGCCACGCCCCCGAGCGAGCGCATCGTGATGGGCTCCATCGGAGTGGGCAACATGGGCAGCGGACACCTGCGCGGGCTGTTGCAGTATGACGACGTGCGGGTCGCCGCCGTTTGCGACGTGCAGGAGACGCGCCGCCAGCGAGCCAAGGCGGTGGTGGATGCAGCTTACGGAGACCAGTCCTGCGCCGTGTACAACGATTTTCGCGAGCTGCTGGCGCGCGGCGACATCGATGCGGTCCTGATCGCGACCGGCGAACGCTGGCACCCGCTCATCGGGATGGAAGCCGCCCGCCGGGGCAAGCACATGTACCAGGAGAAGCCCATGTGCCTGAGCGTGGCGGAAGCCAAGGCGCAGCGGGAGGCGGTGCGGCGGGCCGGCGTGGTGTTCCAGTTCGGGACCCAGCAGCGCTCGAGCTATTACTACCGCTTCTCAATGGAGCTGGTCCGCAACGGCCGCATCGGCGAACTCCAGAAGATTCTGATCTGCTCGAACGGCGGGTATGGCTACGCCAGACAGCGCATCGAGGAGCAGGTGAAGGACCCGCCTCCGGGCTTCGATTACGACATGTGGCTGGGCCCGTCGCCTTACAACCCGTACAGCGATACCCGGGTCTCCGGCATCTGGATGTCGATCACGGACTACGGTCTGGGACACATGGGCGGGTTGTGGGGGATTCACGATCTGGACATCGCCCAGTGGGCGAACAACGCCGACAACACCACGCCGGTCAGCGTGGAGGGTACGGGAGTTTTCCACGACGACATTCGCGATACCGCATACATCTATGACATCGAATACAAGTACGCCAACGGCGTGGTGTGCCAGTACATGGATCTCTCGACCGCAAAGAAGCGGTATGAGCAATTCCGCTACGGCGCCATGGCCTGCTGCCTGGTCGGCTCGGAGGGCTGGATCTACGTGGCCCGCGAGGGAATGCGGACAAACCCGCCGTCCCTGATGCGCTCCTTCATCGGCCCGAATGACATCCGCGTCATCCAGAGCAACGATCACAAGCGGAACTTCTTCGACGCCATCCGGACCGGCCGGCCCACCATCTCGCCGGTGGAAGCCGCCGCCCATGACGAGATGATGTGCCAGATGGGGGATATCGCGCTCCGCACCAGGCGCAAACTGCGCTGGGACCCGGTCAAGGAGATCTTCATTGACGACCCGGAAGCCAACCGGAGGCTGTCACGCTCGATGCGCAGCCCGTGGAGATGCGACGTCCCGGAGATGCCGGCATGAGGCTCAAAGCGCAGGCAGCCATACTGATCGCGGTGGCGGTTGCGATACCGCTGGCCGGCCAGCCCTACGGTCCCAAACCCAGACCAGTCCGCAAGCTGGCGGAGATGGAACCCGTGCTTGCCAGAATCGCGGCCTGGGAGTACAGCCAGAGCCGCGAGCCGCTGTACGATTTCGCCGAGTTTCTGCAAGGGGCGCTCGGTTCTCCGGCGGAGTTACAGCGGATCGAGAGCCGGCTCCTGCGGATTCTCGAGTCGGACGCCACCCTCGCCGGGAAGGATTTCGTCTGCCGGCAGCTCAGCTTCATCGGTACCGAAGCCTCGGCGCCGGTGCTGGCCGGCATGCTGGCGCGTCCGGAGACAAATGACATGGCCCGCTACGCCCTGGAGCGAATTCCGGGACCTGCGCCCGGCGAAGCTCTTCGCGGCGCCCTGGCGAAGACGTCCGGGAAAGCGAAAGTGGGAGTGATTAACTCCCTCGGCCAGCGCGGAGACGCGAAGTCGGTGCCGGCTCTCGCCTCACTGATCGGGTCGCCGGATGAGGGCATCTCTGAGGCGGCTGTCGCCGCTCTGGCCGCTATTGGCAACCAGCCGGCTCTGAAGGCGCTCGCCGCGGGAAGATGCCGTCTCAATGGGATTGGCCGGCTTCGCGCGTCCGAGGCCTATCTTCGCTGCGCGGGCTCACTCGCCGCTGCGGGGAACCGGGCAGCCGCGTTGAAGGTGTACCGGGAGTTGAAGGCTGACGGAGAACCCGAGATGATCCGGGTCGCTGCTTTGAGCGGACTGGCCGCAGTTGCCGGGAAGGAATCCATTCCGGAACTGGAAAGCAATCTGGCCTCCCGAAGCCCGAAGGTGCAGGCGGCCGCCATCCGCCTGCTGAATGACATCCCCGGTCCGGAAATCACCAGGCTGCTGGCGGGAACCTTTGCGAAGCTCTCCCCCGCCGGCCAGGTGCGGGTCCTGGCAGCGCTGGGCGGCCGCGGCGATGCCGGCGCGCGCCCGCTCGTCACCGCCGCCCTTCAGAGCGCCGACCCTGGGGTGCGGATCCAAGCGCTGGCGGCGCTGGGGCGTCTGGGTGACGGTGCGAGCGCGATGACCCTTGCCGGAGTCGCCGCAAAGGCCGGGGGAAGCGAGCGCGACGCGGCACGGCAGAGTCTCTATACGCTCCGCGGAACCGATGTGGAGGCGGCTATTGTGACCGGCATCGGCTCGGCCACGGGAGGCGCCCGGATCGAACTGATCCGAGCCGCGGGCGAGCGGGGCATCTCCGCCGCGGCGGACGCGTTAGTGAGCGCCGCCCGGGACCCGGACCGCGAGGTGAGGCGCGAATCGGTCCGCGCGCTGCGGAGCGTCGCCGGTCCCGCACAGTCAACGGCGCTGCTCACCTTGCTGCTCGGGGCGCAGAGCGCTTCGGACCGGCGCGAGGTTTCGGCCACCCTGGCGGCGGCGCTGAGGCGCTCCTCGCCGCCCGGCATCGGCGAAGCGATTGCCGCATACCAAGCCGAGCCGAATCCGCAGATCCGCGCCGCGCTGCTGGACGTGATGGGCAAGGTCTCGGCCGGGGAAGCGTTGCCCGTGCTGCGGCGCAGTCTCACCGACAGCGATCCGGAGATCGCCCGCGCCGCGATTCTCGCTCTCTCCGAGTGGATGACCCCGGACCCCATGCAGGACCTGCTCACTGCGGCCAGGAGCGCCGCAAATCCCGCCCACCGGGTCCTTGCGCTGCGCGGCTTCATCAAACTGATCCCGGCGCCGTCGAACCGGTCGATGAGCGACACCGCCGGCCTGCTGGCCGAGGCCATGCGCCTCGCCGCTCAACCGGAGGAAAAAAGAGCGGTCCTGGCGCTGCTGCCGGACTATCCGACCCGGGAGACCTTGCGAATCGCACAGGCCTTGGTCGAGGATGGCGCGGTCGCCCGCGAGGCCCGCTACGCCGTCTCGAGAATCAGGCTCGCCCTCGGGGCTGAGAGCGAAAAGTAAGCCCAGACCGCGCTAACGCGGCCGCCCGAACTTCGGGAACGGGTAGTAGATCTTGTCCCAGGCCACCGGTTTTGTATACTCCCGGCCGTGGTGAAAATTGACGAGGTTCCGCATGGTCTGTTCCACCAGTTCGGTGCCTGTCACCAGGAACAGGTTGGCCCGGTACAGCACGCCCATGTCGGAGGGGTGATCCACAAACTCGGCGAACTTCTCGGTGGTCTGCCGGCCCTTCAGTCGCGCAGCGGTAAACAGGGCCATGCTGTCATCGAGTTTCCGGCGAAACTCCGCGTCCTTGTCCCTGCTGCGGGTCCGGAATGCCTCGTCGAAAAGGAGGTAGGCACGGCGCGCAGTGATCAGCGTATCCAGGAGCATCCGGTAGGACTCCGTCTTGTTGCGAAGGAATTCCAACTCCTTCCGCCCGCGGGGAGCAACCAGAGCGGCGGCACGGTCGAGATGCTCGAGCGCCTCGGCCAGCATCTGCCGGCTGCGGGTGAACTGGCCGATCCGCTCCCGGCTGTTCTTCACAAATCCGCCGAAATTCTCCGGACCGTCGAAAGGATTGGCCTGCTGGTAGAAGGTGTGCGCCGCCGAGATCTCGGGCAATACTCCGCAGCAATTGAAGTTGCCCTGACCCGTCCAGCCGAGGAATTCTTCGTTTTCCTCGAGTTTCCGAAAAGCGGCCACCATCTCCTGCCGGGCGGCGGCGCCGAAAATCCTGGCGGCATACCAGGCATAGAATTCGTCGGGCGTCAGGTGGGGATTCCAGCACCCGTCCGCCAGGTAGCGGTAGTTCTGCTCGGCGCCGCGGACGCGGTTCAACTGCCCCGCAAATCCCGCCACCCCGTTCTCCAGTGAGCCTTCCAGCATCCGGTCCTTGTAGTACAGGTTCAGGTTGAACTGCGGGGCGAACATGGCGTTGTCATCGTCCATGCGGGGCACCAGCGTACGCTCGCGTTCGCCCATGCCGCCGAAGTACTCCATGGGGACGCCTCCCGCCGTCCAGATGGCGCGCGATTCCATGTCGGTGATTGGCAGGCTCCTGGGAAACATCTTGTCGAGCAGCGGCAGCAGAAAGCCGCGCCCGATGCCGCCGATCCCCACCCTGGCGTTGGGCGCGACGCGGCGGCCCGCCTCGATCATCCGCCGGATGATGTAGACGGAACCCGCATTCGACTCCAGCACAACCCGGGCGTCCCGCTCATAGCCCGTGTAGGGCTGCCAGAGTTTGATTAGCCCCTCGAATTTGGGAGCTTCGCTCTCGAGCAGATTGCGGTTCAGCCGGTCTTTGCAATCCGGAAACATCTCCGGAATGTAAAGAAAATAGCCTTCGGCTTCGGGATAGGTCTCCGCCAGGGCGCGCAGGCGGTTCTCGTTCATTTCGTGCAGTTCCGGATCAGCCGGGCACATATGCGTACCCAGGATCGGATGGAACGGCGCCTCGTAGTTGGCCGCGCGGGTGGCAAAACGGGCCAGGTTGCCCGGGAGCGTGGTCGGATCAACACACAGCCAGACCTTGATCTTCCGGGATTTGGCATAACGGATGATCTCGGTCAGGAAAGACTTTGCCACCCGGAAGGCGTCTTCAGGCGTCTCTACATCCTGGAACTCCCCGGGCGCCATTTTCCTGCGGCCGCCAAACAGGTGCTGGCCCACAGGCAGGTCCTTAACCAGATACGACCCGTAGTTGTAACGCCAGGTCAGGTATCCCGTCTCGGGGCCCGTGGCGTCGCCCAACAGCTTGTTCTCTCCGCGAAAGCCGAAGTTGATCCACGGCTCGTGCTCGAACCAGAAGAACTGAAGATAGTTCATCTTCAGTTTGGCCATCTGGTCGAGGAACGCCTTCACCTCGGCGAGGTGCCAGATGCCGCGATTGTTGTAGATATTGGAGATGAGAAAACCGCGTCTGGGAAAAGGCGTTTCCGCCCGAACCTGAAGCGGCGGCAGCTTCAGATCGGGCGTCTTCTCGGGCAGGATGTCGGCATGGAGCAGAAAAGTGATGCCGAGGCGCTCCAGCAGATCGTAGGCGGCATACATCGTAGCGGCTTCGTCGTTGCCGCCGGCGATGAGGACATTCCGGCCCTGGAGCTTGGTGCTCCACAGAACGAATCCGTCCGGTTTCAGGTTGTCGAAGCCGACTGCCTTGCCGGCCGCTTGCCGGACCAGGCCGTTAGCGCCGGGACCGCCGAGGAGTATGGCAAGTGGCGCGCGGCCGGACTGAAACCGTGCGGGGTCGACGATCTCCGGAACGGCGCCCGCAAGCGCGGAGATGTAACGCTGCAACTCCGCGGCGATGAAACGGTAGAAAGGGCCGGCGTTTTCGCCCAGGACGATCACCGCCTCCGGCTTTCCGGCGCGCACCAGGTAACTTTCCGCGCCGCCGGGACCCTGGGCCGCGCAGCCCGCAGCCAGTGCCACTGCCAGCCCGGCCAATAGCAGTTCGCGGCGTGTCGCGATCATGGATCCCCCAAACCTCCCGGCTTCTCGCCGGGAGGGATCATTGTATACCTTGCTCCCGCCGGCCTGCGAGACAGAGGGAAGAGGTATCTTGGTCTTTGATGATCAAGAGCACCTTGTTTTCGATTCTGTTGCTGGTGGCGTGCTCTCCGGCCGCCGAACGCGAGCAGTGGAGGCCGCTGTTCAACGGCAGGAATCTCGACGGCTGGGAGCCGAGGGGCGAATGTATCTGGACCGTCATGCCGGACGGCGTTCTGCTCGGACAGCGCGCCCACCGCAATCTGGCCAGTCCCTTTGGCGCCGCCTGGCCGATCGACGAGAAGCAGTACCGGACCTGGCTTTACCGGCAGGCCTGGCTGTACACCCGGAGCGAGTTCGGAGAGTTCGACTTGCATCTGGAGTACTGGATGCCGCCTGGCGGGAACAGCGGCGTTTCCATTCGCGACCGGTCGCGGGCGCACCATGCCATCGGGGAGCCGGACTCGGAACGTCCCGACCTGGCCGCCTATCCCAGGACCACGCCTGCCCACATCGGGTATGAAATCCAGCTCGCCGACGGGGACAACGACAAGTACCCTTCCGGTAGCGTATACAGCCTGGTGCCCGCGAAAAGAGGCGTGCAGCGCCACGGCGATTGGAACAGCCTCGAGATCGAATCTCGCAACGACAGGATCCGTGTGCGCATCAACGGCCAGCTTGTCGCCGAGAGCGGGGGAGAACCGGACCGGTCCAAGTCAGGGCCCATCGGCCTCCAGTTGCACGACCAGTTCACCTTCGCGATGTTCCGCAACATTCGGATCCATGAGCTGCCGGAGAGTCCGGGAAAGAGACGGTAGCCGCGATTCAGCTAAGACCACCGCAATGATTAGTGTTCTTTCCCTCTGGCTATGCCTGCTCACGGCTCAGAAGCCGCCTGAAACTACCATCCGGACCACCACGCGGCTGGTGCATGTCAACGTGGTGGTGCGCGATCGCGCCGGCAACCCGGTCGCCGGCTTGAAACAGGAGGATTTCGAGATCGCCGACGAAGGCGTGCCCCAGCAGATCCGCTTCTTCTCGGCGGAAACGTCCGAAGCACCGCCGTCGCCGCCGCCCGCCGTGCCCGAGTTTGTGTTCTCGAACCAGCGCGCGCGGGGCGCCGCCCGGCCCGGCACGGTCACGGCAATTCTGTTCGATTCCCTCAACACCGCGCTCACGGATTTGCCCTACGCCCGCCAGCGGGTAGAAAAGTTCATCGCCAGCCTGCAACCCGCCGACCGCGTCGCTTTTTTCTCCCTCGGCAATGAACTCGAAGTCCTGCACAACTTCGGGGACGATCCGGCCCGTCTGGTCAAGACCTTCGCGAAATTCCGCCCGCCCTTCGTACAAAGCCAGACCACTCGCGAAAGCACCATCGCCCGCACCCTTCAGGCCATGGAAACCATCGCCCACCACGTCTCGGGATTTCCGGGCCGCAAGAACCTGGTCTGGGTCTCTTCCGCTTTCCCTCTGGTGACCGGCCTGGACACCGATGCTGACGAGCCCTCCGGACCCCTCTCTTCCCAGTCCCTCTCCCAAATGCGCAACTTCGCGGACCAGATCCGGCATGTCGCCCTCATCCTGAACAACGCCGATCTGGCCATCTACCCGGTGGACGCCCGGGGTCTGCTGTCAGCCCGGCCGGCCCAGGCCGACGCCAATATTTACGCCATGCAGGAAATCGCCCGCCGCACCGGTGGCCGCGCCTTCTTCGAACGCAACGACCTCGACACCGGTATCCGCCAGGTCATCGACGGTTCCCGCGTGAGCTATGCCCTCGGTTACTACCCGAGCGCGGTGCGGGCCGACTGGAGCTTTCACCCGATCACGGTGCGCGTGCGCCGCCCCGGTCTGACCGTACACTGCCGCAAAGGCTACTATGACCCGGGTGACTTCCCCCAGGACATCGAATACCGCAAGAGTGCTGTCCGCGTGGTCCTCGCCGGCCCGATGGAGGCCAACGGCCTCGCCCTGAACGCCCACGTTACCCCCGCGGAAACGCGGGGACAGGTGCGCGTCGAGCTCCGCATCAATGCCGAGGACCTCAACATGTACTTCGGAGGCCGCGACGATTTCTCAACCACCCGGCTCGACATCGCCGTGGTCCCCATGGACAACCACCACGTCTCCTACCTCGGCACCTTCGACCCCTTCACCGTCACCCTCGACCAGAGCAATTATGAAAAGGCTCGCCGCACCGGCCTCTGGTTCCGCCGTACCCTGGACTGCCACAAGAAGGCCACCCTGCTGAAGATCGTCGTCCGCGACCGCATCAACGGCGTCATGGGCTCGGTCACCGTCCCGCTCAGCGCGATTCACAGCCGCCGGACCGAACAGCAGCCATAGCGGGCTTACTTCGCGAACTTCTGCACGCGCCAGTTCTTGATCTCGACCACGTAGATGGCGCCGGTCGAATCCACCGCGATGTTATGGGCGAAGTCGAACTTGCCCGGGCTCTTGCCATGAGATCCCAGCACGCCGAGCACCTGACCATCCAGGTTCAACTTGACCACGCGGTCGTTGACACCGTCGGCCATGTAGATTGCGTTCTCGGCGGAGGCGTAGGCAAGCCCCCAGGGAACCCCCACGTCGGTCCACTTGCCGAGGAAGCGCCCGTTGGCATCGAAGATCTGCACGCGCTGGTTGGTGCGGTCCGCCACGTAGACCCTGCCCGCCGAATCCAGGCACACGTCGTGCGGGAGATTGAACTCTCCATCGCCGTTGCCCTTCCGGCCCCAGTGAGTCAGATACTCGCCATCCCGGTTGAACTTGATCACGCGCGAGTTGCCGTAGCCGTCCGACACATAGAAATCGCCGTTGGGCGCAAATGCAATCCCGGTGGGCTGGTTGAACTCACTCCTGCTGTCGTTGCCGCCCGCCTTGCCCTGTTGTCCCCCCACCATCATCAGAATCCGGCCGGCGGGGCTGAACTTGAAGACGAGGTGCCCTTTTACGTCGGTGGTCCATACGTTGCCGTCCGCATCGATCCGGATGCCGTGGGGTGAGAGGAACACCCCCTCACCCCACGACTGCAAGACGTTCCCCTCCCGGTCGAACTGGATCACCGGATGCGGCCCGCGGTTGAAGACCCAGACATTGTCCCGCCGATCCACCGCGACGCCGGGGCACTCGCCGAAGTTCCAACCCTTGGGCAACTTCGCCCAGCCATCGACAAGTTTGTGCGGCAACGGGGGACCCGACTTCAGTTCGGCAAAAGCGGGCAACATAGCAAATAGAGCGGCGCCGGCGGCGTACCTGCGAAAGGACATGCGATGATTGTATCGGACTAGAAGAAGCCCGTCGAGCTGAGCACCAGGGCGGAAACCAGGATCACGGCCACGCCCAGTTTCATGCGCCTCACGGTGGCCGGCCTGGCATGTTTCCACTCTCCGGTCAGAATGCCCAGCGTGGTGGACCAGAGCAAGAGGATGGTCACGTAGATCGCGTAGCCGATAGAAGTGCCGTAGGCGCCCATGGCCGTGGCTCCGGAGCCGTAACCGAGCGTGCCGCCCAACCAGAGCAGCCCCGTAGCCGTGGCCAGCAACCCCTCCCGCCCGGGACGCATGAGGAAATTGCCGCCGGTGCCGTTGCGGATCATCAGGTAGACGGTGTAGACCAGATTCGGCACATAGCCTGCCGCCAGCACGATCAGCCACACGGCCAGGGTTGCGCTCTGGCCCGAGGCCCCGCGGGCCACCGCGGCGTCCGACACCTTTCCGCTGAAGGCGAAGCCCAGGTTGATCATCCCGCCCATCAGGCCGGTGTAGAGGCAAACCATGAGGCCTTTCCGGAAACTTGAGCCGGAGGGGCCCGCCGCACCGGTCTCGCGCTCGCGGTCGCGGCCTGCCTTCCCATAAAGAAAAAGGCCCACGACCAGGATGGCCGCGCTGACCATCAATGCGATGCCTCGCGGACCGGTCAACTCATCGGGATGCAGGACGCCCATGCTGATGAGACTGCCGAACAGCCCGCTCATACCCACCACAATGGCGAAGGCCATGGCCATGCCCACGCCGGCGATCGCGATGCCGAAGGTGACCTGAGCCGTCCCCCACAGGAACCCGAAGACAGCGCCCGGCAGGAACGCCTCGGCCGGCAGAGCGGCGTACATCCCCGCCAGGTCCGGAACGGCCGCCATGGCGAGGATCAGCGGGAACAGAAACAGCGCCAGCGTGGTGAAAAGAAACCACGTGTTCTCCCACTTCCAGGCGCGCGAGTATTTCATCGGCAGCGGGAAGGAAGCGTTCAGCATGCCGCTGACCAGGATGATGGCGAAGCCGGTCCAGAAGTTCATAGAGCAATCCGATTCAAATCAGGGTCACCAGGTACGAATTCTTTGGAGCCTCCGGGGGCGCCGTTAGCTTGCCGGCATTCGCCGACACGTAGTATTCGGCCAGAGCCGGGCCCGGCGCGAACGGTCCCAGGCGCGCTTCGTAGGTTCGCCGTCCGGCCAGTTTCGCCGGCGACGACGTCCACTGCGCCACACCTCTCACCCTGGTGTGGAGCATCACGCGGCCCGGCTCCCGGCCGCCCGGCGCAACGATGAAGAGGCGCACGCTCTCGCCTCTCCCCAGCATGCTGGGACGGGTCGGGACGAACAGGCGCGGCGCGGCGGCGGCGTCCGGCCTGGTCACTTCAGCCAGCAGACTCTCGGTCTCGGCCGGCAACTGGCCCAGGTATTCCTTCATCGAGAGCCGCAGCCGGACCAGCGCCAGGCGCACGAATTTGTTGTGCATCGAGGCCAGCGTCCCCTGATCGTTGCGCGTGGCGATGATGCTTTGAAACGTCAGCATCACCTTGCGCACCTCCGGCGCCAGCTTCAGCCACAGCGGCACGCCCTCGGTCTCCACCTTGGCTTTGGCTTCGGTTGCGTGGCCAGACTGCTTGAGTTTGCCCGCCTCCTCGAGCACACCGTGCAGGCGGTGAGCCAGAACCCAAGCGTCGGCGTAAGGCACGAGAAATTCCACATGCTTCGCCAGGTACTCGAGACGCTCTCTCTCGACCGGCGATGCCGCGCCGTCAGCCAGTCCGCGCAGCGCGGCCGCAACCTCTTTCTGCGACTCCAGCAGCGCCGGACTCGGCTCGTACGGATTCCAGAAGTTGAACGCTTCGCTGTAATCGCCCGCATATTCGTGCTGCACGGCGTGCCCATCTTTCACTTCGCCGCTGAAGGTGCAAAGGATCGTCCGGTTCCGGTCCACGCCGTCCAGGATTTCGGCCAGGCGGCCGGCGCGGCTGCCTCCGGCCTGAGTCCGCGCATACGCCTTGTAGTATTCCGCGGGCGCCAGTTTGGGATCCCAACTGAAGCGCGCCTGGTAACCCGCCGTGGGATCCACAATGCGATGCCGCCAGTGAATGCCCAGCAGTCCCTGGCAGCCGAAATCGGCGGCGCGGTTCAGGTTCTCCTCGAACTGGTGCACCCGGAACTGCGGCAGCCACATGGCCGGGTCGTCCTCGAGCCACGGGATCGGCCAGCGCTCGCGGTCTTCCAGCCTTCCGAACACCTCGTTCACCGGGTCCCAGCCCAGCGAGTCGTTCAGACAGGAGAAAATAATGTCGCGCGGCAGGCGGCGGTGGAAATCGTCGAAGTTGCGGGCCACTCCGCCCCATCCCGAAACCACCAGCCGCTTGCCGGGGGCGTGGCGGCGCAGAAAATCGTGGGCTTGCAGAAAAGGGGTGACCGAAAGCGGAATGCCTTTCTTGCGGCTCTCCCAGTTCATGGACTCGTCTTCCCACAGCCACACGTAGTCCACGCTCGGGTAGGCCTCCAGCAATTGGCCCAGCCGCGCCTCCAGCAGGTCCTTGCCGGTCACGGATTCGATGTCGAACCGCACCTGGTGCCGCTCGGGCAAGTCGCGCGGCCGGACCTCGGGCGGCAGGGCGCGCCAGATCTCGTCCGGGATCTGGTAAGGCTCGAAGCCGATGCCCGTTTTCAGCCCCAGTCTGTGGGCGTATTCGAGAGACTCGCGCAACAGTTGGCGGGTCCGGTCGGCGATCTCCCAGGGATCGCGGCCCAGCCGGGTTGCATCCGAACCGAACACCTCGCTGTCGTAGAACTCCGCACCGCCCATGGTGTAGCGCGAGGTGCGCTCGGGCAGGTAGCCCCAGCGGTTGCTGGCCGTCGTATCCAGGTACGCCAGGTGGCCCACGCCGCCGAACTCGAACGACAGGTACGACTCGGCCCACTGGCTGGCGCCTGTGTACACGTGCATGCCGAAAGTATTGAAGCGCATGCGCAGCATGCCTTCGAAATAGGCCCGGAAATCCTCGCGGTTGTACACCGTGATGCAGTTCAGGAAGTCCGGCCAGGGCAGCAGGCCGCGGGTCGAGAAGCGCGGCGTGGAGGTCCACCGCTGCCCGGCGGGCGGGAGCAGGAGTTCGCGCACCGGGTCGATGGGATAGCTTTCGCCGTCGATGCCGAAGAAGGCGCCTTGCCGTTCCAGAAAGTCGAACACGGCATAGATGAGCGCCATCTCGCTGGCGGCCGCGAGCGTTACACGTCTCCCATCCGCGGAGATTTCGCACGCCTCGGAGTTCCGGAACCGTTGCGGCTCGACGAGCAGGCGGATGCCGATGTCCGCGCCGGCGGCTCCTACTTCGGGATTCATGCCCAGGCGCGTCAGGCCCCGCAGCAGCTCGCGCTCGGCCAGACGGCGGCGGAAGGCGGGTTCCCGGGACGGCTCAATGGCGATTCGTCGGGGGCCTTCGGCGGGCAGCGCCAGCGCGGCAACCGCACCCAGCCCGGTCTCACGCAGAAAATGACGGCGGTTCTGTATCATTCGATGGTCACCTTACGGCGGCTGACCGTAGGGGTTCCTTTCTCGGGGATTGCTGTGGCTTTCACCAGCGCGGCGCCTGCGGCGGACGGGACGCGCAAATCCAGATTGTAGGTCTGCTGGCCCAACCCGGGCACCTCGAACGGCGTCTCTACCCGCGCGCCGCCGATACTCAGTTCCAGCGTGCCGCGCACCGTGGCCGGTTCATCGTTAATCACCATGACAGCGAAGCGCCGCTCAGAGCCGGCTTTCAACCTCGGCTGCCAGAAATTCAGGTACACACCCAGGGGCTTGAAGGCTTCGCCGAGGTAGTCTTCGAAGTGCGGCTCCAGTTTGAGATTTGCGAGGTCCAGCCAGTGATCGGCCGTATAGGCGCCCGGAAAACTGCACGTCAGATACACGAAGTGCAGCACACCGGCCGCGTTGCGGTGGGCGCGCCAGAACTCGGTTTCGCCGCCCAGGTAGTAGCCATAGGCTTCGAAGCGCTCCTCCGGGCTCGCGTTTGCGCCCACCAGCCGCGCATAAACGTCTCTGGTCAATTCGGTCGGCGATCCGTCCCGGTTCAGCCACAACCAGGCGTATTCGTTAATGATCACGGGGTGCGCGGTCGGATGGGCCGCGTTGGTGCTCTTCGCGCCGGTCAGCTTCTCCAGGTCGGGCACTTCGAAACTCCGCCCCAATCCGCTGAAGTGATAGGGGTGATCTTCCACCGGATCGTCCGGACCGACCGGCAGGTTGTAGCCGTTCTCCCAGGGCCGGTTCGAGAGATCCAGGCCGCGCACGGCGGAGATGATGCGGCTCAGCTCATCGGCGCGGGTCTCGTTCTGCGCGTCCCAGATGGCCACGCTGGGATGGTTCCAATTGTCCCGCATCCACTCTTTGTACTGGCTGATGGCGGTGTCGATGTTCCACTGCTTGCGCCAGCCCCAGACGAAGTACTCGTTCTGGATCAGCAGCCCGGCTTCATCGGCGATGTCCAGCCACTGGTCCGGCACCGGACCGATGCAGAAACGGAAGGCGTTCCAGTGCATCCGCTTGGGGATGTCCACCAGCAGTTTCCGCACCCATTTCCCGTCCCACGGCAGACCCTTGCACTCCGGATCTTCAAAGAACCGGTGCAAGGTGATATTCGAGCCGCGGAGGAAGTACGGCTTGCCGTTCAGATAGGCACGTTTCGTCGTGGTGTCGAAGCGGAACTCGCGCATCCCGAAGCGCGTCGCCAGGGTATCGCCGCCCGTCGAGGATTCGAGCGTGTACAGATGCGGCGTCTCCGGCGTCCAGAGCCGGACGCCGGGAATGCGGATGGTTTGCCGCACCGTCTTGCGCGCGCCCTGCCCAAGCTGGAATTTCCGGGTGGCTGCCTGACCGGCAACCCTTTGGACCAGGGTGACGGAGCGCGCGCCGCCGAAGTTATGGACCACGGTTTCCACCAGGATCTCAGAGGACCGGATCCGCGGGGCCACCTGCACGGTCTCAATTACCGGGTTATCGCTCAGCAGCACCGCGACGCTGTCGTAGATGCCGGGGGTCCAGCGCAGCTTCTCGTTGTCGGTTCCACAGGGAACGCTCTCGGGAAGCACTCCCGGATGGGCGCCGATGCGCACCACGAGTTCGTTTTCGCCGGTCCAGCGCATGGCCGCGGTCAAGTCGAAATAGCCCGCTGTGAAGCAGCCCAGGTGATCGCCCAGCGGCTTCCCGTTCAGCCATACCGCGGTCCCAAACTGCGCCTTGTTCACCTTGAGCAAAGCCACAGCCTTCTTCGCCGGAGGCCGGAACGTGGTTCGGTACCAGAAATAATTCCGTTTCTGGCGCGGGATGCCGGCGTTGTTGATCATGGCCGAGGGCGGCAGCGCTTTCAGCCGGATCTTCTTGTCAATGTTCTCCACACTGTCGAACAGGTCCACGCCGGGAAAAGCCGGACTGGCCTGGTTGGTCAGGCCCGGAACCCGCCCGCGATGGGTGAACGAGGCTGGAATCGCGCCGGCATCCACGCTCTCTTCGATTTGCCACTCGCCGTCCAGGGAAACCACGACGCGCTGAGCGCCCAGGGGGCTCGCAGCGGCCACCAGAGCCGTGATGACAAGCAGACGCATTTGTCCTATTCTACGTGAAGAACGGCGGAACGAATGACCAGTAAAGAACGAGTTCTGACAGCCTTGAACCACAGCCAGCCCGACGCGGTCCCCTTCGACCTGGGGGCCACGGCGGTGACGGGCATCCACGTCACCTGTGTGGCCGCCCTGCGCGACTACTACGGCCTCGAAAAACGGCCCGTCAAGATTCACGAGCCCTACCAGATGCTCGGCTGGGTGGACGAAGACCTCAAGCAAGTCCTCAAACTGGACCTGGAAGGCGTGATTCCGCGCAACACCATGTTCGGTTTTCCCGTCGAGGATTGGAAGCCCTGGAAGTTCGGCTCCCTGGAGGTGCTCGTCCCCGGGAAGTTCAATGTCACCATCGACAAGAATGGCGACACCCTCATCTATCCCGAGGGCGACACGTCGGCGCCGCCCAGCGGCAGGATGCCGAAAGACGGCTATTTCTTCGACACGATCGTCCGCCAGGAGCCTATTGACGACGATCATCTCAACCCCGAGGACAACCTCGAAGAGTTCGGACCCATCCAGGAGGTGGACCTCGAGCACTTCCGGCGTTCGGCCCAAGAGGCGGCTCAAAGCGGGCGCGGCGTCATCGCCAATTTCGGAGGCACGGCCTTCGGCGACATCGCCCTGGTTCCCGGACCCTTCATGAAGCATCCCAAGGGCATCCGCGACATCGCCGAGTGGTACGTCTCCACCACCGCACGGCGCGACTACGTGCATGCCATTTTCGAGCGCCAGTGCGAGATCGCCCTGGCGAATCTTGCCAGAATCAAGACCGTGGTGGGCGACGCAATCGACGCGGTGTTCCTTTGCGGCACCGATTTCGGCACTCAGCGGGGAACCTTCTGCTCGGTCCCGACCTTCCGCGACCTCTATTTCCCGTATTACAAAAGGATCAACGACTGGGTGCACCAGAACACCAACTGGAAGACCTTCAAGCATTCCTGCGGTTCGGTCGAGAGGTTCATCCCGTCCTTCATTGAGGCCGGGTTTGACATCCTCAACCCGGTGCAGTGTTCGGCCGCGGGCATGGGCGAGGAGCACCTGAAATCCACCTATGGCGACCGTCTGGTTTTTTGGGGGGGCGGCGTCGACACCCAGAAGGTGCTGCCCTTCGGCACTCCGGCCGAGGTCCGCGAGCAGGTGCTGCACCGCCTCGAGGTCTTCTCCAGGGGCGGCGGCTACGTCTTCAACCCGATTCACAACGTGCAGGCGCGCACACCGGTTGAAAACATCGTCGCCATGGTGGACGCCGTGCACGAGTTTAACGGCACGAAGTAGTTCAGGCTCAGGACCCGGGTCAGTATAGAATCGTTAAGATCGGAGCAGTTAGGAGGCTCATGATGCAGCGGATTTGTTTCCTGTTGAGAGTGAAGCCGGACCGGTTGGAAGAGTACAAAGAGCGTCACAAGGCGGTGTGGCCGGAGATGCTGGACGCGTTACGAGAGACGGGATGGCATAACTACTCGCTGTTCCTTCGAGACGACGGGCTGTTGATCGGCTATGTGGAAACGCCCGATTTCCAGGCCGCGATCGACGGCATGGCCAAGAAGGAAGTCAACCAGCGGTGGCAAAGCCAGATGGCCGAGTTCTTCGACCTCGGCGGCGGGCACGCCGACGAGGCGATGCGGCCGATACCGGAGGTATTCCACCTGGATTGAGCCGGAGATGGGGCGCCCCCGCAAAGCGCGCCCCTTGCGGCCCGTCCCTATGCTCTGGTTCCCAGAGAGATCACGATCAGCGCCAGGATCATCACCGCGCAAGCCGCGGTCAGATAGCCGCGCGCGCGTGAGCCCGCATTTTTCCACTCGCCCGTAAGGATACCCCAGAAGTTGGCCACCAGCACCATGGTGGTCATGAACAGCGGCCAGCCGATGGAGGTGCCCAGCGGACCGAGCCGGGCGGCGCCCATGCCGTAGAAGTACATCCCGTAAAACCACAGGAAGCCCATCGCCAGGGTGCGCAGGATATTGCCCGCGCCGATGCGTTTGGGCCAGCTCTGCTTGCGGGCGAGGAGCCATAGACAGTATCCGGCGTTGATGAAGAAGCCGGAGGATATGGCGATGGCGAACACGGCGATAGAGGAAGTAGCCGGATTGGCTCCGGCCTTTTCAGCCTCTTTCACCAGCGGATCGCCGAACGCCACCGCGAAGTTCATCATGGGTGAGGTCAGGCCGGAAGCGATGCAGATGATGAGGCCCCGCAGGAAGTTCCCTTTAGGCCGCTGCTCCGCCGACTCCCGCAGCGCTCCGGCCTTCGAGGAAAGCGCCACGCCTGCGATCACGATCAGGAGCCCCAGTAGCAGCAGGGCGCCGCGCGACGTCATCACCTGGTCGGAATGCAGGATCGCCAGGGGCACCAGCGCGCCCACCGCGGCGGTCAGGGAGATGATGACCGCGAAGGCCAGCGCCATTCCCACCCAGGCGATGCCGAGGCCGAACAGGACCGACCCGATTCCCCAGCCCGCTCCGAACACCGCGGCCAGCGCGAGCGGCGCGGCGCCAACCCGCGCGTACACTTCCCCCGCGTTGGGGATAAAGAGGACAACCGATAGCCAGGGAAACAAAACCATGCCGGCAATCGAATAGAAGAGCCAGCCCGCCTCCCAGGACCAGTCACGCAAACGCTTTTGCGGCAGCGCAAAACTTCCCTGCATGGCGCCGCCGCTGATGATGAGCAGCAGTCCGAGCCAGATCCAATTCATACGAGTGGCAAGGTTACCATACCCGGCACTCTTTCGGGCGAACCATGGGCTGCCCTTCCTTACAGGCGAAGGCGCTGCGAAACTCAGGGCTGTTGGAGACCACGCCGTTGACGCGGTATCTGCCCGGCGAATGGGGATCCACGGCGGCGCGCAGCCTTGCCGCCTGCTCCGTGCGGTTCTGGCACCAGATCTGGCCCCACCCGAGAAAGAGGCGCTGCACCGGGGTGAAGCCGTCAATTTTGGCCTGGCGCTTTCCCGCGTCCGTCGCCAGCAGGGCCATCAGCGCCAGGCGCACTCCGCCGTTGTCGGCCACGTTTTCGCCCAGGGTGAGCTTACCGTTCAGTTTCACGTCATCCACGGCCTTGTACTGGCCGTACTGCTCGACGAAGCACTCCGAGCGCCGGGTGAACTCCCGGCTGTCCTGAGGAGTCCACCAGTCACGCAAATTGCCCTGGGCGTCGAACTGCCGTCCCTCGTCGTCGAAGCCGTGAGTCAACTCGTGCCCGATCACCGCGCCGATGGCGCCGAAGTTCACGGCGTCGTCCATACTCTTGTCGAAAAAGGGCGGCTGCAAGATCCCCGCCGGGAAATTGATGTTGTTCATCAGCGGGTTGTAGTAGGCGTTGACGGTGGGCGGCGTCATGCCCCATTCTTTCTTGTCCACCGGCTTGCCGATCTTGGCCAGCCGGCGCTCGAACTCAAAGCGCGTGCCGCGCTGGGAATTGCCGAGCGCATCCCCGCGCAGGATCTTCAGCGCGGAGTAGTCGCGCCACTGGTCCGGATACCCGATCTTGTTGGTCACGGCATGCAGCTTCACAAGCGCCTGTTGCTTGGTCTCCGGCGTCATCCAGGTAATCTGGCGGATGTCCTCTTCGAGCGCCTTCTCGATGGCTTGCACCATCTGGAGCGTGCGTTGCTTGCCTTCGGCGCCGAAGGTCAGGTCCACATACTTCCGGCCGAGAGCCTCGCCCAGGTCGCCGTCGGTGGCGGCCACACAGCGCTTCCAGCGTGGACGGATCTGCCGGGCCCCGGTGAGCGTCCTGCCGTAGAAATCGAAGTCCTCGTTCACGAACGCGGTGGGCAGCAGGGCGGCCTGCGAGTGGACCAGGTGCCAGGTGAGATAGGTCTTCAGGTGGTCCAGACTCTGCGAACGCAGCAGCCCGTCCAGGGCGCGGAAGAAATCCGGATAAGTGACGTTCAGGCTCTCGACGGGAGGCGCGCCGACAGTCTCCAGGTATCTCAGCCAGCCGAAAGATGGGTTGAGGCCGGCCAGTTCCTGCTTCGACATCTTGTGGTAAACCTTGGCCGGCTCGCGGCGCGAGACGATGTCGAGCGACGCCTTGGCGAGCGCGGTTTCGATGTCCATCACCACCTGAGCTTTCGCGGCCGCGTCCTGGGACGTGTCCCCCAGCAGGCGGAACATGCTGGCCACGTGCGCCACGTACTGCTTACGCAGTTCGACGGACTTCGCATCGGTCTTGAGATAGTAGTCGCGATCCGGCAACCCCAGACCGGCCTGATCGGCTTCGGCGATCACCTGCGAGGAGTTCTTGAAGTCCTGCGTCGAGGAGAAGCCGAACAGCGCGCCGGCCCCGATCTGGTGCAGCCGGACGATCACCCCGGCAAGCTCCCCTTTGTCCTTCAGCGCGGCGATGCGATCCAGATCCGGCTGAAGAGGCGCGAGGCCCTTGGCATCGATGCCGGCTTCGTCCATACAGGCGGCGTAGTAATCGCCCAACTTCCGGTCTGATTCGCTGCGGTTCGGGTCGTTCGCCGACACTTTTTCGAGAATCTCGCGAAGGATCTTCTGATTGCGTTCCTCCAGTTCGTTGAAACGGCCCCAGATGGCGCGGTCGGAGGGGATGGGGTTGCCGGCCATCCAGCCGCCGCAGGCATACTGATAAAAATCGACGCATGGATCCGCCGAACGGTCCAGCGCGTTGACGTCGAAACCTTGTTGCGCGCCGAGGGCAAAAGGCAGCGCGAGCGCAAAAGCGTACTTAGCGAGCATATGGACCATTGTCGCCCAGACAGGAAACCGGGTGAAAACCCGGCCGGGGTCTGGCGTGTTAGCATTAGTGATTTAACGACAACATGATCCGCGCTTATCACGGCGTTCTGCCGGAGATCTCCGTGTCTCGATACGCCAACCCCGCTGCGCAGATGACCGGGGATGTGGGCGCCGGGGAACGGTCCAAGGAAGAAGAGTGATTCGGGCAGTCAAAGGCACCAGGGATATCCTGCCTCCGGCTACCGCCGCCTGGAACCACGTGGAATCGGTGGCCCGGCGGATATTCCGCGCATACAATTACCGCGAAATCCGCACGCCCATCCTGGAGGAGACGCAACTGTTCGCACGCGGCGTAGGGCAGGAGACCGACATCGTGACGAAGGAGATGTATACCTTCGAAGATCGCGACGGAACTTCGCTCACTCTGCGCCCCGAGGCCACCGCGTCGGTGATCCGCGCCTACATTGAACACCGCCTCGACCAGCAGCCGGGCGTGCAGAAGCTTTACTACATGGGGCCGATGTTCCGGCGCGAGCGGCCGCAAAAGGGACGCTACCGGCAGTTCTTCCAGATCGGCGCCGAAGCCATCGGTTCGGAATCCCCGGTCCTGGACGCCGAAGTCATTGAGATGGTGATGGCGCTGCTGAGCGCCGCCGGGCTCACGGGCGCGAACCTGTTGCTCAACTCGGTCGGCTGTCCGGCGTGCCGCCCGCGCTATATCGAGCTGCTGCGCGAACGTCTCAGGGGCGTGGCCGAAGGCATGTGCGCAGACTGCCGCCGGCGCGCCGAAACGAATCCGTTGCGCGTGCTCGACTGCAAGGTGGAAGCCGACCAGCCGGTGATCGAAGGGCTCCCCTCGATTCTCGATCACCTGTGCGGGAAGTGCCGCCCGCATTTCGACGAAGTGAAACGGCAACTGGCGGAACGCGGCATCTCATTTGAGCTCCGCCCGCGCCTGGTGCGCGGCCTCGACTACTACATGCGCACGACCTTTGAGGTGGTCCACGGAGCCCTCGGCGCGCAGAACTCCGTGCTGGGCGGCGGGCGCTACGACGGGCTGGCCGAATCGCTCGGTTCGAAGATTCATTCCCCCGGCATCGGATTTTCCATCGGCGAGGACCGCCTGGTGATGTCCCTCCCCGAAGCGCCCACCGACCCGCTGGACCTGTACGTCGCGCCCTTGGGCAGCGAAGCCGCCCGCGCGATCCTGAGGCCCGTCCGGGAACTCCGCGAGCGCGGCTTCTCGGTCGAGGCCGGCCTGGAAGGAAAACTCAAGCGCTCGCTCGATCTGGCCAACAAGCTGGGGGCGCGGTTCGCGCTCATCGTGGGCGACGAGGAGATCGCCTCCGGCCGCTATGCGCTCAAAAATATGCGCACCGGCGAGCAGGAATCCGTGGGGTTCGACGAGATTTTGAACCGGTTGAAAAGCTGATATGGAAACAAGCGTACCACTCGATTTTCTAGGGGACTTGCGCCGCACTCACACCTGCGGCCAGTTGCGCGCTTCCGACGCCGGAGCGCGAGTCGTGCTGATGGGTTGGGTGCACCGGCGGCGCGACCTGGGAGGTGTCATCTTTTTCCACCTGCGCGACCGAGAGGGCGTGACCCAGATCGTCTTTCACAGCGATGTCGCGCCGGCGGTGCATGCCAAGGCCGAGCAGGTCCGGCCCGAATATGTGGTCGCCGTCGAGGGCGTCGTCGCGCCGCGTACCCCGGAAACCGTCAACGCCTCCATTGCTACGGGCGAAGTGGAGGTGGTCGCCGAGAAGCTCTGGATCTTGAACGAATCCCGCACTCCCCCCTTCCCCATGGAAGAAACCGTCGACGTTTATGAAGACGTACGCCTGAAGTACCGTTACGTCGACCTGCGACGGCCACACATGCAGCGCAACATCATTCTGCGCTCGAACATCGCATTTGCCGCCCGGGAGCACCTGCATTCCAGGGGGTTCCTGGAGATCGAGACGCCGTTCATGACCCGCTCGACGCCCGAAGGGGCGCGCGACTACCTGGTGCCGAGCCGCTTGCAACCCGGCTCGTTTTACGCCCTGCCGCAATCGCCGCAGATTTTCAAACAGCTTCTGATGGTCAGCGGTTTTGACAAGTATTTCCAGATCGTCCGCTGCTTCCGTGACGAGGACCTGCGCGCCGATCGCCAGCCGGAATTTACGCAAATCGACCTGGAGATGTCCTTCCCGCAACAGGAAACCATCCTGGAGGTGATCGAGCCGCTGGTGTTGCGCATCTGTGAGGTGGCGGGCCGCAAGGTTGCGGCGCCCTTTCCCCGGCTGACCTACGCCGAGGCCATGCGGATGTACGGCACCGACAAGCCCGACCTGCGCATCCCGCCTATGGCGCCCGTTGGCGACCTGTTCCCAGGCTCGCCGCTCGCCTCCCACGGTCTGCCACTGATGGCCGTCCACGTTCCCAAGACGGGCGCCTTGACCCGCAAGGAACGCGACGAACTGAAAGCCTATGGCGCCGAGCGCGGTCTGCGCGTCTTCGACGACCTGAAACGCCTGGAGCGCGACTTCCCCGCCCCCATGGCCGAGGTGCGCGCGCGGGTGAAGGCAGCCGAAGATGATCTGCTGTTGCTGGCTTCCTGGGCGGGCGAGCCCAAAGGACACCGGCCTGAAGAGACGGTCTGCCAGGCTTGCGGCCAGCTCCGCCTGTATGCGGCGCAGAAGTACAATGACCGGCACAGGCTGCTCAACCCCGACGAGTTCCGCTTCCTCTGGGTGGTGGACTTCCCTATGTTCGAGTGGGACGAGGAGGAAAGCCGCTGGAACGCCGCGCACCATCCGTTCACCTCCGTGCACGACGAGGATCTCGACAAGCTGACGGCCGATCCGGCGCATTGCCGGGCGAAGTCGTACGACCTGGTGCTGAACGGTGTGGAACTGGGGTCCGGGTCGATCCGTATCCACCGCCGCGATGTGCAGGCGAAGGTATTCGCTGCCCTGGGCTTCAGCGAGGAAGAGGCGCACCGGCGCTTCGGATTCCTGCTGGACGCGCTGGAGTACGGCGCGCCTCCTCACGGCGGCATCGCTTTGGGCCTCGACCGCCTGGTGATGATTCTGGCCGGCGAGAGCTCGATACGCGACGTGATTCCTTTCCCCAAAACGGCGCGGGGCACCGACCTGATGTCCGACGCGCCCGCCCCCGTGCCGGAGAAGCAGTTGCGGGAGCTGGGAATCATGATTCGGAAACCGCGCTGATCCGGCAGAGATCGAAGAATGGCGCCAATGGAGTCGCATCGGTGGCCATGCTGGAGATTGGCCGTCCTGGCCGCCGTCCTGATCGTGGCCTGGCAATGGGCCACCGTCACCGCCAACTACGGCGGCAACTGGAGCGCGCTGTACTGCACCGGGGCGATCCAGCGGCGCCCGCCACTGGTGGCTTCCGAGAAGATCTACCTTTTCGCAAACTCCCCCGGCTACGACGGCCAGTTCTACCACTACATTGCGCATGACCCATTTCTGCGTTCCGGCCTGCAATCATACGTAGACAATCCCCGCTACCGTTACCGCCGCATTCTGGTCCCGCTTCTGGCATACGGTCTTGCGCTGGGGCGCCCGGAATGGATCGATCCCGCCTACGAACTCGTGTTCCTGTTGAGCATCGGGCTGGGCGTGTATTGGAGCTGCCGGTTTGTGCGCCAGACCGGGCTGGCCGCCGCTTGGGGATTAACCTTTCTCCTGATGCCCGCAATCCCGATTGCGGCGGACCGCCTTGTGGTTGACGCGGGGCTGGCGGCGCTCACCGCGGCGTTTCTTTGTTACGGCCCGGCGGCGTCATGGAAGCTGTTCCTGGTGTTGGCCTGCGCCGCGCTGACCCGGGAGACCGGACTCCTGCTGGTGCTGGCTTACTGCGGATATCTGCTATGGCGGCGGGAACTTCGAACATCGGGACTCTTCCTGTTGAGCGCTCTGCCGGCCATCGTCTGGTACGGATACGTTCAGACGCGAACCACCGACCAGCCCGTCGGCATGTCTTTCGTTCCGCTTTCCGCCATTCTTCACGTCCTGGGGCATCCGTGGACGTACCCAGCCGGAACGCCTTTCGTCCCCATCCTCCGCTGCGCCGATTACTTCGCGCTGGCAGGCGTGCTGCTGGGGTTTGGATTCGCGTTCGCCGCCTATGCCCGGGCGCCCTCCGAACTGCCGTCCATCACGGCCCTGCTGTTCGCAATGATGGGACTGGGGCTGCAACTAACCGAACACTGGCTGAATGTGTACGCTTTCGGCCGGATCTACACTCCGCTGTTGCTATGTCTCGCGGCGGCCGCCGCGCAGCAGCGGAAGCCATGGCTCCTGGCGCCTGCCGGGATGATCCTGCCAAGACTGGCGATGCAACTGACTCCGCAGATACTGGGCGTGATCCGCTGGATGGCTTAGCCATTCCGCGGAGCCGCGGCAGACTCAGAGCGGGTCGAAAACGCGCAGTCCCGGAAGCGAGGTGAAGTTGCGGTCGCGAGTCCAGATCTGGGTGGCGCCGTGATCCAGAGCAGTGAGGCCGATCTGAAGATCGAAGATCCGCGCACCGCGCACATCCAGGTCCGCAGCAGCCTGCGCAAGCCGGGTCCAGAAGGCCTCGCCCGGCGCCCAGAACAGAGCGCCGCCAGCTCTCAGAGCCTCGAGAAACCCCATGGCCTGGCGTGGAGAGGAGGGGCCGCCGGCACACGACGGGTGAGTCACCACGCTCCAGAACTCGCTCAGGCACGCCAGCGGAATGCCCCAGCCCCCGGGGTGGCTGGCCGCCTTGCGGATGGCCCGCTGGGCGGCCCTGTGTTCCCGGTAACCTGTTCGATGGGCGTAGACGAGGAGGTTCGTATCGACGGCGATCATCGGTTGCGCTGGATCCAATCCCACATAGCGGCCCGGCTGGTAAGATCGAGACCCTCGGGGCCCCGGCCCCGTACGGTGAGAAAGCGGATCGCGGAGCGTCCCGGTCTTTTCCGGCCGTGGGAGGAGCTCAACTCGCGGCGGAGGCCGCGCTCAAAGATTTCCTTGAGCGTCGTCCCGGTCTCAGCGGCCCTCTTCTTCGCCGCAATGAGAAGCTCGTCCGGCAGCTCCACCGTAGTTTTCATATGGGTTTCCATATTACCATAAATATGGGTCACTAATGACGCATGAAACCTTCATGGCGCAGGCGATCGAACTGGCGCGAGAGGCCGAAGCCCGGGGTGAGGTTCCGGTCGGCGCCGTGGCCGTGTTCGACAGCCGGGTCATCGGGCGCGGCTGGAACTCTCCGGTCTCGCGCGCCGACCCGACCGCCCACGCCGAGATCCTGGCCCTGCGAGAAGCCGCCGCAACGATGCGGAACTACCGGCTCGACCGCGTGACGCTGTACTGCACCCTGGAGCCCTGCGCGATGTGCGCCGGCGCGCTGGTGGCGGCACGGATCGGCACGCTGGTCTTCGGCGCGCGCGACCTGCGCTTCGGCGGCGTGCGCAGCAAGTTCCGCATCGCCGATTCGGAGCTGCTGAACCACCGCGTGGAGATTGTCGAGGGCGTGCTGGCGCCCGAATGCGTGGATCTGCTCCAACGCTTTTTCCAGGCCCGGCGGAGCTGACCGGCAGGGCG